>Ga0307421_1000050_pt1 | contig 67416 bp, 70 predicted proteins | sample SalMarWE160270MG_FD_202163 | JGI IMG/M metagenome (GOLD analysis project Ga0307421, IMG submission 202163) | Salt marsh sediment microbial communities from the Plum Island Ecosystem LTER, Massachusetts, United States - WE1602-70 | ecosystem: Environmental > Aquatic > Marine > Intertidal zone >... | reverse complement strand
CGGTGTTGAATGTAAGCGGTGGATCGTCGTCGGGTGGGTGTACTGGATGTAGTGGTGGTTCTCTTTCAGGGTTTCCGTCTGGTTCGCCTGAAAGGTTAAACGCGTATGTTTATGTGAGTAACAATCCAGTTAATTATATAGACCCGCTTGGATTATCCTGTACAAAGGCGGAAGCAAGGGCTGAGTTCAATGAAGTGCGAAACGTTTATATCGAATGTACGCATGAAATTAAATTGGGTTGGGGCCCCCATGAAGGTTGGAAATGGTTAAATACATGGCGTACTAATGTACCTGGTCATGGGTGCGGAAGTTTTGCAAGTGAATATATTTCATGTATACTTAGAAAAAATGGTGCTAATATGCGATGTTGTAGACTTAAATTTCAACACGTTTTTATACATGCTTGGCTTGTTGTTGATTGTGACTGTGGTGTTGGTGGATATTTTGGTGGTGGTTATCATGATCCGTATTTTAGAAGAGATTGAAAGGAGAAAAAATGGAAACAAATAAGAGCACAAACAAGAAAATCGATATATTTATTATTTTATCGTTGATTACAGGGACTATTTCTATTTGTGGTTGGTTCTTTTTTGGGGAAGGTGGGGTATGGGATGACCCACTTTCTCTACCGGGTATATTGTATTGTTTGCTAACTTGGTGTTTCTTATCTTTTATTGCACTTATATTAATGGCAATTGGAGTAATACGCAGTAAGGTTAAGAAGAATACAAGGCATTTGGGTTTTATTCCCACCATACTTATTGTTACGGTAGAATCGTTTTTCGCTTTTTGCGGGGCAACAGCTTTAGCGCTTGTTGTTGTGGTCATATACGTCGCAACATATAAGTGGTGGGCAAAATAACAAGCGGTTTTGACTTGAGGAATCGTAGAGCGGGGATTTATCCCCCGCTTTTTACCGTTGGGGATAAACCCCTAACGCTACGTCTTTCGGGACTGGGAAGTCCCTCCTACAACAAAATAATCTTTGTGTTCTCCGTGTGCTCTGTGTGAGATTATTTTTTGAGTGGCATGTTCGCGGTAGCGGAACTCGACGGACATCTTGACTTGAAGAGTAAATATATCTATACTAATGGTATGTTAGTGGGGAGGATTGACGAAAACAATGAACTTTTCCAGTATTTCCATGATGGTCTTGGGTCTATTACGATGATAGTTGATTCAACTGGTAGTTATCAAAACCTGTATACTTATGATGATTTCGGGGATTTCAGACATAAATCAGAAAATGTTTCAAATAGTTACTGTTATACCGGACAGGAGCGAGATGAGAACCCGTCTGGTTTGTACAACCTCCGTGCGAGGTATTACGCGGCGGGGATGGGGAGGTTTACGCAGGAGGATCCGGTGTTGAATGTAAGCGGTGGATCGTCGTCGGGTGGGTGTACTGGATGTAGTGGTGGTTCTCTTTCAGGGTTTCCGTCTGGTTCGCCTGAAAGGTTAAACGCGTATGTTTATGTGAGTAACAATCCTGTGAATTACATTGATCCTATGGGGTTGTATTGTACAAAAACTGAAGCATTGTTAGAAATGAATGAAATGAGAAAGGCTTATAGAAAATGTCTTCGGGAGAAGCCCTACGGCTTTGGGCCAATAGAGGCTCTAACTTGTAGTTGTACACGAGGTAGGTATGGAGCATCGTGTGTTGATATCGCCGAGTGGGCAATTAAATGTGTAGAGGGTAAAACACATAGTAGATGTTGTGGAATGAGCGAGGTTACATTAGGTAAAATACATGAGTTTATTAAAGTAGAATGTCAGTATGAGCATTGCGGGGAGATTAAATCCGAAACAAGATATGGCGATCCGTATTGGCGTTTTTGAGGAAAAAGAAGGTAAATATATGAAAAAAAGAATAAAAATCATAATTTCAATATTTGTAATTTCTCTTATAATAGCATTAATCATACCGGAGGCAGTTACTTACTTGACGGAAGGTGATATTATTACAACAGGACGTAATATGCGGAAAGTTAAATATGCGTTGAATAGATGGAGTATGGAATCATCCGAAAAATATCCTCAGTCTTTAGATGAGAAAACTAAGAAGACGAATGAACCGTTTTCGTCTTTTCTTTTAAGGGAAGATTGGTATAAGCCAATTGACAAAAAATCCTTGTCTCAAATGATAAAATTTAAACCTTTGGCAGAAAGCATTTCTGTGCAAGTGCTTCCATATAGAATATATATCTATACTGATGGAAATAAATATAAAATTGTTGGTGGAGACGAAAGAGGAATTCTGATACCCGAAGATAGATCGGTAAAAATAGGAATTTTAAAACCTAAGATTATTTACTCTCCTAATTATGGGGAGACCGAGTAGTTTTATTGTTTGATTGTATTGAGCATATAGAGTGTTTACGGTTTAGGAAATAATCGAAGCGGATACGACTTACTATGTATATGATGGGATGTTCGCGGTAGCGGAACTCGACGGACATCTTGACTTGAAATTCAAATACGTGTATGTTAATGGTATGTTAGTGGGGAAAATTGATGCTAACGATGAATTGTTCCAATATTTTCATGATGGTCTTGGGTCTATTACGATGATAGTTGATTCAACAGGCAGTTATCAAAACCTTTATACTTATGATGATTTCGGGGATTTCAGAAAGAAGGACGAAAATGTTTCGAATAGTTATTGTTATACAGGACAGGAGCGAGATGAGAACCCGTCTGGTTTGTACAACCTCCGTGCGAGGTATTATGCGGCGGGGATGGGAAGGTTTACGCAGGAGGACCCGGTGTTGAATGTAAGTTCCGGATCGTCGGGTGGATGTTGTGGGAGTGGTGGTAGTGGTTCTTCTTTGGGTTTTTCGGCTGGATTTCCTCAGAAAGCAAACGCGTATGTTTATGTGGGAAATAATCCTACGATTTACATTGATCCTATGGGATTATCCTGCACGAAAGCGGAAGCGAGGATAGAATTGCAGGAAATACAAAGAGCTTATGAAGAATGTAGAAATGAAATTAATTGGGGTTGGGGACCTTACGAAGGTTTTAAATGGTTATGGTTAGGGGGTTGGTTTTTCGGTTATGGGCATGACTGTGGTGAGTATGCATCGGAATATATGGGATGTATATTCAAAAAAATGGGTGCTAATATGGGGGGATGCTGCCATCTCGAGTTCAGACAACATGGTGGACGTATTCATGCTACAATTGATGTTAAATGTGATTGTGGTGTTGAGGACAATTTTGATCCATGGTTAGCACCATTAAAGCTTTAAAAGGAGGAAGAATGCAAACAACGAAGAACGCAAACAAGAAAATTGATATATTTATTATTTCATCAATAGTTGTTGGAATTGTTTCTGTTTGTGGCTTTTTTATTTTTGCGGGAGGTTCCGTATGGAGTTCACCAGTGGTCTTATCGGAGGTAATACATAAGATACTAACTTGGGCGTTCTCTTCTCTTATTTCTTTGATATTAATGACAATTGGGGTAATTCGTAGTAAAGTCAAGGACAACACAAGAAATTTAGGATTTGCTCTGACTTTGCCCATTGTCACAGTGGAATCATTTTTCGCTTTTATTAGTTGGCTTCCTTTAGCCTTTCTTATTGTTGTAATTGCATATATTGCAACATATAAATGGTGGGCGAAATAACAGGCGTTTTGACTTGAAGAATCGTAGAGCTGGGGTTTATCCCCCGCTTTTTACCGTTGGGGATAAACCACAACGCTACGTTGTGTTAGGGTGGTTTTAAAAAACATTATACTTTACTTTGTGTTCTCTGTGCCTTTGTGTGAGATTATTGTTTTTATGGCAGTCTTGACTTGAAATCCAAATACGTGTATACTAATGGTATGTTAGTGGGAAGAGTCGATTCAAGCGGTGAGCTGTATCAATACTTCCATGATGGTCTTGGGTCTATTACGATGATTTGTGATTCGACAGGCAGTTATCAAAACCTTTATACTTATGATGATTTCGGGGATTTTAGGAAGAAGGATGAATCAGTTTCGAATAGTTACTGTTACACCGGGCAGGAGAGGGATGAGGAGCCTTCTGGTCTTTATAACCTCCGTGCGAGATATTACGCGGTGGGGATGGGAAGGTTTACGCAGGAGGACCCGGTATTTGGGATTGCCGGGTTAGCGGCTATGGGTAGTTGTGGGAAAACAAATATTATAATTGATAATCTAATTGAGACAAATTTATATCTTTATGCTTTTAATAATCCAATGAGATATACTGATATTATGGGGTTAGATCCTTGTGAAGATCTCTGGAGATGCTTAAAAAAGATACCAATAGATTACGAAAAAAGAAGACAACAGTGTTTAAAAAATGCCATTGATTGTGTTAGAGATCCTTGCAAAAGTAAGGCTGAATGTATTGAAGGATTACACAAATGCCATCGTATAAAAGAAAAGTTGCGTTTTATGGAAGAGAGAGAATGTAAAAAGCGATATAAATGGCGTTGCTTTTGGTATAAAATAGGGGATAATATTCCTATTCCAGGTTTACCTCCATTTTTTCTATTTCCTGAACAGGATGATGGAGTGCCAAGAACATAGCTCAGGATAATTTTAACGATTTGTAAGCTATAATTATATCAAAAAATCTGGATGAATTTTATAGAAATAAGGAGTTAATATGGATAATAAAATTAGATTTTTATTGGCGATTGTAGTAGCAATAGCCGTGGGTTTGTTAATTGATAAGTTTGGGCTAGAGTTTGGTGGGTATGAATTTTCTAATAAAAATTTTTATATTGGATTGGTCTTTAACATTATTGCTTTCTTTTTGGTTGGATTTATATCTGCATTTATTGCTAAGGAAAGAGAAATGCTTGTTTCTTTTATCGCGTTTTTTATTTTGAATCTATCTTGGACATACTATGAAATTCAAGGTTTGAGGGAAGCAAAGATTAGTTTTGCGTCGATTCTGACTTATATTGATATTGCGTTGCCCTTCCTTTCGAGAATGGCTGTATCCTTATTAGGTGGGTTTCTGGCTAAAAAGTTAAATCAGTTACAGAGAAAGAAGGCTGGAGATTCATAGAAGACCTTTCTTTTTACTATTTAAGGATAAACCCCAGTGTTACGTTTTTCGGGATTAGGAAATCCCTCCTACAACTAAATAATCTCTGTGTTCTCCGTGTGCTCTGTGTGAGAATATTGTTTTTACGGACATCTTGACTTAAAATCCAAGTATGTTTATACTAATGGTATGTTAGTGGGGAAGATTACCTCGGATAATGAATTGTTCCAGTATTTCCATGATGGTCTTGGGTCTATTACCATGATTTGTGATTCGAGTGGTACTTACCAGAACCTCTACACTTATTATGATTTTGGGGATTTCAGGAAAAACGATGAATCAGTTTCGAACAGTTACTGTTATACCGGGCAGGAGAGGGATGAGGAGCCATCGGGGTTGTATAACCTCCGAGCGAGGTATTACGCCGCGGGGATGGGGAGGTTTACGCAGGAGGATCCGGTGGATTATGCCTTTGATCGACCACAAAGAATGAATTTATATACATACGTTATGAATGATACTTTGAATAAACTTGATCCACTTGGATTGTACTGCATATCGTTAGGCCTTGCTACACCAGGTTTTTGGGAGAAAACAGGAGAGAGGGTTACAAAAGATACTGGATGGCAGTTGACTCAATCTCAACTTGATTTACAAGCGGCAAGTCCTCAAGCAGGGGTTTTAACCTTTTTAGTTACTTGTGTTTGGTATAGAGAAAAGACAATAGTTGAAACTCAAACTAGAATATGGAGAGATTATGAAGCTTGTTTTGATCATTGTGGTATACCAACTGGAATTCGAAAAAAATATTCTTTTGAGGAAAGGGCAATTACTAGGATAGAACCGAAGAGTGTTTTGAAACAAAAACTGCAATCGTTCTTTCATCCAAGACCCCCTCAATGGATATGTAATAATTCGTGGGTTCTTCAGCCTTAATATTAATTAAATAAGGAGGAATAATGAAATCAAAATTTACGTTCATCCTGTTAATTACCGTTGTAATAACATTATTTATTTATGTTTTTTGTGCCATATTTACACCTGTTGGGGAATATATATGTAATAAACGTGAAGAAGTTAAATATCTGAGAGAAATAAAGAAAAATCCAAATAATATAGAGAACTACCATAAATTAACAATACTATATTGGAAAAAGAATGATTATAATAATGTGTTGGAATGGTATAAAAGACAATTGTCAGTTGATACTACAGCACTAGCTGAACTTCATGCGCAAATTTCTAATATGTTCCTTATAGTAGGAAGCGATTCTCTTAACAAACCTTCGTACAGAGATTCAGCATTTAAGTATGTTAGAAAAGCTCAAATGATTGGAGATGAAGATCCTTTTGTATTAAGTACAATTGCAAATTTATATAAGCAGTTAGGCGAAGACTCTTTAGCGCTTGAACTTTATAAAGAAGTCTTAACTCAATTCCACGGAGATTCATTAATGCTCGAATCTAAACTTTTTAAGCAAAACCTAATAGAAAGCATTGCAAATTTGGAAAAAAATGAAAAACAAAATAACTAGTATTTTAACAGGAAGTTATATATGGATTTCTTTAACTCTTATTAGAGGTATTTTTATATCCGGTGGAGATACCTCTTCTTCTTGCCTTGCTTCAAATACAATATCTACTTTTTTCGGATTGATAGCTGGTTTTACTGCTGGTTACTTCGCCGAAGAGAGAGAATTACTTGTATCTTCCCTTGCCGTATTCATGGGGGTACTTCCTTTACAATTAATGTTTTTGAGTAGTTTCTTTGATGAAAGTGGTATTTGTATCGTAGGAATTATATATATGCTTATCCCCGTGATAGGTGGTTTTGTAGGAGGGTTGTTAGCTAAGTTGCTTAAGAAGAAATTAAAGAAATCTGATTAATTAAAATCAGATAAGTTATTATACTTGATATGTGTATACTAATGGTATGTTAGTGGGAAGGATAGATTCAAGTGGTGAGTTTTATCAGTATTTCCATGATGGTCTTGGTTCTATTACGATGATAGTCGATTCGACAGGTCAATATCAAAATCTATATGCTTATGATGATTTTGGGGATTTCAGGAAAAAGGATGAGGAAGTTTCGAATAGTTACTGTTACACCGGTCAAGAGAGGGATGAAGAACCTTCAGGTCTTTACAATTTAAGAGCGAGGTATTACGCGGTGGGGATAGGGAGGTTTACGCAGGAGGATCCGATCTGGCAAAATACTGTAAAACGCCAATTATTACCCTTCTGGGAATATAACTTTATATATGGTTCCTGTAATTCAACGGGAAGTTGCGGATCCGGTCCATCATGCACTGGTCCTATTTCTCCGCAGGACAATAATCCTTACGTTTATTGCATCGGCAATCCTATTAACATGATCGATCCAAGTGGACTTTTTTGGACGATACCCGGTACAAACTGGTGTGGTCCGAATTATAACGGAGGAATAAGAAAACCTCTGGAGGATATTGTCTCTGATAAGGATTTGAGGAAAAAATTAAAACCACCAAATAATCACTTAGATTTTTGCTGCATGCATCACGACTTTTGTTACATGATGTGCAGGGAAAATGGTGGAATTGGGTGGGGTTATTGTCACCGTGTATGTGATATTCGATTTTCCGGATGTCTAGAGGGAAACTACCAACCTTTAAAGTTAAAATAAAGGCTTAGTTATACTTGAACTATTTATAAAAATAAAATATCGCGGAGGTTTAAATTTGAAAATTAAACAAAAAAGAAAGCAGATATTTCCTTGTATTATCTTAGCCGTAACACTACTATGGTTGATGAAATTTTGGGGGTTAACACTATCTGGAATGTTTCAAAAGCCTACAAGTAGAGAAGTTACACTTTTCTATATTGCTAATTGGCCAAGTCTGATATTTGATTTATATCCCGTATCTGCAATTGATGGTAGGTATAATATTGAAGCCGGTTTTTTCAATCCATTGGTTATGACTGTTAATGCGATAGGATGGGGAATAATAGGTTTTATAGTTGGTTTTATAATTTCATTGAAAAAGCCTGATATGACTATTTCACTCTCTAAACTGAAAAGGGAAATCTTTTCAGATAATAGAGATATAAGAATAACTGTATCCCTCTGGATTTACTCATTATTAGTTGTTACTCTATTGGGGTTTAATCAGTTAACATTCCAAATTATGCCTGCCATCTCAATGGTTTTTTTTATTATACAGTTCTTTCTGTTGATGTCAACACTTTTATTCCCCATTATTGCACCACTCTTAATTATGGAATCTACAATCCATTTAGTGCGGGGTAAAAAAAGAAAAGATTATCTAAATTTATCTCAGCGTGTAGCTTTACGGTGTGTGTTGATTTCATCTATATTTCTTATTGTTGCTTTTCTAATAATTTATTTTACACGGCAATGACTCGAGAAACATAAAAGGGTAATCGCATGTTAACGGGGTCATGTTAACGGGGTCAGGCATTGAAATGTGAAAAAGGAAGACAGTGTCGAGTTTATAATATTGCTTCGCGTAAGCTCAGTATGTCGACGAATCCGCAGTTACTTTTTTTTCGGAACTGGGAAGTCCCTCCTACAACAGAATAATCCTTGTGTTCTCCGTGTCTCTGTGTGAGAATATTTTGTGTATGACATCTTGACTTGAAGGTGAAATACATTTATGTTAATGGTATGTTAGTCGGGAAGATAACCTCCGATAATGAGTTGTATCAGTACTTTCATGATGGTCTTGGGTCTATTACGATGATTTGTGATTCTACGGGAAGTTATCAGAATTTATATTCTTATGATGATTTCGGGGATTTTAGAAAGAAAGATGAGTCGGTTTCGAATAGTTATTGTTATACCGGGCAGGAGAGGGATGAAGAACCGTCAGGTCTGTACAATTTGAGAGCAAGGTATTACGCGGTGGGGATGGGGAGGTTTACACAGGAGGATCCGGTGTTGAATATGAGTTCCGGATCATCGGGTGGGTGTAGTGGATGTAGTGGTGGTTCCATTTTGGGTTTTTCGGCTGGATTTCCTCAGAAAGCAAACGCGTATGTTTATGTGGGAAACAATCCTGCTAATTACATTGATCCTATGGGATTGTCTTGCACAAAGGCGGAAGCGAGGGCTGAGTTCAATGAAGTGCGAAACGTTTATGTCGAATGCACACGTGAAATTAAATGGGATTGGGGACCAATTGAAGGCAAAAGATGGCTTACTACCTTTGCTACTGGGGTCCATGGTCATGGTTGTGGAAGTTTTGCAGATGAATCTATGATATGTATATATAGAAAAATGTGTTAACGGGGTCATGTTAACGGGGTCATGTTAACGGGGTCAGGCATTGAAATGTGAAAAAGGAAGACAGTGTCGAGTTTATAATATTGCTTCGCGTAAGCTCAGTATGTCGACGAATCCGCAGTTACTTTTTTTTCGGAACTGGGAAGTCCCTCCTACAACAGAATAATCCTTGTGTTCTCCGTGTCTCTGTGTGAGAATATTTTGTGTATGACATCTTGACTTGAAGGTGAAATACATTTATGTTAATGGTATGTTAGTCGGGAAGATAACCTCCGATAATGAGTTGTATCAGTACTTTCATGATGGTCTTGGGTCTATTACGATGATTTGTGATTCTACGGGAAGTTATCAGAATTTATATTCTTATGATGATTTCGGGGATTTTAGAAAGAAAGATGAGTCGGTTTCGAATAGTTATTGTTATACCGGGCAGGAGAGGGATGAAGAACCGTCAGGTCTGTACAATTTGAGAGCAAGGTATTACGCGGTGGGGATGGGGAGGTTTACGCAGGAGGATCCGATTATGCATCTTTCTATTCGTTTAGATGCATTATTCGGTACTGACCCGGAAGCTATGTTTATCTTTGGTATGGCCCAACCGCAGGGATTACACGGATATTCATATGTTTGGAATAATTCGGTTAATTGGATAGACCCGTTTGGTTTGGAAAGAAAAGAGTGGTGGGAAAAGTTGGAAGAAGGATGTTATTATGGTACTGGTTTTGGGGAGGATGCCGCAGAGTGGTATGCTTGGCAATATGTGCAAACTGGTGGATGGTATTATGCATTCGGAGGGAGCTGGGCTTCTCTTTGGACTCCAGATACGTGGTTGGCCACATCTTGCACATTGCTTACCGCCTATTCTCTAGGTCAATTAAAGTTTGATGGGTCAGGTGGTTCAAGAATATTCCAAATAAGAAATGCGAAGACAGGAAAACCGTATTTCAGATGGGACAAAGGTCACTATCACAGATGGCCAGATATTACTAAACATAGACCCTGGGAAGGATGGTAATTAAATATGAATACAAATAATTTGGTAGAAGTAAGAAAATCGGCTGCAAATATCTTAAAGAAAATGTTAGATAGAAAATTAATACCAAAAGAAGCAAAAGATAAATGGCCGAGTTATAAGAAGGACAAAATTTTAGATATTGCTTTTCATGCTTTGGATCACTTCGAGGCAGATGAAGATATTCGACTAAAAGATAAAAAATATGCTAAGTGGCAAACCGAACAAATACAAAAAATAATCCTATGCCTCGAGACAGGAGAACCGATTGAGAAAGATATTGCAGATTGGTTGACTCCAAGAGGAGTTTGATACCTTATAAACGTACAAATGGAAAAAGAATCAAAATCATTTTATGGGTAATTGAGGTCATTAATTGTATAATTGGTATTAAATTTCGACATTTTACAATAAGAGAGTCATGAGTCGAGTGTCTTGACTTGAAGAGTAAATACATCTATACTAATGGTATGTTAGTCGGGAAGATAACTTCCGATAATGAGTTGTATCAATACTTCCATGATGGTCTTGGGTCAATTACGATGATTTGTGATTCAACAGGAAGTTATCAAAACTTATATACTTATGATGATTTTGGGGATTTCAGACATTCGGTTGAAAACACATCAAATCACTATTGTTATACCGGTCAGGAGCGAGATGAGAACCCGTCAGGGTTATATAATCTCCGTGCGAGGTATTATGCGGCGGTTTACGCAGGAGGATCCGATCTGGCAAAATATTGTGAAGCGTGAGTTACTCCCATTCTGGGAGTACGATTATATATATGGTTCCTGTAGTTCAACAGGTAGTTGTGGTTCATGCAACAAACCGATTGCTCCTCAGGATAATAATCCTTATGTTTATTGTAATAGTAATTCTGTGAATATGATTGATCCGGATGGGTTGATGTGGCGAATACCGGGGACAAACTGGTGTGGTGGTGATTGGAGCGGTGGTATACCTAAGAGTCTTTATGATATGGATGATAAGGAAAAGAAACGACTTAAAAAGCCGGTTAATAGATTTGATTTTTGCTGTATGAAGCATGATTATTGCTATTTAGCATGTAATGAGGCTGGAAGTGAGAGTTTTATGGGGCGTTGTCAGTGGAAATGTAACGCTCTTATGACCAGTTGTTTAGGAATTGCTTCTGCGATTTTTCCTATTATTCATCCTTGGATGCTATAAAAATAATTTAGAATATCTGGAGGTATATATGGCTAGGGGAAAAAGAATATCTAAAAGAAAAAAACTGATAATTACTGTAGTATTATTCTTCATAGGTTTACTCTGGATGTTGAAATTTTGGGATCTTTCCACAAGTGTGTTTCTGTCTATTGGAGAAGATTATGTAAATGTTGGCGCCAATCTTTTTTATATAGCTAATTGGCCAAGCCTACTGCTTAAAATGTATCCAATTTCTAATGTAACTAATGGTATAATTGAATATAATGTAGAATCCGGGTTTTTTCACCCTCTTGTAATGCTGGTCAATGTAATCGGCTGGGGATTAATAGGTCTTGTAGTAGGTTCTTTACTTTTGATAATAAAACCTGCGGGAATGTCGCTTTCTTTTTCGGATTTAAAAGAAGAGCTTTTCTTACAAGATAAAGTAATTAAAATTGTTGTATGGGTCTGGCTTTTCTGTTTCTTAAGCTTTACTCTTATGGGGTTTGGTCATGCTCTTCAAATAATACCGCTTTCATTTAATATTATTTTAACACCCGTCATCTTGCCTATCCTATTTATATTTACTTTAGGTTTACTGATAAAGCGTGATAAGACAAAAAGTTTAACAACTTTGCAGAGAGTAACATTATGGTTAATAATTATAACATCAATGCTTTTTACAATCTGTCCGATTCCTGTTTATTTTTTACTCTTTAAATTATTGCGTGGTTGAGATTAATTATTAATGACATATTATAAGATCTGAGAAAAGTGATTAAGATTTTAGAAGGTTGGGAAACACTTTACTTTTATATAAGTTATTGTATAAGTTTAATTTTATCCTTTTTGGCATTCTTGCTTTATTATAGAACCCAAAACCGAAATCTTAGCAGAATTTTAGCGTTAGCTATATTTGTTTTATCAATACCGGTTATTCTTTTCATTGAAGTTTCGTACAACAAGGGGCTTTTTCTGATATTATGTTGGGGGACAAGTGTTTGGTTGGGGATAGTGATTTATTTTTTATTTAGATTGTTTGCAAAATTGGTAAAGAAAATCAAAAAATAATGCATTAAAGGTTAATCATCAGTATCAACGGGGTCAGGCATTGAAATGTGAAAAGGGAAGACAGTGTCGAGTTTATAAGATTGTTTCGCGTAAGCTCAGTATGTCGACGAATCCGCAGTTACTTTTTTTCGGAACTAGGAAGTCCTTCCTACAACAAAATAATCTTTGTGCTCTCTGGTGTGTCAAGATAAGCTTTGGCAACCTAACTATCTGAAAGGAGGTAGTAATACAAATTGCTCGTTTGGTATTTAATTGCGGTCACTTATAAGTCGGTAACGGAAGATAAGAAGCTGACCGGTCGAGGAATCGGCGAGTGTGGAGAGATACCACAGGACAATGAAGAAGTAAGCCCTAGCGAAAGCGAACCTATTTCGGCTTCGTTACACAGAGTAGCAGTGGTCAGCCTTCCGGAGATGGTGAAACCTATTACCGGTTGGGAAGAAACGAGCGAGCGCGCCAACCGGGCTGCTTGGGGTGATAGGGGAGGGCGTGCTTCGAAAGGTTGCCATAGGAACTTGGGATATCCATAGTTAATTTTAGAGGGGAGTCGGATAAGCCCATAGTAGTGTTGAAGCGGAGTAATGTCCCGGGGGATGGAATAAGGGGGTTTATTCCATCCTCCAAGTGGAGCGAAGGGGCTTTACCATAAACATGTTTGGGTTAAGATGAAAGGAGAGCCGCTTGGGAAATAAACCCTATTACGGAAAAGAAGGTATAAAAGAAAACATTAAAGAAGTAAAACATGGTGTTGTTATACCTCTGAAACTCTCCGGACTGAGGCGCAAACTGAGTTAAAAGGCCAAGCAGGTAATATATAGTTATGTATGTGAATGCCTTAGACGAGAGTTTATGGGAAAGCCGGATGAGGGAAACCCTCACGTTCGGTTTGAGGAGGGGAAGGGTAGGATGTATTGCAAGACATACATCTATTTAGACACATGAGGGGAAACCCGGAAACAAAATTATGATGGAGTCTAAACACTACTTCCTATTCTTTCTGCTCTACTGATTCAAATTCGGTATTTGGGATTTTGGGGTTGAGATTTGCAAAAAACAAAAACTATAATATCTACATGTTCTACATGTGAAAAATAGGTGGGGTGTAGGGTTCTAAACAACAAAACCTTTTCTTTTTTCTGTGCTTTGTATGAGAATAATTCGAAATAAAATTAAAATCGGGGGTTGACAAATTGGGTTTAAACTATAAAATATATTTATATTTAGTGATTCAAATCACAAAATGGAAATTAAAGAATGAATATTTATTTCTTAAGCGAATCAAAATTAAAAAATCTAATGGAAATCCTCTTGGAATATGGGAAGGTTTTTGCCGCAAAGGAGGCTGAAGTCGCTTCGAACAGGGATTCCAAGTCGCGTATATTTATAAAAGAATTAAACGAAAATCTAATAGATGGTTATCTGGTTCCCGGTTTTAGAGCCTTCGATAATTTTAAATCATTTGTTCTGCCCGCTCGTTCTAAAGTTGCCGATTATCCTGACGAGAAATGGGTTGATATTAAGGAAGAGAAAAACAAAAAAGTTCTTATAGGGCTTAAAGCATGTGATCTTGTGTCTTTTTCAATTCTCGATAAGGTTTTTCTGGAAGATAAGGATTTTATCGATCCTTTTTATAAAAAGAGAAGAGAATCGTTGATTTTATTATCCTCGGATTGTGAGTATTCAAAGGATAGTTGTTTTTGCAATCTTTTAGGTAATTTCCCGTATGCTGAAAAAGGTTTCGATATTAATCTTTCGAAAATCGATGGGGGATATTTAGTAGAGAGTGGAAGCGATGTTGGGGATAAGATTTTAAAAAAGTTATCTCTTCCCGATGCTAAAGAAAATCAAATCGCGAAGAGAGATAAAAATAGAGAGAAAGTAATGAAAAGTTTGGAAAGGCAAAATACTGATTTTTCAAAAGCTTTCTCCAAACAGGAAAATTTGTCTGCGAGTGCATTCGATAATGATGCAGGTTGGGATCTTGGCAGCACTTGTGTTTCATGTAGTGCCTGTACGAATGTATGTCCTGTTTGTTATTGTTTTACCTTATTTGATAAAGAAGGAAAGAAGAAAGAACAGTATGAAAGATATATGGTATGGGATTCCTGTCAGTTTAAAGGGTTTTCTCAGATGGCTGGAGGAATGAATCCTCGTTTTTCTCAAATAGCGCAGTTTAAGAACAGATATTATCATAAGTTTTTCCGTTTTCACGAAAGATATAATGTATATCAATGTACCGGATGCGGCAGGTGTATAGATAATTGCCTTGGAGGCATAGATATGAGAGAAGTTCTGTCCGGTGCTTATAATTTCGCGAAGGTAAAATAGATGAAAAATATATACTATCCCAGACAGGCGAAATTAGAAAATATTAAAGAAGAGACCCCAACGATAAAAACTTATCAGTTCGAGCTTGATAAGAAATTGAAGTTTAAAGCCGGTCAGTTTATGCAGCTTACAGTACCTGGTGTGGGGGAGGCGCCCTTTACACCTTCTTCTGCTCCGGGCGAAGTAAAAAAAATGGAAATAACTATTATGAAAACCGGCAAAGTAACCGATAAACTACATGACGAAGCAAAGTTGGGAGATACACTTGCTCTCAGGGGGCCTTTCGGGAAAGGTTATCCTATGGATAAATTTGAAGGTAAGGAAGTTCTGATTGTGGGTGGTGGTGTTGGGCTTGCACCTCTGCGAGCTTTGATTTACTCTTTATTCGATAGAATAGAAAAAATAAAAAAGATTCATATTTGTTACGGTGCAAAAAGCCCGGTCGATCAGTGTTTTAAAGATGAGTATGAAAAATGGGAAAAGAAGAAGAAAGTTTCAGTCGATCTTGTAATCGATAAACCTCACCATGACTGGAAGGGTAAAGTAGGTCTTGTTACCTGTTTGCTGGAGAAAGATTATCTAAGTGAAAGTGGGGTCGATATTAAAAATGCCTACGCGGTGTCCTGTGGTCCGGAAATAATGCTGAAATTTGTAACATTTAAATTGCTTGACGTAGGTTTTAAGCCCGAGCAGATTTATCTTTCTATGAACAGGCGTATGAGTTGTGGTGTAGGAAAATGCGCGAGATGTAACATCGGTCCGTATTATCTATGTAAGGACGGACCGGATATGTGTTACGCCGATATAAAGGATTATCCAAATGTCTTCGGTTGAAGAATATAGAACTAAATGTACATTCTGCAGTGTTCAGGATGATGTTATCCTGAAAAGAAAATCCCGGGAAGCGGCGTTGTTCGAAGATGGTTCTCTTTTTAAACTTTATTACGATAAAAAAAGCAAAAGAGGTTTATGCCCTAGAGGCAATTTTGTTCTCGAGCTTTTAAATTCTCCTTATCGTTTAAAACAGGCGGAGCTTTTTGGAAAGAATTGTTCGGTCGACGAGGCGATAAAAGGTTCTGTTTCTGAACTCAAAAGAATTATCGAGAAAAAAAACAATATCGCAGTTTTAATAAGCGGTAATCATACTCTCGAAGAAGCATATCTGGCAAAAACACTTTCAAAAGTATTGAATACTGAACTTTTCGGACTTTTTCCTTTCGAGGATGAGGCTTTATTATCTATTAAGAACGAATTTTCTTTTAAAGATTTAAGTGAATCGGATCTAATAATGACCGTAGGTGATATTTTTTCCCTTTCTCCAACTCTCGCAAAACCGATACTCGATGCACGTAATAGTAAAAGAGGTAATCGTTTGGTTTCTCTGGATATTTTAACTGGTAGAGTCTCACTTTTCGCTGAGCATTTTAATATCGAACCCGGTTATACGGAATATTTTCTGTCTGTTCTCCTAGATTATCTTGAAGGTAATGATAAGATAAAAGAGCATATAGCGGGTGTTTCGGCAGAGCAAATTAAAAGGCTGGCGGGGGCACTACGAAAATCTGAAAACGGACAAGTTTTATTTTCCAATATTTTTGGGCATTTTGCTAATCCGTATGCAATCGTTAGTAAACTTTCAAAGATTTCCGAAATAACCGAAAACAAATTTGCTGTTGTTCCAATAGGGCAGAATTCTCTTGGGGTTGGGAGGATAATCGGAGATTTTAATAATAAAAAAGTTATGGATGCTATGAAAGATAAAAAAATAGAAGGTCTTATTGTTCTTGGGGGAGACCCATTTGAATTTATTCCTGGTTTTGAAGATATTTTTGGGTATTTAAATTTTGTTTTATCTACAGCTTTTTTTAAGGGAGTGAATTCTCCTGAATGTCTTATTCCTTCCGTTTTTTCTTTCGAAAAGAAAGGAACGCTCGTTTCACTCGAAGAGAAGATTGTGAACTTGGGTGAGCCTGTTCAGGCTGTTGGAGATGCCTTATCCGATGGGGAGTTTATTAGTGAATTACTTTCCGGGCTGACTGGCGGTAAGTCTAGAGCAAAGGTTTCCAGCCCAAAAGTAATTCCTTTTATGAAAGAAATTAATGAGAAGAAGCCTTCTTCTTTGACCAATAAAAAATATCCTTTTGCTGTTGTTGGTATAAGTCTGCCTTTTCATCATGATAAGGGGGAGATAACAAAAAAAATAAAATGGAATGATGAAAAAAAAGAACCGTATGTATTTGTTCATCCTGATAAAGTTAGAGAATTGTCTTTGGCGAAAGAAGTGGAAATTGAAACTCCCCATGGTTCTGGTGTTTTTAAGATGGCGGATTGCAGTGATTTGCCTTTCGATTTGCCTCTGAATATCATCGCTGTACCTGTGCATTTTTTACAAAGCAGAAAATTGTTTTCTGCCGAAACTGATAGGAGTGGTTTTTTGTGTTCGGGAGCGGAAAAAGCGAGAATAAAAAAATGACTAAGAAAAAAGAAAAAATGAAAGAGAAAAGAATTGTCCTTGATGTGGACAGATGTATTTCCTGTCATGCTTGTGATGTTGCCTGTTATGAAAGTCATTCGGATAAATTCTCTCTTTCCCGCGCGAAATTTGATGCAATAATCGATTTGCCTTTGCATTGTAAGCATTGTACAGATGCTGCCTGTGTCGCTGTATGTCCTGTCGAAGCTCTGGAAAAACGTGATGACGGACTTGTTTATCATAATAATTTTAGATGTATTGGATGTCTTTCATGTACTATAGCCTGTCCTTTTGGAGTTCTCTCCGTAAATAGAGTTCGTCATATTATTTCTAAATGCGATCTTTGTTATGATATGCTGGATGAGGGTGAGGAGCCGAGGTGTGTTCAAACCTGTCCCAGCGGAGCGCTTTCTTTCAAGGAGATAACTTACGAGGATGAAAATGAAAAAGATAGAGTGGACGGACGAATTAAAGCAAAGCCATGGAGAAGATTATGAAATTGTTGTTTTATTATCTTGTTTTTCCGGGTTTCCTGTTCGCTTCCGTAATCGGTCTTTTAACTGTTTGGCTTGACAGGAAGGTCTCTGCCAGAGTTCAGTGGCGATATGGTCCTCCCTGGTACCAGGGGTTTGCGGATATAGGCAAATTGCTTTACAAAGAAGTTATTATACCCGAAGAAGCTTTTGGTTCCGGTTTCATAGCGGCTCCTCTTTTTGGACTTGCTTCGGTTACGCTTGCGATTACAATACTTTGCGTTTCTTTCTTCGGAATTAGTGAAGGTTTCATAGGCGATATAATAGTCGTGTGGTACTTGTTTGCTATACCTGCTATAGCTCTTATTTATATCGGTTCGACTTCAGGCAACCCATTAAGTTCGGTAGGAGTTTCCAGAGAGATAAAATTGCTTTTATCTTATGATTTACCTATGGTTATCGTTATTGTAATAATGGCTTCAAAAGCCGGAACTTTTTCGATTAAGGGTATTATGGAATGGCAGATGGTTAATGGATCCAATATATCGAACTGGTATGGTATTATCGCGTTTGTCGTCGCGATATTCTGTGTTCAGGCAAAGCTCGGAAGAGTTCCGTTTGATCTTGCTGAAGCAGAAACGGAACTTGGTTCGGGAATTCTACTCGAACTTTCCGGGGGTGTACTGGCTGCTTATGAATTAAGTAAAGCTATGATGCTTTTTGGTTTACCTATGTTTCTGATTATTCTTTTCTGGGGTAAAGGTATTGTTGGTGGTGTTTTGATGTATTTGCTTATTATCGTACTTCTTGTATTAATTAAGAATACTAATCCGAGAGTTAGAATCGACCATGCGATGAGATTTTTTTGGGGTTGGATGAGTGGAGCTGCCGTTTTAGCAGCTATCCTTGCTCATTTAGGAGTTTAAATGAATATTTTAAAGAAATCTTTTAAGAAATCTATATGGGTTTTTCACTTGTCGACCGCGGCATGTAATAACTGTGATATAGAAGTTTTAGAACTCTTAACTCCAAGATACGATGTCGAGAGATTTGGTATAAAATTAGTAGGAAGTCCCAGACACGCGGATGCTCTTCTTGTTTGCGGTGCGGTGAACGCTCATGCTAAGCCAAGGTTTCTCGAGGTTTATCGTCAGACACCAAAACCTTGTCTTGTTGTTGCTTTTGGTTCCTGCGGATGTTCCTCCGGTATATTCAGAGACAGTTACTCGATTGTCGGTCCGGTCGATAAGGTTCTAAAAGAAGAAGACCCGGACGCGAAGATTGTTTATATTCCCGGTTGTCCTCCGAAACCTGAGGCAATGATAGAAGGAATAATTAAGGGTTTGGAGGTGATTTAATGAGTAAGAGAGAAAATGGAAAAGTTATGAAAGATTTAAAGAAAAAATTAAAAAAGAAAATAATTGATATTGCGCAGCCCAGGGAGAAAAGAATATATATTAGAGTAGAACCGGAAAAGACTCCCGAGGTTGTCGAGTATTTATTCTCTAAGTATAAATGCAAGTTTTGCACTGCTAGTGGTATAGATATGAGAGAGGGTATAGAAATAATTTATCATTTAGCAAGAGAAGATAAAAATATGGTTATAAATGTAAAGACACTTGTTCCTTATTCCAAATTAGAAATTGAATCCATAGGAAGAAGAATAAAGGCTTTCAGATGGATAGAAAGAGAAATAAACGAAATGTTCGGAGTTATCTTTAAAGGACATCCGGATATGAGAAGACTGATACTTCCCGATTCTTTTCCTAAAGGTAAGTATCCGCTAAGAAAGGATTTTAAAAACTCTGATGTGACAGATGAAGATTATGATTATGAGAGGTCAGGAATATGAAACAAACGATAATTCCTTTAGGTCCTTATCATCCTCTTCTCGAAGAACCGGAGCACTTTAAGCTCTATGTCGAAGGAGAGAGAGTTGTAGACCTGGATGTGGAAATAGGTTACAATCACAGAGGGATCGAGAAATTAGCCGAAGGAAAAACGTGGGATCAGATTCCGTATCTTGTCGAGCGTATCTGCGGTATTTGTTCGACTTCTCACCCGATGGCTTATTGCCTTGCAGTTGAGGACCTTGTTGGCTGTGATGTTCCCAAAAGAGCACAATTGATTAGAGTTGTCGTTTGTGAGTTGGAAAGATTGCATTCGCATTTATTGTGGGTAGGTCTTGCGGGACATTTTATCGGATATAATACGGTCTGGATGTGGGCATGGAAATACAGAGAAACCATTTTAGAAATATGCGAGAAATTGACCGGAAATAGAAATCATTATGCTATGTTTAAACCCGGTGGAGTAAGAAGAGATTTTAATAAAGAACAAATAGAATATGCCTTAGAACATATCGTGGATGTTGAAAAACCTATCCGTATGCTTACTGGCGCGATATTGGATGATCCTGTAATACATAAGAGACTTAAAGGGATAGGAGTATTGACAAAGAAAGACGCAATCGATTATTCGGCTCTTGGTCCTACGAGCCGTGGTTCCGGAGTACCTTGGGATGTACGCTGGGATGAGCCACTTGATGGTTTTAAAGATCTTAAATGGAAAGTTATTGTACAAAAGGACGGAGATGTTTTCAGTAAGAGTGTGGTGCGTTTACTTGAATGTTTCGAGTCTGTTTCTTTAATAAAACAAGCTCTTTTGAATCTTCCGGAAGGTGAAGCTATAGATGCCGATATAAAGGAAGTTCCTCCGGGAGAAGGATGCGGACGTTATGAAGCTCCCAGGGGGGAAGTTTTTCATTATGTAAGAAGCGATGGTTCTAATATGCCTTATCGACATAAGGTGAGAGCTCCGACTTTTAATAATCTTCCTACCTTTAAAGCTTCTTGCAAGGGAGAAACAATTGCTGATGTTGCTTTGATTACCGCTTCTATCGATCCCTGTTACTGCTGTACCGAGAGAGTGGCTGTCGTCGATAAAAATAACAATGAAAAGATATTGAGAGAGAAGGATTTGTTGCGATTAAGTGTAGATAAGACAAAAAGTGTTATGAAAAAATTGGGTAAAACACCTCCTCTTTATAATATGGAGATATGATGTTCGATAATATATTATTATATCCTGTTATAATTCCTTTTCTCGTCGGACTTTTTAATTTAATTGTCCCGCGGTTAAAAAAACTAAAACAATTAATAGGAGTTGCCGTAACCGCATATCTTCTTGTTTTTTCTTATCGTTTATTTAATTTGACGGGTGTAGTAGAGAAAGTGTTCTCATTCAATTTCTTGAATTATAACGCGGATTTAATAGTAGGTGTTAATCAGATTAGTAGTTTTATGCTTTTATTTACCTATCTTTTTGGTTTTTTAATTTCTATATATATTTTCAGTTCACGCAGCGAAGTCGAGTCAGGCGATAATCAATTTATGGCATATTTTTTCTGGACTCTCGCGGGAGCGTCGGGAGTATTTTTATCTTCCAATTTATTATCCTTACTGATTTTTTGGGAAATGGTTACGGCTGTTTTCTTCCTTTATATTAATTTAGGAAAATCTAAAGCTACTTCCGAGGCAGCGCGTAAGACTTACGTTATACTCGGTTTCGCGGACGCTTTTTTCTTGTTTGGAATAGGGTATCTATGGGTGACTTCGGGTACTCTTAACATCGATTTGATTAACATTTCTACGGCGGAAGGTGTTCTTCCCAGGATAGTATTTTTCTCTTTTGTTGTTGCCGCGTTAGCAAAAGCGGGAGCAATACCCTTCCATACCTGGATTCCGGCAATTTCAGAAGAGGCTCCTGTATCTGTAATGGCATTTATTCCCGGTTCTCTCGATAAGTTGCTTGGTATCTACCTATTATCTATTACAATGTTGAAGTTATTTGATGTAGAACCGATTTTAAGTTTTGTTGTAATGTTGGTAGGAGCTCTTACTATTATTGTTGGAGTTCTTATGGCTCTTATACAACATAACCTTAAAAAATTACTTTCGTATCACGCGGTCAGTCAGGTCGGATATATGGTTCTTGGAATCGCAACGGGGAATCCTATAGGAATTTTAGGTGGTTTGTTCCATATGCTGAACAACGCTATATATAAAGGAGGACTTTTTCTTTGTGCCGGTGCCATCGAGAAAGAAACCGGTACTACCGAATTGGAAAAATTAGGTGGACTTTACAGAAAAATGCCATTTTTAATGGTTTCTAATTTAATTCTTGCTCTCGCAATTTCAGGAGTGCCGCCTTTGAATGGGTTCGCTTCAAAATGGATGGTTTATCAGGGTGTTTTGATCGCGGGTCAGCCTGTATTTCTTGTTCTTGCAATTTTCGGAAGTGCCCTGACTCTTGCTTCTTTTCTTAAGGTTATCTATTCGGTATATTTCGGAGGAGCTTCCAATATATATGATAGGGTTAGAAAGCCTTCATTGTTTATGACGACTCCCATTGCCGTTTTGGCTATATTATGCCTCTTTTTTGGGATTTTAGCTGCGTTCATTGTGAATCTTTACTTTGTTCCTATGGAGTTTAAAGTATTCGCGGGGCTAACTTCTTCCGGGGCTTACTCTGAGCTCAGTTTTGCCAGTACTCTCTGGGATCCCTCTCTTGCTACATTAGCAATGATTTTCGGACTCATAATTGGTGTAATATTTTATTTTATCGGGAAAGTTTTTAATTACAGAGAGCAGCCCGTATTTACAGGCGGGGAAAAATTTGAACTGGAAGAAAGAAGATTTCCGGGAACCGGTTTGTATACTACAATATTGGAGCTTCCTTTTATAGGAACTTATCTTAAAGATAGCGATAAGGGCTCTTATGATTTGTATAATATTATTAAAATTACCGGTTGGAAAACAATTGTTGAAAAATTAAAGAGATTGCATGATGGAATCTTATCGACTTATTTATCGTGGTGTATAGTGGGTTTAATGATAACTATGTTTGTTTTGATGATGAATAGGTAGGAGATAGAATGAATACGATATTATTATTGCATTTACTACTTGTATTTATGGTTATTGGTTCAATTATAACGGTCGAGATAAAAAATATGCTTTCGGCTGTAATATCTGTTGGCGCAGTCGGGTTTATACTTTCGGTGACCTTCCTTTTCCTTGGAGCACCCGATATTGCTATAACACAGGTTATAGTCGAGATTCTTTCTTTGATACTCTTAATAAGAGCTACAATAAATGTGGATAATGTCGCGATCGAAGAAAAAGGAGAATCTATTTTTTCTAATAGGACAACCTTGATTTTCGTTGGTATAATTTTAGTTTTTGCCTGGATAGCTTTTCAATCTCTACCAGCGTTCGGAGAACCGAGTATGCGAATTTCCAGGTATTATCTTTTAAATGCTTATAGTAAGGTTGGGGCTTCTAATATTGTGGCTTCCATCATTCTTGATTTTAGAGCGTATGATACTTTTGGCGAATTATTAGTTCTTTTCACTTCTATCAGCGGAGCTTTTGCCGTTTTACGCAGGGGGAAAATTGATAAACATAAAGACCATCTTAAAATAGATTTGGAGACATAAATGGAGAAAAAGGTTGAAAGTGGTATGAGTAGTATTGTTAAGACTATAACCAGTGTAATGGTTGGTTTTATGATGCTTTTTGCCGGTTACTTTATTCTGTTTGGGGATGAGGTACCCGGAGGAGGTTTTCCTGCGGGGGTTATGATGGCTCTTGCTTATATTTTAATTACTCTTGCTTATGGAAGGGAATTCGTGGAAAAGAGAGTTTCAGGTATAACGGCTTCAAAATTAACCGATGTGGGGGTTTTGATATTTTTGTTTGTAGGTTTTTTTGGTCTTTATTTTTCGGGAACTTTCTTAAATAATTTCTTACAGAACAATGAATCACTGTTTTTTACTTCCGGTACTATAATTATAAATGATGTTGCTGTTGCTCTTACCGTTGGAATGAGTTTATATTTAATATTTTTAGCACTCGCCATATTCGGAAGAGTCGTTTGCGAAGGAAGTTTGTGTAAGGATTTAGGAAGAGATTCAGAGGAGGAAAAAGAATGACACTATACTTTCTTGACTTCTTGCTTTTTATGATTGGCTTATACGCTTTGGTAACGAAAAGACATATTGTAAAAAAAATACTTGGTGTTGCTATAATGGAATACTCTGTTAACCTCTTTCTTATACTTATCGGTTTTAAAATGTCGGGGACTGCACCTATTATGGTTGCAGATATGGATTTTGCTACTTTTATCCGTACCGCAGTCGACCCTTTGCCTCAGGCACTTGTTCTAACTTCAATTGTTATAGGTTTGGGAACTCTTGCTCTTATGGTAGCAATAGCGATAAGATTATATGAAAGATACGGAACCTTCGATATGCATGAAATAAACAGGCTTAGAGGATAGTAATGGATAGAATTTTACCTTTTTTTGTTATTATACCGGTATTTAGTGCCGTTTCGACTTTGCTTGTAAGTAGATGGGAAAGAAGAAAATTTCCGAGAATCTGGTCTATTCTTACGGTTTCTTCTCTCCTTGTTTTACTCTATTTTATCTGGGATAAAGGAGTATTGGTGCATGAAATGGGAGGATGGAAGGCTCCTTTCGGTGTAGTATTGGTAAAGGATTCTCTTACTCGTTTTATGCTGCTCATAATAAACGGGGTAGCTTTAATTACTTTATTATATTCTTATTCTTATATTTTGAAGCGTGAAGATTATCTTCGTTTCTTTTCGTTGTTTTTGCTCATGCTTGCGGGCATGAATGGTGTAGTTCTTACCGGTGACCTGTTTAATCTTTTCATATTTTTAGAAATAGCTTCCATAGCTTCTTATGTCCTGGTTGGTTATGATATAGGGGCGGAGGAATTAGAGGCAGCTTTTAAATATTTGATTATGGGTGTACTCGCATCCATGTGTATTTTAATCGGTATTGCTATAGTGTATTCTGTTACAGGATCTGTTAATATGGCGGATGTTGCCAGATTCATAGAAACTAATGACATCGTCGATAATAAGGCTATTTTGATGGCAACCGGTTTGTTTATTTTAGGTTTCGGACTAAAAGCGGGTTTTGTTCCTTTTCATGCCTGGTTACCCGATGCTCATCCTTCTGCTCCTGCTCCTATTTCAGCTATGCTTTCGGGTGTTTTGATTAAATCATTAGGAATTTATCCGCTGATCAGGATCTTTTATAATGTGATTCCTATGTCCCCGGTTGTTTCAAATATATTTATATTTTTGGGTTCTATTTCGATGATAGTGGGAGCATTAATGGGTTCCGGGCAGATAGATATAAAAAGGCTTTTTGCTTTCCATTCCGTATCGCAAATGGGTTATATTATTGTGGGTGTCGGATTGGGTACTCCGCTTGGTCTTATCGGGGCTCTTTTCCATCTTTTGAATCATTCGGTTTTTAAGTCGTTACTTTTCCTGTCGTCTGGTGCCATTCAGAGTAGTACGGGTACCAGGAATATGAAGAAACTTGGTGGATTGAGAGAGAGTATGCCCGTAACTTCCGGGAGTGCTGTAGTTGGTGCTTTATCGATTTCCGGTGTACCTCCGTTTAATGGATTCTGGAGCAAATTAATTATAATCCTTGCGGCGTTTCAGGTGAAAAATATATGGGCGGCTTCCGCTCTTATTTTAACGGCATTTTTGACCCTTATGTGTTTTGTTAAATTCCAAAGGCATGCAATCTTCGGTGAAGCTTCTGAAATTGTTAAACGTTCTAAAGAGGCACCGCTGCCCATGCTTATGTCTCTGGTGATTCTGGGTATTCTTTGCCTTGCAATTGGTTTGTTTAATCAGACTATTATAACTAATATTATAACACCAGCTCAAGAAATTCTGTTCGATAAGGGAGCTTATATAATGTCGGTTCTCGGTAATGTTGGGGGAGGATAGATGAAGAAAAAAATTGCCCAATTTTTAATATACTTTATAATGTGGTTGTTTATTACCTGGTCTTTGAGTATAGAACATCTAATGGTTGGAGTTATTGTGTCTTTGATTGTAACACTTCTTACAAGAGAGCTCTTTCCCGATGAATTGGTTCGTTTGTTGCAACCTGTGCGTTTTCTGCTAGCTATTTTATATATACCATATCTTGTGTATTATATATTACTTGCTAATCTGGATGTGGCTTATAGAGTTTTGAATCCGGATTTGCCCATAAATCCGGGAATTATTAAGGTTAAGACTTCTCTCAAAAACGAATTCGCTAAGACTATTCTCGCAAATTCCGTCACACTGACTCCGGGAACCCTTACTGTGGATATCGATGGTGATGATTTTTATGTCCACTGGATAAATGTGTCGAGTAACGATCCTAAAGTACAGAGAAAATTAATTTTAGGTAGGTTTGAAAGAGTACTCAGGAGGATATTCGAATAATGTTTACTTTTTTCTTTGTTTTATTGATTATTGCGTCTTTTATGTGTCTCTATAGAGTGATGGTTGGGCCTACCCCTCCTGATCGTATGGTAGCTATAGATATACTCGGTATTCTTGTTGTGGGAATGTGTGCGCTTTATGCTGCTTATACAAAAAGAGGTTTTTATCTTTATATAGCTATTTCCTGGGCAATACTTTCTTTCGTTGGGACTCTTGCTCTTGTTAAATTCCTCGAGGGCAGGGGGTTTGATGAATAATAATATTGCTTTGAGTCTTGTTATCATAGGAGTAGTTTTTGACTTATTGGGTTGTCTTGGTTTGATAAGACTTCCGGATATTTATAATAGATTGCAGGCTGCAACAAAATCCGTTACACTTGGTACATGTGCTATACTTTTCGGAGTAGCGCTGGAATTTGGTATTGTTAGCTCCGGGGGAATAAAAGCTTTGATTTGTATTCTATTTGTAATGTTTACTTCTCCGACAGCGGCTCATGCGCTGGCTAAAGGTTCTCATACGAGTGGATTTAAATTGTGGGAAGGAAGTAAAGTAGATAAATTAGAAGAGGATAGGAAAAAGTAAATGGCAATAAAGAAACCCAAGATAAGAGAACTCGGTGAAGCGATAAAGGCTTTAATTCAAGGTCCTTATACCACAAAGTTCCCTTTTGAAGCGCCTAATATTATTCCCGAATACCGGGGTTTTCCGGAATATCAGGATGAAGGTTGCGTTAGATGCGGAGCGTGTGCTGAAGTTTGTCCGGCTCGAGCTATTGAGGTAGAAGAGTACGAAAAAGATGGTAAAAAGTTTAGAATAATGCGTTTTCGTTATGATATATGTCTTCTTTGCGGTCAATGCGGAGCTCTTTGTGCTACAGGTGAAGGCATAGAATATACAAATAAATACGCTAAGAATACTTTTGATAGGAGTGAGGCAATTCAAGAAGTTGAAGATGAATTGATGGAATGTGAAAAGTGCGGAAAGGTTATAACAACAAAACGACATCTCGAATGGATTGCTGATCGCCTCGGAGAAAAAGCTTATGCTAATCCGACGATTGTATTGGCTAAACAGATTCAAATGAATGTTTCGGACAAAGAGAAAATGTCTGAAGCAAGCTGTGAATTTCATAGAGAGGATTGGTATAAGATACTTTGTCCCGATTGCCGACGAGCTGCCTGGATGAAGGAAAATTTTCAGTAAAAAGAAACCACCCCTTACCACCGAAATTTTCACATGTAGAACTTGTAGTTTTTTTTAACTATACCCTAAAAAACTAGGTATTTAGACAGGATAAAAACAGGATTAACAAAATTCGTTTTTTTTCTCAGTGCCCTCTGTGGCTTTGTGTGAGATTATTTTTTGATTACTTCTTATCGAAATCGTAACTAATTTCGAACGTATTTCCTTCTCTTTTTGTAGTTACAGCGTATCCTGAATTGTGGAAAACAGAAAGCATGTGCTGATTATCCGTAAGCATCACCGCTTCAAAGCCGTCTATTCCTCTTTTTTTCGCTATTTCGGTTAGAATGTTTAGCAAATAAGTGCCTATGCCTTTTGCCTGCCAGTTGTCTCTTACCAGGAAGGAAACTTCGGCTCGATTATTTGATTCTATGTAATAATATCTGCCTACGCCGACTATTTCTTCTCCGCCGGTTCCCTGGGTCAGGCCAATAATTGCCATGTCTTTTGAAAGATTGATATTGGTGAATTCTTGTATGAATTCGTGTGGGAATGTTTTAATGTCTTTGAAAAAACGAAATGCTATGGATTTCTCCGAACATGAATAACACATATTCCTTAACATTTTTTCATCAGTAGGTTTGATCGGTCTGAAGAATAGCGCGGTTCCGTCATAAAGCGGTACTTTTCGCTCGAATTCTTTTGGATACTTTGTCTCTTTTGGCGGTAGTTCTTTCTGGTCTGAGTATATATAATTTCGAGTTTTTGCCTCTTGGAGGATTTCGTTGCGGAAATCCGGATGTGCTATTCCAGCCAGAGCGAGGACTCTCTCTCGGATACTTTTACCGAATAAGTGGGCAATGCCGTATTCGGTTACGACATAGTGGACATCACCGCGTGTTGTAACCACTCCCGCACCTTCGGTGAGTTTAGGGACTATTCTTGATATTGTCCCATTTTTTGCTGTCGAGGGCAGTGTAATTATAGCTTTGCCGTTTTTTGCCCGGGCTGCTCCTCTGTTGAAATCGACCTGGCCTCCGATACCGCTGTAAAAATCATAGCCTATGGAATCGGAACACACCTGGCCGGTCATATCAATCTCTAATGCTACATTTATGGCAACCATATTGTTATGTTGGCTTATAATAAAAGGATCGTTAACGTATTCGGAAGGTCTAAATTCAAACATCTGATTTTCATGAATGTAATCGTATAATTTTCGTGTACCATAGCAGAAACTCGCTGTTACCTTTCCACGGTTGATTGTCTTGCGTTTCCCGTTAATAATACCTTCTTCGATTAGAGGGATAATGGCATCGTTGAACATTTCGGTGTGGATACCTATATCTTTTTTATCTTGTAGATACTTAAGCACTGTTTGTGGAATATTACCTATACCAACTTCGACAGTGTCCCCGTCTGATATAAGGGAAGCAACATTTTTAGCTATCGCATCGACGCTTTCGTCGGCTTTCGGTATTTCATATTCGAGAATATCGCGGTCGCTTTCTACGATAGTGTCAACCATATCTATAGAAATAAACGAATCTCCGAGAGTTCTGGGCATTTTTTCGTTTACTTCCGCGATAACCATTAAACTGTTTTCTACTGCCGACTTTACTATATCTACTGAGACTCCGAGGCTTAGGTAACCATTTTTATCCGGAGGACTCGTCTGAATAAGCGCGACATCAAGAGGTATTATGCCTCGTTTGAACAGACACGGAATTTCGGAGAGAAAAATAGGCGTATAATCCCCTTTTCCGCTTACTATCCCCTGTCTTACATTCGGCGCCAGGAAAAAACTGCAGGTTCTGAACTTTTCACAATACTCTTTTTGTATATAAGGTGCGTCTCCCTGTGTTAAAAGATGATATATTTCTGCATCCTCTATATTATTTTTTTCGTTTGACAGTTCTTCTACAAGGAGCTGAGGTTGTCCGCAACCTGTACCTATAAAAATACGCGATCCTGATTCTATCATTCTTATTGCTTGTGATGCGATTTTTAATTTACTTTTATAAAGTTCTCTCCAGTTTGGCATTTAATTTGATTCCTTTGATAAAATTACCCTCGCATCGACTACGACAGCGCCGTCTCCTACTTGGCCTACTTTTAACGGGTTTATATCCACTTCGTCGATTTCGGGAAAATCCATTACCAATTGTGATAAATGCTGTAGGTTTGTTGTGATAGCTTCTATATCCACGGGTTTCTGACCTCGTACTCCGGTAAGTAGTTTGTAAGTTTTTGTGCTTTCTATTAAATCTTTGCACTCTGTAGCAGTAATTGGGGAGAGGGTAAAGCTTACGTCCTTAAGGACCTCTACAAATATACCACCAAGACCGAACATAAGCATTGGTCCGAATTGAGGGTCTTTTTTCATACCTAAAATAACTTCTTTTCCGCTAGTAATCATTTCCTCAACCAAAACACCTCTGAGGTCTGCGTCGGGTATTTTGTTTTTAATACGCAGCATCATAAGGTCAAATGCATCTTCGACTTCAGTTGGGCTGACGAGGCCGATTTTAACACCACCTATATCGGATTTATGAAGTATGTCGGGGCTAGATATTTTCATCGCTATCGGATAACGCATATCATTTGCAAAACTAACTGCTTCCTCAGAGGTCGAGGCAAAGTGTCCTTCAGGTATAGTCATTCCGTATGATTCCATTATAGTTTTGGCGTCGAATTCCCCTATCTCGAGTAAATTTCTTGAGCGATAGGATTTTATAATCTTAATTACAGGATTCTTGTTAACGGCAAAACGTTCGATAATACGAAGAGGTCTTAATTTGTACTGATTATATTTTACCATTTCGAGCATTGCTTTCGCAGCTCTTTCGGGAACTGAATACTGGGGTATGTGATTTTCCCTTAGGATATTCAGTCCGTTTTTTATAGTATCTGCGCCCATAAAACAGGCCATTAAAGGTTTTGAATATTTTTTTGAAATCTCCACTAATTCTTTTGCGATTGCGGTATCGTCTGTCATTTTTTGAGGTGTCAGGATAACTATAACTCCGTCTACCGATTCACTTTCGAGAACGCACCTTAGGCTCTTTCCGTATCTTTCTTTATCAGCGTCTCCAAGAACGTCGACAGGGTTATTGACAGATGCTGATGGGGGAAGGTGTTTTTGAAGGTTTGACTTGGTTTTCTCATCTATGTTAACTACCTTGAGCCCAGCCATTTCTAGAGCGTCGGACATCATAATTCCCGGACCACCTGCATTTGTTATAATTGCTATGCGGTTGCCTTTAGGGAGAGGCTGATATGCCAGGGCAGTACTTATATCGAATAGATGTTCGATAGATCCTGCTCTTATAACTCCCAATCTCTGAAAGGCGCATTCATATGCCACATCAGATCCTGCCAAACTTCCTGTATGTGATGAAGCAGCTTTAGCACCGGCGCGAGTTCTGCCCGATTTTAAAATCACAAGGGGCTTTATTTTGCCAACTTGTTCCGCAATACGCATAAATTCCTGTCCGCGTGAAATATCCTCAAGATATGCGGCTATAACTTTTGTGTTTTTATCCCCTTTTAGATATTCGAAGAAATCTACTTCATCGATAGCTGCTTTATTCCCGATAGAGGCAATGAGAGAAAAGCCTACTTTATTTTCCTTCGCCCAATCCTGGATCGATGCGATTAGAGCTCCGGATTGAGATACTAACGCTATCTCACCGGGTCTATCTATAGGTTGTCCGAATGCTGCGTTTAGTTTTTGCCATGGGTTTATTAACCCAAGGCAATTGGGTCCTATCATGGTAATTTTAGCTAATCTGGCTTGCTTTACGAGTTCTTTCTGCGCTTTTTTCCCTTCTTCGTCGGTTTCTCCGAAACCTGAAGATATAACAATTGCGGCTTTGACACCTTTTTTTGCGCAATCTTTTATTATGGAAAGAACGATGTCGCGATTAACAACAATTACGACGCAGTCTATACTCTCGGGGATGTCCAGTAATGAAGGATAACATTTTATGTTGAGGATAGTTTCGCTTTTTGGGTTTATAGGATAAACAGGTCCTTTGAAACCTCCGTCAAGGATGTTTTTTAGTATTGCGTGTCCTACTTTTTGCGGATTGCTCGATGCACCCACTACCGCAATGGATTCAGGATATATTAAATTTTTAAAACTCATATTTACAATTTTTATATAGCATTATAATTATTAAAGTTTTGAGCCTTATGTTTATAAAAAAAGCATTATGTACAAATCGTTTTCACATAGTTTAGGTTAATTTATATTAATATGAAAAGCGATAATGTCAAGAATAGAAATAAGAAAAAAATAAATATTTAATAAAACTCTAAAATTATTATCACCGCATAGACACAGTGGATGCAAACCCACACTAAACAACCCAAAAATTAGCCACAGATTACAAAGATTAAAACAAGTTTCTTTGTTGTTTTTTTAGCTCGAAACATAAAACACTAATTCAACAACAAATCACAAAAGTTATATTTTTCTTGAAGTCTTAGTGGCTAATCATTTTATTTCTTTTGCAAGGGAATCCAATCATTTTAAGAATATCTTAATGATTGTAAGAGTTCCGAGCAAAATAGTAACCCATCCTATGATTAGTTTCATTTTTCGCTCTTGAATCTTTTTTACTGTGATGGCTGAAAGAGGCGTAGAAATAACAGCGCCGATTAAGAGGGGTAAAGCCAGAGTCCATTCTATATTACCTTTTAATAACAAGTATAAAAGAAAACCAACAAGACATACAATTCCTTCCGCAAGAGAAGTGCTTCCTACGGAATTTTTTGCACTTCTGCCGGTTACCACCTGTCCGCCGGTAACAAGAGGGCCGTAACCTCCACCCGAAACTCCTTTATTAAAGCCACTTAATGCAGCAATAATACTAAAGTTTCTCCAGTTAAATGGAGAGGGTCTGTTAGTCTTAAAAATAATATAAACTCCTATAAAGAAAATCATAATACCAATATAGGATTTTAGAACAATTTTAGGGACGTTTATCGAAAAAAAGACCGCGGAAATAACGCCCAAAACTCCCAAAAGAACCAGGACGTACGAAACCTTAGCATCCTCTGAACGGGGAAGGTAGCCGAGAAAGCGTAATCTGCCGGTAATAATTTTGGAGTCCCTCCCAAAATCAAAAGAAACATTGCCTAGTTTATGATGAAAAACTGAGGCTAATATTCCGGTCACGAATTCAGAGAAAAGAATCGCTGGGACTACCTGCAGGGGGCTAAAGCCCATAAGGAGCAAAAGAGGAGTTAGGGTAGTCCCATAACCCATGCCCAACGATGAATCAACGTACTCGCAAATAAAAGCAAACAATGCGTATAAAAAAAACACTATAACCTCCTTTTTGATGAATGTTTACACATATGTTATTCATTTTTAAAATTAACTATATTTAAAAGTTGTACTTTAGAGAGGTTTGTAAAACATTTTTTGTTGCCCAGGCATTGTCTCTCTTACTGCTTTCCAGGATATAATATAAACCAACTTTCAGATTTTTGATTACTTTAAAGTCTGTTCCCGCGTATACGCGGTTTTTATTAAATTCAGCCGAGGCGAAGTCGTAAAAAAACTCTTCTGCAATAAAAGGTTGAAGTTCAAGTTTAGTTATTTTTGACATTTTTAAGGTGAATTGATTTGTATATCTAAGAGTTGTTTTGTCTTCTTTGATTCGGAATTCAAGTCTGCCTCTATCACTTAGATTGAAATATGATAAAACTTTCCATTTAAATGTAGCATTTAAATGAGGTCGATACTCGACACTCCAACTCCCGTTTCGTTTTTCGTTGACATGGCGATAATAAGGAGCAAAAACAAACCAGTCCGTAGGTCCCCAATCGAATCCCATGTCGAAGTGCGTGTAATAGTGATCATTGAAATTGTTGCCGCAACGAAACTGGGGTTTTATTTTAAAATCCAGGTTATTATCGATAGAATTTACTATTTCATAATGACTCCAACACTGCCAATTACCTAATAGGCTTTTCGAAGAAAAGAAAGCCGCACCAAATAGAACCCAACAAAAACTCTTTTTCATTACATAAACCTCCTATTCAATTATTAAAACACAAAAGCAATATACGATATCTAATACTACAATCGTACTACAATTATAATATAGAGTTTAATTTTGTCAAGGGGGTTTTTGTTTATACTTGTACGTAGATCTGTTCTTAATATGAGTTTTGAAACAGGCATAAATTAATTAAAAAATGGATAATCGAGGAGTTTATATTCGTGGAAAGATTTTGCACGGGTATACTTTTGTGAGGGATAATCCTGAAGACGAAAAAGAAGTATAGGGTGAATTTACTAAAAAAGCTGCAGAAACCAATTTTTCTGCAGCTTTTTTAGTAAGCGTCTTTATTTTTCTAAAATGCCAAACCAACAGAAATTCTGTTTATGGTGTCGAACAAGTCAAATTCGCTATAGGAATAGTCGATCTTTGCGCCTCCTATATTCAAGCCGACTCCTAAATTCAGTCCTTCCTGGGCGTATCTGAATTTATACCCGGCACGGAGGAAAATCATATCAAGGTAACCGAGTTCTCCGCCAAGATGAAATTGTTCCTGCCAGTCACGGGGGTGTAACATTTCCGCTCCTACCTTAAAGGAATAATTTGGATTTTCTCCGATAAAGTCCATTAGATCGATACCAACACCGAGTGCGAAGGTCAAAGGCATTTCGAAGCCGATTTGTTCATAAGTTACGCGTGGAGAGAAGTTTCTTACCGACATGCCAAAAGCGAAGCTCTTAAAGCCAGGATAAAAAAGTAGTCCGAAGTCATAGGATAGGGTAGAGATTTCATTATCTACAGTGTCGGTTTCGATTATGTTCCATCCTAATTGTTGAGCGACGTATTTAACCTGAGCTCCCACAGTAAACTTATCGGTGAATTCTCTTGCGTAGCCTACGCCCGCACAAAATGCATTTATATCTAACGTGTCTGTATATTCAAAACCTTGGGCATTGTCAATAACACGTGTTCCCTGTATTATACCATAATCAGGCGCTATTACACTAAAACCGAAATTTCCCCATACGCCACCATTGATTACGCCGGCTACGGAGATGTATTCGATGTCGGCAATCCACTCAGTTCTGCCGACAGCTAAATCGAAATTTTTGTCGATTTTTCCGATGCCGGAGGGATTGTAAAAGAGCGAGTTAGCATCCTGTCCTAACACGGTATAAGCTTCTCCCATTCCGCACGCCCGAGCCCCCGCGCCAACATCCAGAAATTTGCAGCCTGTCTGGGCAACCTTTTTAATTGCATAAGAATTGAGCGAAAGCATAAATATTAATAAAGATATTAAAACAATAAATTTCTTCATCTCTCTCATCCCCCTTATCTAACTATTACAAACTTACGGGTAACCCAGTCACCCGCAGGAATCTGTATATGAGCTATATATAAACCGCTCGCCGGTCGCTGGTTGTTGCTTGTAGTTAGATACCAGAAGTCCTGCCAGAAAGCGCTCCCGGAACCATCCGTATGTTGTATGGTTTTTACTAATTCTCCCGATTCGGTAAATATTCGGATAGTGCATTCGCCAGGTAGATTTTTGAATATTATTTTATGTTCACTTGCCGGGAATTGTCTATCTCTTACATTTAAAGGGTTGGGAACAATTACTACAGAATCTAGATTCGCTTTCGGAAAATCTGTTAATCTTGCCGCAAATGGTTCCTTTGTCATTGTTAACCATCTTCCGCTTTCTATCCCTGAGTTGCTTACGGCTGTAATACAGTAGTAGTAATCGAAACCCGATATAATACCTTCAGTGTCATTAAAGCTTTCTTCGTCAGGGCCTAAAGAATCGATCATTTCCCAATCACCTGTGATGGTGCTATCGGCGGCCATAGCGAATTTGGTTCCGCCTTGAGCTCTGTAGATTTTAAAACCCGCGAGATTGGTGGTTGGCTCATAACCGGCTTCGTAACTCCAGCTTAGTTCTATGGCATCTGGTCGGGACCAAACTTCAAAAACCGAAGGCGGAGCGGGAGAGGCTGGAATATTATAGTTCTGATTAAAGTTTCTTTGAGCGTTCATCCCGCTTATAAAAAGAGAATCTCTACCGGTTGCTACCACATAATCTTTAGCCATAGCATTCAATCCTCCACCTCGCCATATCGTCGATGGATCGATTTCTCCATATATTTCAGCTACCGGATCTCTTCTTACATATTCCTCGCGTATCTCGGCCGAATCCATCTCCGCAAGCCATTCGTAATTACGGGCATTGCCCTCCGCGTACATCTTGCCCATCAAAAGAGCATTTTTGGGGTTGATAGATCCAACTGCAACCGCGTAGACAAATCTTATGGTGTCTTCAAATGCCATATTGTAAGGACCTATAGAGAATTTCGGTTGGGTGCTGAAATCATAATATGGTAGTGATCTGGCTTCATAGTGTCCGAGATCGGGATCATTTTCTTGTATTCTATCCTGAGGTATATCATACCAGGTTTTTGCGCCAGTAGCAGTTGTGTCATATACGTCATAGAGAAGATTCATATGTTGTGCCGCATCGTTTTCTGGAAGTGCTGTATCTGTATAGCCCCATATTCCTTTTCTCATGCAGCGGTAAGGTTCTTTGTAGTCAAACGTATCCTGTATATCTTCCAGATTCGATATTACACCATCTTCTATAGTACTGTACATGCTTGGCTGAGCCGGGTCGTTACTCGCCGCAATATCACTAATCGGAAAAGTTTGCTGAACACTCGTATTTTTTGGCGCAAATAAAGTTATATGTCCGGGCCAGCGGGTACCATTTATACTATCAGGATTTCCTCCCCATGCTATTTCACATTTTCCCCCGTAACAGTCATAATCATGTCCTGCCTTTCGGGAGAGCGCATAGTAACTCATTCTAAGAGAATCATCATCTTGAGGATAGGAAAGTCTGGTATCTTGATCTTCGGTTACTCCACACCAGCTTCCGTACGGGAACATCCCTCCATTTGGAATTCCTTCGTAATGTTTCATTATTACTACCGAATCCAAAGATTGCCCGGGTTTTTCAATATCTTCGTCGCTATCCGTATTACCTGTATTTATAAAAGTTAAATCCCATACCACATAATCGTCATGGTCAGGTTGGCTCCATGCCAGGTTTTTTTGATAAACATCTAAGCCATTAGAAAGCCTGTAATGACATTCGACCATTACATCCGCGGTTCCCCATATTTTATCGGGAGCCACCTCGTCACCTAAAGTAGGAAAAGGCTTTTCTACATGCATTCCATCGATTACTATCTGTGGTGGCGGATATCTGTAATATCTGTGTATGGTATAACCTATCTCATCTGGAACTGTAAATTGAAATGGGTCTCCGGGTCCGAAAGATCTTCCGTTGCAATGTCCGGTTATATGATAAGGCCAGAATTTGCCGGTTGTATCTGTCCAGTTTCGGTGTCCAACCAGCGTTGCGGCATTTCGCATAATTCCACCCGGCATATAGGTCGTAGTTTCTACATAATCCCATAAGGTAACAAGTGAACCTCTGGGATAAATAACATGACTCATAGGTTTATTGGTGGTACTTTGTATACCATCATCAAAAATTACGGTTTCTATTTTTCCCACATCGATACTCTTGCTTACTTGAGCGTATGTGGTGTTTGCGAGAAAAAATGTAAGTAAGAATATCAATAATTTTCTTTGTTTCATTTTCAATAACCTCCTTTTCCTCTAAAAACTGAACCTTATTCCAAACTGTACATATCTGGGATCTAAGTACCAGAGGAATTCTCTATTCGGATTATTTATATATGGTTTATCTTCACTTTGCAGATCTCCAATGTGATCCGGCTCTTCACCTTCAGCAGGAGCGGTAAAACCTGGGGTGCTCAAATATGGTTCCTCTTTATACATCTCAAGATGAAGAGATTTCAAATAAACGGTTCTATCATTGTGGAATGCTTGCTGGTGGAGTTCCTGCCAGTCAAAAAGATTGTGTACGTCAAAGATTAGAGTAAGAGCTGTTCCCGCGATCGAGAGGTTTTTACTTATACTCATATCCAAATTGCGTTCGTTTTCCCATTGTATATTGTTTTGCAGCACATAAGATAATGGTCCTCCAAAGGGATTCCAGCTTTCATACCTGCCTGCTTTCCAGCTGTACATGAAAGAAAGGTTATAACCTCCTAAAAGTATTCCCCAATCCAGCGGTGCTTTTAAAGTCGCCTGAGCTCGCCACACCGGTTGAGGAACGGGCTCTGTCTGTTCTGGTTCCGAAACGCCCATTTGAGCTTCATCTACAGGGTAATCGTAGTGTTCTTCTCTTCCGGTTTTTCCTTCGCTGTTTACTCTAAAATCGTATATAACCCAGCCGGTAAAAAATCTTCCATGGGGTTTTCTTAACTCTAACTCGAAGCCCCGTGTATCACTGTATTTCAAATTCTCGTATGTAATATAGTCGATAGTTCTATCAATATTATTATCTGTATAACTAACTGCAGCATATTCGTTATCGTTGTCTTTATAATAGCCGGTAACTCTTGCTAAATAAGTGTTAGCTATACTGCTCTCAAATCCAACCTCATAGGAAATGGTTCTTTCCATGTCCAACCAGGGATTTCCGATAAATTGAAGCGGTTCGATATCTCTACCCCAGGAGATTTTGTATCTATATGCGTTTGGTGCTAGAGAATAAAAATGTCCGTAGTTAAAGAATAACTTGCTGTTTTCTAAGAAAGGAAAGGAAATTCCCACGCGGGGACTTACTTTTAACTGGGCGTTTACGTCTTCTACCATAGAATCTTGTTCGAACAACTGGTCTTTAAGGTTCTTGTTGTAATAAGTTGAGTAAACATGATTGCTGTCTCTGGATGGCCACTCGGTATTTGGATCCGCATAATCAAGGCGTAAACCAATGTTGGCAAACATCCCTTCAAATTCAATTTTGTCCTGAATATAAGAACTGGCAAGTATGGGATCCGAATCGTATCTAACCAGGTAAGCACTTCCTATGGAGTCTTCATTTCCCTCTTCTGGCCAATTAAACCCTTCGTTTATTATATAATATTCGTGTGCTTCGGCGTAGTTAACTTCGAGACCTGTTTTTATCTGGTTGTACTTATTCATCTGAGAAGTTAAGTCAACCTTGACATCATAACTTTGGGACCAGGATTGATTGAAAGTACCGCAGTTTTGAGCGCCTCCGAACACCGTGGTACCTTCTACCCCAAGGACACGGCTAGATAGCCAGTGATCTCCTTCCCAACTGGGATAAAGAAAGCCGTATGGTAGATTGTTGCCCGTATATTTATATAAATAATCTTGATCCGTATAATAATCGCCAAATTCATCTCTCTCATCCCCAAACCATATCAGAACAGTATCGTGCATCGCTAAGGGTACATCATGCCAGAAATTGGCGTCGTTACCGGAACGTAGATATGTTACCCGTATATCGTAAAAAGTATTTTCACTCAATGCATGTTGTAGTGTAAAGCCGCCCATTTTAGAAGTAATATCAAAAGGAGTGAGTGAGTTTGGACTGAAAAGGTTTACCGGGTCGGATCTGATCTTATCGCTACCATGATATATCCCGTCCCATTCACCCGTTGTTTCGAGCATGTCATAAGGGCTTCTAAGGTAAACCTGTCCGATATTCGCTTTATTTCCGCCAGTGCCATAAATTTCTCCTATAGCCCATGGGCTGAGAGAATTAATTTTCGAGTAAGCTCCCCTGAGGTTCACTTTAAAATTTCCAAAGCGGGAAGTTAGTTTAAGACTTGTCGAACTCTCTTTGAAGTATTCTCTGCTATCCGGAAGAGGAAACGCTTCATTATGGTTTCTGTGTGAAACAAAAAAAGTCATATCCCCTAAGTAGTTTCCTAAAAGCGGAACAGGTCCTCCAAAGCCTACATCCATAGTCCAATCGGGCAAATCTCCATATGATCCTATTCTCGATTGGTCTGCGGGTATTTCATAAGGTTCCCTTGTGAAGCCTGTCAACTCATAGTTGGTGTCTCCGTTTTCGACAGTTATATCCCAGATAGGAATATAGGCGGAATCGTGACTGTAGATAGTAAAGAGAGATTCCGTGTTGGGTAAGAGTGAATCTCCCAGGGTATTGATTCGACGCATCCAGATAAATTGATTGCGTAAATCTTCAGCTGTAGTCGGTCTGCCCGTGGCTTCTCCTTCCCATCCTCTCCAACTTTTTCCGGTATGGTTTTTTAGCTTCAACGTGTCATAAAACGGACTCTCAGGATCGCCCCATACGTTAGCCGGACCCTTCCAGCAGACACTATCTAATCTGGAAACAGTATCAAGTCCAAGAGTTTCTTCTGTGAAAAAATCCACATTCCATTCTACACCCGTGTCTAATTTATTCCATAAATAGACTTCGTTGTAATAATTATCAGGATCGAAAATAGATGCTCCGCTATGCTTTTGATATCCGGGAGTGTATCTTAATTCGAATGAACCGCTGTACTTATCGGAGGAACCTTCTCTTGTGACTACGTTAATCGCTCCGGCACGAACGTTTCCGTATTCCGCGTTAAATCCCCCCTTTATTAAACTAATTTCTTTTATTTCGCTGAGGTTAGGCATCATAATGGGTTCATTTTTTCTCGCGTCGACAAGCAATAATCCATCTGCCATTAACTTGGTATCTTCTAAACCGCTGCCCCTTACGCTCCAGCCGTCTACACCGGCTTGTAAGTTAAGATATTGAGCTACGTCTGTGATTAGAGGAATTGCCTCTATTTCCGTTTTTTCGGCGGAGAAGGAACTGCTTGCAAGATCCATCCTAATAACTTCCCTCTCAGCCTGGATGGTTATACCTTCTCCCTCTACAACTGTCGGTTCCATTTCGAAATTAAGCGGAGTGGTATGTTCTGAGCTGACTCTAACCCCTGTTTTTGTAACACTTTTATAACCCATCATTTTTGCCTGTACGTCATAGTTGTCCGGCCCCAATCTGATTATATAAAAATAACCATCTGCATCACAGGCGGCTCCCATCGAAGTGCCTACTACCAGAACATTAGCACCCGGTAAAGGTTCCCCTGTTCTGGCATCTGTAACCACACCGGCTATCTTTCCGGTAACCGCGGCTTCAGCGTTCTGGGTAAATATAAAGGAAGTTACTAATATAAGTAAGCTATATAGAATCCACCTTAGCAACAACCTTTTTACCTTTCCTATCCTTTTCATCAAGACCTCCTTTTTTATTTAAGGTTAAGATATACGAAAAAAGTTAAAACCGAAGATTGGAATGTGAAATAGTCATCAAAGATTTTTGATTTGCACAATCTTAAATATTCAAAATTTTCTGGGTAAAGAGACATTTTTACGCTCTCCTTGTCATATTCCGTTATATTATACATCTAAACGAACTAACTTAATATCCACTAATATAAAACCCTCTTAAATCGATTTTTAATTGTATTGCCTAAAATATGATTTGATGCGTGGATTTCCCTGTATTTTTTAATCAGGATTTGGATTATTCTAAAATCAATAAGATTGGATTTAGACCAAATTTTATTAATCATTTCTTGTCTCAACATACATGTTATTTTAATATTAACTCAGTAAATGTCAAGGGTAAAAAATTCTCTTCTTACTGAAATTTAAACCGAAATACGCAAATTTTTTCTAAATTATATGTAAAGAATTAAAGATAAAGAATCGGAGGTATTTTAATCTAAAGTAAAGAACTTAACGCCAGAGTCGATTGCGTAAAATATGATTTCGATCGTGAAAAATATTCTATTTTACCGGGTATAAGGGTGGGTTGTTACATTATTGAATAAGTTATCCCAACATAAAATTACGTTTAATGTTGATAATGCTACAATGCTCCAATTTTCTCGGATTTGATCGGATATCTCTGCAATATTTATTTTCTTATTATTGTGCCGTTATGTTTCCGATTACCCTGATTTCATGAAAAAAAACCCTTGACAAAATGTTAAGGGTTTTATATATTAATTTAAAGTATACAAATTTAAGGAGCAGTATCCGTACAGCTCAGCTATAATAGCATGAGATTAACGGTAATAAGAAAAGGAATTGCTAAGATAGATTTAACTACATAAAAAGGAGGGTCGATATGAGGAAGTTTTTAGTATTATTTTTTGTTCTTATGTTAATGTTTTCCTTAGAAACAATTTCAAAAGACGCGTTTAGTTTTGAGGCCAATGAGTACCCGGATAGTATTATTCCCCCAGGTTATGAAGGTATGGAACCCTTTATAACAGGCTACAGAGACAGTAAAGCGTCAGATTTTTCGATTGTGGAGGGTAAAAAATGGTGGCATGGTACTCATTCGATACAGATGTGTATGACTCATACAGGTACAAGGTGGAATATCATGGCTAAGAACCTACTTATAGGTTCTCAGCCTGAGAACCTGGATACAACTTTTTTGGATGGTTTGAATAATAGGGATACGATGTATTATTATGTTTATATTCCCTGGAACGCTCCCATTGATAGTATCTTTATCTTCGTAAGAAACGCGAGTTGGGCACACGATGAACACACGGTTTACTACCCCCGAGATTTGCGTTATGGAAGATGGAATGAATTAAAAGATGGGATTTCGGATGATCTCGAGATCACGACTGGAATCATACAAAGCGATTTCGAAGTACATACAAACCCAGAAGTGAATCCGCCAGCATGTACACTGTACATCGATGCTATCAGCTCAAAAGGCAGAGTTCCCAGTAAATATATTGATACGACCGGACAGGCGGGAATCGATGAAGAAGTGGGCATAATTAATATTACCGGGACTTCTATAAATTGCGTAAAATACTCTCTTGGAGTTAATGCTCCTGTGATGATTCAGGTATATGATTTGACAGGCAGAAAACAATTGGAAATACCGGTTGGAATTCAACCTGCCGGTTCTTACAATATTCCTGTAGATTTATCCCCTGGGGTTTATTTTGTGGAAGTTTCTACAGACATGGATTCTAAGATAGGTAAAGTTATCTCTTGTAAGTAACAGTTTATAATTATTTAATTATTGAAAAAGGGGAAGCTAACTTCCCCTTTTTTCTTTTTATATAAATGTAAAATCAATTAACAGAATCTATAGATAACCTAATTTTTCCAGGCGTTTTTTAATTAGTTTTACTTCTTCAGAAGAAAGATCTTCTTTGTCTGGTTTTTTGAGTGCGGCGAGGTCTCTTAGTATGTATACGACGAACTCGTTAACACTGCTGAAGCCCGTATCTTTTATTATTGTTTTGAGTTTATTGTATAGAGGTCTTGGTATTTTTAGAGTCACTTTATCGCTTTTCATATTTATATTGTATCTTTTAATCTGCGTAAGTCAAGTTTTCGGTTAGCTGAACCGCTATCCGAGTCATAAGTCGTCAGTCATGAGTCACGAGTCAAAACAAAACCCGAGCCCCCGTTTTTTAACAGCATGGAGAAAAAATCACAAATATGTTTTGACGTTGGACGCGGGACATCGGATTTCGGACTCGATTTTATAGTTATAGAGAAAAATCGAAAAAGGGGGTTGACAAATTTTGAAAAATATGTATATTACTTTGTATATAAAAGTACTTTGTTAAGGAGGGATTAAAATGGCTAAAAAAGAGGAAATTTTTAAAACGATTGTTATATTTTTGTTTTTTCTTTTTGGATGTAATCATAAGTATGTCGATGTTGAGGGGGAGTTGTCTGGTGGGAGCATTGTTGCTTTATGGGAAGAGTTAGATTGTAAAATTGTCGAGCAAGATGAACAAGGTTTTTCTTTGGGCTTTCAAGTTAAGAATGTTGCTGTTGTTAGTGGTTCGGCAAAATTAGTAGAACTTTATGAACGCAGTTCTCGGGAAAAAGAAGATGGTCGGACTCCTTTGGGTTTGTTGGTTGGGTTTGGTGGTTGTATAGGAGGGTGCTATTATGGATTATCTGATAATAATTTCTGGGATGGATATGATAAAGACCGGTTCGATAGAGGGTGTCTTATATCTTTTGCTTCTTGTGCTACTGGTCTTGGAATTGTTTTTTGGGGAATAGATCATAGTCGTAAGGTTGCTAAAGCTGTTCCAAATTTTATAAAAAGAGATACTATTTGTGTGGATAGTATGTTTCTGTCAAAACAAAAAATAAAAATTTCAGTGGAAAGGTTAGATTTCGCGAAAATGTATTATACCGATGAAGATGGTAATATTGAATTGAAGTTTGATGAAATATTGCCGGAACCTACAGATGCTGATTCAGTGCTTAGTATTATAATGCGTTATTATGAGTTAGTCGATACTGTAAGGGTTAGACGTTTATGAAAGCTTTGAAGATGATGATTGTATTTATTGTAATTTTATCGGGATGCAGCCCTAAGCACATTCTTCGTACGGAAAGAAAGTTGTTGGACCGTGAGATTCTAGAGTCGTGGGATGAGTTGAAGGGCGAAATTGTTAAGCGTGATAGTTTAGGTTTTTCTTTAGGTTTTCAAGTTAAGGCTTTTAATGTTGTAAGAAGAAATCTAAGAATAAAAGAATTCTATGAATATGGTTCTGGTGACCCGGAAGAAAAATCAATTCAGGTTCTTGGGGGGCTCGTTCTTGGATGTTCTGGTTGTTTTTTAGGATATAAATATGGCCTTGCGAGGGATGAGGATTATATTCCATCCCTTCTATTTCCGAACCCATCAGATGAAGGATGTAAGACTGCTTGTCTGTGGGCGTTGCCTGGATGTATCTTGTTGGCTGATGGATTGGTTAAAGGACGTGAATACTCAAAAGCGATGCCTGATTTTGTTAAAATAGATACTGTTTGTATGGATAGTATGTTTTTGGTAAAGCAGAAAATAAAGGTTGAGGTGGAGAAGTCGGATTTTGAAAAAATATGTTATACCGATGAATATGGAAATATTGAATTGAAATTCAATGAAATTTTGTCAGACCCTAAAGTGGCGGATTCGGTGCTTAATGTTATAATTCGTTATTATGAGATGGTTGATACGGTGGATGTAAAGATAAAATAATAGGATATAGGATTTGGGATTTGGGATTTAGATAAAACAACAAAAATTGGTGTGTGGTGGGCTTTGTGGTTCAAATTATAATTTTCGACTTTTGACTCTGGACTTTGGACTATATTAAAGACAAATTTCCCTGAAATTACAATAATTACAAATTTTCTCGTTTGTGGTTTTTTTAAAATTTTCCTTCGGAATAGGAATGTTTTCCGAAATATCCTCGCAGAACGAATGCATTTCTTCCGTTTCTTTTTGAACGGTGTTTATAAAGTTTTCTATTTCGTAGTTTTTGAATTGCGTTTCCTTTTCTCTGTAAGTAGGCGAAAGGTATGCTGAGATTGCATAAAAGTTTTCCGGTTTGTTTTTAAAGTGGTAAGATGCCCAGCAAACATACCCCGTTAATTGTTTGTCGTGTTTTTTTCTATCTTCTTTTCCTGTTTTCCAATCGATTATGTAAGTTTTCTCATCAAAAGGAAAGAGAAAGTCGACCTTGCAGTATGTTTTTATACCTTCGAGTCTGAATTCTCCGTATCCTGGCGGTTCTATAATCCAATTATTTTTATTCTTTGTCGCTTTTTCTTTTATCCAGCCGAACCGTTCGCTGTTTAAAAGATTTTCGAGATTCTTTTTTATTGATGAAAATAGTTCGTTTTTATTAATTTCTTTCATTTCCTCGTAGTGGACTTCAGAGAATTTATTCTGTTTACAGTATTGTTGCGCTTTATTTTCGGTATAATCCAGAAAACGTTTCCTATTAATTGGTCTTTCGGATTGTATAAATCTTTCAAGTAGTTTAGCTATAACATCATGGGTAATTATTCCGACGGCAAGAGGTGTCGAAGTAAGAGCTTTTAGTTCCTTTATTTTATATTCTGAATAATCGGTGTCATATTTTGGATAATATGTATAGAAGTATTGCCTTTGACATAATTTGAATTTGTCGTACCTGCTTAATGACCATCCGAGAATGGGCGTATATTCGAATTTTTCAATCAATTTGAACTCCTTTCCATTATTGAATTCTAAGATATATGTAAAAAATGTCAATGGCATAGATTCTTTGAATCCAAGTTAAATGGTTGAATAGTTGAATAGTTGAATTGTAAAAAAACTAAAAACTTCATTAACTTTGTGTGAAATTGCTTTTGGGGGGGTGGATTTAGTTTGAAAGTTTCCATTCTGAATTTTGTTTTTTGGATTGACAAATGGGGGGTTTTTCATTATAATCAAGTCTATGAAAGTTGCGGAAGATTTTGCAGGTATAAAAAATTATGTGGAACATAGATATATTGCTGCTAATTATGTTTGTAATGTGTATTCGTTTTCTACGCCCATATTAGTGATATACCAAACCCCATAAATTAAGTCCCCCATATAAGAACCCAGTATCGGTTTGATTTGCTTTGTTGAAGATGGGTTTTAATTGTCAGTTTTAATTTATATTAAGGAAAGGGAAAAGTAAAAAAAGGAAAACAGGAGGGTAATATGTTGAAAAAAGCTTTATTGGTATTGTTGAGTGTCCTGATTATTTCAGGGGTTTGTTTCGCCGGAGAAGAAGCTGCAGAAGAACCGGTAGAAGACACTACGGCTGTAGTAGAAGAACAGCCCACAGAGGAACCGGCGGAAGAGGTTTCTTCAGCTGTAGTAGAAGAAGAGTCTGCATTGGTTCTGGAAGATATAGCGATTTGTTCAGCTGTTGAAGATAAACAGCCGCAAGGAGCTGGAACAGTATTTTCCGACGATTCAGAGAAAATATATTGTTTTACAAAAATCGTGGGAGCGTCAGATACGACCGCGGTAAATCATGTTTGGTATATGGGTGATCGGGAATTGGTGAGTGTCAATTTAGCAGTAAAATCTGCGTCTTGGCGTACATGGAGTTCAAAATTGGTTGATATGGGGTTAGGTAAAGGACATGTGGAAATAGTTTCTGAAGACGGTACCGTATTAGGAAAGGCTGATTTTGAAATACAGGCAGCTCCGCAAGCAGAAGAGACCGAAAAAGCAGTTGAAGAGGTTGAAAAAGATGAAGGAGCCGAAGAGCCTATGGAAGAGGAAGCCGAAGAGACAACTGAAGAAGAGTAAAGACTGATTAAAGTTTATAGAAAAAACGTCGTATTTGAATCTGTTTGATCTAATACTGGATAGGTTTAAATACGACGTAGTTTTTCTTGCTTGAAGTATTTATATTTATAAAATAGCAATAACTTAACTTTGGAGTAGTAATTATGAGAAATATAATATTCATTTTAATTTATTTGCTTGTACTACCGGGTATTAGTTTTGCAGGGGATGACTCGCAAGTCATTGTCGATGCGGAATCAGGAAAACATAAAATTAGCAAACATATTTATGGCCATTTTGCCGAACATCTTGGTCGTTGTATTTACGGGGGTATTTGGGTAGGTGAAGATTCCAAAATACCCAATATCAAAGGATATCGTAAAGATATTGTTGAAGCACTCAAAGAGATTGCCATACCTAACCTGCGTTGGCCCGGCGGGTGTTTTGCCGATATCTATCACTGGCAAGATGGAGTCGGACCTAAAGATCAGCGGCCTTCGATTCTCAATTATCATTGGGGTGAAGTTACCGAAGATAACAGTTTTGGTACTCATGAGTTTCTAAATTTATGTGTTTTTTTGGGCTGTAAACCGTATCTGGGCGTCAATATGGGAACTGGAAGCCCCAAAGATTTAAAGGACTGGGTATTATATACTAATTCAAGTGAAGGAAACGTAATGTCAAATTGGAGGAAAAAGAACGGTCAAGATGAGCCTTGGAGAGTTAAATATTGGGGAATTGGTAATGAAGCATGGGGTTGTGGTGGTAACATGGATCCGGAGTATTATGCCAAAGCATATAACCACTATGCTACATTTTGTCGTGATTTAAACGGAGTTAAAAATTACCGTGTCGCTTGTGGCCCATCCGGAGAATACGTTGAATGGACGGAGACATTGATGCGAACTGTTAAACCTTGGCTTATACAGGGTATTTCGATTCATTTTTACACAGTTGCCCATGGTAATTGGGACGATAAAGGTTCAGCCACTGATTTTAATGAAGACGGCTGGTTTGAACAAATAAGATATACCTTGCAAATGGAAGACGTTATTGAGAAGAATGCTATGGTAATGGATCGCTACGATCCGGAGAAAAAAATCGGTATGATCATTGATGAATGGGGAACCTGGTATAATGTGGAACCCGGAACAGAGAAAGGATTTTTATATCAGCAAAATACATTACGAGACGCTCTGGTTGCAGGAATCAATCTCAACATATTTAATAACAACTGCGAACGTGTTAAGATGACTAATATTGCACAAGCAGTCAATGTTTTGCAGGCGGTTTTGTTAACCAAAGGGGATCAGATGGTTCGTACTCCGACCTGGCATGTATTCAAGTTGTTCAAACCTCATCATGATGCTATTTTGCTACCTGTTGATGTTCGATCCGCAGATTATAAATTTAATGGACAAACAATTCCTGCTATTAGCGCTTCAGCCTCGCGTGATACAGGAGGCATTATACATATTAGTCTAACAAATGCCGATCCGAATAGGAGTCAAGCTTTAAACTGCGAGTTTCGTGGGGCTTTAGTTTCAAGAGTCAGTGGAGAGATTATTACAGCTAATAAAATGAATGCGTTGAACGACTTTGGTAAAGTGGAAGAGGTTAAAATACAACCTTTTAAAAAAGCTAAAGTTGATAAGAATAATATTGTCGTTACGCTTCCGCCTAAATCGGTTGTTATGCTTGAAGTTAAATAATTTGTAGAGTAGTTAGTAGTTGGTAGTTAGTAGTTAGAATAAAACAAAAGATAAACTCTTTGTTCTCTGTGATTAAATAATTTTTTCTTTGTGCCTTTGTGTGAGATAAATTTTTTTGTTTAGTGTTTTTCGTGGTTTAAAACAATCCGGTTATATTTCCTTCCGCATCGATATCGATATTTTCCGCCGCCGGGTTTTTGGGTAATCCTGGCATAAGTAGGATATTACCTGTGACCGGTATTAGGAAGCCCGCGCCCCTTGAAATTTTTATTCCTCTAACAGTGACTATAAAGTCTTCGGGTCTGCATAAGAGTTTTGGATCATCTGAAAGAGATTTCTGAGTTTTAGCGATGCAAATCGGGAGTGTTTCCAGGCCTAATTTTTTTATGAGTTTAAGATCTGCTTGTCCTTCTTTAGTAAATTCAACTGCCGCGGCTCCGTAGATTTCCCTCGATACGATTTCTATTTTCTTTTTAATCGATTCTTTAAGGGAATAAAGAGGTTTAAATTTTCTTTTTCCGGAAACCTTATCGATAACTTTTTGGCTTAAATCAAGGGCTCCTTCTCCCCCTTTCTGATGAACCTCGACGATGGAGGATTCTATTCCTTTTGAATTGGTGAATTCTTTTATAACTTCGATTTCTTCTTTTGTATCGTGGGTAAATTTATTTATAGCTACTATTGCCGGAACACCAAATGTTTTTATATTCTCGAGATGTTTTTCAAGGTTAGGTAGTCCGTTCTTGACCGCTTTGGAGTCAGGTTTTTCCAGATCTTTTACTTCTTTTCCTCCGTGATTTTTCAATGCTCTTACTGTGGCAACGAGCACAACTGTTTCCGGGTTTAAACCGGATTTTCTTGCCACAATATCGAAGAATTTTTCTGCTCCAAGGTCAAAACCGAATCCTGCTTCAGTTATTACGTACTCGGAAAGTTTAAGTCCAAGTTTCATGGAAAGAACCGAACAGGTACCCTGAGCTATATTGGCAAAAGGGCCGCCGTGAACCAGTGCTGGTGTTCCTTCTGTTGTTTGGACTAGGTTCGGTTTTAGAGCGTCTTTTAACAGGGCTGTGGTAGCCCCTTCAATTTTTAAATCCTTAAGATAGACGGGTTTTTGATCGTAAGTAAAGCCCAATAGAATATTGGAAATCATTGCTTTCAATTCACTATAATTTTCGGCAAGACAAAGAATCGCCATAATTTCTGAGGATGCGGTAATCTGAAAAGATGATTCTCTGGGGATACCATGAATTCTACCTCCAAGACCTATTATAATATCTCTTAAAGATCGGTCATTCATATCTATTACTCTGCACCAGGTTGTTGTTCTGGGATCGAGTCTCGGATCTTTTCTGTGATGTATGTGATTATCGACAGTTGCCGCGATTAAATTATGCGCGCTTTCTACCGCTCTCATATCGCCGGTAAAATGCATATTTATTTCTTCCATTGGAAGCACCTGAGCGTAACCTCCGCCTGTTGCTCCACCCTTTCTGCCAAATAAGGGACCGAGTGATGGTTCTCTTAGAGTTACTATGGAAGATTTGCCAAGTTTGTTTAAACCCAGAGATAATCCTATAGCAATTGTGGTTTTGCCTTCCCCTGCAGGTGTAGGAGTAATTGCGGAAACTAAAATTAATTTGCTATTCTTTTTTTCCTTTCTTTTTTTTACGGCTTGTATTTTAATTTTACATTTATTGTTGCCGTATAACTCTATATCTTCTTTTGAAAGATTGAGTCTTTCAGCGACCTCAGAAATGTTTTTTAACTTCATTGATTTCGCAATTTTTATATCATTATTCATATTTTAACCTCTTAAAAGCTTTCAGGCTTGACTATATTAAATTCTTTATTATTAATTAAAAGCTTTTTTATATTAAAGTTAATTGTAGATTTTGCAAGTGCGAAATAGATATAACCGGAGGAATAGTAGTAATGTATGATATTATAGTTGTCGGTGGGGGTATTATTGGGGGATCAGCTGTATATCACCTTTTTGAAAAAGGATATGCGGGTAAGGTTTTAGTTTTAGAGCGAAATAATGCTTTAGCACAGGAATCTACATCTCTTTGCGCCGGTGGAATGAGAAATATTTGGTCCACAGAAGTTAATATGAAGATGACCATTTATTCAATAGAGCATTTTAAGAACTTCCGGGAAAATTTCGGAATTTCGATCGGTTTTGAGCAAAATGGATATCTCTTTACTTATTATGAAAAAAATTGGCAGGATATCGTAGATTTTAAACCCGTGTGGGATAAAGCGGGAGTTAATGTTGAGTTAATTCCGCCTGAGGATATTAAAAATATTGTTCCTAATTTTAGACCGGATTTAAAACATCTGGGGAAAGATATCTTAAAAACAGTTTCTGTTTCTCCTATTGTAGGAGGTCTTTTCGGGAAAGATTGTGCGATATTTAATGCCACAACACCGGCACAGACCTATTTTGATTTCTCTAAGGATAAATATCCCGGGCGTATCGATATAGAATTAAATAAAGAAGTAGAAAAAATAATTTTGGATGAGGGAAAAGTCAAAGGGATAGTTCTTCGAGGAGGAAAAGAGATATTCGCGGATAAAGTTCTTTTGACTGCGGGAGCATGGTCGAGACAAATATTGGACAATTCTGATGTTCCCGATGATTTGTCTATTCCTGTAGTTCCGATAAAAAGAGTTTTGTATGTTGTTTTGCCACCTTTAAATGGAGATAAATATAATAAAATTCCTTTAACGGTTATTGATGATGGTGTTTATTTTAGACCCGAAGGAGATAATTTAGTTGTTGGGAGGGCAGACCCAGAACAATTACCGGGATTTAGTACAGAGCCGCGCAGGTCTTATTATGAAGATTTTATGAATCTTTACATGCAGATAAGGATAAAAGGAGCCGAGTACTGTCGTATCCAAAATATGTGGGGTGGATTGTACGCGATCAATACCGCGGATCATAACGCTCTAATAGGAGAACATCCGGATTTTGATAATTTATTTCTTTGTACTGGTTTTAGTGGTCACGGAGCTATGGAGGCTCCGGCTGCGGGTTTATCTATTGCTGAGATAATAGAATGCGGTAAAGTTGAAACTCTTCCGGAAGTTCAATCTCTAAACATCCGGAGAATTAGGGATAAAAAACTGATAGAAGAAACAATAGTAATATAATAGGCTATTCGTTTTTAGCCATTTGCTTTTTGCAATGAAAAAACCTAAAATCTACAGAATCTACACTAAAAAATACATTTTTTTAGTAAAAAACTAAATGCTAAAATCCAACAGCTAAGAGTAAAAAGTCTTGACAATCGTTATATTTGCGATAATATACAAATATGAAGGATGCTGTTATAGAGGGGGATTTATTATATTTCTCTATAAAGGAGATATTCTATTTGCTTTCACGTTTCAAAAAAACTGGTCGTTTGATTGTTAAAGGAGAAGGAAATGTTTATGTTTCAGATGGTAAGGTTTTGCATGCTGAGATGGATAAGAAAGAAGGACTGGAAGCTTTTTTCTCCATAGGTATGAAAAAAGAGGGAAGATTTGTTTTTCAACCTGATGAAAAACCTACCGTTAATACAATCTTTCAGCCTCTTTCAGAGTTGATCGATCAAATAGAAACAAGGGAAGCTCAAGTGGATGAGTTTGAAAAAGACCTTCCACCCGGTTCTATAATTCCCGAGAAATCTTCTAAGGCGCCTGAGGGGGATAAAATAGCTTTAAAAAAAGATGAGTGGAAAATTTTAATTCTGGCAGATGGTAGGAAAAAACTTTCGGAAATAATTAAATTAAGCCCTCTTTCAAAACTTGATACTTTAAAAGCATTATCCTGGTTGTTCAAAGAATCTTTACTTTATGATCCCGAGGAAAAAAAGCGAATCTTTGAAGAAGGCCTTAATAAAACAAATGTTTTTTTGAAAACTTTCGGAGATGGTCCCTGGATTGAAGGACTTCATCAGATTATTGAAAAATATGAAGTAAAAGATTCTGTTTCATTAAACGGGAAAAGTTTGAAAATAAATAATAAGAAATTTTCACTTGATCTTCAAAAAACGAAAGAATTCTTTTCTGAGATAATTGATTCCCTTGAGCGAAAAGCTATTGAGGCACTTGGAAAACTATTAGTAAATAAAAAAATGAAGGAAATAGAAAATGAATCCTGATATTCCGTTAGATAAATTAATGGAAGACCCCGATATTAAAGGGTTTGCTCTGGTTTCTTCTGAAGACGGGTCTATTTTAAAAAGTGGCGGGATAACTCCCGGTAATATCGATGATCTGGTTGCTTTTACGGGTTCCGCTGCTGAAATTATGGCTGAGGCTTGCCAAATAGGCACAATAGATACAGTGAAAGGAGTTGGTAGGGAAACTCTTGTTATTGTTCCCTTTGATAAAAGTTATTTGGGTCTCGTTTTGGAAAAAAACACAGAAAATGTGGAAGAAAAAATCAAGGAAAGTCTTGGCGGTTTAAAGAAAGAAGTAGATTCAGATGTGAGTAAAATCTTTAAAGATAGAGCTGATCAGTTGAATATGCTGTTGCATGAATTTGTTAAGGATTCGGATCCTGAAATGTGGAAGGGATATGTTTTAAGTGGGCTTTCCGCGCTTTCTAAAGAAGGAAGGGTAGGTACTTTAATCAAACTTGAAGGGTTGGAATTGAGTGTTAACGCTAATGCGGAAAATCTGGACAGGGATGAAGTAAATAAATTTATGAAATTGTTGTTGGATTTTATAGTTAAGAAAGCATTGAGCGAGTTTGGGAAACAACAAACAAAAATGATTGTTCAGAAAGTGATCAGAGAAATTAGTGAGAAGAATAAATAATGATTGATTTAATTGATTTAAAAGAATTAAAAGATAATTTCGATTTAATTGCTACTTTTAGTTTGAGTGAACCTAAAGAATTTGTTGGTGAGCTTGAAGGCGGAAAAGAAGTTTTAGATAGGATTAGTCTTGTTTTAACTCAGACTTTTGACGCTATAGGGGCACTTCCTTTTCGGCAACTGATTGTAAATGCTAAGGATAAAAAAGTTGTTATAATTTATTACAGAAATAAATTTTTCGGATTAGTTGCAAATAAAGACGAAAATGTTGAAAATATTCTCAAGTATATTTATGAAAAAGGAAGTGTTTTAAAGCCGAGAGTTAAGGCAAAAGAAGCAAAAGGCGAAAGGGCTATAATTGAGAAGGAAAAAGAACCGGAAGTCGCGGAAGAAAAGAAAGAAAAATTAGAAGAAAGGATATCAAAACCGGAAGAAATAGAGAAAAAAGAAATACAGAAAGAAGAATTGAAGGAGAAAGAAGAGGAGAGAGAAAAAGAGAAAGAAAAAGAAAAAATTGTAGAGAAAGTTATAAAAGAAGAAGAGAAGCCCAAAAAAGTTGAAACCGTAAAAATAGCAGAAAAAATAGAAGAACCGGAAAAAATAAAAAAAGTTACCGTTAAGAAAGAAATTCTAAGTACAAAAGTTTTAGATTATATTGAGGAAATAGCAGGTAATTATCTTGGCGATTTTTCTTTAGACATAGTATCTAATGTAATAGCGGATAGCGGTACAGATAAAAATAACCCAACTAAAGATCAAGTGTTGGGTATCGCGCAGTCTCTTAAAGAAGCCGCGACTTTAATAATCGGACCTTCAAAAGCAAAGAAATTAAACCAGGATATTTTGAAGAAGATAGAGGAGGTATGATGTATTTATTGGAAGTATTTTTAGGTGCTTTACCTGAAGAGATTACTAAAATGGCTTCTTTGAATAGTTGGATAATGATTATAGCGGCAGTTTTTCTGTGGATCACTTTTGTACTTTTTGGAATAATTGCTAAAAGGTATGAGAGGGTTCTCCGAAAAAAAACGGAATGGCAGTTCATTATTATTGCCCCTTCCGGAATTCTCGTATATGCTATTTTGCAATTAATGTCAGTATTTCAGGGTAATCTTAAGATGCCGGTGAGTACCGGCAGAATAGCATACTCATTATTTTTTCTTTCGGGGATACTATCTTTACTCGGAGCGTTGCGTTTTAGAAAAGTAGTTAGTCCGAGAAAAGGAGGTTTCAGATGAAAGTAGATTTTCCATTTGAGATACTTTTTGCCATTGGTATACTTATTTTTACTTTATCTCTTTATGTTTATGGTTTAATTATAAAAAGACTTCTTCCTCTTATAGAGAAAAAAGGGATATGGATTTTACCTATAATCGGTTCGATTTTTTTGGTTTTGTCAGCTGTCATTCATTTTTACCGAATCTTATACTTTGGTAAAAATCTTTCTATTGCGGATCCAACTGACCTATTTCCTTTAATTAAGGGAATGTTAGGTGCCAATCTGTTAGAAGCGGTCGCGATCCTGGGTTCTGCCCTCTTGACACTTATAGGAATTACTATATATTACCGTTGGATTTCAAGGTGAGTTTATTGGTTTTTATGTGTATTGAAAAGTTATATAATAATAGCAATCGATAAAAAGGAGGTTATATGCAAGGTGCTATTGAATTCTTTGACATGGGAGGATGGGCTATGTATCCGCTTCTCATTTGTGCTATACTTGGTTTTGCTTATATTATTGAGAGAATGATAACTTTTGCTCGTTTGAGAATTGATCCCGAGGATTTCGCCGAAGAACTTGTAGAAATATTTAAAAAGGACGGAGCTTCCACGGCAAGTGAATATTGTCATCGAACGCCTTCTCCTGCAGCGAGAGTATTCGGTCCTGTAATAGAAAAATATAAGGAACATGGTAAAAAGTCCAAAGAAAAAGAAGTGTTTGAAGAAGTTATGACAAGGTATGCTACAAGAGAATTAGCTTTTCTTGATAGGGGTATGTTGATACTTGCTTCTCTGTCTAATATTGCTCCGATGCTTGGTTTCCTTGGTACAGTTTCGGGTATGATAAACGCTTTTAATGCTATAGCTCTTGCCGGAACGGTTGAGGCTACTCTGGTTGCTTCGGGTATTTCTGAAGCACTTGTTACAACCGCTACTGGGTTAGCTTTAGCTATTCCAATTTCGGGCGCGCATGCTTTCTTTACACAGAAAGTAAATGGTTTTACCCGATCTATGGAGGAAGGTGCTGCTACTTTGATGGATGCTTTACTGGAGGAATAAGTGAAACTTCGTGAAAAGAAGACAAAAGGTGCCGAAATACCAACTGCTTCGATGGCGGATATAGCTTTTCTTTTGTTGATATTTTTTATGGTTACCACTGTCTTTGCAAATGAAGTTGGATTGCAAATTCTTCTTCCGGAAAAAGGAGATGAAGTTAAAGTTAAATCCGAAAATATCCAGCGAATTTATGTAGAGGAAAAAGGGGAAATCAGAATAAACGGAGAATCGGTCAGCCAGGATCAGTTAGTAGATGAAGTGAAAAAAATTCTTACTGAAAATCCAAAAGCTATTTTTTCTATAAAAACTCATCCTGATGCTCAGTACCAGTATACGGTGAATGCTTTGGATAAATTAAGATTGGCGGATGCGGAGAGATACTCTCTTGCGCCTTCTTCAGAAGAGTAAGGTATAGTTATGAAACTGCATAGAGAAAAAGTACAGGCTACAATTCCTACTGCTTCAATGGCGGATATAGCTTTTCTTCTATTGATATTTTTTATGGTTACTACTACGTTTAGAGCCGAAACGGGTTTGCGCGTCATTATTCCACAGGTTGAAGCTGCCGAAAAGATGCCCGCGAGAAATTTAACTCATATCTGGATTTCTACAAATGGTCTTGTTTCTATCGATGATGCTCTTGTGCCTGTAGATAGAATATCCGATTTAATGATGAGGAAGAGGCAAGTAAACCCTGATATAATTGTTTCTGTTAAATGTGATAAGGCTACAAGTTATAAAGTTGTGGAAGATGTGTTAAACGAGTTTGTAGATGCTTCAGTTTTAAGAATTCATCTTGCCGCAAGAAAAAAACGGGGGTGATATATATGCGAGATAAAACTTATGATCTTAAAAGACAGTATCCCCTTCATATTAGGATCGGTTTTTTGATTACACTTGTGTTAATGATTTTGGGTTTTATTTTTATCCCTGATATTAAGGGAGGGACATACGAGCCCAAAGTAACAAAAGCTATGAAAGTTGATAAATTGCCGCCTCAACTTCAAAATATCGTAAAGCCGCCGCCGCCAGCGAAACCTAAGATGCCGGTAGCTGCTAAAAGCGATGATGAAGTTGAAGCAGAAACTATTGAAAAAACTGATTTTACAGGATTAGAAAAAAAAGAAGCCGATGTGGGTTTTAGACCACCGAAGTTTGTTGCTTATGAAGTAGCTCCACAGCCTTTAAATCAAAAGATAATGTACAGTGTTTATCCTGAAGTGGCTAAAAAATTAGGCATAGAAGGTACACTTTTTCTTGAATTATGGATAGATACAAATGGAAAAGTCAGGAATGTTATAATAACAAAAGCTTTATATCCTGCTATAGATAAAGCGGCTAAAGAGAAAGCGTATCAGTTAAAATTTAAACCCGCGATGCAGAGAGATAAACCTGTTGCAGTTCGTCTGTCTTATCCTGTTACCTTTAAATTGGAAGATTAAAAAGGAAATATTTTAACTTAGAAAGGGGCTCAGTAATTGAGCCCCTTTAAATTTTAAATGTTGTCTCTAAAAATATCGGATTCTATAAAGTGGGTTAAAGGAGTTGGTCCCAGAAAAGCTAAATTGTTTTCTGAGCTAAATGTAACTACTGTTAAGGATTTTCTATATCTTTCTCCCAGGAAGTATCTAGATAGAAGTATAATTAAACCTATAAGAAACATTAGAGTTAATGATGAAGTCACTGTCGAAGGTAAGGTTGTCTCTGTTAATACCAGAAGGACCAGGAAAGGAAAATCACTTTGTGATGTTACGGTTTATGATGGGACTGGAATGATTGTTGGGAGATGGTTTAATCAATCCTGGGTTAAGGATAGATTTAATAACGGAGACCATGTTATTTTCAGCGGGAAAGTTGATTTTTTTCGTGGGATATATATTTCTAATCCCGATTATGAGTTTTTGACTGAAGAAGAAACCGAGTTGATTCATACGGGAAGAATTATTCCCGTTTATCCTTTAACAAAATCTCTCGGGCAGAGATTTATGAGAAGAACCATAAACTATATTCTTAAAGATTTATCGGGTGAGATTAAAGATCCTTTTTCTTTGGATACTATAAAAAAATATGAATTAATTTCATTAGAAAAAGCGTTATTTAATATACATTTTCCCGAGGAACATGATATTTTGAAAAAAGCAAGAGAAAGATTGGCTTTTAATGAACTTTTTTACCTTCAATTGTTTCTTGCGCTTGAAAGAAAAAAATTAAAAAATAAAAAGGGTTTTTCTTTTGATGTGAATTCAGATTTAGAAAAAGATTTTATATCAACATTGCCATTTGAATTAACTCCGTCTCAGAAAAAGGTCCTTTCTGAAATCAAAAAGGATTTAAACAAAACTTATCCTATGAACAGATTACTTCAGGGTGACGTAGGATCCGGTAAAACAGTTGTCGCTATTGCAGCGATGTTAATTGCTTTGGGTAACGAATTTAACGTCGCTTTTATGGTCCCTACTGAAATTCTTGCCTATCAGCATTTCTCTGTTATGAGTAAATTTCTATCTTCTGTTTCAATCCCTTTGTGGCTTTTGGTGGGTAATACAGGGGAAACTGAAAGGAAGAAAATTTTAGAAGAAATAACTAAAAAGAGAGGTATTGTTTTAGGTACTCATGCTCTACTTGAGGAAGATGTTCTTATTCCTGATTTGGGTTTAGTAGTGGTTGATGAACAGCATCGCTTTGGAGTTAATCAGAGGGCTGTAATAAAGAAAAAAGGCAAACCTAATGTTCTTGTTATGTCGGCCACTCCTATACCAAGGACTTTGGCGCTCAGCGTTTATGGAGAATTAGATGTTTCTACTATCAAAGAATTACCTCCGGGCAGAGTTCCCTCCAAGACAAAATGGGTTAAGGAATCAAGAAAAAGATTTAAGGTTTATACTTGGATTAAAGACCAGATTAACAAAAGTAAATGTAAAGCGTATATTATATTTCCCCTTATTGAAGAATCCCAAAGCTTGGATTTAAGGTCGATAGAAGAAGAAGCGGAGAATATCAAAAATAATTTTTTGTCCGGTTTAAAAGTTAACATATTGCATGGGAGAATGAAAAGTGAGGAGAAAGATAACATTATGGAAGGATTTAAAGGGAGTAAATGTGATGTGCTGATAGCGACTACCGTTATTGAGGTTGGGATAGATGTTCCTGAAGCCAATATTATGGTTGTTGAAAATGCTGATAGATTTGGACTTGCTCAGCTTCACCAATTGAGGGGTAGAATTGGTAGGGGTAACAGGAAATCTTATTTTATTATGATTGCGGATGAGACGGATATTACGGATAAGGCAAAGTTGCGGCTTGATACTCTCACAAAAGTTTCTTCCGGATTCAAATTATCAGAGGTCGATTTGCGGCTGAGAGGTACAGGAGAGTTTTTCGGGGTAAGACAGCATGGCTTTCCTGATTTCAGATTTTTTGATCCTTTCAAAGATAGGAGCATGATTGAAGTGGTTCGTGACGCCGTTAAAGGGGTAATCGGTCAAAATATTGAAAATAACTTTGTAAAAGAAATTGAGAACATTAGAAAAAAAGCTGAATTTTTAGATGTCGGATAAAAAATGGAACTTTATTAAGTTTTTTTCTGTCTTTTACAATGTAATATTACCTGGCAAAAAACCTTGATAATATTATTGAATTACAAAAATCACAGAGTAACAAATTCGAAAGACCAGGAAAAGTAAAAGTCTTTGTATCCTTTGTGTTTTCTGTGTTCTAAAGTAAAAGGATATATCAACCTGGGGTTGACTTATGTGGGTTTTTTATTATCTTACCGGTTGAACAAAGATTTGGATTGGTTTAATTTAAAAGGAGGATTCTTAATGAAGAAAGTAGTTCTTTTATTTTTTATTTTAATTTTAATATTTCCTTTGGTTGCTGTTGGGAGTTCTCTTGAAGCGGGAGCTGTTTTTTTGATGATTTTTCCGGGTTCACGAGCAACTTCGATGGCAGGAGCTTTTACTGCTTCAGAAGGAGATGTTTTTTCGACATATTATAACGATGCTGCCCTAGCTTTTGAAAATAACGCGCAAATAGGGCTCCAGCACGCTAACTGGTTACCGGGTTTGTATCCTGGTATGTATTATGAATATCTAACGATGTTATTTCCTCTGGGTGAAGATCTGAATCTTGATTTCGCTGTCACATATCTTACTACTGGTTTAACTGAGACAGGAGATTCAACTCTTCCAGATTGGATGACATATGATGTTGCTTTTAAAGCCGGTGGATGTTTGCAAGTTTCAGATAATCTCGGTTTAGGTATAGGTATGAAATATATATATTCATTTTTGGCACCAGAAAGTGTCCTTATTTGGCTTTCGAATATAACAGGGACTTCAATGCAGGGAGGAACAGGTCAAGCATGGGCTTTGGATCTCTCTTTATTATATGTATGGAATGATTTTTTTAACACGGAATTATTTGGAATGGATTGGTTTAAGACACTTAGAGTAGGAGCCGCGTTACATAATTTTGGACCGGATATCAGCTATATAGATAACGGTGGATCTGACCCTCTTCCAAAAACATTAAGGTTAGGGTTTTCTATTGCCTGTTTGGATGAGGAAGCACACAAATTAAATTTAAATATGGATTTGATTAAAATTCTCGTAGATGTAGAATATTCAAACTTTAAGGAAATTTGGAGGGATTCATGGAAAGCTGTAGGTATGGAGTATACCCTTAACGATCTTTTTTCCTTAAGATTGGGTTATTTCTTGGATAAAGTTGGTCAAAGACAGGGACCAACCTTTGGTGCGGGATTTCAACATGATAAATGGAATTTGGATCTTTCGGTAGATCAAGAAATATATGACTTTCAAACATCAAACTACAGAATCTCAGCTCAATATTCCTTCTGATGGTATAATTTTAGTAAACAAACCTTCGGGAATGAGGACAACGGAACTTTTAAATAAAGTTAAGTTCCTTTTATCGTTGAAGAAAGCTGGACATGGAGGGACTTTAGATCCATTTGCCGAAGGATTGATAATTATACTTTTCGGAAAAGCAACCAAGTTAATGGATTATATAGGGGACGAGAAAGAATATATAGGTACTATGAAATTAGGTGTAGTAACAGATACGGATGATCCCGATGGGGAGGTAGTGGCGGAGAAAGAAGTTCCTGAATTAACTGAAAAAGAAATCAAAGAAACTCTTTCCGGGTTTAAAGGTTGTTTTAATCAAATTGTACCTCTGTATAGTGCTGTAAAGAGAAATGGAGAAAGATTGTATAATAAGGCAAGAAAAGGAGAAAAAGTCGATAAATTACCTGGCAGGGAGGTTGTAGTGGAAGAAATTGAGTTGCTTGATTTTTCGCCACCCTTTATAAAATTTAGGTGTTTAGCTCATCGTGGTACTTATATGCGTTCTTTAGCCAGAGATGTTGGTGAGATTCTCGGTTGCGGAGCACATCTATGTAAATTAAGCAGGGTGAGTATTGGACCTTATAAAATAGATGATTCTTCGACGCTTTCAGATATGAAAAAAGGAGATTTTAAGGCAATTGAATTTCGAAAAGCACTTCCTCATTTAAAGGCAATAACTCTTAGAGAAGATGGTATATGGGATTTCGTTCATGGTGGTAAGGTGCGGGGTTTTTATCCGAAAGGGTTATATCAGGTTAGAGATAATAGAGGGAATCTTTTGGGAATAGGAAAAGGTGAAACTTATGCAGTTCAACCGGTCAAAGTGTTCCATAATAAATAATTTAGATGAGCTTCCCAGTGTTTCAGGGTTCCTTGCTGTGGGAAACTTTGATGGTGTTCATTTTGGTCATCAACAATTAATTAAAGAAGGTAATAAAAGAAAAGAAGTTTCGGTTCTTACCTATGAGCCGCATCCTTTGATTTCACTGGATAAAGTGCGGGAACCATTTTTATTAAGTACTTTAAATGAAAAAATATCATTATTGGAACATTATTCCGCAAAAAAAGTGATTGTGCTTAATTTTGGTTCTGAAATATTTCAAATGTCTCCGGAAGCTTTTATAAAAGTTATAATCAAGGAAAAAATAAATCCAGAAGGAGTTATAATCGGATTTGATCATCATTTCGGAAAAGAAAGAAGGGGAGATGCTGGATTGCTCAAAAAAATGGGTGAAAAATTAGGATTTGATGTTATTATTTTTCCTGAAGTAAAAATTGACAGTAAAGCAGTTAAGAGTTCTGAAATTAGAAAATTTTTAAGAAAAGGTGAAATTGATAGTGTTTATAAATTTTCAGGACATCCTTATTTAATTGAAGGTAAAGTTGTTAAAGGTGATGGGATGGGGCGTTCTCTTGGTTATCCTACTGCAAATATTCAATTGGATTCTAAGTATAAACTGTTGCCTGATGAAGGATTATATTCATCTATAGTAGAGATACATGATGAGGAATTTCCGGCAATGCTTTACATAGGTTCATCTCCGACTTTTGGTATAAATCAAGTAAAGATAGAAGTTCATATTATGGGTTTTTCGGGACATATATATGGAGAAAGAATTAAGTGTTTTGTTTATTCATTGGTAAGAAAGAAAAAATTTTTTTCATCAGAGAAATCTTTAAAAGAGAATATTGGGAGAAGTAAAGAAGAAACGTTAAAAAGTCTTAAGGAGGTTTATAAATGGGAATCACAGCTAAGAAAAAGCAGGAATTAGTTAAGAAATTCGGACGACATGGTAAAGATACAGGTTCACCTGAAGTACAGATAGCTTTAATGACTGAAACTATAAGAGAACTAACTGAGCATCTAAAGGAACATAAGAAGGATTATCATTCTCAGAGGGGATTATTGAATTTAGCTTCAGAAAGGAAGAGATTGCTTAATTATCTGCGAAGAAAAGATTATAAGAGGTTCAGCGAGGTTGTAAAAACGTTGAATATTAGAGTCTAAGGTGGGGGGATGTCATATGGAATTTAGAAATTCTGTAGCAGTAGGAGATAAAGAAATGCATTTTGAAACAGGAACTATAGCGAAACAGGCTTCGGGGGCAGTATTGGTTTCTCTCGGAGGTACCGTTGTACTTGCTACCGCTTGTTCGAAACAAGAAGGGCAAGAGGGTTTGTCTTTTATCCCGCTCGTTGTTGATTACCTGGAAAGGACATATTCGGCAGGTAAAATTCCGGGAGGTTTTTTTAAAAGAGAGGGGAAACCTTCTGATAAAGAAATCTTAATTTCGAGATTGGTCGACAGACCTATCCGTACGTTAATTCCCGATGGATATACATGTGAGACTCAAATAGTTGTTATGGTACTTTCTCACGATCAGGAGAATGATACGCATCCTTTAGCTGTGTCCGGGGCATCGGCGGCGCTCGCGATTTCGGATATACCTTTTAACGGTCCTATAGGAGCAGTAAAAGTTGGATTGGTTGACGGTCAGTTTATAATCAACCCTTCTGTTGAGCAGCTCGCCGAAAGCCAGATGGATATGGTTGTCGCGGGAACCGATTCGGCAGTTACAACTATCGAAGGAAGAATGAATGATGTTGATGAAGGTACTGTATATTCGGGGATTGAAGTGGCTCACAGAGAAATTCGGAAAATAGTACAATTTCAGAAAAAAATGATGGAACAAGTCGGCAAACAAAAGAGAGTTTTTGAACCGGCAGTTATACCAACTGAAATAGAACAGGAAGTAAGTTCAAGATTCGGCAGTTACATTGATAAATTGAATGTAACGCCTTCAAAAGAGGAAAGGCAGAACTTAAAAAGAGAAATTCTTGAAAATTTTAAAGATAAATACGAAGAAGATGAATTGTGGAAAGTAGAGAAAGTTATAGATGATAAACGGAAAAAAGCTATGAGGAAAATGGTTCTTGAGCAGGGCAAAAGAATCGATGGCAGAAAGATCGATGAAATTAGACCTATTGAATGTAAAGTTAAAGCATTACCCAGACCGCATGGTTCTGCTATCTTTAGAAGAGGAGAAACTGTTAGTCTGTCAGCGGTAACCCTTGGATCCAAAAGAGACGAACAAAAAATAGATCATTTGATAGGTGAGGATTTCAAGAGGTTTATGCTCCATTATAATTTCCCTCCTTTTTCTGTGGGAGAGGTACGTTTTATGAGGGGTCCCGGTAGAAGGGAAATAGGACATGGCAATCTCGCAGAGCATTCTTTGTTTCCTATTATTCCTGATGAAGAGGATTTTCCTTATACGATCAGGATTGTTTCCGATATTTTAGAATCTAATGGTTCCTCATCTATGGCAACAGTTTGCGCTTCTTCCCTTGCGTTAATGGATGCAGGTATACCTGTAAAAAAACATGTAGCAGGTCTTTCGATTGGGCTTATAAAAGAAAACTCGGAACATTGCATTTTGACAGATATTCTTGGCGATGAGGATTATATGGGAGATATGGATTTTAAAGCCGCCGGAACCCGAGAAGGAATTACTGGTATACAACTCGATACTAAAATTCAAGATTTGACTCTTGATATTGTGAAAGAAGCTCTGGATAGAGCCAGGGAAGGAAGGCTGAAAATCCTTGAAATAATGGAGAAAACAATGCCATCCCCAAGAGAATCGCTATCTGAATTTGCTCCGCGAGTTGTAACTTTCGAAGTTCCTAATGAAAAAATTGGTAGAATTATCGGACCTTCAGGTAAAACCATTAAGAAGATAGTCAGAGAAAGTGGAGCTGAAGTGGAAATTGACGATGATACTTCAACGGTTACTATTTTCGGAGATGATAAAATATCGGTAGGAAAGGCTGAAGCGATGGTTAGAGGTGCTATTAAGGACGTTGAACCCGGAGAGGTTTATGAAGGCGAAGTCAAAAAACTTCTGCCTTTTGGTGCTATAGTTTCTATTGGCGGAGGGAAGGACGGACTGGTTCATATTAGTGAAATAGCGCATTATCATGTCGATAAGGTTGAAGATGTGCTTTCAGTAGGAGATAAACTTAGAGTTAAGGTTAAAAGAGTTGGAGATGATGGTAAGATAGATCTATCCAGGAAAGCTCTTATATCGAAAAACAAGGACGATTCAACAGACAATAACGATAATCAATAGCAGCAGTTGGTTGTTTATTTTTTTAAAATGAGGGGTTCTATATGAAAGAAGGACGTAGAGTTTTAGGGGTAGATGTAGGTTCTACAAATATTAAATCCGGATGGGTTATAGACGGCGAAATAAGTGAGTTTAAAAATACTCCGATTAATCCTGATGAAATTGTATCTGAACTGTTTGATGTTATCGCAGGTTATGAGCTTGAGACTGATTCTATTATTGGGGTAGGGTTTCCTGGTTTTATAGGTAATGGTGTTGTTCACAACCCGCCGAATTTACCGTCGGTTAAGGAATTGAATCTTCAGGAAAAATTACGCGTAGAAGTTAATCATCCCGCTTATGTTTTTAATGATGCGGATACTTATATCCTCGGTGAAGCTCTTTATGGTGCGGGTAAAGGAAACCGCATTGTTTTAGGTTTAACTCTTGGTACAGGAATTGGGGGAGGATTTGTAAAGGATGGGCAAGTGTATACCGGCAGTCGTGGATTTGCTTCCGAATATGGACATATGACTTTAGACCCTAATGGACCGCTATGCCATTGCGGTAAAAAAGGATGTCTTGAGGCTTTTGTTGGAAGCTATGGTATTTCAAGATTCTACGAGACTTTTACGGGTGAAAATTGCACAGTCAAGGAAATTTTCGATAAGGCTAAAAAGGGTGAAGAAAAAGCTTTAAAAGCACTTAACGAAGTTGGGTTTTACCTTGGTATAGGCATTAAAAATCTGGTTGAAGCGCTCGATCCTGATATATTCGTTTTAGGAGGAGGCGTAACAAAAGCGGGAAATATAATTATCGAATTGATAGAATCAAATCAACTTTCAGGTTTACGTCCGTTTGAAGATGTCCGGATAGTGATTGGAGAATTACCGGATAGGGCAGGGGCTATTGGTGCTGCTCACTGGGCGGAAGCTAAACATCATCAGTAAATGGAAGAGGATTTCTGGAGCCATCTCGAGGATTTAAGAAGAAAAGTAATTATTTGCATTTTTTTCTTTGTTATTTCAACCGGTATCGTATACCCTTTTTCCTCTGATATAATAAAACTTTTTACCGCATATGTAGAGAAAACCTATTTCTTCGCGCCTCAGGAAGCTTTATTTATAAGAATAAAAGTTAGTTTTATGGTTGGTTTAGTTCTTTCTCTACCTTTAATGTTGCATCAGCTTTATCTTTTTGTAATACCAGCATTAACAGATGATGAGAGAAGATTTACTTCTCCTTTTCTTATATCTCTTGTTATTTTCTTTTACGGGGGAGTGTTGGTAGCATACTATGTATTTTTACCATATATACTTAAAATGCTTTTGTCTTTTCAAACTGATTTTATGTCGCCTCTTATTTCGGTTTCGAGATATTTTAGTTTTATTCTCTGGATATTAGCGGGTTTCGGTTTGTCTTTCGAAATGCCGGTGGTTTTTTTTCTTTTGAGTAAATTAGGTGTGATATCACCAGGTTCTCTTGCCCGAAATTGGAAATTCGCGATAATCTTTATACTGGTTTTTGCGGCTATTATCACACCCACTATCGATATAGTTACTATGCTTATAACAACAGCCCCTTTGTTTTTTTTATATTTTATTTCCATCGGAGTTTCATTTTTCGCGGTACGGAAAAAGGAGTCATGAGACTCCTTTCAGATACCAGGTACCAGGTATCGGGTACCAGAAGCGACTTTGGACTTTGGATATTGGACTATTAAAGATGTTTACCGGTATAGACTTACATTATCTACTTGAGGAGTTCGATTTTAAAGGCGGTACGCGAATCGGCGATATAGTTCGGAAAGATAATTCGGTATCAATATCCTTTAAAAATAACTTTATGACCGCTAATTTAAATAGCAGAGCTCCATATATTTGCCTGAAAAAAATTAAAGGACAGGGATATTATTCTTCGGTGTTTAAAGGCAGAAAAATATTGAAAATAGAACAGCAGGGGCTCGATAGGATTTTGGTTATTGAGCTCGAGGATGATTTGAAAATCGTATTTGAACTTTTCGGAAGAAGAAGCGATTGTTTGTTGCTTCGCGGAGATGAAATATTGAACTCGCTAAAATGTTTTAAAAAGGGGAAATATAAAATTCCTTCTTCTCCAAAAGGGTTAAATCTTTTAGATGCTTCTGAAGAGGAAGTAGTCGATGCGATAATAAAAGAAGAAAAAATATTAGGTTTGACAGTTGGATTTATAAAAAGTTTGAAATTGAAAGGAGCCGGTTTCGTAAACGCTTTTTCGATGCGAAAATTCGGGCCAACAGTCTATGACGATATACTTTCCCCTTATGTTCTGCCCGAAGGCAGGAAATTCCCTACTATGAATGAAGCAATCATATACTATTTTGAAGAAAAGATTAAGGAAGAGGAAGGGAAGAGACTTCGAGAAGTCATAGAAACGACATTAGAGAAACAAATACTTAAAAATGAGAAGATTCTGAGGCAATTGAATGAACCTAAAGATATTTCCATATACAAACAAATGGGAGATGCCCTCCTTACTTATCAGGGAGTTATCGACTTTTCCAAAGATAAAGTGATTCTTGATTATTTGGACAACAAATTGAAAATAAAGCTAAGTCCTTCCCTTACCGTAATGGAAAACGCGCAAGCTTATTTCGAGCTTTTCAAGAAAGAGAAAAGAAGAGCTAAAAGTGAAGAACAGAGAAAAAAGAAAATAGAAAAAGAACTGAAAGTTCTAAGGAAGAAAAGAAGCAAATTAAAAACAGCCGAAGACCTGTCCGAATTCAAGGAATTCTATAAGAAAAAGAAAGAAGAATCCGCAGAGGAGACTATTCCCTCTAAATTTAGGGTGTTTACTACAAGTTACGGTTCTAAGGTTTTGATTGGAAAAAATGCTGAGTCCAATCACGAACTTACGTTCTCATTTGCTCGTCCCTATGATATCTTTCTGCATGTTAAGAACGCTCCCGGTTCACACACAATCTTAAGAGTAAAGGATAAAAATAAATATCCTCAACTTAATGATATTCATGAAGCAGCTTATTACGCTGCCAGATTCAGTAAATTGAAACATTCTACATCTGTTCCTGTATCCTACGCGCAGAAAAGATACGTACGGGGAGCGAAAGGACTGGCTAAGGGGGCTGTTATTTTGGAGAGGGAAAAAGTTGTTTATGTGGACGCGACAACTGGGAGATGATTGGCACGCAGATGAAAACAGATTGCAAGGATTTATTCTGTTTGTTTATACCTCGTACATATACTATTTTGATATTTTCGGTAAAATTT
>Ga0307421_1000049_pt1 | contig 67625 bp, 58 predicted proteins | sample SalMarWE160270MG_FD_202163 | JGI IMG/M metagenome (GOLD analysis project Ga0307421, IMG submission 202163) | Salt marsh sediment microbial communities from the Plum Island Ecosystem LTER, Massachusetts, United States - WE1602-70 | ecosystem: Environmental > Aquatic > Marine > Intertidal zone >... | reverse complement strand
CTTTATCGAAATTATCGAGATAGCCAATATTGAATCTGAACTTATATTGTCCTTTTCGCGCATGGTTCATTACATCTGTATTGAGGTCAGTAGCATATATTTTTGTCTTTTCAAGCAGGTTCATTTCTGATAGTAATATCATCATTGAATAAACTTCCTGTCCGGTTGAACATCCTGCATGCCAGATGTTGATAACAGGATTGTCTTTCAGTTTTGATAAAATGGAATACCTGATATACTGCCAAACCTGGGGATCTCTGAAAAGCTCGGTAGTATTTACAGTAATGTCCTTTACTATTTTTTCAACAAAATTAGTATCTTCTTTAATTCTTTTTATAAGTGATGATATGTTTAAATTATTATCAATTAGCACTTTTGCCAGTCGTCGTCTCAATGATTTTTCGGAATATTGGCTAAAATCATATGTTGAAGAATTCTTCAGGGCAAAAATAAATAACTGAAATTCCTGTTCCGAGACCGTCATACATCAATAATTAACAAGCAAGCTAACTTTACCTAATATTTTAAATTCAGTTATCAAGATTTATTATTAAAACACCAAAATCATTTTATGTTTTCAGTCTACGTACATGATCATTCATTGGTTCTGTTTTTGGGTGGCAAAATTTGAAAATATATTCAAACAGGGGGATGGATTGAATAGTCAGCGAAGCAGAAAAAAAAGGAGGAGGGTATTTTCTTATTTCGAGTCAGTCAATAAACTCGTAGTGTTTGTTCAGAATGTTCGAGATCAAGGCGCGTGAACATTTTAAACCGCGGTATACTAAAGTATTTGAGGATTTAAAATGTGAACAGCAACGCGGATATCGGACTTTATGGACAGACACTATTTCGAGGCACCAAATTTTTCCCTTATCCAGGTTGGAACCAGTATAACCCCTATTATTAAATAAGGATAATAGCTGATGATACGCCAAAAGAGTGCAATAACTGTAGCTGCAGGACTTACCAGCTCAGGTTCCGCGGGAATGAAATCGCTGAAATACCGGATAAAGACATACTCTGAAAAACCACTTCCACCGGGAGTTGGACTTACCAGCATCATGATCCATGCCACCAACTGCCGTGCAAATATCAGCAAATGTTCCTTTACAGTAAAGAATGCCATAAAAATTACATTTACCACCCAGTATCTGGATGTCCAGGAAAAAAAAGTGGCCAGAAAGGCTTTTAGCCAAAACCGGAATGGTTTTCTCACCAGCTCTTTTGAGCTTTTAATAATTTCAGAGCCGGCTTCATTAGCTCCCTGTCTCCATCTTCTAAGGACAGGAAGTCTGAATATCCATAGAAGCAGCCATTTCAAACCTCTTGGATTAATGAATAAACCATAACTCAGAAATCCTGTAAAGATCAGTTTAACGGCATACCCGATAATGGCGAAATAAAAAAATTCATTTGTAAAGCTTATTCCTACTATTTCTTCATTACCTGCGCCTATTGCAAACAGATCCGTTCCCGATAATACGATCAGAAGGATTGGGAACATAATAATGAAATACATCTCATCGAGAAAGGATGTGGCCATGACAACAGCTGAGGATCTGCCTACACTTAAACCTTCCTTGTTCACATATAGAATGGCAAGACTGGTGCCGCCAATTGCCGATGGTGTGATAGCCGAAGTAAATTCCCACAGCATGATCACACGGAAAGCCTGTTTAAATGTAAATTGATTTTCGGTAAGTATCAATAATCTGATAATATAACCAAGATCACGAAAAATCATCAGGATCAATGCTATAAATAGCCAGAACAAAGTATACCATGTGAATTGAAAAAGACTGATAACCCCGGTATCAAAATTTCTGATGAACATGAATACAACAACCCCCAAACCAATAATAACAGGGATGATGATCCTTCCCCTGTTAATTTTTTTTAACTGACCCGGCTTTCTTTTATTCATTATAATAGCCAATAAGGGGTATTTTTACAAGAATAGCGCGATATTACCAATACTGCTCTAAAATAGCGAATAAATGAATGGAAATTAATCATTCTGTTTGAAGGATTCCGGAAAGATTTCGCGATTTAATTCATAGTATATACCTTTATCAGTATAATCAATCGAAATGATCCCGATAGAAATAAGTTTAATGAGGATAAGTTCGGCTTTATATCTGTTCACAGAGGCTGTTTTTCGGAATCCGGTAAGAGAAATACGGTCGTGCTTTTGAAGATAGTCGAGCAATTTTTTTTCTGCTCTTCCGTATTTTACCAATATTCCTTTCCCGGCTTTTTGTTTTTTCCACACTTCCAATTGTACGTGATTGACAAGATGATTATGATCTTGTTTTCTTATGTAAGCTTTCCATCTGTCATGATCATGTAATGAATAATGTGGTTTGTGAATACTTTTTGGTATAATAACCTCCAGAACGGATTTTCCATCCACATTCCATTGTTGGGTTTTATATTGCACAGCAGGGCAACAAAACAAATGTGCAGCTGATTCGATCATATATATTTCTTCTTCGGCCCTGACACCGGAAATAATGCCATTATCTTTAACTCCAATAAGCAGCTTTCCGCCATCCGTATTGGCAAAAGCAGCTATGGTCCTCGCAATTTTTTTTGCATCTGATATTTCAAATTTAAAATCCAATTGCTGGTGTTCACCCTGGTGAATAAGATTTTTGATATACTTGCTCACGGATTAGAAGTTTGCTGATAAAAATTAGCAATTAGGGCGAAAATGTGGAGACTACGGGATTCGAACCCGTGACCTTTTGGCTGCCAGCCAAACACTCTAGCCAACTGAGCTAAGCCCCCCTTTATTGGCGACAAAAGTATAAAAAAAAACAAAATTTATTCTGTTTTGGCAAACAGAATTTATCAGACAGACAGCATTCATGGTTAAGCTGTGTTCGTTATTTATCAATTAAACCTGCATTATTGGCTTCGCCGAGCTAAAGGTTCATAAAAATGAATGAGAATTATGTAATATGTTTAAAAACATTAAAATAACAAATCAGAACCGTGAAATTTATTTTTCATTCGTTTTTACAAAGCGCACCAATTTCAGGGCATCTGCTTCGTCGCGAAAGCTTCGCGGCAGGTTACTACAGCTTCAGCTTCCGACGCCTTGTATCTACCCCAAACTTGACGCATGAATAATGCAGGTAAATAAAGGAACATTTGCAGCATGAGATAAAATTAATTGTGATCTTTTTATCTGAAAATTGGTCTTGGAACGAGATTTGATGTATCTTTAAAGATGATTTAATAATGACATACTATAATTTTTATTTTGTCATTTAAACCATTATTAGTTAACTTTATGACCTTAAAAAAATAAAGTGATATGGAAGCTAAAAAAACGGGAAAAGCTGATCTTGAAAACAAAAGAGGATTATTTCTCGAGTTGGGTTTTGTTGTTGTCCTCGCTGTAGTTCTAATTGCTTTTGAGTGGACAAGCAAACCCTCCGGTTCAAATAAGATCGGACAGACAGAAGATGTTAATCTTGAAGAAGAGATTATACCGATAACCAGGCAACAGCCTCCGCAACCACCGCCGCCGCCGCCGCCTCCCCAGGCCATTGATGTATTAAGTATTGTTGAGGATGACGTGGAGCTTGAAGATGAACTTGATCTTGGTGATATGGATGCTGATCAGGATATGGCAATGGAAATTATTCCTTTTGATGAAGAAGAGGAAGCAACAGAAGAAGAGGTTTTCTATATAGTTGAAGATATGCCTTCCTTTCAGGGTGGCGGGCAGGAAAAATTCCGGCAATGGATACATTCTAATTTACGTTACCCTGAAATTGCTGCTGAGAACGGGATCAGCGGAAGGGTATTTGTACAGTTTGCTGTTAATTCAAATGGTGAGTTAGTGGATGCTAAGGTAGTTCGGGGTGTTGACCCTGCATTGGATGCTGAAGCATTACGCGTTGTAAAATCATCCCCGAAATGGTCTCCCGGGAAGCAAAGGGGAAAACCCGTAAAGGTTCAGTTTACCTTCCCGATTGTTTTTGTTCTTCAATAGAAAGATATAATTTTTTAAAACCCTGTTCAACAGAGCAGGGTTTTTTTATAGTGTATTATTGGCTGCTACAGACTGACGAAATATTTTACTAAATAGTGTCTGTCCATAATGTCCGATATCTGCGTTGCTGCTCACATTTTAAATCCTCGAATACTTTAGTATACCGCGGTTTAAAATGTTCGCGCGCCTTGATCTCGAACATTCTGAACAAACACTACGAGTTTATAGACAGACTCTAAATAGTGTCTGTCCATAATGTCCGATATCAGCGTTGCTGCCAAAATTTTAAATCCTCGAATACCTTAGTATACCGCGGTTTAAAATTTTTGCGCGCCTTGATCTCGAACATTCTGAACAAACACTAAGAGTTTATTGACAAACACTAAATAAATGCAAAGGTTTTAATTAATAAATAGGTAAAAACCATGCGCCATACAAACAAACAGTCACCTTATCATGTTGATTATAAACTTATTTGATGGTTTTCAACTGGTTCTAAATAATTCAGGATATAAATTTGTTTTAGGACTTTCCGTATTTTCAACAAATTGTTTAATTAATAATTAAAGACATGAGGAAATATCTCTGTATCTTAATTGTTCTGGTTATAGCATGTGCATCACCCGGTAAATTGCTCCGAAAGGGAAATTATGATGCGGCAATTGATAAATCTGTTAAAAAGATAATGAAGAAGCCCGATGCTGAAGATGAGGCTATAGTTTTGGACAAAGCTTATAAACTGGCAAATGAACGTGACCGGGAAAGGATAAAATATCTGAAACTGGAAGGAAATCCCGATACATGGGATGAGATCTATTATTTATATTCTGCATTAAAAAACCGGCAATCAAAGGTTAGGCCCGTATTGCCGATACATGTTAAAGGAAGAACCATTAACTACGAGTATATTGATTATGACCGCGAGATTGTTGAAGCCAAAAACAATGCTGCCGATTATTACTTTGAACATGCCGTAAAATTAATGGATCAAAATACCAAAGAAGGATTCAGGCAGGCATATATTGAATTCGTACAGGCAAATCAGCTCGCGGGCACCAAATACGAAAATATTGATTTATTAATGGATGAAGCCCGCTATCTGGGTATAAGCAGGGCCCTGGTACAAGTGGCTAATCAATCAGGTACGCGGCTGCCTGAAGACTTTCTTGATCATATATTGCTGATCAATACTGACGGACTGGACAGCGAATGGGTAGAATATCATTTACGGCCGATGGATGATGAAATTGATTATGATTATATTATTAATATAAACCTTAATATTGTGGATGTTTCTCCGGAAATGATTGACAGAAATGAATTTATGCGAGAAAAGACGATGGAAGACGGATTTGATTATGTACTGGATGCCAGGGGAAATGTGATGAAGGATACACTTGGTAACGACATAAAGATTAAAAGATACAAGGATATCTCCTGTACAATGATAGAACAATATCAGCGAAAAACAGCAACTATTGAGGGTGAAGTGGAGTTTAACTCACTCCGGCCTTTTCGCCTTTTAAAAAAGGAACCGGTAGGTGCATCTTCACATTTCGAACATGTATCAGGCAGAGCAATAGGTGAAATAGAGGCTCTTGAAAAGAAAGACAGGCGACTTCTCGGAGTTGATCCCCTGCCATTTCCCGATGATATGGAGATGATCTACGAGTGCACCGAAGGATTACAGGCTGCGATAAGTGATGTGATACGGCGTAACCGGCAGATAATAAGGTAGGAGTTGAGATGAACAGTAAGCATTTAGGCTGCATAATTCATGCTTCAGCTTACAACGCACTTCATATGCATTATACCTGACAGATGATTAATACCTATGTATAAATGTATTCAGGGTTTTACAAAAGCAAAGACCTCGAATATCCGGTAATTATTTCCTCCGTCAGGATCCAGTTCTACCTTAATAAAGTTCATTTTAGTATTCCAGTCAATGCTATCAGGATCGTCGATTGTTGATCCTTCACCGATGTTCACGGTTGTTCTTCCCTGAAGATCAGTCTTTACAAGGTGTTTTTCGGAATAAACCGGTGATGTTTCGAAGCTTTCCTCCAAAATGCTGATCCTTAGTGCAATTTCTTTTTCTATAAGCAAATTGCCCTTATTATCCTTTGCAATGATTTCATATTTGAATGATGAATTTTGCTTACAGGATAAATATAAAATAAAAAAAACTGATAGCAGAAAAATAAATTTTCTTCGTTTCATGGTCAATCTGGTTTGGTTTTAGTGTTTGAACTATGATGTTGTTTAAGGTTGTTTAGTTGCTAACCGGTATAAACATAGAATATATACTATTTTATACTGAAAGTGTGGCATTCGCTGGCACTATAAGTAACTAATCCAGGGGTTAAACCGGCTTTTTGAACTATTTTAAATACATTTTTGTTTAAGAACCACAGGTCTCAGGCATACAGGCATGAGGAATATTATAAAACTATATCTCTCTTCTTTATACATCAAATAAAATAAAAATTGGTTAACATCCGGATAATTATTCATAATATCATATAATGCAGGGTATATCTATTCGCTAATAAAGTTGGTAATTTTTTTTATCAATTAATAATATCAGAAGATTTTTATAAATAATACAGGCACTAATACTGAACATATAATGCAGCATTTCAATGAAATTGTTATTTTTGGGAAATATTTTATTATGATGTTATGGATTTAAGGAATTATTGGGACGAGGAATGGAAACCTGTGCATTTTGAAGGGATCAATGAGCAGGAGTGTTACGAGATTTCAAATTACGGACGTATAAGAATTTATAAGCTGAACAATGATGAGTGGAAAGTTTTGAAACCTGCAAATGTTAATGGTTATCAGTATTTTTCTTTCAAGTCTAATATTGACTGGAAACATCGAAAAACGAAATGTGTGCACAGGCTTGTTGCCGAAGTATATCTAAAAAAACCTTCAGACAAGCATGATAATGTTATTCATTTGGATTTTAACAAATGGAATAATTATTACAAAAACCTGAAATGGGCTACAAAAGAGGAGTTGCTTAATCATAGTCAGCTTAGTCCGAAAACCAAAATTGCCAGGGAAAAAAGAAAAGGAACTATCACTAATTCAAAATTAACCGAAACCCAGGTTATACGTTTAAAAATGAAACTAAAAAGAGGGAAGAATCCTTTATATAAAATTGCCAGGGAATTTGGGATTACTCATACCCAGCTAAACAGGATACGGCGTGGAGAGAACTGGGGACATATTAAAATAGAATAATGAGGATATTTTCTGGCTGCTAATATCAACGGCAATTACCGGTTGCTTAATGAGAATTGTATGCTGCATACTGCCGGTTGATAAATTTTTGCTGTTCATGGTAGTACTTTTTCTCATTGTCAATAAAAATTTTCTTTCGGTTGCAAAAATATTCATGTGTAATTTGTAGGTTCGTATTACATAAGATAATTCGAATCATATGAACCTTGCAGTTGTTGACTGGGCTATTGTCATACTTTATTTCCTTATCAGCATTGGAATTGGAATTTACCTGACCCGCAGAGCCGGGAAAAGTACCAGTGATTTTTTTCTTACCGGCAGAAATCTGCCATGGTATATTGCAGGTACCAGCATGGTAGCTACTACTTTTGCTGCAGATACTCCCCTGGCGGTTACCGAACTGGTGGCACAAAACGGGATTGCCGGGAATTGGTTGTGGTGGAACATGCTGTTTGGAGGTATATTAACTGTGTTTTTCTTTGCGCGTTTGTGGCGACGGGCAAATATCCTTACAGACGCGGAGTTTGTAGCAATAAGATATTCAGGCAGAGCAGCCCGTTTTTTAAGGGCTTTCAGGGCGATCTATATTGGAATTTTCATGAATATTATAGTAATGGCCTGGGTAAACCTGGCGATGGTAAAGATACTTGAAGTTTTGTTTCCTGAATTGACTTTTCTTGGTTTGCAGCAGATTGAAGTACTGGGTATTCCTTTCGGTTCTCATTTGCTTATTGTTGGCCTGGTTATGCTTTTAATTGCCGTCTATTCTTCCTTATCGGGTTTATGGGGAGTATCTGTGACTGATACATTTCAGTTTATCATGGCCATGGGAGGTAGTATAGTGTTGGCTGTTTTTGCCGTGGATCATGTTGGGGGGATAAGCGGGATGAAAACACAATTGTCTGAAGTGAAATGGGTGTTTGATTTTGTTCCTGTTGTTGGTGCGAATGAAAGTTCTTCCGCAGGAGCAGGAGGATTACTTAAAATGTCAGTTACAGGCCTGATAGCATACCTGGGAATACAATGGTGGGCAAGCTGGTATCCCGGCTCTGAGCCTGGTGGCGGAGGATATGTAGCACAGCGTATGATGTCTGCAAAGGACGAGAGACATTCCCTGTTGGCCACCCTCTGGTTCCAGATCGCACATTATGCACTTCGCCCGTGGCCATGGATACTGGTTGCTTTGGCAGCCCTTATTGTATATCCTGATGTAGCCGATAAGGGTGCTACATATGTAATGCTTATAAGGGATTTGATGCCCGCCGGGTTACTTGGCTTACTGTTTGCTGCTTTTCTTGCCGCCTACATGTCTACTATTGCTTCGCAAACCGTATGGGGGACATCTTATATTGTCAATGATTTCTTTCGTCCTTTTATTAATTCAGATGCCAGTGAAAAATACTACGTACGCGTGTCAAGGATTACAACCTTTTTACTTATTTTGTTTTCGTTGTTTATGACCACCCAGTTTCAACGCATAAGTGATGCGTGGAAATTCATTCTTGCATGCAGCGGTGGCATTGGTTTGGTTTTGATATTACGGTGGTATTGGTGGCGAATTAACGCGTGGTCAGAGATTGCCTCGATGATCGCCCCCTATGCCATTTATCCGGTTCTTGTTTTCAAATATCATTTGCCATATGAAACCTCACTTATAATTATAGTTATATGGTCAACCCTGGTCTGGATGATAGTAACCATGGTTACCAGGCCAACAAGTGAGGCAAAGTTAAAGGAATTCTATGCAAGGATACATCCCGGCGGAGCGGGATGGAGACCTATTGCCCTGCAAATGCCTGAGGTTAGGGGAGATAGGGGATACCCGCGCTTATTCATGAATTATCTGGCCGGTTGCATATTGGTTATGTTCAGTTTATTTGGCTTTGGGAGATTGATCTTTGGTGAATATTTTGCAGCAGCCATATTTTTAAGTATTGCTCTGATTTCAGCAGCCATTATTTATTATAACCTCTCGGTTACAGGATGGGAAAGGGTTACAAAATAGTATGCGGTTGAAAGAGCTGTCAACGGTTTTTGAGATGTGGAACTTATTGCTATAGTTCCTTATACCTTTTTGTAAATTCGTTGATTTTATCTTTGTCGCTAAATACTTCTTCTGCAATTTTTATTATGCTTTGCTGTTTCCTGTGCATTTCTTCCTGGGTTGCTTGCATCTCTTCCATGTTTTGTCTCATTTCTTCCTCCTGGGCAGCCATTTCTTCAGCTTGTTGCTGTGATTGCTCGAGTAGCTGGGCTGTTTGCATTGAACTTTTCACTGAGGAGATGGTAGCCGCGATACTTTCAGCAATCCGTTCAATGAATTCAATCTGATAAGGTTCGTATTCATTGAATGAAGCGATCTCAATGATCCCGTGAATAACATCGTTATATACCAAAGGAACAAGCAGAAGGCTCTTAGGGTTATCATCACCCAGACCTGAGGTGATCCGGATATAGTTGTCGGGAATTTCGGTAAGGTATATTTTTTCTTTTTCCTGATAACATCTCCCAACAAGTCCTTCACCGACCTCAATCTTTTTTTGCATGAACTTTTGCCTGTCAAACGCGTAACAAGCTTTCATTTCAAGAAAAATGTGGTTTTTATCGTTATCATTTACAATAAAAATTCCGCCCTGGTTTGAATCGGTATAACTAACCAGATTACTGATAATATCATATGATAATTCATGAATATTATCCGTATTTTTTCGCAGTATATCACTGAATTGAGCAACACCGTGCGAAACCCAGTTGCGCTGACTGTTTTCAATTTTTCTCTTTTCTTCTTCTTCAGCAGCTTTCTTCAGTTCATCCCTCATCTCAACCAGGGAGTTGCCAAGAACATCATCGTCACTTAAAGGCTTAAAGTTACTGTTGAAGTTCCCTTTACCAATCTCAAGTGAGAAGTTAAATATTTCTTTCAGCCCTTTGATCAACATATTGAGAGCCTTGGCCATTTGTCCGATTTCATCAGTCCCCTCTTTTAATTCCTCTTCAGGAAGAATACCCCTGCTCATTTGCAGTAATATGTTTTTTGTATTATTTATAGGTCGCGTCAGTGACCTTATGGTGAAAAAGGCAATAAAGATCACGGCAATCACCATTCCTATGCCCATTAAGAATATGAAAGTTCTGAAGTTATTAAAGGATTTTACCATTTCACGACTTGCCTGTTCGGTTATTTCTTCAAGCTCGTTTTCAAGTGTTGATATTTTATTAAGCACCCGTTCGGTCAATACTATCACTTCACCACCTTCTTCAGTCATTGGGGTAACCTCAAAAACAATGAATGGATCATCATAGCTTTCAAATGTGCTCAATTGCCCCATAATATATTGATGATCGGGAAATAGTGAATCGGTGACCGTGATATGAATATCTTCGAGTAACTCCCTGTGATCTTCTTCCCAGAACTTGCTGAAATACTTCAGGGTGTCGTATAATTCGGGATATACGGAAGAATGTAATTCCTGCAGACGGATCTTATCATGAGTATCTGAAATTTTATCAATAAACACCCATGATTTGATCAACATTCGCGAATCGCTTATGCTTGAACTCAATTCACTGATATAGTCCAATGAAGGTGTATATACATTGGTGATGGCTTGATTGACCTCCCGGCTGTTCCTCAATGCATTTCCGGTAAGCAGGGCATTAACGATCAAAGCAATGGTCATTACTCCAAATCCAATTCCAATTTTTACAGCAATTTTAAAATTCATTGTTTTATTTTTTTATTATAACAGAATAATGGAATACCATGATCCGATTTTTCCATAAATCCATTTGTATTTTTTATTCAAAATCAGATTATCAAAGAATCAAAAAGATTTTCTATTTCTCATAAGTGCATTATATAGCCTGTCAAGCGCCTGGTGCAATGTGAATCGCGGACATCCGATATTCATTCTTACAAATCCTTGTCCTTCAGGCCCGAATAATGACCCGGCGCTTAGGCCCAGTCCGGCTTTCCGCGATAAAAGATCATTCAATTCCTTATCATTCATGCCCTGTTTACGACAATCGAGCCATAAAAGATACGTCGCTTCGGGTTTTATTGGATGAATTCCGGGAATTTTTTTTACCAGGTAGTGTATAGCGAAGTTGAGGTTATCCTGAAGATATTGAATCAACTGGTCCAGCCATTCATTACCATGATTATAAGCAGCCTCAAGCGCAACATTGCCAAAAATATTTCCCTGTGCTATATGCAAAGCATCAAGCATATTGTTGTATTTTTTTAAGAGAGCCGGATTTTGACATATTACAAAGGATGTTGATAAACCCGCGATATTAAAGGTTTTACTGGGAGCCATTAATGTGATTATTTGCTGTGTGATCTTGTCCGATAAGCCTGCTGCAGGAAGGTGTTTGTTACCACTGAATATAATATCGGAATGTATTTCATCCGATAATATAAGAATATTGTTTTTTATGCAAATTTCAATAAGCTTTTCAAGTTCATCTTTTTTCCATACATTGCCTGTGGGATTATGTGGACTGCATAATATAAGCATCTTAACCCTTTTATCGATCTTTCTTTCAAGATCTTCATAATCCATTTCGTACCGTTCGTTGTTAAGTACCAAAGGATTTCTCACCAGCAACCTGTTATGGTTTGTTACAGCAGAATAAAAAGGGAAGTACACGGGTGGTTGCACGATCACCTTATCGCCCGGTTGTGTAAAGGCCATGATAATCATATTTAATGCAGGCACAACCCCGGGTGAAAAACTGATCCATTCTTTTTTCACCGGCCAGTTATGACGGTGTTTGAGCCAGTTAATTATTGCCTCATAAAATGAATCAGGACGAAATGAATATCCAAAAACCTCATGCTCCAGTCTTTTCCTGATTGCATCAATAATAAAGGGTGGTGTATTAAAATCCATATCAGCAACCCACATTGGAATGATATCATCCCTGCCGAAGATTTTTTTTCTCAGGTCGTACTTGTAACAGGCAGTGCCCTCACGGTTTATGATCTCATCAAAATTGTATTGCATTGGTTTAAATTACGGAAATTAAAAAAATATATACCTGTTTATGAAATACACAAAAATAGATATTTATTGATACAGGTTGGGAAAACCTTTAGAATTATTCCTGATCTTTATCAGGGATTGGCTTTAAATACTTATTTTTACGGCGTTATGAGACTTACAGAATGATGGATCTGCAACCAAAAAAAAGTCTGGGACAGCACTTTCTTATTGATAAAAATATCGCGGGGAAAATTGTTGCCAGTTTCGGGATCGAAAGTACACCTCATGTAATTGAGATCGGACCCGGTACCGGGATACTGACGCGGTTACTTTTAAAAAAGAAGGGGATTGACCTGCATTGTATTGAAATTGACAACAGGGCTGTAGAAATGCTCAGGCAGGCATTCCCTGAAATCCATGGCAGAATTCACAAAGCAGACATTCTCAGATTTGATCCGGGAGAGATCATCGAAAAGCCGTTTTCTGTCATCGGTAATTTTCCATATAATATTTCAAGTCAGATTTTTTTCCGGATCCTGGATTTCAGAAATTCAGTCAGCCAGGTAGTTTGCATGATACAGAAAGAGGTTGCCGAAAGAATTGTTGCTGCTCCCGGATCAAAAACCTATGGTATTCTAAGCGTATTGTTACAGGCTTTTTTTAAAATAGAATATTTATTTACAGTGAACCCCGGCGTTTTTTATCCACCTCCGAATGTAGTTTCTTCGGTTATAAAACTGGCACGAAATGATATTAAAGAACTGGATTGTGATGAAAGTGCATTTTTCACGGTCGTGAAAGCAGGATTCAATCAACGAAGAAAAATGTTAAGAAACTCATTAAAACGAATTTTTATAAATTTGGAGGCTGATCATGAATTGCTGTCAAGACGGCCGGAACAATTATCGGTTGAAGAGTTTGTTTTATTAACCGGGCTGCTTGCACGGCTGAATAAGTAGTGTCCGTCTATAAAGTAGTCAAAATGTTTAACCGTACATGTGTCTGTTCAGAATGTTCGAGATCAAGGCGCGTGAACATTTTAAACCGCGGTATACTTAAGTATTTGAGGATTTAAAATGTGAGCGGCAACGCGGATATCGGACATTATGGACAGACACTAAATAACATCTTCAAAAATACATATCATGCAAATTGAACTCACACGCGAATTTCTCGATGATTTAAGGGATAAGATCGGGAGAAAGGATAAAGCTGCCATCTTTCAACTGGTTAAGGATTTACACCCGGCGGATGTGGCTGAGTTGTATCGTCAGCTAAGCACTGATGAGGCAAGGTATATTTATCTCACTCTTGATGGTGAAATGGCAGCTGATGTAATTATTGAGATGCATGAGGACGAAAGGGAAAGGATTTTAAAGACACTTCCCGGTGAGGTTATCGCGCGGCAACTGATTGATTATATGGATTCGGATGATGCGGCTGATATCATTGGCGTTTTGTCGGAAGAAAAACAGGAAGAAGTATTGCAAAATCTTGGAGATGTTGACAGGGCCGGTGATATTGTTGATCTATTGGGCTATGATGAGGATTCCGCGGGTGGGTTGATGGCGAAAGAGTTAATTAAGGTAAATGAAAACTGGGATATGGTCCAGTGTATTCGTGAAATGCGAAAGCAGGCTGAGGAAGTTGATGAGCTTTATTATGTTTATGTAGTGGATGATCAAAATGTATTAAAGGGTACTGTTTCATTAAAGCGAATGTTATTAAGCCGTTCAAATGCTCAGATTAAAAGCATTATTAACGAAGATGTTATTTCTGCACGGACAGAAATGAGAAGTGAAGAAGTAGCGGGCATTATGGAAAGATATGATCTGGTTGCTTTACCGGTTGTTGATCAGATAGGCAGGCTCGTTGGAAGGATCACCATTGATGATGTGGTTGATGTGATAAAAGAAGAAGCAGAGAAAGATTATCAGATGATATCGGGTATTACTGAAGATATTGAGCCATCCGACAGGGTTGGTGTTCTGACAAGAGCCCGTTTGCCCTGGTTGCTGATCGGCTTGTTTGGCGGATTATTCGGTGCCCAGGTTATCGGTTTGTACGAGGTTGACCTGAGAATTGATCCGAAAATGGCTTTTTTTATCCCACTTATTGCCGCTATGGCGGGTAATGTAGGTGTGCAATCATCATCCATTGTTGTGCAGGATATTGCCAGTAATTCACGAAATCTGCAATCTACCTGGAAGAAATTGTTGAAAGAATTGATGGTAGCAATTATTAACGGGATGTTTCTGTCCGCGCTGGTTCTTGTATATAATATTCTTTTTACCGATTCATTATCACTGACTATTGCTGTAAGCTCTGCTTTATTCCTGGTTATTTTGTTTGCATCACTGTTTGGCACACTAACACCTCTTGCACTAAAACGTTTCAATATTGATCCGGCTTTGGCTACAGGTCCGTTTATAACCACTGTCAATGATATAGCAGGACTGTTTATTTATCTCGGAATTGCAAGGCTTTTTTATGGGATGATGTAGGGAACCAGGAACAGTGAACAGTGAACAGTGAACAGTAAACAGTGAACGGGGAATAGTTATGAAAGTTGCGGTACCGGAAAAAATCCGGGACCGAATATTCCAATAACCAGTTAGAAGGTAGTGTGGATTGCTGTTACCGGATTTAACCGGGAGGCAAAAAATGCCGGAGCCAGGCCTGATATAATACCAACAACTGATGAGATTATCAAACCAAGAATGATATTTCCCAGGGTAAGCTGAACATGAAAATCGTACAAATAATCCACGATATGTGTTCCCGCAAATATCAGGACAAGACCCAGGATCCCGCCAAGCAGGGCAAGGGTCACCGATTCGTATAGTACTTCAAGGAGAATATAATAATTTTTCGCACCCACGGCTTTTTGAATACCAATAATGCTTGTTCGTTCTTTAACCGAAACAAACATAATATTTGCTATGCCAAAAGCTCCCACCAAAACAGAGAATATGCCAATAAATCCACCGGCAATATTGATCATTGAAAATATTTGATCAAATGCCCGCGATATAATGCTTGTCTGGTTAAGAGCAAAATTATCCTCTGCAGAGGGTTTGATTTTCCGGATGGATCTCATGGCTCCCCTGAGTTCTTCTTTTAGCTCTGGCATAGGGACGTTTTCAGATGCTTTTACCCAGATCATGGGACTGCTCCGGTCACTCCTCAGATCGGTCATTGTACCAAGAAAGTCAATAGGTACAAACGCGATATTATCCAGGCTGCCTCCACCAAAAAATGATTTACCTTCTTTTTGAAAAACTCCGATCACAATTGCTTTCTTTCCTTTTATCCGGATAGTTTTATCAACCGGATCAATATTCTGAAAGAGCTCTGATGCCAGAGTATTACCAAGAATAACCAGATTTTTGCCGGTCTGTATTTCATAAGGAGAGAAATACCTGCCCTTTTCAATATTAAAATTACGGATGTTGTCAAACCCTGCTTCTATTCCCCAAATCTCTATGTTATCAGCCGTATTGTTCTTGTATTTTAAATTGGCACCTGTTCCTGCAAAGAATACGATTTCGCCGGCTCTTTTTATCCTGCGCGACAGAAGAATTGCCTCAGTCCGGGTTGGTACCGGCCGGTTCAGGTATTTCCACCAGGCATATTCCTGCCCGTCTTCCGGTCCCCACGGCCATTTTTCAATATAAATGATGTCATCGCCCAGGGATTTAAGGCTTGTGCGTATATTTGATTCCAGTGAATCTATCATGGTGAAAACAGAAATAATGGCAAAAATACCAATCGTGATACCCAGCAAAGATAAAAATGTTCGCATTTTGTTACCGGTAACGGTCTTCATCGCGAAATACAAACTTTCCTTTAATATATACAGGAGTTGCATGTATAATTTTAATTTTTCACTTATTTTTGAAAGAATTATTAACAAATATACGAAACACTTTTACATTTTAAGTCCGGGGATCAAAGTACGAAGTTTGAAATCCGAAAGGCCGGAGTCCGCGGAACTAAAAACCGGAATGCAAAAAATGAAATGTGAATACCGGGTTTGGGAGTGCGGGAACCACGGACAAATAGCCGGTTTTTCACAATAGAAATGATATAAATAAAGTTTGTCAATAAACTCATATTGCTTGTTCAGAATGTTCGGGATCAAGGCGTGCAAACCGAACGAAGTGAGTTCTTGAACACATTTAATAATAAAACACGTTGTGAAAAACATTTTAAACTGCAGAATACTAAAGTATTTGAGGATTTAAAATGTGAGCAGCAACGCGGATATCGGACATTATGGACAAACACTAAATAAATAATATTTACAGGAATGAAAAAATCAAAGAAAATCAAAACAGCCTTATTGTCCGTTTTTCATAAGGATAATATTGATGAGATTGTTAAAAGGTTAAATTCACTGGAGGTAAAGATATATTCGACGGGAGGAACAAAAAGGTACATCGAAGAAACAGGTGTGCCGGTTACTTCTGTTGAAAGCATTACAGGTTATCCTTCCATACTGGGAGGCAGGGTAAAAACATTACATCCGAAAGTATTCGGCGGTATTCTGGCACGTCGTGAGAGTAAGGAAGACCTGTCACAGCTTGATGAATTTGATATTCCTGAAATAGATCTGGTGGTTGTTGATCTGTATCCCTTTGAGGAAACAGTCGCTTCGGGGGCTAATGAAGACGATATTATTGAGAAAATCGATATCGGGGGCATATCACTTATCAGGGCAGCCGCAAAAAATTATTCCGACGTAGTGATCATTCCTTCCCGGGCTCAATACTCCACGCTGCTCGGAATACTGGATTCAGGCGGAGATACCACCCTGCAGCAAAGAAAAGAACTTGCTGCATGGGCTTTTGCTGTTTCGTCGCATTATGATATTTCGATTTTCAATTATTTTAACAAAGATGACACGGTACAAGGTATAAGGTTGAGCTATTCGAATGGAAAGGCTTTGCGATATGGTGAGAATCCACATCAGAGAGGGATTTTTTACGGTGATCTTTCCGGGTTGTTTGACCAGGTCCATGGCAAGGAAATATCATATAATAACCTCCTTGATATTGAATCGGCTGTTTATCTTATTGATGAATTCTCTGAAACTACATTTGCTATTCTCAAGCATAACAATGCATGCGGACTTGCTTCACGGAACAATCTGAAAGATGCTTATAAAGATGCCCTCGCGGGTGATCCGGTATCGGCTTTCGGAGGTATCCTTATCACGAATACAGAGGTTGATAAAGATACAGCCGGGGAGATTAACAAGTTGTTTTTTGAAGTGATAATTGCACCTTCTTATGAGCCTGATGCCTTGGATGTTCTAAAACAAAAGAAGAACAGGATCATTCTTATACGTAAGGAAATGGCCCTGCCGGTTGTTCAGCATCGTACACTTCTTCACGGGGTGATCTGGCAGGACCGGGATACAAGCATTGAGAATGCTGACCGGATGAAGCCTGTAACAAAACGCGTTCCTACAGATCAGGAATATAATGATCTTGAATTCGCCAATAAAATTGTAAAACATTCCAAATCAAATACGATCGTGCTTGCCGGGAATAAGCAGCTATTGGCAAGCGGGGTCGGACAAACTTCCCGTGTGGATGCCCTTATCCATGCCATTGATAAAGCCCGGAATTTCGGGTTAAATATCAAAGGCGGAGTAATGGCTTCAGATGCTTTTTTCCCTTTCCCGGACAGTGTTCAGATTTCACATGAAGCCGGAGTTGATGTTGTTATCCAACCGGGTGGTTCTGTTCGTGATAAGGAATCGATTGATTATTGTGATAATCATAAAATGGCCATGGTTATGACAGGTGTACGGCATTTTAAACATTAAATCCTGCCTGAATAATACAGGGAATAAAAAATTATTGATAATCATAGAACTTAAGGGAATAATTCACGTTAAAACCGGGTACACATATTATTATAAAAATACTAAGCTGACGATAATGGGCATTTTTTCTTTTTTAACGCAGGAATTGGCAATTGATCTGGGCACGGCAAATACTATCATTATCAGTAATGATAAAATTGTGGTTGACGAACCTTCTATTGTTGCCATTGATCATAGTACGGGCAAATTAATAGCAATTGGTAACCAGGCCCGGCAGATGCATGGTAAAACACATGAAAATATCAGAACCATACGGCCCTTACGTGACGGTGTCATTGCTGATTTTAACGCGGCGGAACAGATGATAAGGGGAATGATAAAAATGATCAATCCCAGGCAAAAATTATTCACCCCTTCGTTAAAAATGGTGGTGTGTATACCCTCCGGAAGTACAGAGGTTGAGATCAGGGCAGTAAGGGATTCATCCGAACATGCCGGTGGACGTGATGTATATATGATCTATGAGCCCATGGCAGCTGCTATTGGTATAGGACTTGATGTGGAAGCACCGGATGGTTGTATGGTAGTGGATATCGGGGGAGGAACTACAGAAATTGCAGTGATCGCACTGGGAGGCATAGTTTGTAACCAGTCAATCAGGATTGCCGGCGATGGACTTACCGGTGATATCCAGGCTTATATGCGTCATCAGCACAATATAAAGATCGGAGAACGAACGGCTGAAGACATTAAGATCAATGTTGGTGCTGCTATGCCCGATATTGAAGATCCACCATCTGATTACGGAGTCAGGGGGCCGAACCTGATGACAGCGATGCCAATTGAGATTCCTATCTCTTACCAGGAAATCGCGCATTGTCTTGATAAATCAATATCCAAAATCGAGTCTGCAATATTATCCGTGCTTGAACAAACTCCTCCTGAATTGTATGCCGACATTGTAAGTCGCGGAATTTATCTCGCGGGTGGCGGAGCATTGTTACGTGGTCTTGATAAACGGTTTATAGATAAGATCAATATCCCCTTTCATGTAGCTGAGGATCCACTGCATGCAGTGGCAAGAGGTACCGGTATAGCTTTAAAAAATTGTGATAAGTTTTCGTTTCTTATGAGGTAAAGGGAGTTAATTAATAATGAAGAATCTTTTTAGGTTCATATTAAAGTATCATTACATAATATTATTTCTGGTAATTGAGTTTTTAAGTTTTGTTATCTTATACCAGCATAACGATTTTCATAAAGCCAGTTTTCTTAATTTTAAATATGCTGTATCCGGTAATATGTTCAGATCATTTACCGGCATCAAAGATTATATTGCACTCATAGAGCATAATAAACAGCTTGCAAGGGAAAATAACCGGTTGTATAATACCATTGACCGGTTAAGATCTGTCAGTTCGGAAAAAGAGACAGAAGTAATCGATACCTTTCTTAATCAGCATTATTTTTACATTCCGGCAAGAGTAATCAATAATTCGATTAATAAACAACGTAATTTCATTACCCTGAATAAAGGCAGCAATCATGGAATTGCACCGGAAATGGCTGTCATCAATAATGAGGGGCTGGTGGGAGTTGTAAAGGAAGTGTCTCCTAATTATGCATCTGTTATATCGGTCCTAAATCATGATTACGCGGTGAGTGCCAAAATAAAGAAAAATGGTTATTTCGGGCCGGTTACATGGGATGGTAAGAGCCATGAAAAAGTATTCCTGAGTGAAATCCCTCATCATGTTAATATTGATGAAGGAGATACAATAATTACAAGTGGATATTCCGAGATGTATCCCGAGGGTATATTGATCGGTACAGCCTTAGATTACGGCTTGAAAGGAGGTAATTTTCTGGAGATTGAAGTTGTTTTATCGACAGATTTTAAGAAATTAAACTATGTTCAGGTTGTAAGGAACACCCGGAAAAAGGAATTAAATCAACTGGAAAACGAGACTTTCAATGATTAAGGTATTACCCAGAAATATTTTAAGGTTTATAATCCTTGTCCTGGTGCAGGTAATGGTTTTTAACAATATACAGTTTAGTGGTTACATCAACCCCTACATTTACATATTGTTTATTCTTCTTTTACCTTTTGAAACACCGGGAGCAATTACACTTATCCTGGCATTCCTGCTGGGCTTCTCCGTTGATGTGTTCACCGAAACTTACGGGATGCATGCTATTGCCTGTGTGTTTATGGCCTTTACCCGTCCTTATGTTCTGCAAATGATTGCACCTCGTGACGGTTATGAGGCCGGGACATTTCCACGAGTATCCTATTACGGATTTACCTGGTTTATGAAATATTCGGCAATATTGATATTTGCACACCATTTGGTGCTTTTTTACGTTGAGGTATACAGGTTCTCGAATTTTTTTTCAACCTTTTTAAGAGTGATACTTAGTGCAGTTTTTTCACTGTTTTTTATTATTATAAGTCAGTATTTTGTGTTTCGTAAATAGATGGATCAGTTTACAGCGAGAAGGTTTATTATTGGTGGTATTGTATTGATTGCAGCGCTTGTCTTCATTATAAAGCTGTTTCATTTGCAGGTGGTCGATCCTACATACCGCTTGTCAGCCGAGAACAATTCAAGGCGCGTTGAATTATTATACCCTTCAAGGGGGCTTATCTATGACCGTAACGGAGAGTTGCTTGTTTATAATCAGCCGGCCTACGATTTAATGATAGCACCTTATGAGTTACAGGAGTTTGACACGGTTGAGCTATGTGAATTGCTTGAAATTGATAAAGCGGTATTGCAAAAAGGCATAAGCCGGGCATTTAACCCCAGACACCGTCGTGATCCTTTTATAAAGCAAATATCTCCGGAATCTTTTGCTGTGCTGAACGAAAAAATGTTTAAGTACAGAGGATTTTATTTCCGGTCCCGTTCACTACGAAGGTATAATAAGAAGATCGCTTCTCATATGCTTGGATACATTGGTGAGGTAAGTGAAAGGGCAATTGAAATAAATCCTTATTATGAGATGGGGGATTATATTGGCATTAGCGGATTGGAGAAAGCATATGAAGAAGAATTACGGGGTGAAAAGGGACGTAATCTTTTGCTTGTTGATGTACATAACAAGGTAATGGGTAAGTATCAGGGAGGAAGATATGATAAGGATGCAGTTGTGGGAAGAAATGTTGAATGTACCATTGATGGAAATTTACAGGAGTATGGCGAAAAAATAATGAAAAATTATATTGGCAGTATCGTGGCCATTGAACCGTCAACTGGTGAGATCCTGACTCTTATTTCCTCACCTTCTTATGATCCTTCCCTGCTGGTCGGACGCCAACGGTCAACCAACTATAATGTTTTAAAGAATGATACCCTGAATCCATTGTTCAACAGGGCCCTCATGGCTCAGTATCCTCCCGGATCAACCTTTAAGATCATAAATGCCCTGATCGCCCTTCAGGAAGGAACCGTTACTTATAATACGAAATATTACTGCGACATGGGATATTATGCAAGTGGTGTTCATGTAGCTTGCCATAACCACCCTTCCCCGCTTAATCTGCCCCAATCCATACAAATGTCATGTAATGCTTATTATTGCAATGTTTTCAGAAATATTATGGAAGACACTGATTTTGGTTCAGTAACTGAAGCTTTTAATAACTGGAGAGAGCATCTGTTATCTTTCGGGTTTGGCAATGTGCTAAATACTGATATGCCCAACGAATTAAAGGGTTTTGTCCCTGCATCAAGCTATTATGACCGGTATTATGGAGAGAACAGATGGAAAGCATTAACTATTATATCCATGGCTATCGGTCAGGGTGAACTGTTAATAACACCCCTGCAGATGGCAAATTATACGGCTGCTATTGCCAACCGGGGATATTATTATATTCCTCATACAGTGAGGTCAATACAGGAGATCGATACAATAGACCGGCGATTCATAACCCGGCATATTACATCAATAGATTCTTCCAATTATGTGCCAATTATTGAAGGTATGGAGCTGGCAGTGAACGGGGGAGAGGGAAGTACTGCCAGGATTGCGCGGCTGAAAGATATTATTATTTGTGGGAAAACCGGTACTGCAGAAAATCCTCATGGAGAGGATCATTCTGTTTTCATTGCTTTTGCACCGAAAGAGGATCCCCGGATCGCCCTGTCTGTTTATGTTGAACACGGAAAGTGGGGATCATCATACGCGGCACCTATAGCCAGCCTGATGATAGAAAAATATCTTACAGGAACCATATCTCCTTCCAGGAAATGGATTGAGAACAGGATGCTTAATGATAATTTATTATATGTTGATGAGTAGAAGAACAAATATTCTTACTAATACCGACTGGCTAACTGTTATTTTATATTTGTTGCTGGTATTTTTTGGCTGGCTGAATATATTTTCCGTTAATTATTATGATCAGCAGTATACCGGCATTTTTGATTTTGATCATCGCTATGGAATGCAGTTGATATGGATATTTATCGGGTTTATTCTTGCGGTCTTTGTATTTATAATCGACAGTAAATTTTATTCATATTTTGCATATTTGTTACATGGCCTGATCATTCTTTCATTGGTTGCTGTATTGATAATTGGCAATCAGGTGCACGGTGCCCGTTCGTGGATTACCATTGGGGGGTTTAATTTTCAGCCTTCCGAATTTGTAAAAATTACCACTGCGCTGGCTATTGCAAGATTTTTAAGTCACTATAGTGTTAAGATCAATCAGCCCAGGACTATACTGGTACTTTTCGGAATTATATTGTTGCCGGCGGCTCTTGTTATGCTTCAGCCCGACTGGGGTTCTTCACTGGTCTTTTTTGCATTTATCCTGGTATTATTCCGGGAAGGGTTGCCAGGATGGGTGTTGATGCTGATTGCAGGTATTGCATTGCTTTTCCTTGCTACACTTATATATCCTAAGATATATATCATTATTGTCCTTATTGGTCTTGCCGGTGCGGGATTTTATATTTTGAAACGCAGATTCGCATACTTATTTATTGCCGCCCTTATTTTTGCCCTTGCATATGCAGGTATTTATCTTTTCAACAGGTACCGCGAAGCTGGTCTCAGCAGTTTATCAAGTCTCTTATTAACACTTGCTTTTTCAAGTATTATTTATTTTATTATTGCTGTTCGTAAGAAGATACCGCAGATTACATTTATTTTGCTTTTCCTGCTCACATTCATCGCTTTCTCTTATTCTGTTGATTATGTTTTCCACAATGTATTAAAACCGCATCAGCAAACAAGGGTTAACATACTACTTGGCATTGAATCGGATCCTCTTGGTTATGGTTATAATGTCAATCAATCAAAAATTGCCATCGGATCGGGAGGATTCGGTGGGAAGGGTTTTTTACAGGGTACGCAGACTAAATTTGATTTTGTACCCGAGCAAAGTACCGATTTTATTTTTTGTACTGTAGGTGAAGAATGGGGATTTTTGGGAGCCGGCCTGGTTGTAATTATATTTTCCGGTTTATTGATCCGGCTGATTTTTCTTGCTGAACGTCAACGTTCAAAATTCAGCCGTATATATGGTTATGGTGTTTTTTCAATACTGTTTTTACATTTTTTCATTAATATCGGTATGACAGTTGGGTTGTTACCGGTTATCGGAATTCCGTTACCTTTTTTTAGTTATGGAGGATCATCATTTTTGGCATTTACACTATTATTGTTTATATTTGTAAAACTGGATGCATCACGGTTATCAGTTCTCCGTTAAAATTACACTAATTCCTGTCCGTCTATAAAGTAAGCAGGATGTTAGCCTGTCATGTGTGTTTCCAGAAGGTTCAATTTGCAAGGCTTGCGCAGTCCGAAAACGCGGAGTTTACCAGTCGTAAATGAGCAATTTTCGGACAAGCGTAACGCGGCAAATGGGACTTTATGGACAGACACTAATTCAACCGGCATAAGGGTATTTGCGAATTAGCTCGCACTATTTTCAATAATTTTTCTTAAAATTTTCATCTGAATGAAATATAAACACTACAATATTCATAATTACATTTCTATCCCCCAGATCAAAAAAATATCACCAAAGCAACGGCATGATCTTGAGGTTATCGCGAAGGTATTGCCTTTTAAAACCAATAATTATGTTGTAGAACAACTGATTGATTGGGATAACATTGAATTTGATCCCTTATACAGGATGAATTTTTTCCAGCGTGGTATGCTTACCGATAAACATTTCAATATGCTGGAATCTGAAATAAATGTGGGTGGTAGTAAAAAGTCATTGGATCGGCTTATTAAGGATATTCGTTATCAACTGAATCCGGATCCTTCAGGTCAGATGATGTACAATGTTCCTGAATTCAAAGGGGAGAAACTTATGGGAATTCAACACAAATACAAAGAAACCATTCTGTTCTTTCCTACACAGGGACAAAGCTGTCATGCTTATTGTACATTTTGTTTTCGCTGGCCACAGTTCAGTAATATGAAGTCTCAGAAATTTTTCATGAAGGAGACCGGTTTACTGACCGGCTATCTCAAAGAGCACCCTGAAGTTACTGACCTGCTTTTCACGGGAGGAGATCCTATGATAATGTCATCCCGGCATTTTGAAACATATGTCAATGCTGTTCTGGAGGCAGACCTGCCTAATTTAAAAAATATTCGTATCGGGACAAAAGCCTTATCATACTGGCCATATCGTTTTGTTTCTGATCCTGATAGTGATCATTTGCTTTCTTTGTTCAGGAAGATTGTCGATAGTGGTAAGCATCTGGCAGTAATGGCCAATTTTAATCACCCCAGGGAATTATATACTGATATTTTCAAAGTGGCGGTTAAAAATATTCAAAATACCGGTGCGATCATACGCGGCCAGTCACCCATTTTGAATAATATAAACGCGGATGCAGATGTTTGGGCAGATCTCTGGAAAAAGCAGGTTGAAAAGGGCATTATACCTTATTACATGTTCATGCCGCGTGATACCGGGGCACAGCATTACTTTGCCGTTCCGCTTATAGAAGCATGGAAGATATACACCAGGGCCTATTCAAAGGTAAGCGGTATAGCCAGAACTGTGAGGGGGCCGGTTATGTCAGCAAATCCGGGTAAAATAAAGGTTTTAGGTGTTAGTGATTTTTTTGACGAGAAGGTGATTACCCTTAATTTTATCCAGGCAAGAAACACTAATTGGATAAACAAGCCCTTTTTTGCAAGATATGATGAATCAGCTTTATGGCTTAATGATCTCAAGCCGGCTTTCGGTAAAAGAGAATTTTTCTTTGAACGTTCATTCAGGAGTTTGCAAACAGAGAAAAAACATCGTGTTGGAACGCTGGATAATTATTCCTCGCTCTGTTCCTGATCAGGATCATAATCAAGTTTGATATCAAATTTTGTTTCCACATAATATATTATCTGGGGAAAATACTCCAGAAAATCACTGTTGATCAGATCATATTTTTCTTTTAATATGCGAATGGCGAATTTTGTTTCGTGGGGGAGGCTTGTGCGCTTTGTCATTCTGAGCAATACATTAGCGACTCCTTCTATAGATTGATAGTGCTCCAGCCATTCCAGGCGAATGAACCAGGGAAAAAAATATTTTACACTTTTTGGGTATATATCATAGTATTTTGTCAGGATGGTACGGAGCTTTTCCGTAAACAGGTCAAAAGGGATTTTCGAAAATGTACTCCAATGTTGGGTAAGAAAGTGATCAAAAAAAATATCTATAATGATGCCCGAGTATTTATGGTATTTTTCTGTAAAGTGTAATTTACTTTTATTGATTATATCATGGTGGTCGGTATAATCGTCAATATGCCGGTGCAGGATGATCCCTTTTTTTATTTTTTCCGGGTATTCCCTGTATGCCTTGCCTTTAACGTAATCACCAATGAAATTCCCAATAATTATTTCTTCATCGTGACCTGATAAATATAAATGGGCCAGGTAATTCATTTATAATTTTGACTTGATAATTTTAGTTTCCTTCTCATAACCGGGTTTCTCAAGAAGAGCAAACATGTTTTTCTTATAAGCTTCCACTCCGGGTTGATCAAAGGGATTAATTCCCAGTAAATAACCGCTGATACCACAAGCCTTTTCAAAAAAATACATTATTTGACCCATATTATATTCATTTAATTCTGCTATTTCAATCAGGATATTTGGAACATTACCTTCAATATGAGCTATAGTTGTGCCCAGTGCCGCCATTTTATTAACTTCATCAATTCTTTTACCTTTCAGATAATTTAAATTATCAAGGTTATCCTCGTCATGGGGGACAGTCAGTTTTCGCTGAGGTGTTTTCACTGATATTACGGTTTCAAAAAGAATACGTTCACCTTCCTGAATATATTGACCCATAGAGTGCAGATCGGTTGTAAAATCGACACCTGCAGGAAAAATACCTTTTCCTTCTTTACCTTCACTTTCACCGAAAAGTTGTTTCCACCATTCTGTGAGATAATGTAATTTGGGGTCATAGTTCACCAGGATTTCAATTTTTTTGCCTTTGGAATAAAGGGCATGACGTGTAGCTGCATAAACAGCGGATGGGTTTTCCCAGAAGTTTGAAGTGTTTTTGGTCCTTTTTTCCATTTGCATAGCACCACGTACCAGTTCCCTGACAGAAAAACCTCCTATTGCCAGCGGGACCAGTCCCACGGGGGTTAACACCGAATACCGACCGCCCACATCACCGGGAATAACAAAACTTTTATAACCCTCGCGTTCAGCAAGGGTCCTTAAGGCTCCTTTTTCAGCATCCGTAATGGCTATTATATAATTTTTAACATTTTCTTTGCCAACCCTATTTTCCAGGTGTTCTCTCAAGATCCTGAATGCAATTGCAGGCTCGGTTGTAGTCCCGGATTTTGAGATAACCACAATGCCGTATTTTTTATTATCCAGCACTTCCAGAAGCTCCGACAGATAATCTTCACCAATGTTTTGTCCTGCAAATATCAGTCTGGGGAAGTCTTTTTTATCTTTCAAAAAAGAGAAGCTGTGTGAGAAGGCTTCGGATACTGCTTTCGCGCCCAGGTAGGATCCTCCTATACCTATTACTACCAGTATTTCGATCTTTTCCTTAAGCTGAGATGCCAATTGTTCTATTTCTGTAAGATGAGATTCCTCAACGGAAGATGGTAAATTGATCCATCCCAGGTAATCACTTCCTTTCCCGGTTTTTTCATGTAAAGCGGTAATGGCTTGTTTCACCTTGTTCTCATACTCTGACAGGGATTTCTTTGTGACCTCGTCATATATCTTTTCGAGATTGAGTGTAAGTGTACTCATTGGTTTTATTTAAGTTTCTCGGTTAATAATTTTATCTCAATTGCCGGTGATATTTTTTCATAAAGAATATTATACATTGCATCAGCTATAGGCAGTTTAACGTTAAATTCCCGGTTGATCTCCTTGATGCAATTCAGGGCATAGTACCCTTCCGCTACCATTCGCATTTCCAGTTGTGCGGTTTTTACAGAATACCCAGTGCCTATCATCGTACCAAAAGTACGGTTCCGGCTAAATTGCGAATATGAAGTAACCAGCAGGTCACCCAGGTATGCCGAACTGTTGATCCTGCGTTTGCTTTTGTTCGTGCGATCCAGAAAACGCTTTATTTCCTGGGTGGCATTTGATACCAGCACTGCCTGAAAATTATCACCGTAACCAAGGCCGTGACAGATCCCCGAGGCTATGGCGTAAATGTTTTTTAATACTGCTGAATATTCAGTACCGTAAACATCTTTTATGGTGTTTGTTTTAAGATAGTGACATTTTAACTTATCTGCAATGATTTCAGCTTTTTTCTGGATTTTGGATGCAATTGTCAGGTAGGATAACCGTTCCAGGGCAATTTCTTCGGCGTGGCAGGGACCGGAAAGAATGCCAATGGCAGAAAAGGGCACTTCGTAGTAACGGTTGAAAAATTCGGCAATAGTTATATTGTCATAGGGAATGATCCCCTTGATAGCTGAAACAATAAATTTTTCATGAAAATTTCCTTTATAGGACTCCAGTGATTTTTTCAGAAAAGGGGCCGGGACAGCAAAAATAAGGATCTCTGAACTATCTATCGCTTCGGTAATTGAACTGTGAAAACGAATCTTTTTAACAGGTAATTGAATTGAAGACAGGTAATTCGGATTATGCCCGTATTTCTTCAGGTAGCTGATATTATCAGGATTCCGGACATACCAGTTAAGGCTGTCAATATTGTTCAGCAATAGTTTTGCAAGAGCTGTTGCCCAGCTCCCTGCTCCCAGCAATGCAATTTTTGAGTTTTGATCCATATAGGCCGCTTATACCCGGCAAAATTAGCATATTAATGTTAATTCCACAATTAAACAACCTGCCGACTTTATAGACAGACTCTACTTAACATAATCCATACGGTGGACAAGTGCATAGTATTCATCATCAATGGCAAGGTAGCCCTGATCGTAACAAAAATAATAACAGTTACCGCTTTTGGTGGAGAAAATGTTGGTGTAGTAGTTAAAATTGAATCCCATATCAATAAGGCGGGATTTATGTATTGTTGATTTTCCGTCAGGATTGAACTGTTGAAGTATTCTTCGGTTTTTACGCAAGGTGTAATTGATCTTTCTTACAAAGTTCAGAACATCTTGTTTTAATGCATTATTATACGCGCTTCTGCATTGATCGGAACAAAATTTTTTATCAACGCGGCCCCTGATCTCTTCACCGCACTGAAGACAAAATTTCTTCATAATTAAAACATAAAATAGATGGTTTTACCGATAACATAGTACGAATATAGGAAAAATATTTATTGTGCTAAGGGCTGTTGAGGAGTTTATGAGATGGGGAGATTAATTGTTGAATCGTTTAATCGTTGAGCTGTTGAACTGTTGAACTGTTGAATTGTTGAATCGTTGAACTGTTGAATCGTTGAACTGTTGAACTGTTGAACCGATTAAACGATTAAACAATTCAACGATTAAACGATTAAACAATCACCTTCTACCACTTTCCTGCATAAATACAGCCGCCCGATTTTTCAATGTTCACTTTTACCGCTGCCTTCTAAAATTCCCATTTGTTGCATAAGAAGTGAAGCATTCATCTTTTTGGTTATACCGTCGATCAGTTTGTAATCAAAAAACATTTTACCTTCATGGATGCCAATTTCAAAACATTTATTAAGAATTGCTTCGGGATAATATTTCTCCATACCTGCCAGGTCAAGGTCATGTGTGGCTATTATACCGGTTCCGTTTTTTTCGATAATTTTTTTCAACACCGCCCTGGATCCGGTTTGTTTATCTTTTGAATTGGTGCCTTTTAATATTTCATCCAGCAATATGAAAATCTGATCACCTTTCCTCAGTTTGTCTATGATCTCTTTAAGCCTTTTCAACTCGGCATAAAAATAAGATTCGTGTTTTTGCAGTGAATCTGTTGTACGCATACTCGAAAACAAGGCCAGTGGTTTAAAGGTGAATTTGGAAGCGCAGACCGGGGCCCCGGTTTTTGCCAGCACGAAGTTTACTCCTGCTGATCGCAGAAATGTACTTTTCCCAGCCATATTGGCACCGGTTATAATAATGAACAATCCTTCATGGGGAATCGAGATCGAATTATCCACCCGCTCGTTTGCCATGATAAGGGGATGCCCCATTTTTTCGGCTTCAAATACCGTTTTTTCACTGATTTCCGGAAACACAAAACCGGGATGATTGAAATGAAAATTTGCCAGACTTAAGGCAGCATCAAATTTTCCCAGATCCGTCAGCCATTTATGAACGTTTTTTCCGAATTGTGATTTCCAGCTTTCGAGTCTGCTTACACATTGGATATCCCATAACAAAACGCCATTCAGCAAAAATCCGGCAAGAATGTTCAACCTGGTATCAAAAGCCGAAATGATATTCGAAAGTTTATTAATACTTTCGGTTGAGGTTTCCAGGTTTGTTTTCAGGTTTTCTTTCATACGCAGAAGGTAAGAAGAACTGTAATCTTCATGTTCAACATATGACAGAAGGCGGCTGTATTTTTTTAATATTTCCAGTCTTTTTCCTATAAGTTCATGAGTTCTGTTCGAGTGCCTGATCTGTGATCCTGAAATTGAAAGCTGGGTAAGGAACAGCAACAGGAAAAGATTGAAAAACCCCGTGTTCAATATTATGAGAAACATTGAAGTAATGGTGATAGCGGGTAATACTACCAGAATTAGCTGTATAAGTTTATTCCTGAAATATTTATCCTGCTCACTAAGCCATGCATTAATATTGTCAGTATCTTCTTCTGAATCCATATATTGTTTTCCGGTGGCAGTAAAATTCTGTCGCGTGTCAAGTTTTCGGGAAAGTTCTTTCACCATGTCCTGTTTTTCTCTGATTACAATTTTATTAATTGTTTCCGTAATCAGCCATTTTGCAAGTTGGTCCTTACCGTATTTTGTCGTGGTTCTGTTAAGGAACTGAAATACTGAGCCTTTTCCAAAAAGGTCAAGATCATAGCTGTAAGGATGGGCCGGGTCAGAATAATCCTTTCCATCAGGAAAGGCATTGTAATTATGATTCAGGGCTTTCAATTCAAGGTCGTTGATCTCAAGTAAAAGTTCTAAATGATTTTTTGCAGAACCGGTATTAGCATATTGCTTAACAAAAAATAAGAAAATCATTACAGACACAAATGAACCCGTGATACCTGGGAATGTACCAAAATAATTAGTCATCATCAGGAAAGCAATTGCAGCTATAAATGCCATAAGCCTGAATAAGGCAATTCTTTTCAACTGCTTTTTTTTTGTTTTTACCAAAAATGCAAAGTGTTTACTTCTTCCTGTATATACTTCTTCCGGTTTCAACATATATATTTTATTTGTGCCTGAAATTAATATTTTTGTTAATAATGCCGGTTAATACATTGTATTATATATTGCCTTACCTTTTCAGTGAGTTCGGGTATGGACTTATTTTTACAATAATCCGGTGACAACTCGTCAAGTACATGAAGTTTAACAATATGTTTTCCTCTCAGCAAAAACCCTTTCTTTGGCAGGGTTTTACCTGTCCCTGTCAGTATCAGCGGGAGAATAGGCAGCCCGCTTTCTTTGGCCAGCCTGAAGGCTCCCTCCTTAAATTCTCCCGGTTCACCGTTATCTGACCGCGTTCCCTCCGGGAAAATAAATATTGATATTCCCTTGCTGAGAAAATACTTACTTTTTTCCATCATACATATAACGCTTTCTTTATCTCCTCTTTTTACACCTATATGCTTATTCATTTTCATAATCTGGCCGATAACCGGGATACTGAAGTTCTCTAATTTCGAAACCCACTTAAAATGCATCTTTATTTTGTAAATAAGCAGAACATCAAGAATTGATTGATGATTGGAAATGATGATATACGTTCTGTCCCTCCTGATCTTATTTATTCCTGTTGTTTTTAACGATAAAAAAGGATTTATCGCGATAAAAAAAGATGCCAGGTATCCGGTAAGATAATGTAATATTGCCCGGTTTTTATCAAAGGGGAAAAGTAACAACCAAATAATACAGGCTAAAGGAAAAAAAATGATTAAACTAAAAATAAATGCCGACCATATCCAGATAGAATAAATTCGCGTTCTCATTCCGGGTCACTTTCTTTTGGACACAAATTTAACCGCATTTTTTTTACAGGCTAATTATATTTTCATAACTTGTTTTGGCTTTAATTAAATTTTTTATATTATGAAACCTTTCAGATCATTGCAGGGACTTTCCGGATGGTTGCTGCGTGCCGGACTGGTACTATTTATCATTGAGGCACATTATAAAACATTTATTGGTTTTAATTATAAAGTTTCCGGATTTTATTTTTCACTTCTTTTTTTGATGGCCGGGTTATTGTTATTTATTGGCGGATTTTTAAAAAATTCATCGCTCACAGTGGTTTCAGGCTTTGTCCTTTTTATTCTTTCAATTATAAATATCATCCTTGTCTTTAATGGTGTTATCGGAGAATACCTCTTGGATGAATATATCATTCTTTCTCTTGCACTTTTCTTTTTATCTAACGGGAATAAACGTTCATAAAAAATGTCTTTCATATATTAACCTGCAAAAAGATTTATCGTATATTTCACGGCCAGGATAAAATTTTTTGGTACCATATTTGAAATGGTATAAAACAGAAATAAAAAGCAGGTGTATTATGAAACGAATGAAACGAATGAAAAAAGTTATATTATGTGCGGCAATTGTGCTGTGTGGTATTTCTGTTGCAGGGCAAACAGGTAAACAGAATTTACAACCCCGGGATACTATATATAAAATAGGTGGTGATATTTTTCCTGTTGATGTTACCAAGGTAACAACAAAATATATAAGTTTTAAATTACCTGATGAACCTGAGGTGTATACAATTGAAAGGAAACAGGTTCAAAAGATCATTTATAAAAACGGCAGGATAGAGGAATACAATGAGCCTGCTGTTACTATGATTGACGATTATCAATGGGAAGCGGTATGGTTAACCGAAAAGAAAGAGGATGTGGCTGAAATGTATAAAAGAGGTAAGATTTCTGCTTCTTCTGCTCCCAGTTCAAGAAGCCCCAGGGCTGCTAAAAAGAGTGCCACCATACGCCTGCAGAAAAGGGCTGCGAATATGAAAGGTATTGTAGTGCTGGTTACCCACAGGGAAACAACAGGTGGATATGGCGAGTATCCGGGGTATTTCATTGAAGGCATTGTTTATGGATTTGAACCGCTTGAGGACGAAATGGAAGGTATTGAGGAAGAGCCGTTGAAAAGTGGGGTTGTTTTATAATGATCTAATTAGTGTCTGTCCATAATGTCCGATATCCGCGTTGCTGCCAAAATTTTAAATCCTCAAATACTTTAGTATACCGCGGTTTAAAATGTTTTTCACAACGTTAATAATTTTAAAGGTGTTCAAGAGCTCACTTCGTTCGGTTCACGCGCCTTGATCTCGAACATTCTGAACAAACACTAAGAGTTTATTGACAAACACTAATTAGAAGAGTGCCTGTATAAAAGCATCCTTTTCTATTCCTGCAACAGAAAGCTTAGCTTTTATATTATCCATTTTTTTACTGATAAGATTTTCATTATGTGGCATTCCTGCAAGGTTTGTTGCTATCAAATCCTGTAATACAGACGGAATAGATATTGTATTGAATTTTATTTCCCGGATATATCCTTTTTCAACGGATAGTTCGAAAGACTCAGTAATATTATTTACAACTACTTCAGATTTGAGTGAATAATCGGGCGAATAGCCAAAAATCCATTGCCAGGTTGCAAACTTATCCTCTTTTAATAATTGAATTTTTTCAATATCTTCTTCGGAAAAGTTATATTCCTGTGGTGATGGTGAGAGTTTTTTTAAATATTTATAAATAATACTCCTGAATATATTCGGATTGATTCCTGGTTTAAGGATATCTTTGATATTCATTACTTTACTCCTGTTTGACCGTACGGGCTTGTCCGTATATCGCCCGGGAGTGACTTTTAATACTTTATCCAGCAGTTTCAGATCGGAAGAAATCAACAATGTACCATGGTGCAACACCCTGTTTTTATATATATGTTCGGCATTACCCGAAATTTTCATACCTTTTACCAGGATCTCGTTTTTAGGGCCCTGCTCGGCAGGAATATCCATAGCACGTAAAGCTTTTATCACCGGTGTAATTTGTTTTTTGTAATCTACAAGTCTGCCGGGTTCGCCATTGGTTATGAATGTGAAGTTTAGGTTGCCGGGGTCATGATAAACTGTTCCTCCGCCTGATATCCGGCGTGCCACCTTAATATTTGTGTTTTTTACAAAAGAATAATTTATCTCGGAAAGTGCATTTTGATGTTTCCCTATTACAATAACCGGGTCATTTTGCCAAAGCATGCAAAATTCTTCCTGAAAATTTTTGAGCAGGTATTCTTCAGTAGCAAGATTGAAGTACGGGTCAGTGACAAGATTATTTATGAAATACATTGAAGAAATTGAGTGTTTGATCATAAAACCACAACGAATGTAAACATTTTCATTTTTTTTAAGTAAACATATGATATTTCAAGCGGAAAATTACTAATATTATTTTTTTGATGGTTAAGCTGGATTTTCGTGATTAAAATGATTTTCAAAGATGAGTTTTTTATCAAACAATTTAAAATTTTAAAAATTACAAATGGAAAAATTAATAGAGCGTTTTTTGCGATATGCCAAAGTGGATACGCGATCGGATGATAAATCCACTACAACACCCAGTACAGAAAAACAATGGGTTCTTTTAAAAATGCTGGAAAGTGAGCTCAGGGAAATCGGGTTACAAAATGTTAATTTGGATAAGAACGGTTATCTGATGGCAACACTGCCTTCCAACATATCTAAAAAGGCACCTGTGATAGGCTTTATAGCACATGTTGACACTTCACCTGATTTTTCAGCACAAAATGTTAAACCACAGATAGTTGATTATGTTGGTAAAAGTATTGTATTGAATGAGAAAAAAAACATCAATCTTTCACCCAAAGATTTTCCCGCATTAAGGTATTATATCGGACAAAAAATTATTGTGACTGACGGGACAACATTGCTTGGCGCGGATGATAAGGCAGGAGTTGCAGAGATCATCTCAGCAATGGAGTATCTGATTCTTCATCCTGAAATTGAGCATGGTGAGATAAGGATAGGATTTACACCGGATGAAGAGATCGGAAGGGGAGCCGATAAATTTAATGTGGATAAATTCGGGGCTGATTTTGCATATACGCTTGATGGTGGAGCTATTGGGGAACTTGAATTTGAAAATTTCAATGCTGCAAAGGCGAAAATCATTATCCAGGGTCGAAATGTACATCCCGGTACAGCAAAAGATAAGATGAAAAATTCCATGTTGATAGCTATGGAACTGAACAGTATGTTACCGGCACATCAAACACCGGAACATACCGAGGATTATGAAGGATTTTATCACCTTACCGATATGGAGGGTAATGTGGATTCCACTACTATCAATTATATTATCAGGGATCATGACAAGAAAAAGTTCGAACGAAAAAAAAACATGATGATCAAGATCATTGATCACTTAAACATGAAATACGGCAACGGGACAGTTAAGATTACCATGGTTGATCAGTATTATAATATGCGCACGCAGATTGAACCTGTTTTTCACGTTGTTGAACTGGCCATGAAAGCAATGAAGGAAACAGGTGTTGAACCCAAAGTCATTCCGATAAGGGGAGGTACTGATGGAGCCAGGTTGTCCTATATGGGCCTGCCGTGTCCTAATATTTTTGCCGGCGGGCATAATTTTCACAGCCGTTTTGAATATATTCCCATCAGGTCAATGGGAAAGGCCATGGATGTTATTGTTAAACTTGCAGAGCTGAATGTAAAGAAAGACTGATTTTCAATAGCAACTCATCGTTGTTTTTTTGCTTTTTTCCTGGTAAGATAAGATTCAAAATGCCGGTATAGGTAAAATACGGCAATAGCGGCGGCTATTCCCCATATTGCACCTCCAATGATGTCACCGGGATAATGAACACCAAGATATATTCTGCTGTAGGAGACAAGCAAAGCCCAGGCAAATATGCAATAAGTGTACCACCTTATTTTAAACAGTATGCTGGTGAACATTGCCAGTGCAAATGTATTTGCAGCATGATTTGAGACAAAACCATATTTTCCTCCGCAATAGTTGTTCACCGTATGAACCAGATGTTGAATATCAGGATCATGGCATGGACGTAATCGTTGAATGTTATCTTTAAAAAGAAGTACTGCTCCCTGATCGGCCAGTGTAATAAGAATAATAATGAAAAAACCAATGATGAAAGCTTTCCATCGGAAAACATAGATCAGCCATGCCAGCAGGCCAATGTATAAAGGAAACCACTGTATTTTGCCGCTGATCCAGAACATCACCCCATCCCAAAAAGCAGAATTCCGGCCATTGAGGAATAAAAATATTTCTGTATCTATTTGACTTAGATAATCAAACATATATTATTTATTCAACTGTTGCCACAGCAGATCTTTAAGTTCGTCAATATGATAATTTGTAACTGATGAAATAAAAATGGCGGGTATATCGGGCAGATCTTTTTTTATCTCACACATCAGTTCTTCGTCAAGCAGATCTGATTTGGAAATTGCCAGCACCCTGTTTTTATCCAGTAATTCCGGATTAAAATTATTTAGTTCCGAGATCAGGATATTGAACTCTTCTTTAATATCTTTACTGTCTGCAGCTATAAGGAATAATAATACAGCATTACGTTCAATATGCCTTAGGAACTGTATTCCCAGTCCTTTTCCCTGGCTGGCGCCTTCGATAATACCCGGGATGTCAGCCATAGCAAAGGACAATTCTCCATGATAGGCTATTATGCCCAGGTTGGGTGTAAGAGTTGTGAAGGGATAACTTGCAATTTTTGGTTTGGCAGCAGAAACAACAGATAAAAGTGTTGATTTTCCGGCATTGGGGAAGCCCACAAGCCCCACATCTGCAAGTATTTTGAGTTCCAGGATGTACCATCCTTCTATTGAAGGTTCGCCGGGTTGTGCATATCGCGGTGTTTGATTAACCGGTGATTTGAAATGTGTGTTGCCCAAACCGCCACGTCCGCCTTTTACCAGTGTTTTGGTCTCGCCGTCTTTCGTTATTTCAAAGAGGAATTTTCCCGTTTCGTCACGTGCGATTGTTCCCGGGGGCACTTCAATAACAGCATCTTTACCGTCAGCCCCGGTCTTCATAGCACTGCTGCCGGGCTTGCCGTTTTCCGCGAAAACATGTTTGCGGTAGCGCAGGTGAAGTAAGGTCCATAACTGACTGTTACCTTTTAGGATCACATGCCCTCCTCTTCCGCCATCACCCCCGTCGGGGCCGCCTTTGGGTACAAATTTTTCACGGTGGAGATGGGCCGAACCTGCTCCTCCTTTGCCTGAACGGCAGAAGACGCGTATGTAGTCTACAAAGTTGGAATCTGCCATGAATATTAATTAGTGTTTGTCCATAAAGTCCCATTTGCCGCGTTACGCTTGTCCGAAAATTGCTCATTTACGAATAGTAAACTCCGCGTTTTCCAACTGCGCAAGCCTTGCAAATGGAACCTTCTGAACAGACACATGTACGGCTAAACATTTTGATTACTTTATAGACAGACTCTACTTAGAGTTTGTCCATAAACTCGTAGTGTCTGTCAATAAAGTGCGGTGTTTGGCCTTCACTATATTGTTGATCACTGATCGCTCACTTCATCAATCGTCGAAGTCAGCCTGTCAAAAATTTCGTCAATCGAACCCATTCCCTTAACGGATTTGAATTTGCCCTGTTCTTTATAATGGTCAATAACAGGTGCGGTTTCTTTATTGTATACTTTAATTCTGTTTTCAATGATCGATTCATCCTGATCATCTGCTCTTCCCGATTCTTTTCCACGGTTAAGCAAACGCTTTATCAACTCTGCTTTTTCCACTTCAAGTGCCAGCATGATAGTAATGGGTGTCCTTCTTTTTTCAAGAAGATCATCCAGGGCTTCCGCCTGTGCTGTGGTTCGGGGAAAACCATCAAAAATAAATCCTTTGGCATTAAGGTTTTTATCAAGCTTTGATCCTATCATTTTGATCACCACCTCATCCGGAACAAGTTCACCCTTTTCCATAAATTTTTTTGCTTCCTTGCCAAGGGTGGTTTCATTGGCCAGTTCAGCACGTAAAATATCTCCGGTTGAAAGATGCACCAGCTGATATTTACTGATTAGCTTTTCTGCCTGTGTTCCTTTACCTGCACCCGGGGGGCCGAATAATACAATGTTTAGCATAATAATGGTTTTTCTGTACTAAATATATAATTTATGATTTATCCTTTTTGATTTTTATATTCCACGGTCCTTAATAATTATATTAAAGAATAAATACTGTCAAGGTTTCTTCCATATCCCTTATAATCCAGGCCATACCCGACAACAAATGAATTTGGAATTTCAAATCCCACATAATCAAGAGGAATGTCCTTAATATAAGCTCCGGGTTTAAACAACAATGTGGCAATTTTCACTGATGCCGGTTCATACCCCTTTAATTGTTTCACTATATTGTCGATCGTTAATCCCGAATCTACTATATCTTCAAGTATAACGATCACTTTCCCTTTTATATCTTCATTAATACCTATCAGTCGTTTAACAGTCTGGGTGTTGATTGTCCCCTGATAGGATGCCAGCTTTAAGAACGAGATCTGTGCAGGAAAACCGATCTTTCTGATCAGGTCGGAAGCAAACATGAACGCACCATTCAGAATACCAAGAAAAATGACCTGCTCACCGGCAAGATCCACGTTGATGTTTCCTGCAATCCTATCCACTGTCTTTGAAATATTCTCTGATGGTATCGATATGCTGAATTCTTTATCCAGTAGTTTTATCTTTTCCACACGGCACCTAATTAGGTTTTAAAAAACATTAAAATAAATATTCCCCGGCTTATTAAACCGTGATCTGCAATCATAATTGCCACTGGCAATCTCCCGTCCGTCTGTTTGAATATGGTGAATTTTATGTATCTTGCGAAAATACGAATTATGATGAATTAATAGTGTAAAAAAATTATTCATTATACAAATATGCAGAGAAAATGAAGGCAATTGTAAGTATTATTATGGGCAGTACATCTGATCTGCCGGTAATGGAAAAGGCGGCCCGTGTACTTGATGATTTTGAGATCCCATTCGAAATGAATGCTTTGTCAGCACATCGTACTCCCGGGGAAGTGGAAAAGTTTGCAAAAAACGCGCAAAAAAACGGGATAAAGGTGATCATTGCAGCTGCCGGCATGGCCGCCCATTTACCCGGAGTAATTGCTTCAATGACTACATTGCCGGTAATAGGGGTTCCTGTTAATGCTTCATTGGAAGGTATGGATGCTTTGCTGGCTGTTGTCCAGATGCCACCCGGTATCCCGGTGGCCACAGTGGGTATCGACGGAGCACAGAATGCCGGTATTCTGGCAGCACAAATACTGGCTTCAGGGGATGAACAGATCTCAGCAAAACTCAGGGTTTATAAGGAGTCTTTAAAAGATAAGATTGTGAAAGCAAACCGGGATCTGTCAGATGTAAAGTATAAATTCAAGGTAAATTAGAAGAAACTTCTGGAGGTGTTAACAGTAATTAATAGTGTTCGTCTATATAGTTGGCAAAATACTTAACCGGCCATGTGTCTGTTTAGAAGGTTCCATTTGCAATGCTCGCGCGGTCCGGAAACGCGGAGTTTACTTGTCGTAAATGAGCAATTTTCGGACAAGCGTAACGCTGCAAATGGGACTCTATGGACAGACCCTAAATAGAGTCCGTCAATAAACTCATAGTGTTTGTTCAGAATGTTCGAGATCAAGGCGCGCAAACCGAACGAAGTGAGCTCTTGAACACCTTTAAAAATAATTAACGTTGTGAAAAAAATTTTAAACCGCAGTATACTAAAGTATTCGAGGATTTAAAATTTTGGCAGCAACGCGGATATCGGACATTATGGACAGACACTAAATAGTAATCAATGCATGCTAATAAACAACAAATACAGGTTGTTGAAGATCGTCATTAGTTTTTTACTGGTGTTCTTATTCATACCGGCATCATCTGTAGTTTTTAATTATCCTTCGGGGGCGCGTCAATCGGGGATGTCCAATGCAGGAGTAACATTGTTTGATGTATGGTCGGTATACCATAACCAGGCAGGTTTGGCGAAAATAACCGGGATTACTTTTGGTTTTCATTATGAAAATCGTTACGCGGTTGACGAATATGCACAGCAGTCATTTGCTATAGCAGTTCCTGTTGCAGGAGGAACGATCGGTGCAGCGTATACCTTTTTCGGGTATTCACATTATAATGAAAGCAAATTCGGGCTCTCATTCGGGAAGTCTTTTGGTGAGCGTTTGTCTGTCGGTATCCAGCTGGATGGTTTTTATGTTCAGTTAACTGATGCCTATTATAACGGATGGGCAATAACATTTGAAGCGGGCATCCTTGCCGAGCCGGTCGATAAATTGTTTATTGGCGCACATGTAACCAATCCTGCCGGGTCAAAATTTCATCGTTATGAGGAAGAAAAATTGCCCGTGATTTTTCAACTGGGAATGAGCTACCGTTTCACTGATAATTTTCTGCTATGCCTGGAATCTGAAAAAAGCCTGGATACACGGGTCATTATGAAGTCAGGTGCAGAATACAAGATTGTTGACAATGTTTATATCAGGGGAGGTGTGTCTACCTGCTATATGTCGACATATTCATTCGGGATGGGCTTTGTATATAAGGGTTTGCGGGCTGATCTGGCCTTCTCGGACCATTCCGTACTCGGGTTCACACCACACCTGTCATTAACCTATGCGTTTTAGGAAATGAAAATATAAACTGACAAGCGTTAAAGTTAAAATATAACATGTTACAAATGCAAAAATATTACCTTTTTGCAACACTGTTTATGCTGGCATTTTTTTGTCGACTATCAGCCCAACAGGGGACAGTACAAATACATCAGCTTATAGAGGATTTGACAGAACATATACCTGTATCAGAAGAATCAGAAAATGATTACCAGATTCTTTTTGAAGATCTTATCCGTTATTATCAGAATCCACTTAATATCAATGAGGCATCAGACCAGGAACTAAGGAATCTCCATTTTTTAAATGATTTCCAAATAAGCAGCCTTCAACAGTATAAGAAAGAAAACGGATATCTTTTGTCAATTTATGAACTTACTTATATTTATGGATTTACAATTGAACTGGTTCGTAAGATCAGTCCGTTCATCACAGTTGAGGCAATAAAGGAATCAGGGTCGCTAAAATTCTCATCGGTCAGAAAATACGGGCGGCATGACATATTTATCAGGGGACAAGGGGTATTGCAGAAACAAAGAGGATACATACCTGTTGCCGATTCAATTTTAGATGCTGATCCTTATAAAAACAGGTTTCTTGGCAGTCCGGTTAAGTTATACACCACATACAGGTATCGTTATCAGGATAAATTATATGCCGGGCTGGTGGCTGAAAAAGATGCAGGTGAAGAATTCTTCAGGGGTTCCAATCCACAGGGGTTTGATTATTACTCCGGCCATTTGCAGCTCAACGACCAGGGTATGCTGAAACGGATCGTTGTGGGTGATTACCATATACAGGCCGGACAGGGGCTGGCAGTATGGAGCGGACTTTCGCCGGGTAAATCAGGATATGTTTCCGGCATAAAAAAGAACGCGGCACTACCTAAAAAGAATACATCGGTTAATGAATACGGTTTTTTGCGTGGTATGGCTGCAACACTGGAAATGAACAAACTTAATGTTACAGCATTTTTCTCAAAGAAAAAGATAGACGGGAATATACAGGACACCCTTCCGGGCGGTACCCTGAGGATCACCTCCTTTCAGCAGACCGGTCTGCATGCCACGCCGGGTGAGATTCATGATGAGAAGGCTGTGGATGAGACAGTTGCCGGAGGAAACATAAGCTGGAATGCAAACAATTACCGGCTGGGATTGTCATTGGCAAAATATTGGTATTCGGCATACTTATTACCCGGGAATGCACTTTATCAACAATATGATTTTTATGGCAGAGACGGATTAAATGCAGGTTTCGATTATCATGTGCATTGGAAAAAAACACAGTTTTTTGGCGAAACGGCATATGGTAATAATGCATTTGCCACTGTAAACGGAGCTATGTTCTATATCGACCCGCAAATACTCGCGGGTGTATTGTATCGCAACTACGACCGGTCTTATTATGCCCCATACAGCAGTGCTTTTTCCGAAGGTTCTGAGAATAGCAATGAGAAAGGTATTTATTTTGGAACTGAAATAATCCCGTTCAGCAATGTGAAAATTTCAGCGTATTATGACATATTTTCTTTCCCATGGCTCAGGTACCGTATATCGGCTCCTTCAGCCGGGAATGAAGGATTCTTCAGATTTGATTTCACGCCTGAAAATGGTATTAAAACACATCTGAGATGTGCTTTTCAAAAGAAAATGCTTGATGCTGCAGGAGAACAGCCTTTAGTTTCACCTTCTGAAAACAAACAAACCGGGATACGTTTTCATATAAGTTACCCGGTAAGTTCCGGCATCATTATGCAAAACCGTGTTGAATGGAAAAGTAACGAACATAACAATGTTGTTTCTCATGGATGGCTTTTATATCACGACATAATTTATCATATGAAAATTTTTCCCTTAAACCTGGCTTTCAGGTATGCTATTTTTGATACGGATGATTATTCTTCACGTATTTACAGTTATGAAAATGACCTCTTGTATGCTTATTCTGTGCCAGCATATTATTATAAAGGCACCAGGACCTATCTCATGTTGAAATATTCTTTTAGTAACCGGCTTGATATGTGGATTAAGTATTCACATACAGGTTTTATTGATCGTGATATTACGGGAACCGGTTTATATGAGATTGAAGGCAGCTGTAAATCGGAAATTAAAATGCAGTTAAGAATGCATTTTTAAACCCTTGTGTATTTTCGGTAAAATTACAGCTACAATCTGTAAAACTGAAGGGAGCAAAGCATGAATAATACATGGTACACAAAATAATTATCATTATTGAATTATAATGCCAAATCAGACAGTTTTAATATCTTTACTACAGGGAATCAATAAATATTAACATGAGAAAATTATTATTTATTTTATTGGCCGGGGTGATTACATTAATGTCCTGCGAAAAGGATGATCCTAAATCAAGAACAGAACTGCTTTGCGAGGTCCCCTGGTTATTATCATCAAGTAAGGTAAATCCGGCCATTTATATAGAAGAGATCGAAACATCTGTTACGGATTTCTATGCAATCTACGAATCCGTGGGTTTACAATGTGTGCTGGATGACATATGGAATTTTAACGAAAACGGAACTTATACCAAAGAGGAAGGGGAAACAAAATGTGATCCTTCCGACCCGGTCGTGTTTGAAACCGGTAACTGGGCATTTAATGCCGATGAAACGATCCTTACGACAACAACAGCTAATCAGTATGGGACATTTATGTCGGAATACACTATCCTTGATTTGTCATCCAAAAATTTGTCACTTGAATATACTGCTGTGGATTCGAATAATGTTGTATATACTTTCAAAAAAAGCTACAGGCATGAGTGATCCGAAATATAAAAACAAAAAAACATTAATTATATGGAATTTTACGATCTGATCAGGAAAAGAGAGAGTGTGCGCAGTTATGATCCTGACAGGGAGGTAGATCGGGGTATATTGGAAAAAATACTGGAAGCCGGCAGACTGGCACCGTCAGCTGCAAATAATCAGCCATGGAGGTTCCTGATGATTTCTTCTCCGGAGATGCTGAATAAGGTAAGAAAGTGTTATCAAAGGGAATGGTTTCATGATGCTCCTCATGTGCTTGTTGTAGCAGGAAATAAAAATGATGCCTGGGTGAGGGAACAGGACGGTTATAATGCCGTGGAAACCGACCTGACCATAGCTTTGGATTATATGATACTGGCAGCAACAAATGAAGGACTTGGTACATGCTGGATTGCTGCATTTGATCCACAATGTCTCCATTCAGCGCTTGGCCTGAATGCTGATGAAGTCGTTTATACCATTACGCCCATAGGTTATCCGCGAAGCGATTACAAAACCGGACGCGAGAAACAACGAAAATCTTTTGATGATGTAGCTGAGATAATCTGATAAGTTCAGTCTGTTTTTATATCTTTAATATTCAGCTGGACAGTTGCTTTTCCTCGATAATTGTTTTCTGTAAGTGTGTAGGCGATATCAAATCCATAGCCTTTACTGATCTTTTTATGCATGTTTGCCTGGTTAAACGCGATAGCCTCAAAAACGTTATATGGTTCTTCTTCCTGGATCAGGCTAAGTTTAAGATGTTCCGATGTATTTCCTACCACCCGCCCGTAACCATTGTCAACGACATTTTCTGCAAAAAATACCGGGTTCGTGTTTTCAGGCCCAAAGGGTTCAAATTGTTTTAGTATTCTGAAAAATTTCGGTGTGATGTCTTTCAGGTTCAGTTCAGCATTAACCTCAATCTGGGGGACAAGCATATCGGGTGTAATGGTTTCTGCTACAGCAGCTTCAAACTGTTCCTTAAATTTTGGTATATTATCTACCTTCATTGTTAGTCCGGCAGCGTACATATGGCCGCCAAAACTTTCAAGCAGGTCTGAACATGAAGATATCGCCTTGTAGAGGTCAAACCCGTATACCGATCTTGCCGATCCGGTAGCCAGGCCGTTAGATTTTGTAAGGATTATAGTGGGGCGGTAATGAGTTTCAATGAGCCGTGAGGCTACAATACCTACCACTCCTTTATGCCAGCCGGGATTATATAAAACAGTGCTGTATCGTTTTTTTTCAATATGATTCTCCATTTCACGGAGGGCTTCTACCGTGATATTCTTATCTATATTACGGCGGGTTATGTTGTACTGGTCTATATGGTCGCAATGAAGAGCTGCCTCTGATCTATCATTTGAGATCAACAGGTCAACCGATTTCTTCCCTGATTCTATTCTTCCTGCTGCATTGATCCGGGGGCCGATCCTGAATACAATATCTTCCATGGTGATGGGCTGCTTATCAATTCCTGCTTTGTTAATGATTGCCTTTAATCCTACCGAAGGATTCTCATTTAACCTGATCAGGCCATAATATGCCAGTATTCTGTTTTCGTCAATAAGCGGAACGATATCTGAAGCAATGCTCACAGCTACAAGGTCAAGATATTTCGTTATTTCGTCAAAAGGAATATTGTTTTTGAGGGCATATGCCTGTATCAGTTTAAACCCTACACCACAACCTGACAGATATTTAAAAGGATATGCCGAATCTGGTCTTTCGGGATCGACAACAGCAATGGCATCCGGTAATGTTTCACCAGGAGTATGATGATCACAAATTATAAAATCTATACCCCGGTCAGTGGCATACTTTACCTTATCAACTGCCTTGATCCCGCAATCCAGGGCGATGATCAGAGTGATACCATGGGCAGCGGCGTAATCAATACTTTTATATGAAACACCATATCCTTCATGGTAACGGTCGGGGATGTAATAGTCCAGATTATCGTAACGTTTCCTGAAAAATGAGTAGATCAGGGCAACCGAGGTGGTGCCATCCACATCGTAATCACCATATACAAGTATTTTTTCATTATTTAGTAAAGCTTTTTCAATGCGGTCAACTGCCTGCTGCATGTCGGGAAGTAGGTAGGGGTCATAAAGATCATCCAGGTTGGGCCGGAAAAAGGTTTTTGCCTGGCTGAAAGTGGTAATATTCCGCTGAACGAGCAGATTTGCCAAAACCGGGTGAATATTCAATTCTTTTACCAGTGTGTTTATGTGGTTTTCATTTCCCTTTTCCTGTATTTTCCAGACTTTACCCATAATACTGATAGAACTTGCTACTTTTGAATTGAACTTTTACAAAGGTAATATAAATTGTGTAAGCAGCGTAATCACTTTTTTAACCTGCACTATTAGCATTCACGGAATGCTATTGTACAGATTTTTTTAATTTGTCTTTCCGTGGGCTGGTTTTTCGAACTGCCCGCGAGGCAGTTCGACCTACTTTTTATCTTCCACGTAAAAAGTAGGCAAAAAGGTCACCGTTTCATAAAAATTGCTTGATTTACCACGGAAGGTTTTCTTCCCGCGGAAACCAAACTCACTCATCCCTCGTCGTCGCTCGGACAGGGTTCCTCCAGGGCTCCCGCGACGAAAACCTTCCTTGAAATCTTACTCCATTTTTCTGAGACGGCTCGCGCTATTGCATAACTATATGCTGATTATAAAGAAAGTGGGCTTCGCGGAACATCGTATCCCTTCTGCATAGTAAAGATTGAAATATACAATGTAAGTCCTTAGGGGAATATCCTTTTCAAATAAACTATTACAAGAACGGGACCCCGCCTTCAGGATTTTCCGTTAAGAAAAATCAAGGTGATCACCGTTAAAAAAATCGAGTTGTCCGACGTAAGGAGTTCTCGATTTTTAGGTGGCACCTTGATTTTTTAGGAAAATCCTGTCAGTGGCGGCGTTTTTTGCTTACTTTTTTTCGCTGTAGCAACTTAGCCGAAGGCGGTCTCACGACCCGCCAGGGGAGTAACAAAGTAAGTCGAACCGCTTGGGGAGCGGTTCGAAACAATTGGCCCTTTATAGGGTAGTTTTTAAGTTGCTAAGGCATATAGTATATGTTTCTTATAATTCCAGTCCCAGTTCTTTAACCAGATTATTCAAAAGAACTTTTTTAATATCATCAACCGGTACTTCTTTGCCTAATTCTTTCTGCATGGAGGTTACCCCCTTATCAATAAACCCGCAGGGGTTAATATAGGAAAAGTAATTCAGGTCGGTATTTACATTGAAGGCAAAGCCATGCATTGTGACTGAACGGCTTACACGCACGCCGATGGCACAAATTTTACGTGTTTTCCCGGGTGTTTTGGTGTCCAGCCATACACCGGTGGCACCCTTCAGGCGGTCCGCTTTTATTGAGTATTGATCCAGTGTGCTGATAATTGCATTTTCCAGCTTTTCAATATATGAACGTACTCCGATTGATAAAACATCCAGATCCAGCACAGGATAACCTACTATCTGGCCGGGACCGTGATAAGTAATATCACCGCCACGGTTGATTTTGTAATATGTTGCATTTATTGATCCCAGCAGGGTGTCATTTATAAGGAGGTTGTTTTCTTTTCCGCTCTTCCCCATAGTATACACGTGCGGATGTTCACAGAAAAGGACATAATTATTTCGCCTTTCCGGAGGCATTCCGCTTAATTTTTGAGAAACGATCCCGGAAAGTAATTTTTCCTGGTAATACCAGGCTTCCTTGTAATCAATTGTCCCAAGATCCTTGTAAATGGTCCTCATTGTTTAAATTTCCAAATGATCACTATTTAGAGTCTGTCAATTAACTCGTAGTGTTTGTTCAGAATGTTCGAGATCAAGGCGCGCAAAAATTTTAAACCGCAGCATACTAAGGGTATTCGAGGATTTAAAATTTTGGCAGCAACGCGGATATCGGACATTATGGACAGACACTATTTAACATGACGTTCAGCGTGGTAGGATGACCTGACCTGGGGGCCGCTTTCCACGTATCTGAATCCTTTTTTCAATCCTGCTTCACGGTATTTCTCAAAAATACGGGGGTGGACATATTCCACAACATCCAGGTGTTTTGATGAAGGTTGCAGGTACTGGCCGATAGTAAATACCTTAACACCAACATTCAGCAAGTCGTCCATGGTTTGATATACTTCATCTTCTGTTTCACCCAAACCTGCCATAATACCGGATTTTATCACAAGACCCGATGTGGAAATATACTCTAACAGATCGAGGCTGTCCTTATAACGTGCCACACTGCGAACATAAGGCGAAAGACGTTCAACGGTCTCCACGTTGTGGGAAATAACCTCAGGTCTTTCATTGATAATATCGTCCAGTGCCTTTGTTCCCCTTCTGAAATCAGGTATTAGAACTTCCATAGTAACAGAGGGATTCAGTTTTTTCACAGTCCGTATCGTATCTGCCCATAAACCGGCACCACCATCTGGCAGGTCATCACGGGCCACGGAGGTAATTACAGCATGTTTCAAATCCAGTTCATTAATAGTTTCTGCCAGCCTTTGTGGCTCGTCCCGGTCAACCGCATCGGGTTTCATCGTGTAAACCTGGCAAAATTTGCAGTTGCGTGTGCATTTTTCACCCAGTATCATGAAAGTAGCTGTGCCGGCATTCCAGCATTCTCCTTTGTTTGGGCAGTTGCCGCTGACACATATGGTGTGGAGTTCATTACGTGCAATGATGTTCTTAACTCTTGAATAGTTTTCTCCCTTTGGCATTTTTGCTTTCATCCAGTGGGGCAATCTTTTCTTTTCAACTGATCTTTCCACAACTTCTAGGTATTAATTTAAAATATTCATTATTTGACCTGTATGATTCATACGTCGGGTTTGGCAAGATGCACGGTGTTTAATGCTGACACATGAATAATCCATACTTCAGTCTGCCGAAGCCGGTTATAAAGTTAAGGCAAAGTTAGCTCAAAATGATGGAAACCCAATTGGAATTAAGTATAAAGTGTCTGTCCATAATGTCCGATATCCGCGTTGCTGCTCACATTTTAAATCCTCAAATACTATAGTATACCGCGGTTTAAAATGCTCACGCTCCTTGATCCCGAACATTCTGAACAAACACTACGAGTTTATAGACAGTCACTAAATAGAATCTGTCTATAAAGTGGGCAAAATAGTTAACTGGCCATGTGTCTGTTCAGAAAGTTCCATTTGCAAGGCTCGCGCGGTCCGAAAACGCGGAGTTTACTTGTCGTAAATGAGCAATTTCCGGACAAGCATAACGTGGCAAATGAGACTTTATATACAGACACTAAATAATCTTTTCCGTAAAACCTGCATTTATACTATCTTTGCAAAAATTTTTAAGCACATATTAATGAGTCAGTTTGAATTAAGCGAACAGGAACAGATAAGGCGTGAGGCTCTTGAACAACTCAGGGACGCAGGCATTAATCCTTATCCGGCAGATACCTTTCCGGTAAATACCAGCAGCAGGGAGATTAAGGATAACTATAATGAGGAAGAAAATGATTTCCCGGATGTTATTATTGCCGGCAGGCTTATGAGCAAAAGGATTATGGGAAGTGCCTCATTTGCTGAAATTCAGGATGCGAAAGGCAGGATACAGATATATATCCGTCGTGACGACCTGTGTCCGGATGAGGACAAATCCATGTATAATACCGTATTTAAAAGATTGCTTGATATCGGTGATTTTATCGGTGTGAGGGGATTTGTTTTTAAAACCCGTATGGGTGAAATATCCGTTCATGTAAAGGAACTCACTATTCTTAGTAAGTCTGTTCGTCCCCTGCCGATTGTGAAAGCAAAAGACGATAAGCTGTTCGATGCGGTAACCGATCCCGAGTTCAGGTATCGACAGCGCTATGCCGACCTGATCATTAATCCGAAAGTCAAGGATGTATTTGTTCAAAGGGCGCAGATTATAAATTCAATGCGCGAGCTGTTCAATTCCCGTGGATACCTGGAAGTCGAAACCCCCATTTTACAGTCCATTCCGGGAGGGGCGGCAGCCCGCCCTTTTATTACTCATCATAATGCCCTTGATATTCCTTTATATCTTCGTATAGCCAATGAGCTTTATCTGAAACGACTGATAGTGGGAGGTTATGAAGGGGTGTATGAATTTTCAAAGGATTTCCGCAATGAAGGAATGGACCGTTTTCATAATCCCGAGTTCACGATAATGGAAATATATGTGGCCTTTAGGGATTATTTATGGATGATGGATTTTACGGAAGAGATGATCGAAAAGGTTGCACTCGACCTTCATGGTACCACTAACGTTAAATACGGGGGCAGGGAAATTGATTTCAGCAGGCCCTTTAAGCGGCTGACAATGACCGATGCGATAAGGGAGTATACAGATACTGATATTTCTGTTCTCGATGAAAATGGTTTAAGAAAGGTATGCGGGAATATGAACATTGAAACAGGTCCTGCCATGGGAAAAGGAAAGCTGATAGATGAGATCTTTGGTGAAAAGGTGGAGCCGCACCTTATACAGCCTGTTTTTATCATGGATTATCCGGTTGAAATGTCACCTCTTTGTAAAAAGCACCGTTCCAATCCGGGGCTTACCGAACGGTTTGAACTTATAGTTAATGGTAAGGAATTATGTAATGCTTATTCCGAACTGAATGATCCTATCGATCAGCGGGAACGCTTTCAGGAACAACTGCAACTGATGGAAAAAGGTGATGATGAGGCAATGTTCATTGATCATGATTTTTTACGGGCCCTTGAATACGGGATGCCTCCTACTGCCGGACTGGGAATTGGTATTGACCGTTTAACAATGATAATGACTGATCAACCAAGTATTCAGGATGTATTGTTCTTCCCACAAATGCGGCCTGAGAAAAAGGAAAATGTTGATTCGAAAGAGAAGTTCGGGGAAGCCGGAATACCGGTCGAATGGGTGGCGGTTCTTCAGAATCTGGGTTTCAAATCCGTAAAGTCTCTGCAAACGGTCGAAAAACACACGAGACTTCATCAGGACCTTTGCGGATATAATAAAAAGAATAAGCTGGGATTAAGGAACCCCTCACCCGATGAGGTGAAGGCATGGCTTGAGGATAAGTCATAGTGATTACAGGCAGGTAAGCCGTAAGGTGATTTTATTAACAATAATTTACCGGGAACAGGTTTTCAACAAGCGTACAAATGTGTTGAAAGCCAGTTATATATATTATAAATCCCGTTTTACCCGGTTTATTTCTTTGTTGAAAAAGAATTTAACAATCAACCGTACTTTATTCTATATTTGCAGCGATTAATAAGGAGAGAAATGTCAGCAGCAAATTATTCTGAAGAAAGCATTCGCACGCTTGACTGGAAAGAGCATATTCGCAAGCGTCCGGGGATGTATATAGGAAAACTTGGAGACGGAACATCACAGGATGACGGTATCTATATATTGATAAAGGAGGTACTCGATAATTCCATTGACGAATTTATGATGGGATTCGGTAAAAGCGTGGAGATCACGATAAATGAAAATATTGTCAGGATCCGTGATTTCGGAAGGGGTATACCTTTGGGAAAAGTGAAGGATGTGGCATCTAAAATGAATACGGGAGCCAAATATGATTCAAAAGTCTTCAAAAAATCCGTCGGGCTGAATGGTGTTGGTATTAAAGCGGTAAATGCGCTGTCATCACAATTTGTGATCAAATCATACCGTGACGGCAAGGTTAAGAGGGTAGCCTTTAATCAGGGTGATATGCTTGAAGAAGACAATGAAAGATCTACCGATTCAAAAAATGGCACTCTTGTATCTTTTGTCCCGGATAGCGAGTTGTTCGGTAATTACCGTTTTATAATGGATTATGTAGAGTCCATGGTAAGAAATTATGTATACCTGAATGCAGGTTTAACAATTATCCTGAACGGGGAAAAATATTTTTCACGTAACGGATTACTCGATCTGCTCACGGAAAATATCAATGGTGACGGCTTGTATCCTATCATACATTTAAAGGATGAAGATATAGAACTGGCACTGACTCATGTAAATCAATACGGGGAAAATTACTATTCCTTTGTCAACGGTCAGCATACAGCCCAGGGCGGGACACATCTTACCGCGTTCAAAGAATCACTGATAAAAACGATCCGTGATTTTTACAAAAAGGATTTTGATCCGTCAGATATACGTGCATCCATAGCCACTGCCCTGAGTATAAAGATTGAAGAGCCCGTGTTTGAATCGCAAACAAAAACCAAGCTGGGTTCAAAAGACATGGGACCGGACGGGCCCTCACTGAGAAATTTTATAGCGGAGTTTGTCCGTACCCAACTTGATAATTATCTGCACCGGCATCCGGAGACTGCAGATATGCTTTTAAAGAAGATCATTGCTTCGGAAAAAGAAAGAAAGGCTATTTCAGGCATTAAGAAAATCGCACGCGAAAGGGCAAAAAAGGCCAGCCTCCATAACCGGAAACTGAGGGATTGCAGGGTGCATTATAATTCGAAAGATGATCTGCGGCTGAATACAACTATTTTTATAACTGAGGGGGATTCAGCAAGCGGTTCCATTACAAAATCAAGAGATGTAAATACCCAGGCAGTATTCAGTCTGAAAGGGAAACCACTTAATACTTTTGGGCTTACAAAGAAAATCGTGTATGAGAATGAGGAGTTTAACCTTTTGCAGGCAGCTCTTAGTATTGAAGACGGCCTTGAAAACCTTCGTTATAATAACGTGGTTATTGCAACCGATGCCGATGTGGACGGAATGCATATCCGTTTGTTATTGATGACTTTCTTTCTGCAGTTTTTCCCCGATCTGGTGCGTCAGGGACATTTGTATATTTTGCAGACACCTCTTTTCAGGGTAAGGAATAAGAAGGAAAGTATTTATTGTTACTCCGAAGAAGAACGGATTGCAGCAGTGAATAAACTGGGTGCAAATCCTGAAATAACAAGGTTTAAAGGATTAGGTGAAATATCTCCTGATGAGTTTAAGCACTTTATAGGAAAAAAGATACGTCTTGATCCTGTCCGTATTAAGAAGGGAGATAATGTGAATGAATTTCTTCCCTTCTTTATGGGGAAAAACACACCCGAGCGGCAGGAATTCATTATTGACCACCTCAGGATCGAAGAGGATCTGGTAGGAACCTAGAATTTCATTTTTTTGTAGACAGACAGGAATGAGTAAGGAAAATTTAGAAAATCAGGAAAACAGCCGGCAACCCGATGATGAAATAAATGGTATTGAGGCAACGGAAGAGCATTTTGCCGGATCAACCATGGTTACCAAGATATCGGGTATGTACAAAGACTGGTTTCTCGATTATGCTTCTTATGTCATACTCGAACGTGCAGTTCCTCATATTGTTGATGGCCTTAAACCTGTTCAGCGACGTATACTGCATGCAATGAGGAGAATTGATGACGGACGGTACAATAAGGTTGCGAACATCATAGGCCAAACGATGCAGTTTCATCCGCACGGTGATGCATCGATCGGTGATGCTCTTGTGCAGCTTGGGCAAAAAGACCTGCTGATCGATACCCAGGGAAACTGGGGAAATGTTCTTACCGGTGATGGTTCTGCTGCCCCCAGGTATATCGAAGCCCGTTTATCAAAATTTGCCCTTGAAGTGGTTTTTAATCCTAAAACCACCACCTGGAAATTATCTTATGACGGGAGGAATAAGGAACCCGTCACGTTGCCGGTAAAGTTTCCCCTGTTGTTGGCACAAGGCGTGGAAGGGATTGCCGTTGGCCTTGCCTCCAAGATCCTTCCTCATAATTTCAATGAATTGATCGATGCTTCAATTGCCCACCTCCAGGGAAAAAATTTTGAATTGTATCCTGACTTTCCTACAGGAGGGATGATAGACTGCTCAAGGTATAATGATGGTTCGCGGGGTGGCGCTGTGAGGATCAGGGCTAAGATAAATAAGCTTGATAAAAAAACATTGGTGATCACTGAGATCCCTTTTGGAAAAACCACCATCTCGCTTATTGACACCATCCTTAAGGCTAATGAAAAGGGTAAGATCAAGGTTAAAAAAATCGATGATAATACTGCCGAACATGTTGAGATCGTCATTCAATTGGCAGCAGGTGTATCTCCTGACAAAACTATAGACGCGCTTTATGCTTTCACTGATTGCGAGGTATCAGTTTCACCCAATGCTTGTGTGATCGAGGAGGAAAAACCGCGTTTTCTCGGTGTTACTGAAATTTTAAAAGAATCTGCTGACCACACGATAGACCTGCTCACGATGGAATTGCAGATCAGGCTGAATGAGCTTGAAGAATCATGGCACCAGACATCCCTGGAAAAGATATTCATTGAAAATGAGATTTATGAAGATATTAAAATATGTAAAACTGAGGAATCAATCATTGTTGCGATCGATAAAGGATTAAAGCCTTATGTTAAATACCTTAAACGTGAAGTAACCCGTGATGATCTGATAAGGTTGTCGAATATACCTATTAAACGAATATCAAAATACAGCTCGTTCAAGGCTGATGAATATATGAAGGGGCTGGAAACTGAGATGGATGAAATAAAGAATCATCTGGATAATATAATTCCTTTTACAATAAATTATTTCAGGCAGATCAAAAAGAAATACGGTAAGGGTAAAGCGCGGAAATCCGAGATCAGGAGTTTTGATACTATTGAAGCCACTAAGGTTGTGGCAGCCAATGAGAAATTATATGTTAACCGTGAAGAAGGATTCATAGGTACCTCACTGAAAAAGGATGAATTTGTATGTGATTGTTCCGATATAGATGATATCATTGTTATTAAAAAGGACGGTTCTTATCAGATAACAAAAGTATCTGAAAAGTCTTTTGTCGGGAAAGGAGTATTGCATGCAGCAGTGTTTAAGAAAAATGATACGCGGACTATTTATAACCTGATCTACCGTGACGGTAAAAACGGGGTGATAATGATGAAACGTTGTGCCATTACGGGAATGACAAGGGATAAGGAGTACAATTTGACAAAAAGAAAAGAGGGGTCAAGGATCCTTTATCTGAGCGTTAATCCAAACGGGGAAGCCGAAGTGGTGAAGGTTTTTCTTAAACCCCGCCCGCGATTAAGAAACCTGGTTTTTGAACTGGATTTCAGTGAGCTGGCAATAAAAGGGAAGGGGTCAATTGGGAATATCCTTACGCGGTATGCTGTTCATAAGATTGTAATGAAAGAGAAAGGCACTTCAACTCTCGGGGGAAGAAAAATATGGTTTGATGAAGATGTATTGCGCCTGAATGCAGATCAGCGGGGGAAATACCTGGGTGAGTTTTCCGGTGATGATAAATTACTTGTAATTACTAAATCAGGCCGTTTCAGGACTTGCAATTATGATCTGGCCAACCATTTTGAAGATGATCTTCTGATAATTGAAAAATTTGATCCGCAAAAGATTTGGTCAGCAGTATATTTTGATGCAGGACAAAACTATTACTATATTAAACGGTTTACTGTTGAACAGGCAGATAAGCCGATCAGTTTTATTGGTGAACATGATGATTCAAAATTGATACGGATCACGGAAGTGGACTATCCACGGCTGGAATTGAAGTTTGGAGGCGATAATTCGAATCGTGATGATGAGATCATTGAAGTAGCCGAGTTTATCGGGATAAAAAGCTTTAAAGCCAAAGGAAAACGTTTGAGTAATTATGAGGTGGAAGCGATAAGGGAGCTTGAGCCATTGAAATCAAAAACCGAAGAACTGCGTGATAAAGACGAAAAAAACCGAATTGCAGATGAGGATGAGGATAAACAAATGAAACTGGGTATTTAACCTGAAAAATTATATAACCGGGCTCATATCTCAGATCAAATATTGCAAACAATTCCTGAAAAATTAAAGCTGCGAATATCCGGCTTATGAAACAACCGGTATCTAAGGATTCAATCCGGAGTATGTTTAACAACATTGCCGGAAGTTATGATTTTCTCAATCATTTTTTGTCATTCGGCATTGACAGGTATTGGAGAAAAAAAGTTGTGTCATTTCTCAGATCACATCAGCCAAAGGACATTCTTGACCTGGCATGTGGTACCGGGGATATGGGAATAGCACTAGTTACCTTGCATCCCCGTTCAGTTACAGGAATTGACATATCCCCGGAAATGATAAAGCTTGCCGGTAAAAAGATAAAACGCAGGGGTGTTGAACATATTTATTTTCCGCTTCAGGGAGATGCAGAAAAAATGTCTTTTAACAGTGATCATTTTGATGCGGTAACCATTGCATTTGGGATGCGGAATTTCACTAATCCTGAGAATTCACTCGGGGAGATTTATCGTGTACTAAAACCGGGTGGGTGTATAGCAGTGCTTGAGTTTGCACTTCCTGAAAAATTTCCGGTGCGGCAACTTTATCTCTTTTATTTCAAAACACTGGTTCCTTTTTTCGGACGGATAATATCGGGAAACAGGAATGCCTATACCTACCTGCCGGAATCAGTACAGAAATTTTCGAAGGGGCCCGAATTTATCGATATGCTGAATAATGCAGGATTTGAGAAGGCAGGTTACCAGGCTTTAACGTTTTCTGTCTGTAATATGTATTTTGGTTATAAACCCGGTTAGGCCTCCTTTGGGCTTACCTGGCAAACAGATGAATAATTCCTGACTTATTGTATAAACCCTGATTATCGCCCTCCGTTGCTTCAAGCACATAATAGTATACTCCGCTGCTTAACGGCACTCCGTTGTCTGTTCTACCGTCCCACATTATTACCGGGGCTTCCATAGACCATACCAGTATGCCGTTGCGATTGTATATATTAATGGAAAGTATGATATCATCAGATACAGGCCGGATGATGAAGTAGTCATTATGCCCGTCTTCATTTGGTGTGAAAACATTCGGCATCCTTATCTCATCAAAAACGAACACTTGCTGGGAGCGTTTGTCTGTACATCCATAGCTGTCATTTATTGTTAATGAAACTGAATAGATGCCTGTATCGGGAAACGTCCTGATCACTTCCCTCTGACCACTCCGTGTTTCGCCGTCACTAAACCACCATAAGAATTCGTAAGTAGCGTTTGTATCAAAAGGCTGATCAATATGTGTGAATGAGTAATTATACTCGCCTTCAAGATTGTTTACATCAAAGAAAGCCCTGATGCTCCTCCGGACAGTGATAAAATCATTTATAACAACAGGATCGGAGGTAATGCCATTGATCGTAAATTGCACGGTATACTGTCCGGGTTGTATGTAAGAAACAGTATCGGGGTTCAGCGAATTGCCGGTTTCACCGTTACCAAAATCCCATTCAACCGAAGTTATCGTGTCGGTATCACCGGTAAAGCTGAATTTTACTTTTAATGAATCACAACCTTCGGTTGCACTGGCAATAATGTACTGTTCACGGATGTCGCCTTCAATGGTGACAGTTTGTTGTTGCATATCAGAACAACCCAGGTCATCAGCAACAGTCAGGCTGACCTCAAATGTTCCGGGATATGGAAACTGATGGACCGGATGTCGTTCATCGGATGTTGTACCGTCATCAAAATCCCATAAAAAAGTATAATCTGCCCCGGGTGTGAATGATTGCTCCTGGTGCTCGAAAACCAGAGTATAGTCATTTTCATCAAGTGTATCACGAAAAGTGAAGTCAGCTGTAACTGTCCGGTAGACATTAATGAAATCCCGTTCAACAATAAGGTTTTCCACATCCCCGTTAACCACAAGAGTAATATCATATGTGCCCGGTGAAACATATACTACCGGGTCAGGATCAAGAGAACTGCTTGTTTCTCCATTTCCAAAATCCCAGTAAAGGGTAGTTACTGTTATTCCTGAAGCAGAATAATCAAACTGCACTGTCACTGAATCACACCCTTCGGTCTGGTCAGCAATAATACTCACCTGGGCAGTCAGAGGCATTGCTGTCATTAATAAAAGAAGATAAGAGACATATGGTATTTTAGGTTTCATTTTTCTTTATACGTTAATCAATGTTTTGGGTCAGTTTTTTTACAACAGTAAATTGATTAAAGAATTCTTTTGCAAAAACCCTGATAATAGTATATAACGGAATGGCTACTATCATACCAAATATTCCCGCGAGATTTCCCCCGATCAATATCACCAGGAAAATTTCAAGCGGATGCGCATGCACACTGCTTGAATAGATCAGGGGTTGAAAAAGTATGTTATCAATAACCTGCACTATAATGAAAACAATGATCATATATCCTGCAAGCGGTAATAATTCCTGGTAAAAATCAAGATGCATATGGGTGACAATTCCCAGGATCACACCAATAGAAGCCCCGATTATCGGCCCCAGATATGGTATAATATTCATTAATCCTGCTACCAACCCAATAAGAAGGCTGTGCCTGAACCCCACACCAATGATGGTTAAACCGATAGTCACCAGGATAATGATCCCGGATATTTGTGCAACAATACCTATAAAATAACGCATAAGTAAGCCTCTTATTGAAAAAATTGCCCGGCGAAAGGCTTCTACATGCTTATTGGGTACAAGAAGGAGAATAGCTTCCGCGAACATTTTCTCATCCCGCAGAAAGAAAAATGTTATAAATGAGATAGCGAAAACTGCAATGAAAATGTTACCAAGCAGACTGGCAATTGATCCGAAAATACTGGAGAAAAAAGATATATTAAAAACGGACATGATCTTTTCAGTTAAAAAATCTTCTAGTGCAATCATATTACCGGATGAAACCATGAAAGAACTGATGAGATCTTCTGTCTTTTTTATAGGATCTTCCAGTGTGTCAAGCAGTCTCTGAATATCTAAGGCAGACAATGTATTTGCCTCCTGGACAATTAAAGGTATAAAAACCTTGAAAAAACTAAAAAACAATATCCATAATATAAGTAATGTCAATAGTGCCCGCGGTGACTTGGGTATTTTGATCCTGATCCTGCCGATTTTTATTTTTCCCATAATATCAACCAATGGTCTACCCATGAGTGAAAGAATAAGGGATATGATTATATACACGACAATGCTTCTGAAATACCAAAGGATATAAGCAGCCAGAATAACACCTATTGCAATGAAAATATATTTTGCCGTTTTGTTCACACTAATATTATTGTGAGTTTCAGTCAGCTAATGCAACCAAAAATACTAAAATTTGACAGGTAAGATATATCAATTGTTCAAAAGTAATTAACAGCTGTGAATAATCATTTTTCCTGAAAGCTTTCTATAAATGCAGGGTTTGGCTATTTTTACATATTAGTTATAGTTTTCTTTCATATGATTAACTAAGAGTAAATTATATTTTATGCAGCAATATCTTGATTTGCTTGGCCATGTTCTTGATAAAGGCACAAAAAAGGAAGACCGCACCGGTACGGGTACGATCAGTGTTTTCGGGTATCAGATGCGGTTTGATTTGTCAGGTGGTTTTCCTTTACTGACAACAAAGAAACTTCATTTGAGATCTATCATTTATGAACTATTATGGTTTTTAAAAGGAGATACTAATATTGAGTATCTTCAGCAACACGGAGTTCGTATATGGAATGATTGGGCGGATGAACAGGGTAACCTTGGCAAGATATACGGATATCAATGGCGATCATGGACTACAGGTAACAATCAGCATATTGACCAGATCAGCAGGGTAGTGGATTCGATTAAAAGCAATCCTGATTCCCGCAGGCATATTGTTAGTGCATGGAATGTCGGGGACCTCGAAGAGATGGCACTTCCTCCCTGTCATATATTATTTCAGTTTTATGTGGCTGACGGGAAGCTTTCCTGTCAGTTGTATCAACGCAGCGCTGATATCTTTCTCGGGGTTCCTTTTAATATTGCTTCTTATTCGCTTTTATTGCATATGATGTCACGTGCTACAGGCCTTGAACCCGGAGAATTTGTCCATACGCTGGGAGACGCGCATATTTATTCCAACCATATTGAACAGGTTAAATTGCAGCTTTCCCGTGATCCGCGTCCATTACCGAAAATAAGGATCAATCCGGCAAAAACAGATATATTTGACTTTGAATATGATGATTTTGAATTGGTGGATTATTATCCTCATCCGCATATAAAAGGTAAAATTGCTGTATAAGTGTCTGTCCATAAAGTCCTATTTGCTGTGTTACGCTTGTACGAAAATTGCTCATTTATGACAAGTAAACACCGCGTTTCCGGACCGCGCGAGCCTTGCAAATGGAACTTTATGAACAGACACATGACCGGTTAAATATATTGCCAGCTTTATTGACAGACACTATGAGTTTATTTACATATTCTAATTAAACTTTATGCATAACATTTCAATTATTGCAGCTATTGCCAAAAATTATGCTATTGGCAGGAATAACAAATTATTATGGCATATATCGGAAGACATGAAACGGTTTAAAAGCTTAACAACCGGACATACAGTGGTGATGGGAAAAAAAACCTACGGATCATTACCGGTAAGGCCCCTCCCAAACCGGCGTAACGTGGTGATCACAGATGATATGTCTGACAGATTTGAAGGATGTATTATGTCATATTCAATTGATGATGCCATACAAAAATTGCCCCGGAACGAAGAAAGTTTCATTATTGGCGGAGCCAGTATTTATAAACAATTTTTGCCTTTGGCAGATAAGCTTTATTTAACTGTACTGGATAAAGATTTTAAGGGGGATACATTTTTCCCGCGATATAATACAGATGAATGGAAAGAGACTGAGAATATTTCCCGTTTCTTTGATGAAAAGCTCGGATTTTCATATGCTTTCATTACTCTCACCAGGAAATAGCAGACTAAGCTAATATTTATGGTTTTTCATTAAGCAAAGTATATTTAATAAGTTGAAGGCATTTGCCCCGGATTTGCCGAAAGTTTGACTTATAAAAAATGCTGATTAGGAATTAAAGATAAAAAACTATATATTACAGCCAATATTAACCCAGAAACTTTCCGGCTATGAAACAATTATCATTTCTTTTTCTCATGCTAATGCTGGCTGCTTCAACAGCGTATTCCCAGGAAGATAAAATCAAAGGATATTGGCTGACGGACGAGGGTCGATCACAGATCCGTATTTTTAAAGCAACAAACGGTAAATATTATGGAGAGATTGCCTGGATGAAAGATGACCCTGATAAAAAGGATATTAATAATCCTGATAAATCTCTTCGTGACGCCAGGCTCCTTGGAATGAATATTTTGAAAGGTTTTAGTTATATTGAAGACAAAGACAGGTGGGAACAGGGTACTATATATGATCCTGATAGTGGAAAAACATATGATTGTTATATGTGGTTTGATAATTCCCCTGATGTTCTTAGGATAAAAGGATATGTACTGGGAATGAAATTTCTGGGCCGTGAGACGGAATGGACCAGGGATAAGAGCCCGCGGTAATAGATATCATTGATAATAAAAGGAAGGCCACATTGAATTTTCAATGCGGCCTTTTTTTTTACTTTATCCAAGCATAAGTGTCACTCATAATCCCAAAAAAAGTTTTGATCAAGAATTAAGAACCAATAAATATGTGATTTCGTTTATTAATCGTGTAAATCAACTTATGATTTTTTGAAAAGATTTTCAACATGAAAACGATCATTTATATAGCTTTCTCACTGATGGTATTTGCCTCATGTTCGAGCAATCAGGTAATTATTGCCGAGGAAGATATCAAAGAAGACTTATTTTATCTTGAAAATGATATTGATCCATACTCTGGCATATGTAAGATTGTTTATTCCGAAACCAATACTGTTAAGGAGGAATTGACATACAGGAAAGGGATACTCGAGGGGAAAGCGGTCAGCCGATATCCAAACGGAAATATAAAACGCAAAGGAACATATCATAAAGGCAATATTCACGGAACCTGGATTTTCTGGGATGAAAACGGGAATAAGGTTTTTGAGGTGAATTACAATGAGGATAAGCTAAACGGGTTGTTTGTATCTTATTTTCCTGATGGCCGGATAAAAGAAAAGGGAAACTACAAAAAGAACAAGAAAACAGGTAACTGGGTATGTTATAATGATAAGGGGATTATTGTAAATAAAAAATCCTATTGATATAAAATGCCAAAAAAGGGAGGATCAGTAATTTTCTCATGCTGGCTGACTTTAACAGATTCTGAAGTATGATGAAGATGATAAACGCGTGCCTGCATATTTATTGAAATAAATTGCGGATTAAAAGAGTTGATTGAATTGGGGTATAAATTTCATACCTCGATACTATTAGAATAAAAAAAAGCCCCGGGATCAGGGGCTTTAATCAAATTATCGGGTGGATAATGGGACTCGAACCCACGGCCCCCAGAACCACAATCTGGTGCTCTAACCAACTGAGCTACATCCACCGTTTAAAGGTGTGCAAAGATAAATATCTTTTTTTTTATTTAAAACAGGAATCGATTTTTTTACCGGTTCGTTTTTCTTTTTTTGTCCGAAGCTACCGCCTGGCCGTTAATTACAGTATTAATCAGGGACATATTAACGGGCAAATATAAATGCGGGTATCCCGCGATAGTTGAAAAAACATTATATTTATGTCCTCAAAACACAGGAAAAGATTAGAATTAGCCTGAAGTGCAGATTATTGACCGGTAGTTAGTTAGTGTCTGTCTATAAAGTTGTAAAAATGTTTAATTGACCATGTGTCTGTTCATAAAGTTTCAATTGCAAGGCTTGCACGGTCCGAAAATATGGAGTTTACCAGTCGTAAATGAGCAATTTTCGGATAAGCGTAACGCTGCAAATGGGACTTTATTGACAGACACTAGTTAAATATTGGCGCATTTATGATCATACAGGAAGTAAAAGATAAAAGATCAGCAAACAATTTTTTACAGGTGCCAAAATTATTGTACCGTAACGATCCCAACTGGGTTTGTCCGCTTGATGCTGAAATTGAAGGGATATTTGACCCGGCAAATAATACATATTTTAACAAGGGTGAAGCACTTCGATGGATATTGAAAGATGACAAAGGCAAACTGATCGGACGAATTGCTGCATTTTATGATAAACAAAAAAAGGATTTGTTTGGTTACCCTGCCGGAGGAGCTGGTTTTTTTGAATGTATTAATAGTCAGGAAGCTGCCGGCATGTTGTTTGATGCGGCACGCCGCTGGCTTGAAGAAAAAGGCCTGAAGGCAATGCAGGCACCGATTAATTTTGGTGAGAATTTTATTCACTGGGGTTTGCTGGTTGAAGGATTTATACAACAAGGTTACGGCATGCCATATAACTACCCTTATTATCATAAATTATTTGAGGATTATGGTTTTCAGGAATTTTTTAAGCAATATTCCTATCATGTTGATCTCGATAATCCTTTCCCCGAAAGAATGCTGAAATTTGCCGAATACATCGAAAGCCGGCCTAATTTTTCTTTTGAGCATTTTAGCTTTCAAAATTCTGAAAAATACATTAATGATCTTGTAACGACATATAATGATATATGGTCGGGCTATCACGATGGTTACAGTCCGCTTAAGCATAAGGAAATCCGGAAGATGATGGAGGATGCAAGGTCGATAATTGATGAAGAACTGATCTGGTTTGCATATGATAATGGAAAACCCGCTGCCCTGCTGGTGAATTATCCTGACGTAAACCAGATACTTAAGAAACTGGGGAACGGAAAACTTAGCTTGATCAATAGATTAAAATTTCTTTATTATAAGCGATTAAAGATTGTCAGTCGTTCTCGTTCACTGATAGCCGGTGTTTTGCCTGAATATCAGAATAGCGGAGTTATTGCTGCCCTGTATTATCAATATGTAAAGGAACTCTGGAAACGGCCTCAGCATAAACAGATCGAATTGTCATGGGTTGGTGATTATAACCCCAAAATGATTTCTGTATATGAAAAAATTGGAGGCTATAAGGTTAAAACACATGTTACTTATATGAAATTGTTCGATGAAACGATCCCGTTCAGGCGATTCACAAATGAATTTGAAGGGAAGAGATATACAAGCCGAAAAAATACATAACAGGCTTTTATTAAGTGAATAATTTAATTATCTTTGCCGGTCCAAAAATAAGTCGGATCAGAAATAATAACAGACATGAAAAAAGATATTCATCCTAAGAATTTCAGAATGGTTGCTTTCAGGGATATGTCAAACGGCAATACATTTCTTACCCGTTCAACTGCACCCTCAAAAGAAACGGTGAAGCTTGAAGACGGGAAAGAATATCCTCTTATTAAGCTTGAGATATCAGACACTTCACATCCCTTTTATACTGGTAAGATGAAACTTGTTGATACCGCGGGCCGTGTAGATAAATATATGAGCAGGTATAAGAATCATATGGATAAGAAAAAAAATAAGTAGAACAATTGTTCCTGAATAACGATATATTGAACTCCGGTTTTTCCATTTTGAGGATGAACCGGAGTTTTTTTTATGTAATTTTGTCAAGAGGCAACGGGCTTTAATCCGGCACATTCAATAATGAAGGCAAATAAACCACTACATTATTTATGGAATCAGTAAACTATAATTATGTTCTTTTTGATGATGCTGCATGGCAACAACTTTTACCACTTACCTATACGCGGCCGGTAGCAGAGATTCGTACCGGGATATTGACTATCAGGGAAAAGTGGGAGTTCTATCTGAAGGCGGGTCTTTCTTATCATACCATTGATTATTTGTCAAAGAAATTTCCTTTGACCTCCGGGGAGGATAATATATTGATAAATGGTTCTGTACTGCCGTCAACCGGGTTGACTAAAGCTATTAATGCTCTTCAACCCGGACAGGCATTACAAAAAGACAAGATAATCCTGGCAATCAGGGTAAACAATGAGCAACTGCGATCATTTGATCCGGATAATATAAGCATCTCTGATATTACCGAATATAGAGGTGATTGCGTTTATATCAGGAAGCCCTGGCATATTTTCGAATATAATTCCGAGGCAATTCGTCGTGATTTTGACATATTAACAAAAAACAGAGAATCGGATGATTTTATTCGAAATAATAATATACAGCATCCTGAAAACATTTTTGTGGAGAAAGGAGCAATTGTCGAGTTTGCAACGATAAATGCATCCCGCGGACCGGTATATATCGGGAAAAATGCTGAAGTTATGGAAGGAGCAGTGATCAGGGGTCCCTTTGCATTATGTGATCATTCAAAACTGAAAATAGGAGCCAAAATATACGGGCCTGTAACTATCGGGCCGTATTCCAAGGTTGGAGGTGAGATTCATGAATCAGTGATCTTCGGATATACGAATAAGGCACATGACGGGTATCTTGGTAATTCGGTGCTGGGTGAATGGTGTAATATTGGTGCCGATTCAAATGTTTCAAATCTTAAAAACAATTATGCCAATGTGAAACTATGGGAGTATAAAAGCGGGAGGTTTGAAAATACGGGACTGCAATTCTGTGGCCTGATCATGGGGGACCATTCCAAGTGCGGTATTAATACCATGTTTAATACAGGAACTGTGGTTGGTGTGAGTGCCAATATCTTTGGTTCCGGGTTTCCCCGTAATTTCATTCCTTCATTCTCATGGGGGGGTGCATCGGGTTTTACTTCATATGCGTTCAGCAAGGCGATGGATGTGGCAGGCAAGGTAATGGAAAGAAGAAATCTCGTTTTAAACGATATGGAACAAAAGATACTGGAGAGTGTTTGCCGCTTATCAAAGAAATACCGGAATTATTAAAGATATTCAACCTTCCCGGGATTTATTCTGGCACAAGTATTGACGGGTATTAACCCGTATTAATAATTTGTCACTTATGACAAATTGACAGGGTATTTGAAAAGCCTTAAGGGGAATTTATAAAGGAGAGATTTTATTATGAAGAATAGAACAAGGGATTATTTTTTAGCTGCCGGACCCATAAATGATGATGCTGATTTTATCCCGCTTATTTCGGAAGAAGATGAAGAAACTCTTGATAATTCGGAAGTACCTGAGACATTGCCTTTGTTGCCACTTCGGAATACCGTTCTGTTCCCGGGTGTGATCATTCCGATCACCGTGGGCAGGGAGAAATCGATGAAACTGATACGGGAATCATACAGTAAGGATAAGATTATAGGAACCATTGCACAAAATAATTCAAACGCTGATGAACCCGGCTTAGAAGATCTGTACCATACAGGCACACTGGCTCAGATACTCAGGATACTGGAGATGCCTGACGGGTCGACCTCAGTTATCATTCAGGGGAAAAAAAGAATACGTCTGGAACAACTCATCACAGATGAGCCCTATCATCTGGCGAAGGTGTCTGCTCTTCAGGATGCCAAACCAACATCAAAAAAACACGAGTTCGAGGCAATTGTCGGCTCATTGAAAGATCTTTCATTGCGTATTATTAAACTTTCCAGTAATATACCTCCTGAAGCGTCATTTGCAGTTAAGAACATTGAAAGTTCAACTTTTCTGATAAATTTTGTCAGTTCGAACAGTGACCTGAAAATTGAAGAAAAACAGCGTTTGCTTGAGTTGGATGATCTGAGAAAAAGAGGGGTTGCCCTACTTGAATACCTGACAAGGGAAGTTCAGCGTCTTGAACTGCAAAACGATATACAAACAAAAGTCAAATTGGATATTGACCAGCAACAACGTGAGTATATGCTTCATCAGCAGATGAAGACGATCCAGGATGAGCTGGGTGGTAATCCTCTTGAACAGGAAATTGAAGATCTTCGCAAAAAAGGTAAAAAGAAAAAGTGGAGTAAGGATGTGCATGACAGTTTCAATAAAGAAGTGGATAAGCTGTTAAGGATCAACCCTGCTTCCGGTGAATATTCCGTTCAGCTCAATTATCTGCAGACTTTGCTGGAACTCCCCTGGGGGCAATATACAAATGATAATTTTAACCTGAAACGTGCCCAGCGCGTATTGGACAGGGATCATTACGGCCTTGATAAGGTAAAAGACAGGATCATAGAGCATCTTGCCGTATTGAAATTGAAGGGTGACATGAAATCACCTATCCTTTGCCTTTACGGACCCCCGGGTGTGGGAAAAACCTCTCTTGGCAAGTCTGTTGCAAAAGCATTAGGCCGGAAATATGTACGTATGTCACTGGGTGGGTTGCACGATGAAGCTGAGATCAGGGGGCACCGAAAAACATATATTGGCGCTCTGCCTGGCAGGATAGTTCAAAACATCAGAAAAGCCAAATCATCAAATCCTGTTTTTGTACTGGATGAGATAGATAAGGTGGGTAATGACTTTCATGGTGATCCCTCTTCTGCATTGCTTGAAGTGCTTGATCCCGAACAAAATAATTCATTTTACGATAATTACCTTGAAATGGAATATGACCTTTCAAAGGTTTTATTCATAGCTACGGCCAATACTACAGGTAGTATTCATTCTGCACTTCGTGACAGAATGGAGATGATAGAGGTGAGCGGATATATCATAGAAGAAAAAGTTGAAATTGCAAAGCGGCACCTCATCCCTAAAGTATTGAATGAACATGGCATTAAAAAATCCCAGGTCCGGTTTTCCAAAAAGATCCTTGAATACATAATTGAGAATTATACTAAAGAATCGGGTGTCAGGCTGCTTGATAAAACACTTGCCAAGATCCTGCGCGTGCTGGCTAAAAAGGTGGCTATGGAAGAATCCTATAATACAAAACTTACTATCGAGGATATTCATGAAATCCTGGGCCCGCCGAGATATGTCAAGGAACTTTATAAGAGCAATGAAATTGCAGGTGTGGTTACCGGCCTTGCATGGACATCGGCGGGTGGAGAGATCCTGTATATAGAAACCAGTCTCAGTAAGGGTAAAGGAAAACTTACCCTTACAGGGAATCTTGGAGAGGTAATGAAAGAATCAGCTGTTATCGCCCTGGAATATATTAAATCTCATAGTGAAGAGTTGAACATTCCGATGGAAATATTTGATAACTGGAATATTCATATACATGTGCCTGAAGGAGCTATACCAAAAGACGGTCCTTCAGCAGGGATCACCATTGCCACTTCTGTCGCGTCTGCATTGACTCAGCGTAAGATTAGGCAAAATGTGGCCATGACAGGGGAGATCACCCTCCGCGGCAAGGTATTGCCGGTGGGCGGGATTAAAGAAAAGATACTGGCAGCCAGAAGAGTGGGCATAACCGATATAATAATATCAAAGGACAATGAGAATGATATTCTGCAGATCAAGGATATATATCTTAAAGGATTGCGTTTTCATTACGTTGATTATATCATCGATGTGCTCGATTATGTCCTGCTTAAACAAAAAGTGAAGAATCCGGTGCATTTTACTATCCCCGGGCAGGTTCCGGCAAGTGATAATGGTTCTTGATTAGTGTCTGTCCATAATGTCCGATATCCGCGTTGCTGCTCACATTTTAAATCCTCGAATACCTTAGTATACAGCGGTTTAAAATGCTCACGAGCCTTGATCTC
>Ga0307421_1000048_pt1 | contig 68335 bp, 46 predicted proteins | sample SalMarWE160270MG_FD_202163 | JGI IMG/M metagenome (GOLD analysis project Ga0307421, IMG submission 202163) | Salt marsh sediment microbial communities from the Plum Island Ecosystem LTER, Massachusetts, United States - WE1602-70 | ecosystem: Environmental > Aquatic > Marine > Intertidal zone >... | reverse complement strand
TGGCTATGCCGCGAGGCGCGCGGATTGTTGCGAGTTTGTGTTCGGCGGAGTATAATATCGCAAACGAAGGCCGCCTGCTTGAGATGGGCTGGCAGCAGGAGGAGGCGGGCGTTCTGAACGCCCGCCTTTGAGTGAGAGTGACACAATGGACTGGGCGAACATAGTCTTCTGGATGGCCGGCACGCTTGTCGCGGTGCTGGGGCCGATGATCCTGATCCACGAGCTGGGCCATTTCATCTCAGCGAAGCTGGCGGGGGTGAGGGTGGAGGAGTTTGGGATCGGGTTCCCGCCACGTCTGGCCGGTCTGTGGCGCGGCAAGGGAAGCGTCGTCATCGGGTCGACCAAACTGGTGATTCCGCGGGGGTTTCGCATAGATAATGGTGTCGACGTCGGGACACACGTGGACGCCGTCGCTCGGCGGAAAGATGACGGCTCCCTCGTGCTGCGCCAGCTCAAGGTGGCAGACCTGGAAACGCCGCAGGGCCGAGGTACGGCGGAAGGGCAGGATGAGGTTTCGGTCCGCGGCGAGGTGCGCGAACTGGAGCGGGGCACGCTGTATAGCCTCAACTGGCTGCCCGTAGGGGCGTTCGTGCGGATGACCGGCGAAGAGGACGCGTCGGACCCGCGCAGTCTGGCGGCCCAGCCCAAGCGGTGGCGAGTGGCTGTGCTGGCCTCGGGCGCCGCCCTCAACCTGGCCGTCGCCGTGGTGTTGCTGGCAGCGGCCTATGGCTCGGGATCTCCTCAAGGATGGGTGGTGCGGATAGTCGACGTGGACCCCGCGAGCGCCGCGCAGGAGGCCGGGCTTCAGGTGCATGACCTGATACTGGCCATCGACGGACGGAGCGCGTCCGGCGAGGAGGCAGGCGCCGGCCTTGATGCCGTCCACGAAGCGATCGTCGCCTCTCCTGACCAGGAGATCGAGCTGACCATCCTGCGCGATGGGGACGAGACGGTGTTGGTGGCCTCGCCCCGGCGGGACGACGACCTGGGGGCCAAGCTAGGCATCACAATGAGCGCCTGGCCTGATCCGAACGCGATCAGGCGCCATGACTTCGGCGCGGCGATCTCCGCTGGGGTGTCCGACTTCGTGGAGATAATCGTGGCAACCCTGCGTCTGCCGGTCCAGGTGGTGAGCGGAGAGGTTAGCCCTGATGTAGCGCGGCCGTCCAGCATAGTTGGCATCAGCCAGGTGCTGGCCTTCTCGCTGCAGCAGAGCATCGAGTGGGGTCTCCCGTTCCCTGTGCTGCAGACCGCCGCCTTTGTGAGCCTGGGGCTGGGACTGGCGAATCTGCTTCCGCTTCCGGCGCTGGATGGAGGCCGCATCCTCTTCGTGGTCATCGAGGCGGTCCGCGGGCGGCGCATGCTGCCCGAGCGGGAAGCCATGATCCATTTCGTGGGCATGATGATCCTGCTCACGCTGATGCTGTTCGTGGTGTTCCAGGACCTGATCAATCCCTTCTTGCCCTGGTCGATACTGGACTGAGATGCTGAATCCACTGGAAGAACTCGTCCAGTCACTGCGGGAGGGTGACGCCATGCCGGAGCGGGCGTCGCTTTGTGAGTTCTCCTGCCTGGAGGCCGGCGACGCAGAACTGGTGCGGGAAGCGTGGCCATCGGTGCCGGTCGAGCGGCGGCAGATGCTGATGCGCTCGCTGGTGGACATGGCGGAGGCAGATTTCGAGCTGGATTTCGGGGCCGTCTTCCGGGTGGGTATTGAAGATCAGGACTGCGAGGTTCGCGTCGCGGCAGTGGAAGGGCTGTGGGAAGACGAGGACATTCGCCTGATACCGGTCCTCGCCGAGCGGCTGCTGGGCGACGAGGTGGCCCGCGTTCGCGAGGCCGCGGCAGTGTCGCTGGGCAGGTTTGTTCTTCTGGGTGAACTGGAGAAGATAAGACCGGAACCGAAGGCGCGGGCGTACGAGGCCCTGCTGGCCAGCTGTGTAGATGGAGAGGAGAGCGTCGAGGTGCGGCGGCGGGCGCTGGAGTCGCTCTCGTACGTTTGTGAAGATGCGGTGGTCGACCTGGTCCTCGAAGCGTCGAAGGCCGGCGACGAGAAAACGCGCGTAAGCGCGGTCTTCTCGATGGGTCGCAGCGGCGACGCCCGTTGGGAGCGCGAGGTTCGCCGGGAGCTGTTCAGCCCCAATCCGGAAATGCGCTACGAGGCGGCCAGGGCCTGTGGCGAGCTCGAATTGCGGGACGCCGTGCCCGAGCTAGAGGAACTGGTCGAGGATGCGGATGCAGAGGTCCACGAGGCGGCCCTGTGGGCCTTGGGCCAGATCGGCGGCGATCGGGCGAGGGCGATCCTGGAAAGGCTCTGCCGGTCCGGGGACGAAGCGACTCGGGAGGCCGCCACGGCGGCTCTCGAGGAGCTGGATTTCCTGCACGGTGATCTGGCCGACCTGATCGTCACCCTGACAGGCCATGCGGCCCTGTAGGACTCACGCAGCGGCTGGCTTGGCCACGTTCTTCTAGCTGCGGCGGGCGATATGGAGAACACCGTCGTCTTCGACGTGGAAACGCAGCGCACAGCTGATGAGGTCGGCGGGTGGGACCGCATCCGCGACATGGGGCTTGCGGTCGCAGTAGCCTTCTCATCGGCGAGTGATTCGTACTCCAGCTATACCGAGCGCGAAGCGGACCAGCTGGTAGCAGCACTGATGCAGGCGGACCTGGTGGTGGGCTACAATGTCTACCGCTTCGATTACGAAGTGCTCTCAGCCTACACTGAAGAGCAGCTCTCTGACCTGCCGACGGTAGACATGCTGCGCGACCTGCACCTGGCGCTGGGATGGCGTCCCAGGCTGGATAACGTGGCGACGACCACCTTGGGAGAGAGCAAGAGTGGCGACGGACTCCAGGCGGTGGAGTGGTTTCGCCGAGGCGAGGTCGATAGAGTGATCGAGTACTGCCGCAGGGACGTGGAAGTGACGTGGCGGCTGTACGACTTCGGGAGGCGGAACGGCTACGTCTCCTGCCGTGATCGGCGCTGGAGGGAGCGCCAGGTGCCGGTACGGTGGTAGGGGACGGGCTCGCGCCCGGCTACGCGTCCCTGCTCAAGTCCGGGCAGCTGAAGGAACGGGTCCGGACCGCCTACGAACGACTGCAGGCCTGCGATCTCTGTGGCAGGAGGTGCGGCGTGGATAGGAGCGAGGAGGTCGGCGCCTGCAACACAGGGCTACAGGCCTTGGTGGCCAGTCACGGCCCGCATCTGGGAGAGGAGGACCCGCTTAGAGGCCGCCGGGGCTCGGGGACGATCTTCTTTGCCTGGTGCAACCTCAATTGCCAGTTCTGCCAGAACTACGATATCAGCCAGCTGGGCCACGGATATGAGGTGGAGGTGGAGGACCTGGCATCAATGATGCTCGCTCTCCAGAGCCAGGGCTGCCACAACGTCAACCTGGTCTCGCCCACCCACGTCCTGCCCCAGATCCTGGCCGGCCTGCTGATCGCAGCACAGGCAGGCCTGAGGCTTCCGTTGGTGTGGAACACAGGTGGTTACGACTCCCTGTCGGCGCTTGAGTTGCTCGACGGCATTGTGGATATCTACATGCCGGACATGAAGTATGCAGATGCCGAGATCGCTCTTCGCTACTCGAAGGTAAACGGCTATCCTGCGGTCAATCAGGCGGCAGTCAAGGAGATGCACTCCCAGGCGGGGGACCTGGTGCTAGACGAAGGGGGCGTCGCGCAGCGGGGCCTGCTCGTTCGCCACCTGGTGCTGCCGGATGGCCTTGCGGGAACGGCGGAGATTGCCGCCTTCCTGGTGGAAGAGGTCTCGGCCGATACGTACATCAACGTGATGGACCAGTACCGGCCGTGCTACAAAGCGAGCGGGCTGCCGCCGCTCGATAGGCCGATCACGACGGCTGAGCATGAGCAGGCAGTGGAGGAGGCGCGGGAGGCAGGTCTGTGGCGCTTCGACAAGCGAGAGCGGCCGCTGGTGCGTGTTCTGGGGGGGGTGTAGAATGCGCGAGGAGGCATCGCGAGCCAGGCTGCACGCCGTTCTCCACGGGCGAGTCCAGGGCGTCAGCTTTCGCTACTACACGGTGCGCACCGCTGAGCGGCTTGGCCTGACCGGATGGGTCGCGAACCGGGCCGGCGGCACGGTGGAGACAGTTGCCGAGGGAGGGCGCCAGGAGTTGGACGAGTTCAACAGCTACCTGCATCAGGGGCCGCCCGGGGCGAGCGTCCAGCGGGTGGTCACCAATTGGGGTGCACCCACCGGGGAGTACGATGATTTCAGGGTGGTGTACGGATGAGAAGGAACCCTGAGAGACTGGCCTGGCTCGTCCTGCTCGTATCCTCTTCGCTGTGTGTCGTACTCGCGATAGGCGGGCCGTTGGGAGTCCGCGCGGCCGTCCGGGCGGCGACGACGCAGCAGGACGTGACGCTCGAGGTGCAGAGGGGGACGCTCCGGGTGAGGCTGGAAGGGCTGGGCGAGTGGATAGCTGTCGACCAGGCCAGAGAGGGCATCCTGGATCGGACGGTAGTGGGCACTGGCGAGGGCCAGGGCCGCCTCGTCGTGCGGGCGCCTGGCGAATCGGGTGCCGTCGTCGCCTGGATCCAGCTCTACGAGGCCACGGAGGTCGTGCTGGCCCGGGCGCGATCTCCGATCTTCGAGATCAGCGATCTACCACACCGGGTCGTGCTGGAGGTGTCGACTGGCCGGGTGCTCGTTTCAGTCGCCGGCGAGAACGGCAGGGCCAGCGAAGCCGAGGTGCATACGCCGCACGGCGCGGCTACTATGGGCGAAGGCTCCTACGAGATCGTGGTCGACGAGGTCGATACGAAGATGACGGTCCGCAGAGGCTGGGCCGAGGTGTCCGACAGGCTAGTCGCCGAGGGGCAGCGCGTAGTCATCGACGATCAGATGATAGCAGAGGTACTGCCTGCGGTGGAGAACCTGATGGTCAACGGCGACTTCAGCCAGGGCCTCGAGGGCTGGACCACCTTCACCGACCGGGAGGATCCACAGCAGCCATTGCCGGAGATAGCCATCGAGTCAGTCGAAGGTCTGCAGGCGGTCAGCTTTCGCCGCACGGGGATGAACGCGGCAGAGGCGGGCATCACCCAGGTGGTCGACGAGTACGTCGGCGGCGAGCAGTTCCTCGAGCTGCGGGTCAACCTGATGATCGAATCGCACAGCTTGCCCGTGTGCGGCAGTGTCGGCAGCGAGTGCCCGGTCATGGTCCGTATTGAGTACATAGACGGCCAGGGCGGGCAGCGGCAGTGGCTGCAGGGCTTCTATTCCCTGGCCAATCCTCCTGGCATGGAGAACCCGATGGTCTGCACGACGTGCAGCGAGCCCTTCAGGCACATCCACATACCTACGGCAACGTGGCACTCCTTCCTCTCCGGCAACCTGATACTGCTGCTGGGGCAGGATGGACAGCCCCCGATCACGATCAGAGAGATAACGATCTACGCCTCAGGGCACGAGTTCGACGCGCTGGTGACCGGCGTGGAGCTTCTGCCGGGCGACTAGCGGCGCGCCACCTGACCCCGAGCAGCGTAGGGCCTCACTTGCGTGGGCCCTTTTTCGTTTCCAGGGGCCTCTGGCCGGCGCGCCTGTGGGCGCGCAGGAATGGGAGTGGGGCCTGCTAGGGAGAAGGGGTCTGGTAGGACGCCACTTGACACCACCCATGAGGCACAGGGCTGAATGAGACTCTACCGACGAGCAGCCAGTCCTCGGAATCGACGAAGACAGGGCGCGACGCCGCGCTCTCCAGGACCAGCTCCCGCCAGTCCGGCACTGTGCCGAAGTGGTAGGTGCGCTGGCGCGGCTCCGGGTCCCACGTGCGCTCGATGATCGTGAGGTCGGGGCGCAGGCCGTGCACCTGCTGGAAGTAGTAGAGCGGGGTGAACTTCTCCCAGCTGGCCACGACCAAGGAGCCGGTGGGGAACTCCTCGAAGGAGTAGTAGACGTAGGTCGTTACGTACTCGCTCTTCGTCCGCTCCAGGCGGGGGCCCAGCTGGGGGCGGACGACGAGGGCGAGGGCTACGATCGAGAGGGCCAGTCCTGCAATGGCCCCGGCGTTGCTGCCGATCGAGCCGGCGAAGCGGGGATAGCGGAGAGCGGCCCCCATGGCCGCAAGCAGCAGTCCCGTGACCAGGCCGACAGCCTGGGCCGGGCCGAATCCTGGATCTCCGAATCCGAACCAGTCGGCGCAGATCGAGGCGAAGACCAGGCCCACTCCGAGGATGGGCATCAGCAGCTGGCCCGAGCGGACGAGCCAGGGCGGCAGGCTGCAGGACAGTCGGGCCAGCAAGGCTGCCCCGTACGCTATCCACAAAGCGAAGACGAAGTAGGACGCGGTGAACATGGTCTGGTAGTCTGTGGCCGCGTATCCGGTGAAGTAGAGGAAGTTGGCGGCAAAGATGAGCAGGAAGCCGGCGCAGATGGGGCGGTCGGTGCGCCACTGATGGAAGAGGCCGAGCAGGCCGAGGGCGATGCCAATCCAGGTGAAGGACCTGAAGAAGAGTGGGGCGTGCTCTAGCAGCCGATCGTAGTAGAAGTCGAACCGGGGCGCCTCCGTGGCCCCGTACTGCTCGGCGGTGAGATATTGGATGAAGCCCTGCGGGGTGTCGGGTATGTAGCGCGTGCCGATGGGGGGCAGGGCGGAGGAGCGGAAGAAGCTCCAGCTGAGCAACAGTGCGGTGGAGACGGCGGCGACGGCGAGGAAGAGGAGGACGGGCTTGAGGCGATCCCGCCGCCCTCGCCAGAGCAGCCACAGCAGCCCGGGTACAGTCAGGAGGTTGCCCAGGTAGCTGCCCAGCGAGAAGGCCAGGGCGAGAGAGCCCAGGATCAGGAGAGGTCTGCGGGTTGAGCGGCCATAGGCCAGGACAAGCGTAAGCGACAGGGCGAAGAAGGCCGCGCTGAGCGTGTAGACCTCGGTGACAACCGCCAGGTCCCAGACCTGAGGGACGAAAGCGAAGAAGAGGCCGGCCAGCGGGCCGGCCCGCCAGTCGCCTGTGAGCCTGAGGGTGATCAGGCTGAGGAGGCCTGCAGCCGCGCTAGCGCCCAGGGCGGACAGCAGGTTGGTGGCCAGGGCTGGCTCGTCGAATACCAGTGTAAGGAGCATACCCAAGAAGGTGTGCACGGGGTAGCCGGGCGGATGGGTGACTCCGAGCTGATGCGCCTGGAGCGCCAGTTCGGCCGCGTCGCTCCAGTCGACCTCCGGCGTGAGCGTGGCCACGTAGAAGGCAAGGGTGAGGAGCGCAGTCACCAGCGGGACCAGCCAGGCTAGCCACCTTCGCGGGGGTGCTTGATGCGCGCTAGTCGAATCCAAGCCCTCTCTCCTTCAAGCTGACGTAGCGCTGCTGGCCGATGACAAGGTGATCGAGCACCTCGATATCGAGCATCTCGCCGGCCTCGACCAGCCTGCGAGTCACCAGGATATCCTCAGGCGATGGGGCAGGATCGCCACTGGGATGATTGTGTGCTACGATGATCGCCGCGCAGTTCCGCTTCACCGCCCCTCTGAAGATCTCGGCAATCCGCGCATGCGAGGCGTTGAGCGTGCCCACGTAGACGGTCTCCGAATCGAGAACGCGGTTGCGTGTATCGAGATAGAGGACCCGGAAGTGCTCCTGCTCCAGGTGGCCCATCTCCGCCATGAGCAGCTGGGCCACGTCCGCCGGTGAGCGGAGTGAGGCGCGTTCCTCGGGGTCCGCGAGCAACATACGCCGGCCGATCTCCAGCGCAGCTTTGAGCTGGGCCGCCTTCGCCTGGCCCAGCCCCCGCTCTGCCACAAGCTCGGCGAAGCTGGCCCTGGCCAGGCCGGCCAAGCCCTTGAAGTCAGCAAGCAGGCGCCTGGCCATGCCCAGCGCGCTCTCGCCCCGCCCGCCGGTGCGCAGGATGATGGCCAGGAGCTCAGCCGTCGACAGCGCCCCCTCGCCGGCGCTGGCCAGCCGCTCCCGCGGCCGGTCGTCGGCGGGGAGGTCTTTCATCTTAGGTTGAGCCGGCGAGCCGTCGCTGGTCACCATTCCTCCTCACCCGGCGGGCGGTCGTTGTCGCAGTCGCTTGCATGTGCTTGCCGGACCCACCGGCTTCCCCGGTTCACCCGCCGGCCGGGGACAACAGGCTGCGTGCGATCTGACCAGCGCCCAGGATCAACGACACGAGGCCCAGAAGGACAACCCCGCCCGCCAGGCAGCCTGTGGTGACAGCGCGGACCGGGTCGCCACCCAAGAAGGCCATAGGAGCGTTCTGGAGCATAGGGGCCAGGAGCCAGACCGGCGTGGCAATGGCGGCGGCACCCAAGAGCAGCATGACCACTCCCGGGCCAAGCCCCTGCCCGCGGGGTGGCGCGCCGAGAACGAAGCGCCGGTCGAGTGGAAGATCGACTGCCCCGGAATCAACCGCCTTGAGCAGCTTCCTGGCTGCCCAGACGTACGCGTCTGCCTCGACCATTCGCGAGTGCCACCCGCCGGCGCGCGGATGGTAGTCCCAGGGATTGCGGATGCACAGGTCGGCAGGGGCGAAGTGCTCCACACGGCGGAAGAAGTTGTTCAGCTGCGCGGGGGTTAGGGCGGCGCTCTTGGTTGGAGCGCCGCTGCCCGCCTGCATCTCGAGCCACAAGGCGGTCCGGGGCACTCCGATCGTCATACGGATCTGGAGATAGCGGATCGTCTCCCAAGCCGCAAGCGTCCGGCCTCCATCGATCGATACGGTCTCCTCGTCCACCTGCAGCTGAGGATCAGGCTTCACGCGCCGGGGCAGCCTGGCGGAAGAGCGCTCCTGGGCCAGCCGAGCCGCCCGGTCGCCCGCCGGGTCGGCCTGGAAGAGGAAACGCGCCCGGCCGCGGTCGATGAAATCACCGTCGCGAAGGTGGCGCTCGCCGGCCACCGGCTCGCCGTTGAGGCGCAGGCCTTCGACGGGGCCGGTCGTCAGCCCGAGAGTCCACTCTCCGGGCCTGGCGTAGACGGCGAGGCCGCCGCCGAACAGGTGAATGAGACTACCCTGCGGGAGCCAGATCGAGGAGTCGGGTGTCAGCAGGCGCGGGGGGCAGCGTCCTCTACGCACTATGGTCGGCCGCTGCACTGCATCCGCTGCTCGCCTGCCCGCAGACGGCGCGGCGGCAGCGCCCTGGCCCGCCCGCTCGAGCGCTGCCAGCCCTCTCCTGGCCGCGCTGTTCTGGGGATTGACCTGCAGAGCCTTTTCCAGGCACTCCCGCCGGAGGTCGGCCGAGTCCACGGCCGCGGACATCCAGACCCAGGCCTGGTCGTCGTCCGGGTTCTGCTTCAGTTCGTCGACCAGAAGTGCCCGGGCAGCTGCGGCATCGCCAGCCCGGACCAGCCGGATAGCCTCTTCCAGCCTGCTCCCCAACCCACGCCCTCCTCAGCGATATCCAGCCAGGGGCTACTATACGCTGGCCTCGGCACGATGTCAAGGCCGGCTGAGGGGCCAGCTTGCGCCGGGCGTGCGGCGTGCTAGAATGCCCCCCGGACATCCTTAGGAAGCTGTGAGGGGCGAACGAGTGAGCCGACTTGGTGTACGACTACGGGCGGTCCTGCGCCGGGACGAGTTGTGGCTGTTTGCAGCCTTCGTGCTCGTATACTGGCTGACAGCAGGAGTGCTCCTTACCGAGCCCTCCGTCGCCCCCTACTATGCCTACCTGGCAGAGTCTTTCCTGCAAGGCCATGCCTACCTGGTCACGCCCCCGCCGACGACGTACGACCTGATGTTCTTTGAAGGGCATGCCTACATACCCGGCGGCCCGCTGCCGACGCTGGCCTTTCTTCCGATAGTGGCGCTGCGCGGGGCACCCGTCGGCTTTCCAGATGCTGTTCTGACTTCGGCGTGGGGTGCGCTCAACGTCGTTCTTGTATACACCGTCCTGCGCCGCCTGGCCAGGCAGGTGGAGGTTCCGCGGGCGGCGAGGCTGGCACTGGCGGTCGTGTTCGGGGCGGGAACCTCCCACTGGTACGTGGCCTCGATGGGAAACGTGTGGAGCACGGCGCACGTCTGCGCGGTCACTTTCATGTGCCTGTACGCCGTCGAAGTGCTGGGACGGAACCGCCCCGCGCTGGCGGGGCTGTGGCTGGGCCTGGCCGGCCTATCCCGCCCTCCCTGCTGGTTCGCCTTCCCGTTCTTCGTCGTTCTGACCCTGGCCGGGGGCAAGGGGCGGGAGGGGGGCAGACGTGCAGCGGGGAAGGTGCTGGCTTTCGGCAGCGTGATGGCCGCCTGCGTAGGGCTCACCTTGCTCTACAACTATGCCCGCTTCGGCAGCCCGCTCGACTTCGGCTACTCCTACGTGGCGGGGTCAGAGCAGCTGGTCGAGCTGCAGCGGCTGTACGGCAGCTTCAACCTGCATTTCGCCGGGCGTAACCTGAGCCACATGGTGTGGGGACTGCCCGACGTCAGCTGTGAGGCCGGATTCGAGCTGCAGGCGAATCCCGCGGGGATGAGCATCTTCCTCGTTACGCCGCCGCTCCTGTACCTGTTCAAGTCTGTGCAGAGAAGGCCGCTGAAGCAGTGGGCACGGCTCGTGCGCCACGCCTTCCGCCGCTGCTCCGGGGCGGTCCGATTCCGCGTCGCTGCCCGCCTGTTCCGGCTCACCCCGCTCGTTGCGGCGGGCTGGCTGACAGTGTCGAGCGTAACGATCCCGCTGGCGCTCTACCACAACACGGGGGCCTACCAGTTCGGCTACCGGTATACGCTGGACTGGCTCCCGATCGGCCTGGTGCTGGTGGCGATCGGGATGCGGGGGCGGGTCAGGGGCTGGGGATGGGTGCTCATAGGCGCGGCTGTGCTGATCAACCTGGCGGGGACGCTGTGGATCTACCCGGAAGCCAACATGCAGGGCCAGGAGTGGACGGTCTTCTGGTCAGGGGCTGCCAGAAGCGTGTGGGACAGTCTCCAGGGGCTGGTCCAGTAGGCAGGCTCGGCGCCGGTGGAGAAGGGTGAGATTGGATAGCGCAGTCCGGCTGGATCTGGCGAAGCTGCTGGGCAGAGCGGTGCCGCTCCTGGCGCTGCTCGCATTCCTGGGATTGGCCAGCTGCCAGCTGGAGCTGCCGGGGCTTGACTACGACGAGGCCTTTGACGTCGTGCCCGCCATGCAGCTGCTGCTCGGCCAGCAGGTCGACACGCTGGCCGGCTCTGGCTTGCGAATCGGCGGCACCACGCTGCCGGTGATGGTGATGGACTACAAAGGCGTGGTGCATACCTACTGGGCGCTGCCCTTCCTGTGGTCGCTGGGAATCAGCACTTTCGCGCTTCGACTCTCCTGCCTCTTCCTCAGCCTGCTGACGCTAGCGGCAACGTATCGGTTCGCCCGGCGGGCCTTCGGCGGCTGGGCGGCCGGCGCCACTGTGCTGCTGGCGGCAACAAACCCCTCATTCATCTTCTGGAGTCGGCAGGGAGTTCTGTGGACGAACGCGATGCTCGCCTGTGGGATGGGCGCTCTGGCCGCGCTGGGAAGCTATACCCGGGAGAGGCGACGGGTGAGGCTGTGGGCGGCCGCCTTCCTGCTGGGTCTGGGCCTGAGCGCCAAGCTGGCCTTCTTCTGGTTCCCGGTCGCGCTGGGGGCGATAGGAGCGGCGGCTGCGGCCATCCGGCTCTGGCGCAGCTGGCGCGAGCGCCTGGCCGGCGACCGGGTGGCCAGGTCGGGGGATTGGCGATCCCTGGCTGCGCTGTGGGGGCCGGCGCTGCTGGCGTTCCTGTTGGGCCTGGCGCCGGTGCTCATGTACAACGTGCAGACAGAGGGCACGGTGAACCTGATCCGCGACCATTTGCAGACCTCATATTACGGAGTGGAGAATCTAGCCTGGCTTGCCAATCTGTCGCTGCGCTGGGAGCATCTCCAGATGCTGCTGGGCAGCACCGGCTTCTGGTACCTGGGCGCGGTGGCCGGAGACCCCGTATTCCTTAGGGCTTTCTGGATCGGGGCCGCAGTGCTCGTCGTCGCCTCTGCTTGGGGGGCGGTGTCGATCGCCCGGAAGGAGCAGGCCAACCGGAGCGGAGACGGACAACCGCCTTCCCCTGGGCGGGCCTACGCCGGAGCTCTGCTGCCGCTACTTCCGCTGGCGATGATGGCGCTGATGTTCCTGCAGAGCGGCGTCACCGTATCCGGGCTGTGGCCCGAGCATTACCTGCTTCTCCTTCCCTTCCCGCAACTCGTCGTGGCACTGGCTGTAGATCGCCTGCGCCGGGTGGCCGGCGGGCGAAGAGCGGCCACGGTGCTGGCCGGGCTGGCCGTAGGCTTCCTCGTCTGGTGGCAGGTAGGCGTGGCGATGGAGTACCACGTCGCGCTTGCGGGGACGGGAGGGCTGGGCGCCCATTCGGAGGCGAACTATGCCCTGGCCGACTACCTGGCGGCGGAGGGCCGGCCGGTGGTGGCGATGGACTGGGGGATCAAGATGCAGACGCAATTCCTCACCGCCGGGAAGCTCCAGGTAGTGGAGTGCTTTGGCTACGAGAGCCTGGAGAGCCCGGCGGAGACGTTTGCGGCCTGTGCAGAGCCCCACCTGGGGCGTCCTGAGACGTGCTACGCCTTCCATTCTCCCGCGGGCACGGTGTTCGCGGGCCGGTTGGAGGCCTTGCAGGAACTGGCCGGCGAGCGGGGCCTGAGCCTTGTCCTGCGGCAGGAGATCAGGGATCGGCGGGGAGAGGTGATCTTCCTGGTAGTGGAGACTGGGGGCACCAGTGAGGCGGTGCCCTAGGCTCGACGGTTGAGTGCGGATTTGCTGCGGGTTGGCGGGGTGGTATAATACGCGTCGCTCGCTAACCAGCAGCCTGTACCGAGGAGTTGTCCATGGAAGGAATCCTGGAATGGATCCCCGCGCTCCTGACTCTGATGTCCGCCTTCTGCGGCGGAGTGACGGTCGCGCTTGTTGCCGGGACCGCGGTGTGGACATTCCGAGACATCCGGGCCCGGGCCCACGACGTGCTGGCGCAGATCCTGGCGACGATGCTGGTGGTGATGCTGCCGATCGTCGGCCTGGTCATCTACTTCATGCTCCGCCCGCGGGAGACGCTGGGCGAGGCCTATGAGCGGTCGCTCGAGCAGGAGGCCCTCCTGCAAGCGATAGAGGAGCCGGAGATCTGCCCGGGCTGCGGGCTGCGCATTCGGGGTGACTACCTGCACTGCCCCCATTGCCACACCCGGGTCAAGAAGGCCTGTCCCTCCTGTGGCAAGCCGCTCGATCTGCAGTGGACGCTGTGCCCCTACTGCAGCGCTGCTGTTTCCGCGCAGGCGGTTGACCCACTTCCTCGCGGCGCTGCCGAGTAGTGGGACGGCGTGATCTGGACGGAGGAGAGCCCCCGGCGAGAGCCGGGGGCTTTTTCATCTCCGTTGCCGGCGCGCCACACTACTCGACGGCGTGAACCTTGAGCAGATTCGTCTGCCCCTGGCCGAAGGGGATGCCGGCCGTTAGCACGACCTGGTCCCCTGCCTTGACCACTCCCTGCTCGCGTGCAGCCCTGACCATCAGCTCGACCATGTCGTCGGTGTTGTCGAAAGGTTCGACTCTTACCGGCTCGACGCCCCAGACGAGCGCCAGGCGCGAGAGCGTCGTGGGGTTGGGAGTGACTGCGACGATAGGGACGCGGGGCCGGTGTCGAGAGACCATGCGGGCGGTGGTGCCGCTCATCGTTGCGGTGATGATGGCCTTCGCGCCTACGTCGCTGGCGATCTCCACCGCGGCCGAACTGATCGCCCGCGTGACCTGAGCCCGGCCTCTCTCCTCACCGTGGTCAGGGCTGCGCTGAGGCAGGTGGGCCTCGGCGTTGGCGCAGATCTTGGCCATGGTCTCAGCAGCGACGACGGGGTACTCCCCGATGGCCGTCTCTCCCGAGAGCATGACGGCATCCGTGCCGTCCAGTATGGCGTTGACTACGTCGGAGGCCTCAGCCCTTGTCGGACGAGGGTTCTCGATCATCGACTGCAGCATCTGGGTGGCGGTGATCACCGGCTTGGCGGCCCGGTTGCAGGCGCGAACGATTCGCTTCTGGTGGAAGGGCACCTCCTCGGCGGGGGTCTCGATGCCGAGATCTCCTCTGGCCACCATCACGCCGTCCGTTTCGGCCAGGATTTGGTCGAAGACGCCAAGCGCCTCTGGCTTCTCGATCTTGGCGACGATGGGAATCCCGGACTGGTGGTCTCTCAGCAGCTGGCGCAAAGCGCGAACGTCATCGGCCGAGCAGACGTAGGACAGGGCCAGGAAGTCGAATCCGTTCTGGATTGCGAACGCGACGTCCCGGCGGTCCTTGTCGGTTATCGACCCGTAGCACAAGTCCGCGCCGGGTACATTGATACCCTTACGGGGCTTGAGTTGGCCGCCCGTGACGACCTGGCAGGCCACCCCTCCCTTGCGCTTCCTGCTGCTCACAACCAGCTCCAGCGCGCCGTCGTCGAGCAGGATGCGCTGGCCAGGGCGCAGAATGCGCAGAACCTCCGGATGGGGAACTGGTACCTCATCCGCCGCTCCCGGGCCGCCACCCTCGGTGAGCATGACCACGTCGCCAGCCGCTAGATCCAGGCTCCCGCCGGCGAGCTGGCCGACCCGCAACTTCGGGCCCTGCAGGTCGCCCATCACCGCTACCAGCCGGCCTTCCGCCTTAGCCACCTCTCTCAGCGTGGCTACAGACCGGCCGTGAGTGGCGTGGTCGCCGTGGCCGAAGTTGACACGGGCGACGTCCATCCCGGCGCGGACCAGGCCTGCCAGGGCTTCGGGCGACTCAGTCGCCGGCCCTATCGTGCAGATGATCTTAGTACGCGGCATTCTGTGGCTCCAACGCCAGGCGGCTGCCCGCTGTCCTACGGTGAGGACAGCGTCAGCTCGTAGTCACCCCCCTCGTCCCTGTAGAGACAGCGGGCGACGATACGGTACGTGCCGCTTTCAGGCAGCTCGAACCGGTCGATCAGCGAGTTCCACCCTTCGCCGCCATCGTCATCGCTGGTGAGCTCGTCGCCGCCTGGCCCGAAGAGCTGAAGGAAGGGATCGAGATCCTCGTCCAGCGCGACCAGCGAGACGGTCACGCTGTCGCCTTCGGTGCCCTCGAAGAGCCAGCTGTGCCGCTCGCCCGGATCGAGTGTAGCGGCAACTGAGTCGCCGATTTGCAGCAAGTCGTACTCGCCAAGGCCGAGCGACAGCTGGTAGAGGCCGGTCGAATCGCCGAGGCCGGAGCAGATGATCGTGTACGTCCCTGCTTCCGGAAGCTCGTAGAAATCGATCAACGAGTCGAGCGACCAGCCGCCATCGTCGTCGTCGGCCAGGTACTGATCATCCGGACCGTACAGCTCGAGATAGGGGTCGATGTCGCCTGCCAGGTCCAGCATGGCGATCGTGACCTGGTCACCCTGCTGGCCGTCGAACGTCCACTCATGTGCTGCGCCGGAGACGAGGGTGGCCGTGAACACGTCGCCGTATGCGATCGGGCCTCCGCCCTCCGGTATGTCAGCCACGATTGTCAGTGACAGCGAGTAGTCGCCGTCGCCGGAGAACGCAGAGACCTGGATCTGGTAGGTGCCGGCTGCGGGTATGGGGTAGAGCATGATCAGTGAGTCTGTTCCGTCACCACCGTCGTCGTCGGAGTCGAGCAGCTGGCCGTCCTCGTCGTAGAGATCGAGGTAGGTGTCCAGCTCGTTTCTATCCGCAGCGCTGAGATCAATCGTGGCGTAGGTGCCCCGCTCGGCATCGAAGTACCAGGAGTGGATCCCATTTCGCTCGAGCGTCGCCTCGACCGTCTGGCCCGGCGCGATAGTGCCCATGTCTACCGACTCCGGGGCCTGCGGGGGTGAGAACTCGACGCTGTCGAAGATCGCCTCCAGGATCGCGCGGTGCTCTTCCCACTCGTCGACAGGGGCCGCGGCGATGGCCATCCCGGCCACATTGTCGCTGTAGGCCGCCCCCACGAGCAGGTAGATGGGCGGGTCGGTGCAGGGGCCTTCGGCGCGGGCCCCGGGAGTGTCGCCGAAATAGGTCGCCTCGGCGTCGCTCAGGTCGCAACCGCCTTCGTCGGCCATCATCTGGGCGATCACTGCATCGATCATATCCTGCGGCTCATCCAGTCCGCCGGGGCCCGCCAGGTCCTCCGGCAGAAGGGACACAGCTGCGAAGACCGGCGTCTCCGCTGGATCGCCGTCCATGAGGGCGTCATGACTCTGGGCCAGAAAGACCGTCCCGCCTTCGCTCTCATACACCCAGCCCTCCGGGTACAGGAGGCTTATGCCGGAGCGCGGGTCGCTGAGCAATTCCATCTCTCCCGCATCCCTGGTGGGCGTTCGAGTGGGCGCCGTGGGCCGCGTCGGCGTAGGGGTGGCCCCGTCCGGTATGAGCGGGCAGACGCTGCATCCCAGGCCCGACAGGAGCAGTATAACTCCTGCCCCGGCTATCCAGACTCTAGTCCTGTTGCTCATTGCCTTCCTCCTTATGCCCCGGGGGCTGCTGGCCGCCCAGCCACTACTGGTACGGTTCTGGGCGTCGAGAGAAACCCGGCGTCTATCCCCGAAGGTGGGGGAAGGCTGCCAGGCCTGCGTACACTGATTGATCGCCCAGTTCCTGCTCGATGCGCAGAAGCTGGTTGTACTTGGCAACTCGGTCGGAGCGGCACGGAGCGCCCGTCTTGATCTGACCGGTGTTCAGAGCCACGGCCAGGTCGGCGATTGTGGCGTCTTCCGTCTCCCCGGAGCGATGGGATACGACGACCGCCCAGCCGGCCCGGTGGGCGATGTCGACCGCGGCGATAGCCTCGGTAAGCGTGCCTATCTGGTTGACCTTGCAAAGCAGGGCGTTGCAGGCATTCAGCTCGATAGCCTTGCGAACCCGGTCGACATTGGTGACGAGAAGATCGTCGCCGACAATCTGTACCTGGCTGCCCAGGCGCTCGGCCATCACCTGCCAGCTCTCCCAGTCGTCCTCGGCCAGGCCGTCCTCGATACTGATGATGGGGTACTTCTTCACCCAATCGGCATAGAAGTCGACCATCTCCTCGCCGCTGAGCGTTCGCCCTTCCTTCTGCAGCACGTACTTGCCGTCCTGGTAGAACTCGCTTGCTGCGGGGTCCAGCGCTATGCGCATCTGGTCTCCGGTCTTGTATCCGGCCTTGCCCACCGCCTCCAGAATGAGCTCGATCGCCTCCTCATTCGCCCTCAGGCTGGGGGCGAATCCTCCTTCGTCGCCAACACCGGTGGAGTATCCCTTCGCCTTGAGCACGCCCTTCAGCGCGTGATAGACCTCTGCGCTCCAGCGGAGCGCCTCGGCGAACGAAGGCGCCCCTACCGGCATGACCATGAACTCCTGCAGGTCCGGGCCGTCCAGGGCGTGTTTGCCGCCGTTGAGGATATTCATCATCGGCACCGGCAGCGTGCGGGCGTTGACCCCGCCGATGTGGCGGTAGAGCGGGATCTGGAGCGCATTCGCGGCTGCGTGGGCTGTGGCCAGGGATACGCCCAGGATGGCGTTAGCCCCCAGGTTGCCCTTGTTCGGTGTACCGTCCAGCTCCAGCAGCCGGGTATCAATGGCCACCTGGTCCGTGGCGTCCCAGCCGAAAAGCTGCTCGGCTATCGTCTCGTTGACGTTGGCCACGGCCTTCATCACGCCCTTGCCGCCGTAGCGGTTCTTGTCCCCATCACGGAGCTCGTGCGCTTCGTGCACGCCAGTCGACGCCCCGGAAGGAACGGCCGCCCGGCCCCACGCTCCCCCCAGCAGGGATACCTCCACCTCGACCGTCGGGTTGCCCCGAGAGTCCAGGATCTCGCGAGCTGCAATGGTTTCGATCTCCGTCTCTATCATCTCTCCTCCTCCCAATCGCCCGGCCTGGACATCTACAATCCCAGGCTCTTGAACAGCCTATCAAAGTCGAAATGCTCGGCCAGAAGCGCCTCGAACTGGCTCAACTTGGCCGCCTGGCCCAGCCTGGTCTTGCCGAACACCTTCTCGATCGCCTCGACCGTCTCCAATGTATTGTGGCGGACCAGCAGCACAGGCACCTGCGCCTCCTCGGCCCGTCTCAGCACGTCAGGCACCGGATGCAGGTGGCCGGTCAGGATCAGGCAGGTGGAGGCGGTCTCCAGGGCTACCAGCTGGATATCGGCCCGATCGCCGCCGGTGATCACCGCTTTCGTGCCGCACACTCTCCTGATGCGCGGCATGGCCTGCTCGACGCTCATCGCCCCGACGACCATGTTCTCGATGAGGGCGTCTCCCCTGTCCGGCACGGCCAGGAATTCACCCTCCAGCACTTCTGCCAGCTCAGCCACGCTGATTGCCTGCAGCTGCTCGCGCAACGGCAGCGCTCCCAGCAGCGGTATGCCCTGCTTCTCCACATAGGGCCCCGCGGTGTTGCGCACGAAATCGAGTTCCTGATCAGGCACGCGGTTGGCTACGATGCCCAGGAGCCGATCGTCGAGGCGCAGCTTGGCTACGATGGAATCATCCAGGAACGAGAGGCGATCGCAGTAGGGCACAACAGCCAGGACGCGCACGTCGAGCGCCTCCGCGACGACAGGCGTACCCAATCCCAGGCCGAACCCCTCCCGCAGCGACGCGCCACCCTCGAGAAGAACTACATCCCTGCCCTTGCTGACGCGCTCGAAGGCGGCCTTGACCTGACCAAGCAGGTCAGGCGGCTTCTTGGCCTCGATGGCCTGCGTGAGCAGTTCCTCCGTCGCCAGCACCCCAACGAGGTCGCAGGGCTTCTCGGGCAGTCCCAGTGTTCGGCCGACGAAGTCAGCGTCCTCGTCCGAGGGGCCGCACCTGGCCTGCCAGGGGTGCGTGCTGAGCGGCTTCAGGTAGCCAACTTTGAGGCCGTCCGCCTGGAGCCTGCGGCCTATGCCGAGGCAAAGGGCCGTCTTCCCGCTAAAAGTGTGTAGAGATGTGATGTACAGGGCTATCATCAGCGTCGCCTTTCGCTGTCTCGCAGCTCTCGCGGCTGTGTCTGGCCGCTCGCGCTACTCCTCTCCACCTTCCTCGCCTGTGGGCGCCAGGATCAGGCGCATGTCCAGCGCCATTGCTCCACGCCCTTCTTCGAACACAACCAGCGGGTTGATGTCCAGCTCAACGATCTCAGGGAAGTCGGTCACCAGCTGGCTGACTCGGACGAGCGCCTCCACCATCGCTTCGTGGTCCGCCCTCGGCTGGCCTCGAACGCCGTCAAGGATAGGATAGGCCCTGATCTCGTGGATCATCTCCCGCGCCTCCTCCGGGCTGAAGGGGGCGACGCGGAAGGCCACGTCCTTGAGTGCTTCGACGTAGATCCCTCCCAGGCCGAAGGCGACGAGTGGCCCGAACTGCGGGTCGCGGGTCATTCCGACGAGAACCTCGCGTCCCTTGGGAACCATCTGCTGCACCAGACATCCCCAGATCCGGGAGCCGGGGACGTATCGCTGAGCGCGGTAGACAATCAGATCGAAGGCGTCCCGTACGTCGTCGGCCGAGCCCAGGTTCAGTTTCACACCGCCCACGTCGGTCTTGTGAAGGATGTCAGGCGAGGCCACCTTCAAGACAACAGGGTAGCCCATCTCGTCCGCAACCTTGACCGCTTCGTCCGCCGTCTCAGCTACTCGGGATTCAGGAATCGGGAGGCCGTAGGCCTCCAAGACCTCACGGGCCTCTGAATCACCGATCGACACCCGGCCCTCGTCGCGGACCCGCCTGAAGAGGTCGCGCACGGCTTCCGCGCGAACCTTGCGGCGCTGGATGGTGGGCTCAGGCGCCTGCTTCTCCAGGCGGTATGTGTTCATAGCGGCCAGCGCCTCGGCAGCCCGCTCGGGGAAGGGATAGCTGGGAACGCCGAGCTCCTGGAGCAGGTCGATGCCGGGCCTGACGCGGGCCTCGCCCATGAAGCAGGCTGCTACCGGCTTGTCTGCGCCCTTGGCCACGCACCCAATGGCACGGGCCGTCTCTTCGATCTCTGTGACCGCCTGCGGAGTGATGATGACCAGTAGCCCATCTACGTTTGGGTCTTTGAGGGTCAACGCTATCGCCTGCTCGTACCTGGCGGCCGGGGCGTCTCCCAGCAGGTCTACAGGATTGGCCACGCTCGCCTCGCCGGGAAGGCCACTCGTCAGGGCGTCTGCGGTATCTGCCGCGAGGTGCGCCAACTGCAGGCCAGCGTGCTCGAGAGCGTCCGTGGCCAGGATGCCGGGGCCGCCCGCGTTAGTGACGATGCATATCCGGTCACCCTTCAGCAGCGGCTGGTAGGCGAAGGCCCGGGCGTAGTCGAACAGCGCCTCCATCGACTCGGCTCGCAGCACGCCTGCCTGCTTGAACGCGGCCTGGTAGGCGGCCTCGGAGCCCGCCAGACTGCCTGTGTGCGAGGAAACCGCGCGCGACCCCGCCGCGGTCACGCCCGACTTGATGGCTACGACCGGCTTTCTGTGGATCGCCCGGCGCGCAACTTCCATGAACTCCTGGCCGTCCGGCAAGCCCTCCACGTAGATCAGGATTACCCGGGAGTCAGGGTCATCAGCCCAGGCGCGCAGCAAATCGGTCTCGCTCACATCCGCTTTGTTCCCCAGGCTGACGAACTTGGCTAGGCCGAGCTGGCCTGCCATTGCCATATCCAGCACGGCGGTGCCCAGCGCCCCGGACTGGGACATGAAGGAGATCGGTCCCCGCGGCGGCATCCCGGCAGCGAAGGTGGCGTTGAGCGGCGCGGCCGTATCGATGACGCCGAGGCAGTTGGGGCCGATGAGACGGATCGAGTGCTTGCGGGCGATCTCCATCAACTCGACCTCCCGCTCCAGCCCTTCGCGGCCGGCCTCGCGGAAGCCGGCACTGATAACCACAACAGCGCTGATGCCCTTCTGGCCGCACTCCTCGACCACTGAGTTGACGAGCCGGTACGGAATGACGATCACCGCCAGATCAATCTCCTCCGGCACCTCGAGCACGGACGGGTAGGCCTTGAGCCCCAGGATATCATCCGCCTTGGGGTTGATCGGGTAGACCTTGCCGGTGAATCCGCCCTCGATGATGTTGGCCAGCACGGCGTGGCCTAGCTTCTCGGGATCGCGCGAGGCGCCGATGACGGCAATGGAACGGGGGCGAAAGAAGGTGGTGAGCATAGGCTATTCTGCTGCAGCGAAGGCTTCCCCAGGCGGGTCGGCCCGAATGGTACACGAAAGGAGCGGATTTGGCAAGCACTGCGGAGGCGACTCTAGCCTGCCGGACCGCCCGCTCCTGCGAGAATCGAATCCGGCGGTGGAGCATGTGCTAGCGGTCGATCCAGCGGCGAAGCTCTTGCCTCTGGAGCAGCCAGGTGGCCAGGAGGAAGAACGCGGCGCCCAGCACTACCCCGCCGCCGCCCACAAGCAGCGGGTCGCGGTCCGGCAGAGCGGCCTGCCAGGCACATAGAAGAAGCAGCATACCGGCGGCGGCCAGGGCTGTCCTGGCCAGCGAAGCAGTGATCGCCCTTCCCTCAAGTCCGCCCAGGCGCGAGCGCAGCAGGCAGAGAAGGCCCGCTAGCTGGGCCAGGGCAGCAAGCGAGCTGGCCAGTGCCAGGGCGGCGTGCTCGGGCCAGCCAGCGGTCCTGAAGAGCGGCGGCAGGGTCAGGCTGAGGACGATGTTGGCCGCCACTGCCACTCCACCCACCCACACCGGTGTGAAGGTGTCCCGCAGGGCGTAGAAGGCCCGCGCGGCTATCTCGACACCGGAGTGGCCGACGAGGCCTACGGCGTAGAGGGCCAAGGCCCAGGCGACCGCTTCAGTGGAGGAGGCCTCGAAGGCGCCCCTTTCGAATAGAAGGGCAACCAGGGGCCGGGCGAGGACGACGAGGCCGACGGTGGCCGGCAGAGAGAAGAGGAATACGGCGCGCAAGACGGCAGCGACCGTGCTGCGCATCTCGGCGCGCTGGCCTCGGGCCTCTTGATCGGCGAATGTGGGGAAGGCCGCCGTCGCCGCCGCCTGGGCAAAGACGCCCTGCGGCAGCAGCATGAGCGGCCAGGCGTAGTTGATGGCAGAAACCGCTCCTTCTCCCATCCCAGTGGCCAGGCTGTTGTTGACGACGAAGTTGATCTGGGTGATAGAGGTACCGATTATCCGGGGTATCATCAGCCGGGCCACTTCACGAACGTCGGGCAAGCCCAGACCGAGGGAGGGTATGTACCTGGCGCCTAGCCTGAGCAGAGCCGGGACCTGGATCAAGAGGTGGAACAGCGCTCCGGCGACCGATCCAATGGCCAGGCGCCAGACACCCATACCCTCGGGCAGAAGGAGCGTACTGCCGATCAGCGACAGGTTGTAGACAGAAGGGGCCAGCGACGGCAGCAGGAAGTGCTGATGGGCATTCAGTACGGCCATCGCGACTGCGCTAGCGCCAAAGATGGCAGGGGCAACCAACAGTAGCCGCAGCAGGCGGACGGTGAGCAGCTGCTGGTCCGCCGAGAAGCCGGGAGCGATCACCGTGGGGACTAGGAGGGGTGCGAGTATGGCGATGAGAACGCTGAAGATGGTGAGCGCCAGCACTGCCAGATTGGCTACTGCCGAGGCGAGCCTCCACCCGCTGTGGGGATCCCCCCTGACGAGGTGGCGGGTGTAGGTGGGGATGAAGGCCGACCCCAGCGCCCCGCCGACGAGGACCATGAAGACCAGCTCGGAGATACGGGCGGCCGCCTGGTAGGAATCGAGATCTGCGCTGGTACCGAATTCGTCGCCGATGACGATCTGGCGGACAAGCCCCAACGCCCCGCTGAGGGCGAAAGCGGCCATCACCAGGGAGGCGGCACGAGCTACTCGGCGCCGGCTATGAGTCACGGTGCCTCTCTCCAGGAATGGAGGTGACACAGGAGGGGAACTGACGGCGACGATGTGCATAAACGCGTGGAGAGCCAGGGCCGCCACACCCTGGCTCTCCCCAGAAGGAGGAGAAGAAGAGAAACCGCCTCTGGACCTGACTTCATGGTATCATGCGTGGCGCTAGGCACTTGACGCTAGCCCTACGCGTACCCTACGGCTGCCCTACGACCGTCCGCCGCGGGGCCTTGTGAAGCGGTCAGGCCGGCCCTGTGCCTGCGGAAAGCGCACCCGGAGGGTGCCTAGGCCGGCAGGGTTGGGATGACGATGGTGAAAGCGCTGCCCTTGCCGGGAGAACTCTCCACCCACACCCGTCCGCTGTGCTTCTCCACCACTGACTTGACGATCGACAGGCCCAGCCCTGTGCCCTCTATTCCTGCCGTCTCCTCCGTATCGACTCGATAGAACCTATCGAAGATGTATGGCTGCTGGGAGACGGGTATGCCGATGCCGTTGTCGGCCACCCGGACGACAACGTGGTCCCCTTCGGCGTGGGCGGTCACACTGACCCACCCGCCGACTCCCGTGTATTTCACAGCGTTTACCAGCAGGTTGTCCATCACCTGGCGTAGACGGTGCGGACTGCCGCTGATGGGCGGCAGCTCCTGGGGAGGGTCCCAGCGCAGCTCCTGGCCTTTCTCAAGCGCCAATGGCTGGCAACTGTGCACGGCGCGTTCGATCACCGCCAGCAGGTCACAACTGCACATCTCCAGGTCCCGCCCGGCCTCGATGCGACCGATCTCGAGGAGGTCGTCGATGAATCGAGTCACCGACTCTGCGCTCTCGCGAATGAAGCCGGCAAACTCGCGGCCTCGCTCGGAAAGCTCGCCCGAGCTCAAGAGCAGGTCCACGTAGCCCAAGATGGTGGCCAGGGGAGTGCGCAGGTCGTGCGAGACTGAAGATACGAACTCAGACCTGATTCTCTCAAGCTCCTTGAGGTGAGAGATGTCCTGAACGACGAGCGCCCACCCTACGCCATCGATCTGTGCAATCTGTGCATCCACCGTTCTGCCGTCCTCCAGGGATATCTCTCTCTGCGCGGTCTCCGCCTTCTGATCGAAGAGGCTGGCTATGTCACGAAGGTGGGTCTGGGGGATTGCCTGCTCGAGCGGCAGCCCGAGCGCTCTCTCTGCTACCAACCCCAGGGCTGCGCACGCCGCGTCATTGCAGAAAGACACACGTTTCTGCTCGTCGACGAGGACCACTCCGCCCCAGTCCCCACGCAGGATGGCCTCGAGCTTTTCCCGCTCGCTGTCGACGGCGTCGAATAGCTGGGCATTGACCAGGGCGACCCCGGCGTGAATGGCGAGGGCGGACAGCAGATCGGCGTCGCGGTCGGTGAAGCGGCGCCCAGGTTCCGTGGTCGTGACGCCGATAACTCCGACGCACTCACCTCCGGGAAGGACGATAGGGGAGTACAGGAGGGATCTGACGGAGTGGCCGGTTGGCGCTTTGAGCCTCTTGCCGGACTTGAGGACAGGACGGCCAGCGCGCAGCGCCGTGAGCACGGCCCGGTGAGCAATAGGCTTGCCGAGTGGCGCTTTGTGGCGTTGAGGTCCTCGCACCGCTCTGAGGGTGGGAGCCCCGGACTCGTCCTTCAGGACGATGAGGCTCTCCTCGGCACCGAGTGCTCCCGCAGCCAGTTTGAGCAGGCGATCAACAGCCTCGTCCGGGGGGCCCAGCAGGATGGCCGCTCTAGAGAGTCCGACCAGGGCGGCCGCCTCGCCCAGCCGGCGGCGCAACCTATCGTTCTCCCTGCATAGCTGCTGCAACTGGCTGTTCAGGTCCGGACCGCTGGCAGCCAGCGGCAGTACCAGATCGAGTGCGGCCCGGACCTGGCCGCGGTCAAACGGTGCGACCAGGCAGAGGTTGGCTCCCAGCCGATACGCCTCCAGCACCGACTCCTCACTGCCTGACGGTGCGGTGCAGACTATCGGGGCGTCGAATCCCTGCCCTCGGAGGGCCCGAATGGCCTTGACGCCTGCCTGTTGTGGATCACCTATCACGAGGATGAGGGCGTCCGCGCGGGATTCGAGGGCCAGTCGGGCCGGGTCCTGGCCTTCGGCTGCAATCGTCACTTCCCGTGCGGCGCTTTCGAGAGCTTCCGCCAGCAGCCGGCTTCTGTCTGCGTCCGCTATCAGAACAGACTGCCTCTTCATAGAACCTACCTGGAGGGCTGGTATCGGCGGCATGATACCTGCAATCGGCCCACGGGTCAAATCGTAGTCGGAGGCCGATCTGGGCAAGCAGCTGTTCAGGGGCTGACTGGCCCCAGGGGCGCCGGTGCAGAAACGCCGGCGGCCTACAGGCGCCTCGACGGGGCCGATGGCGGTTGCCTGATTTGGGAAAGCGGTGTAGAATACCGCCCCGTGGCGGCCGTGCTGGATGAGGGCGCAGCTATCGCGTAGTCGGGGCGGACAGCCGGCAAGCACCGTCTAGACGATGGAGCCGCTGACGAAGGGATCGGCAAGGAGGTCTTTCGTCGATGAGCGATCACGAACCCCGCCTACCTGAGGTTCCCCCCGAGCTGCAGGGCAACGTGCGCCTGATGCCCTGGGACAAGCTCTACAACTGGAGCCGCAAGCGGTCCTTGTGGCCCATGTTCTTCGGGTTGGCTTGCTGTGCTTTCGAGATGATAGCCACGTTCGATGCCCGCTTCGACCTGGCCCGCTTTGGGATGGAGATCATGAGGGCCAGCCCGCGCCAGGCGGACCTCTTGATAGTCTCTGGTACAATCACCAAGAAGATGGCTCCCCAGCTGGTGCGCCTGTATAACCAGATGGCCGAGCCGAAGTACGTGATCGCTCAAGGGGCGTGTGCCATCTCCGGCGGCCCCTTCAAGGAGGCATACAACGTCGTCTCCGGGGCGGACAAGCTCATCCCGGTAGATATCTACCTGCCGGGGTGCCCGCCCAGGCCGGAGGCGCTGTTCCACGCTGTCTTTCAACTTCACGCCAGGATCGATCGCGAGCGCATAAGCGACGTTCGCTGGTACCAGAAGGGCGATGAAGAGGGGATTCCGGTTCCGGCGCTGGGGCCCGACCTCGTTGACTATCGCCTGGAGAAGCAGATAGCTGCGGCTGGCCGTCGCAGAGCGGCCAAGGAGGGAGAGTCGTGAGCGAGGGGGCCCCCGAAGTCAAGGTCTCCCGGTCGACGAGCGAGCTACACTCTCTACTGAGCGAGCGCTTCTCCGGCGCGGTGCGGCCCGCCGAGCACGAGGGGCTCGTCGTCGCAGCCGATCGCCTCGTCGATGTGGCCAACTACCTACGAGATGACCATGGCTATTCGTACCTGGCCTGCGTGACCGGCGTCGACTACCCCGAGCCGGCCTCTGGTCATCCGGCACGCTTCGAGGTCGTATATCACGCCTGCCGCAGCGAGGGGGAGCCAATCGTGCTGCGTGTCCACGCCGACCGGGCGGACCCTGTAGTCCCCTCTCTGGTGCCCGTTTGGCCAGCGGCCGGTTTCCAGGAGCGGGAGGTCTGGGACCTGGTGGGCGTTCGCTTCGACGGCCATCCGGATCTCCGGCGCATCCTCTTGTGGGAGGGGTTTGACGGCCATCCGCTGCGCAAGGACTGGCATGAGGCCTACTACGAGGCGGACCAGAAGCCCTTCCCCAGCCGCTATCCCGAAGGGAAGCCGGCAGCGGCGGAAGAGGGTACTCCGTGGAAGCGGAACCTGCGCCTGCCGCCCGGCTGGTCGGTCAAGGGGTGGCAGCCGGAGGACGAGGCTGTCTATGGCACGTTGGACGAGGAGGAGGGCGGCAACGGGCGTGTGGCAGGCACGGACCGGGTGGTGATCAACATGGGGCCCCAGCACCCGAGCACGCACGGCGTGCTTAGGCTGGTTGCCCTCCTGGATGGTGAGACGATCAAGGAGTTGCGGCCGGTGCTGGGCTACCTGCACCGCTGCCACGAGAAGATCGGAGAGCGGAACACCTGGCTGGGCAACATGCCGTACACCGACCGTCTCGACTATATCACCTCCATGGCCAACAACTTCGGCTACGCGCTGGCGGTGGAGAAGCTGCTGGATATCGACGTGCCGGAGAGGGCGCATTATATCCGGGTGATCATGGCCGAGCTGACCCGGGTGATCAACCACATGGTCTCGATCGGCTTCGTCTGCAACGACCTGGGCAACTACTTCACGGGAATGCTATACGCGCTGCAAGAACGTGAGCTGATCCTAGATCTCTTCGAGATGACGGCTGGGTCCCGCATGATGTGCAATTACTACCGCTTCGGTGGCGTCGCGCGCGATGTGCCGGAGGGCTTTGTGCCGATGGCGAAGGAGCTGGTGAACGAGCGCCTGCCGCGGCGCATCGACGAGCTGGAGACATTTGCCGTGGGCAACGACATCTTCCGAGCCAGGACGATGGGCGTTGGCGTGCTGCCGGCAGACGTCGCGGTTGCTTACGGCTGCACGGGGCCGCTGCTGCGGGCGAGCGGTGTGCCCTACGACGTGCGACGCGCCGACCCCTATTCAATCTACGACACGTTCGATTGGGACGTCGTGGTACGATACGAGGGTGACGTGATGGATCGGGTCATGGTCCGCTTCGGCGAGCTGCGCCAGTCGCTGCGTATTCTGAAGCAGGCCCTGGAACGGCTGCCCGCAGGTCCGATCGATTCCGGCAAGAAGCGGCACAACGTGAAGGTGCCCGAGGGCGAGGCCTACGGCCGCATCGAGCATCCCAAGGGGGAACTCGGGTTCTTCCTGGTGAGCGACGGCGGCCGAAACCCCTACCGCTACCACGTTCGCGCTCCGAGCTTCGTCAACCTGGGCGTCTTAGGCTACCTGGCCCGGGGGCAGAAGATAGCGGACATAGTGGCGATCCTGGGTAGCATAGACATCACTCTGGGCGAGGTCGATCGATGACATACGGGCTCGGACTGGCCAAGTCGTTCTGGGTTACGCTTCGGCGGCTGGCGATAACCTACTGGGAGGACATCCGCTTCCTGGGCCGGCGCTATCGCCCCGAGAACCTCCCCTACCGCCAGAGCGCAAAAGGGCGCGGCGTAATGACCGTGCAGTATCCGAAGGAACGAATGACACTCCCCGAGAACTACCGCCAGTTCCCGTTCCTCTTGGAGGAGCCGGGCGCCGACGGAATCCGCTGTGTCGCCTGTGGCATCTGCGCCCAGGTCTGCCCGCCGCAGTGCATCTGGGTCGAACGAGCCACGGATTCCCAGACTGGGAAGCCGCTGCGCAAGCCGAGCGCTTTCTACATCGACGTGAGCATGTGCATGTCCTGCGGCCTGTGCGCGGAGTTCTGTCCCTCCGACGCTATCAAGATGGACCACGACTATGAGATCGCCGCCTACCAGCGGTCCTTCCTTTGGGGGCTGGATAGGCTCGTCAGACCGCTCGACCATCACGCACAGATCCACCCTAAGGCGCACAGTGCGGAACAGGCCGAGCGGCGGAGGAAGGCCGCTCAGGCGAAGGATGGCTGAGGTCCCTGAGCAGGAGTCGCCCTCTGGTTCCGCCAGCCCCAAGGATCTGGTTGCTGGCGTGCGCTTCCACGCCACCGGCAAGGTCTACCACTTCGACGCCTCGGGTCACGCCGATCTGGAGAATGGTGACTTCGTGCTGGTGGAAACGTCTCGCGGACTTGAGCTGGGCGAGGTGCTCACCGTGCGGCCTGCTCGCGGAGGGGAGAAGGTCGGGTCTCTCAAGCCAATCCGCCGGCGGGCGACCGGCCGCGACCTGGCACTACGCCAGCGCCGGCAGGAAAAGGCGGAGGAAGCTCTCAGGCTTGCCCGGGACCTGGCCAAGGAGCTCGATCTCCCTCTCAAGATCGCCGCGGCAGACTACACCTATGATGGCCGCAGGCTCACCATCCTATACGTCAGCGAGGATGGTGAGAAGGGCGTGAACAAGCTGCGGGACCGGCTCCGCCGCCAGTTCGGCGGGCCGGTAACGCTGCGGCGCGTCGGTCCCCGCGACCATGCCAAGTTCCTGTCCGGGTACGGTGCCTGTGGGGAAGTGAGGTGCTGCTCCCGGTTCCTGAGCGAGTTCCAGTCCGTGTCGATGAAGATGGCGAAGGCTCAGGGCGTATCCCTGAACCCCTCGGAGATCACGGGCATGTGCGGCAGGCTCCGCTGCTGTCTGGTCTACGAGCATGAGCAGTATGCCGAGGCCTGCAAGTCGATGCCCCCGGTCAAGAAGCGCGTGCGCACCCCGCACGGTGAGGGCAGGGTGGTCGGCCTGCTGCCCCTCAAGGGGGTGGTGGTCGTGCAGATCGAGGATCGGAGAGTGGAGGTGCCTGCGCAAGAGGTCGAGCGGATCAAGTAAGGATGCTTGTCCGCCGGCGCCCCGGCGGTCAGGCGGGCACACGGCGGATCGTGTGTCGAACCGTGCAGCAGAGCAGCGGGCGACGGGACAGCCGTCGCCCGCGATTGTATGGGCGGCGGGCGTCGGAAGTTGCGCGGGGACTGGCGCAGAAGTACAATGGAAACGAGAACCCGGGAGGTGGGGTGGTAGATGGGCAAAGAAGGGGATTCCCTGGCCGAGGCTCAGAAGTTGCGCGAGCAGCTAGTCGCCTGGCGGCGCGACTTTCACATGCACCCGGAACTGGGATGCGAGGAGGAGCGGTCTGCCGGGGTCATCGCAGATCGGCTGCGGGAGCTCGGATACAGCGTGCAGACCGGTGTGGCCAAGACGGGCGTCGTGGGTCTGCTGGAGGGAGGTCAGAGCGGTCCTGTGGTGATGGTGCGCTTCGACATGGATGCCCTGCCCATAACCGAGGAGTCCGAGGCCGAGTATGCTTCGCAGAACCCGGGCGTGATGCACGCCTGCGGTCACGATGCCCACATGGCGATCGGGCTCGGCGTGGCCACGGTGATGGCGGGCAGGCGGGCCAAGCTGAAGGGAACGCTCAAGCTCGTCTTTCAGCCGGACGAGGAGCGCGGCGGAGGGGCCAGGCGAATGGTGGAGGAGGGCGTTCTGGACGGTCCCCGGCCGGATGTCGTCCTGGCAACCCACGTCTGGAGCGAGAAGGCTGTGGGAATAGTGGACGTGACGGCGGGACCGGTGATGGCGGCGGCCGAGAAGTGGGCCTGCACGGTGCGGGGGCGCGGTGGGCACGGCGCGATGCCCCACCAGGCAATCGACCCCGTCGTCGCCGCTGCCCAGATAGTGATGAGCCTGCAGACCGTCGTTAGCCGGAATGTCAGCCCGCTGGATACGGCAGTCGTCACCGTGGGCACGATCTCCGGCGGCGAGGCCTTCAACGTCATCCCGGCCGAGGTGGAGATGACGGGCACAATCCGCAGCTACAGCCCCGCAGTGCGCGAGCGCGTACTCGAGCGCGTGCGGCAGGTAGCGGAGGGAGTGGCAGAGGCCGGCGGGGCGCGGGCCGAGCTGGAGTTCACACCGCTTACACCAGCGCTGATAAACGATCCGCAAGTCGTCGCGGTGGTGCGCGAGGCCGCTGAGGAGGTCCTGGGGCCGGAGAACGTCAGCTCGGGGGAGCGGACCATGGGCAGCGAGGACGCGGCCTACTTCCTGCGCCAGGTGCCGGGCTGCTACTTCTTCCTTGGCTCAAGCAACCCGGAACGGGGCATCGACGCTCCACACCACAACCCGCGATTCGACATAGACGAGGACGCCCTGCCCCTGGGAGTGGCAGTGATGGCCCGGGCGGCGGCGCACTACCTGCTCTAGGGTGAGGGCGCTGACAGGATGACCAGAGCGGGGCCGCTCAATTGGCGTACCGGGGCCGGCTGGCTTGTCCTCGCCGGCGGTGGAGACTGGCGCAAGGGGGAGACTGGCGAGGTAGATGCGGCTGTCCTGGGATGGGCCGACCTGACCAGGCCGATCGCGTTGCTGCCGACCGCCGGTATCTCTACAGCGGAAGGCGAGGAGCTGGTTGACCATTTCGTCGACCTGGGCGGGCCGAGCGGCAGCGTGGTGACCATACGGAGCCCAGCAGGTGCACGCAAGGAAGACAACTGCGAGAGCATCGCCGGGGCCGGACTGATAGTCGTGGCTGATGGGCCCGATCCGCTGCGACTGGTGCGGGCGCTCAGCGGGCAACCGGCAATCCAGGCAATAGTGGACGCTTTTGTGTCCGGGGCAGCGGTCGTGGGTGTCGGGGCGGGAGGCGCGGCGTTCGGCGCCTGGGTAGCTGGCACAGGCAAGGGAGAGCCTGTGGAGCGTGGATGGGCCTGGCTGGAGCAGGCGATAGTAGAGCCGCACTTCGAGGGCACCGAATCGTCCGGGCGCTTGCGCACCCTGCTTCGGCGCCACCCTGACTGCCTCGGGATCGGCGTTCCGGAGGGCGGAGCGCTGGCGCTGGGCCCAGGCGGCGAAGTGGTGACCGTGGGCTCCGAGCAAGTTACGGTAGTTGTGGACGCGGAGAGGAAAACGGAATCCGGCTAGCCGCTACGGACAGAGATGGCATCGGCTGGGCGCCTGGAGGCGCCGGAACGACGCGTCAAGAAGCCCCTCCAGGAGACCGGCCGCTTGATCTAGTCGTCGTCAGGCGTCCCCTCGGGTGTATCCTCGACCGGCGTGCTCTCAGGCGTGACCGTCTGCTCCTCTGCTTGGGAAGTGGCTGTTTGCTCGGGCGTCGGCGTAGCTAGCGGCTCGAAAAGACCGTCGCGCGTGGCCTCTACCAGCGTTCGCACGCTGTAGTCGTATGCTCTGGCGAAGTAATCGGACTGGCTAGATCTGACCACATAGGTGCCGTCGTCCTCGTCCAGCGATCCTATGATGATTGTGATCGTCTGGTCCGGCGTGACGAGCGTCAACTGGGCCACGGGCTCCTCCATGCCGTAGCTCGAAAGCGCCGTCTTGCCCAATGGCTCCTTGATGGTGAGAGAGCTGGCCTGGGACGCAATGGATGTGACCTCCGTCTGGATCACGGCCTCTCCCTCGGCCACCTGCTCGCTGGTCCAGTCCCCCTCCTCACTCCTGGCGAATTGATATGTGCCGCTGCCATTCTCGAGGGTCAATCCGGTGATCTCGTCGATCGCTACGCCCACGTATGCAGTGTCGATCCAGGACGAGGCGTTGGCACCCACCTCCCAGCTGTAGATCCCCTCGCACAGGTACGTCTCGCTCTGACCTACAAGTCGCACGTGGCTTGCTCCGTAGATAGGAGAAGAGCCAAGCAGGAAGGCGTACTCGGTTCCGTCCTGCGTCTGGAATTCGACCCGGCGAATGAAGTCGTCTTCGGCCACCTGAAGCCGGCCGTGGCTCGTATCCGTCCGCGCCACCAGCCGGTCTGAGGAGAGAGCGACTATCTTGGCCAACACGGCGACGACCTTGGATTCGTCCGCCGGGTAGTCGTCCGCCTCAGGCAGCACCCAGGCTCCGTCCACCTGGGAGAGCGAGACTGTGTATCCGGCGGGGCCATCCGTGATCGTCAGAGACGTGACGTCACCGACCTCCAGGCCGGGGAAGAGGGGCTCGCCGCTGGCCGCCGCAGGCCGGCTAGGCCAGAAGACGACGACGCTGATGATCAGCTGGACGATGAGGGCGGCTGCCAGGATTCGGTTGTGCTTCTCTGTCATCTTCTCACCTCTCGCTTGGCCCTGGATCGGGAAGACGGGGGCAGCAGCTCAACGGGCAGCTCGTTCTGCCGCCGGGCGTGCCAGAGGATACCAATGCCAGCAAGGCCAAGCAGCGCCACACCGTAGTTGGCGAGCTCCCAGAGCTTCTGTTCGCTATCAGTTAGATCCTGCAGCAGGCGCGCGCGAGTCCCGCGCGCCCGTATCTCCAGCAGCTCCTGGTCCTCGGTGCACCAGGAGACCGCGTCGAGCACGAGCTGCAGACCGTTGAGATAGGCGTCGCCAACAAGCTGGGACGTGACACCGAAGACGAAGTCGTCGACGAACTCAGTGCTGCCGAATACGACAAGGCGGGACGACTCTGGAGACTCCTCGATTAGGCCGCCTGTGGCCACCTCCGTGCCGTCCTCGGCCACAGGCGGCTCCTGACCGGCGAATGCGCTCTGGAAGGGGCCTACTACTGAGACGGCTAGTGTGTGCGTGTCCATGCTCTCCGGTGCAGGCACGGACCACTCCCAGACGGCCGGCGTAGATTGCGTCCAGGCTGCTCTGGTGGACTGCAGGAGAGATGTCACTTCCCGCTCTGGTTCGAGCGCTTCGCTTACCGTAATCGGAGAGGTCCAATGGAGCGTAACCGCATTGAGGCTGGCGACTATGGGGCTATCCGCGTCCATGCCATCCGTGCGGATGTCAACAAAGAAGGGATATTGGATGATGTCGTAGCCCACGAACTGGCCGGTGGCTGGGTCGGTAACGGGCAGCAGGAAGAGATCGTTCTGCTGGTCGAGAACCAGCTGTTCCGCCACGTGGATTCCGTAGCTGTCCAGCAGGTCGCCTACTCCGTCGCTGAGAAGCCTCAGGCCCAGGCCGCCGGAGTATGGGTCTGCAGTGACGGCGTAGTTGCCGGCCGCCGCAATGACCGAGCCGCCGCGCATCAGGTGCTGGTCGACGGCGAAGCGCTCGATATCTGTCATGCTCTGTGGAGCGACGAGCAGCAGAACGTCGACGTCGGCGCCCACCTGGCCAGTGCTGAGATCTACGTACCTGACCTCGTACTCCTGGAACAGCGCCTCGTACAGACCATCCCAGCTGGATAGAGGCTCCTGCTCCTGGCCGTAGATGTCGTAGGTCGGCTCGCTGGGCGGCGTCCACAGGCCCACCACCTGCAGGAAGCCGGAGGAGGCTCGCTTGAGGGCGGACTCTATCGCGGCGCCAACTTCGGCTTCACTGGGGCCGGAATAGATGATCTGCACCTCTTCACCGACCTGCAGCAGCATGTGGAAGTAGTAGCTCTGGCTCGAGAAAATAGAGACGGCGATAGGGCGGAGGCCGTAGCGGTCGTACAACTCCTGCCGCGTCACCGGGCTATCCGGCGCGTCCGGATCGACCAAGGAGAAGGTGAACTTGCCGCCCGAGACGGCGGCGATTTCCTGCGCCACCTGCTCGATCGTACCGGGCACATCCGCCAGGTCCTCGGGCAGCGTATCCGGCGTTACGTATGCCGTCAGCTGCGCAGGCTCAGGCAGCGAGGCCAGCACCGCTTCGATGCTCTGGAAGCCGTACACCACCTTCTTGAGCGCGCTGGTCAGGTCATACTCCAGGTTGCGGAGGCTGACCTCAAGCTCATCTCCCGTGGCGTCAACCTCCACCAGGTCCTGGAAGTCGAGCACCTTGCTCTGGTCACCGTAGAGGATCAGGATATGGAAGTAGGCATTGACAATGGAGGTTTCGTACTTGTCCTGAACCTGGAATGGGTAGGACTGCACTCCGTAGATCTGGTTGGCCTCCGTCTCCGCCTCAGGGTCGGTGGTGGGGTCGAGAACCACCAGCTCCAGCATCCCCCCGGAGGCAACTTCGTACTCCTCGAGCATGTCGCGAATAACCGGGACAAGAGGGTCGAGCAGCGGGTGGGTCCGCTCGCTGAAGTAGGCCCGGATTGTCAGCGGCTCCTGCAGGTTGGAAAGCAATTGGCGGGTGGTATCGGATAGAGTGTACTCCCGATTCTCGGTCAGGTCGAGCCTCAGGCGGCCGAATGGGTAGAGCCATACGTTGAAGACCACCAGGTTGGCTACGAGGAGAACGACGGTGAGCGTCCTGCTGCGCCTGTAGGGAAGCGTGTGCTCTCCTTCGCTCCACCTCTTGGCACTGAGGGAGATGACGTTCAAAGCCAGAAAGATGGCGGATAGTGATAGGTAGTAGACAAGATCTCGCAGGTCTACAACGCCCCGTTGTATGGATGCGAACCGGCTGCCGGAACCAATAGCGCGCAGCACGTCGGCCACGGACCCGCCGAAGAGCTCGGTCACGCCGCCGGAGCCGACGATGTAGAACAGGCCGCAGACGAGAGTGGCCAGGATAAGGGCCACTATCTGGTTATCGGTGCGGGACGAGACGAACAGGCCGATCGCGGCATACGCCCCGGCCAGGAGCAGTGCGGCCAGATAGCCACCGGCAACCGGGCCCCAGTCCAGGCTACCGAGCAGGCCAACGGTGAAGGGTACGAACAGCGTCATGGCCAGGGAGACGGCGACGAGGATCATGACTGCCAGGAACTTGCCCAGCACGAGACGAATCTCGGGCACGGGCAGCGTGAGCAGCACCTCCAGCGTCCCCGAGCGCTGCTCCTCGCTCCACTGCCGCATCGTCAGCGCCGCGACCAGGAGGATCATCAGCGCCGGCATCCACTCGAAGAGCGGACGGACATCTGCGATACCTCGGGCGAAGAAGGTCTCGGCCCAGAAGAAAACGATGAGCGTGATAGCCAGGAAGACGCCGATGAATATGAGAGCGAGCGGCGAGCCGAAGTAGCCCTCCAGCTCCTTGCGAGTGATTGCCAGAACCTGTTTCATCGACTCACCTCGTCGCTGCTGAGGCTGGGCGGCCTAGGCGGCTGTCGCCAGCTCGTTGAACACCGCTTCGAGCGTGCGCACGTCTGGGCGCAGCTCCCGTACCGGCCAACCCTTGTCCTTGGCCAACTCGAAGACTGCCGGACACAGGTCCGCGCCATCTGCTTCTTGCCCTGCTATGCGGAAGGCGGCGTATCCCTCCGAGGTCTTGGTCTGCTCGACGTCCTTGACTCCCGCGAGGGCCCGCAGGGCTTTCCGTGCCCCTGAGGGCGCGCTCTGCAGAACAAGGACCGCGTCCGGTGTGGCGGCGAGTTCGGACAGCCGCGCGTCCGCGCGCACCTCGCCGCTGATGATGATCAGTACCCGGTCGCACAACGCCTCTACCTCGGAGAGGATGTGGGTGGAGAAGAGGATGGTGCTGTGCTTGGCCAGGGAGCGAATGAGACGGCGGATCTCGACCATCTGCGTAGGATCGAGCCCCAAGGTGGGCTCGTCGAGTATCAGAAGCCGGGGCCGGTGGATGATTGCCTGCGCCAGCCCGACGCGCTGGCGATAGCCTTTGCTCAGCTCGCCGATGGGGCGAGTGAGCTCCTCGGCAAGGCCGGTGGCGTAGACCGCCTCGGAGAGGCGCGCCTGCTGGTCATCCTCGGGGATGCCGCGCAGATCGGTCATCATCAGCAGGTATCCCTGCACCGAGAGCTCGGGGTAGAGGGGGGCGCTCTCGGGAAGGTAGCCGATATCGGCTTGGACCTCGCGGGTGTTCTCGAGCACGTCGAGGCCGTTGATGGTGACCGTGCCTTCGTCCGGCTGCAGATAGCCGGTGAGTATCTTCATCGTCGTAGTCTTGCCAGCGCCGTTGGGGCCGAGCAGACCGACGATCTCGCCGGCCGCAACGCGGAAGCTGATACCCTTCAGCGCCTCGATGGCGCCATACGATTTGCTCACGCCGCTAACGTCGATCATAGCTCGATCTCCTGAGGATGGTTCGCTGCTGGAGCACGCCCGCCCAGGGCCCTCCAGGCGTGGTATTATAACACTTCGAGCGGGCTCGTCAATTGTGAAGCGCGCGTGTGGCTAGGCGGACATCCCGGAGTGGCACGCCGCGCCGCAGCCTGGGCCATTTGGCACCAGACGTAGAAGATGAGCCCGGGTTGCGCAAAGCCACCCCCCCCCGGCGAGCCCACGTCTGGTCCTACTCGCCCACATACTGCGCTGCCCAGCCATAGTACGCGTCGTAGGGGACCCAGTCGCCGTGGAGCTCGGCAGTGTAGTAGTTCTCCGTTTCCTCACACGTCCGCGGCACCGACCCGTAGAACCATCTGGTATCGATGATTGCCCCGGTCCGCGCAGAGCGGATGTCTACTCGCTTTCTCCATTGATAGCGCAGAATGTCTGGAGCCGGGTTGCCGTACTGGTCCACGTAAGGCCCACAAGTCTCGATCAGCACCTCCGCATCATCCCACTCACAGATCACAAGCTCTGTCGAGCGGATGCTTAGAGGTACACCATAAGGGCTCCGCTGCAACCTCCATCCGCCTGGTTGCTCGAAGATAATGGCGGGGTGAGTCCCGCTGTGCACTGTGTAGTATGCTGCCTCTTCTACTCCCACCCCATCTCCGCACACAGCCGACATCGCCTCGATGACCAGTTCTTCGCTGTCAAGCCGTGTGTCTTCATCCCAACTCCCAAGGCTCTCCAACTGCGCATTCGTGAGGCCCACCATGTCGATCATCGTCGCTCGGTCGAGTGTCGCTCCGTCCATAGTAGCGCCTTCGACAACTGCCAAAGACAGATCAGCCGACCTCAGAATGGCTCCAGAGAGGTCCGCTCCCGAAAGATCGGCCTGCGACAGATCCGCTTGACTGAGGTCGACCTCGCGCAGGTCTGCGTTACTGAGGTCCGCTCGAGCGAACGATGCTCCCCACATGGGTGAGCCAGGCAGCGCAATACCGCTGAGCCGGGCGCGTCCGAGGTTCACGTCGCAGAGGCTGACCCCCTCAAGCGAAGAGGCTGTCATCAGTACTTCAGCGGTCAGACCATCCACGTCATCCAGTATCGCGCCTTCCAGATCGCAGCCAACCATCAGTGCACCGCTGAGAGTGGCTCCAGCAAGATTGGTGTGACTCAGACTGGCATTGGTCAGGTCGGCCGAGGAAAGGTCGGCATCGGTTAGGTCCAGGCCGCTCAGATCGGCCCCGCTCAGATCGATACCAGGCACGACAACGCCTTCGAGCTGACTGGCGGATGTGAGCACCTGAGCCGTCAAGCCTGACGCCGATGCAAGGACTGTCCGGCACAGGTCGGCGCCGACCAACGTTGCCCCTTCCAGGTCAGAGTCGGACAGGTCTGCATCAGACAGGTCTGCATCAGACAGATCCGTGTCACTCAGGTCGGCCCCCACAAGCTCCAGGCCGCTCAGATCTGCCCCGGTCAGGTCGAGCCCGCACAGGGAAGTCCCTTGCAGGCTGCCTGCCGACTGAAGCATCTCGCCGCTGAGGCCTTCGGCGCCGCACAGGTTGGCGCCGTCAAGCGCAGCGCCTGCCAGCGTTGTGTCGATCAGCACGACAGAGACCAACTGGGCGTCAGTCAGGTCGGCATCGGTGAGGTCGACACCGGACAGATGGGCACCGCTGAGGTCAATGCCCGCGAGATCGCCCCCTGCAAGCGAGGCTGAGGTCAACGTGATGCCTCTGGCAGTGGCGGCAAGGTCGAGCTGATCAGGCACAAGGCCGCTCGTGTCGACGAGGGTGGCATCCTCCAGGATGGTGTCAGTCATCGCCGCATTGGTGAGGATCGCACGGCTCAGATCTACACGAGTGAGATTCGAGCCCGAGAGATCGGAGCCGCTCAGATCGGCTCCTGCTAAGTTGGCATCGGAGAGATCGACGCCGCTGATATCCCTGTCCGAGAGATCGCGCCCGCCGAGGTCGACTCCCGGCTTGAAGCGAGGCGCTGTCAGCAGGATGACAATCGCACAGCCGGCACACGCGACCAATAGAGAACCAAAGGCGATTGTGACGATACGGCGGCGTTTCATTAGCTTCTCCTCCCACTGGCGGCATGACGTTGTTGGCGAATCAAGAGCTGCGCCATTCTACAGGTCTTTGCCCTATCGGTCAACAGGACCTACACGCAAACTACACTCGTGTGGACGCTTCCTCCCGGCAAGGGTACCTGCCGGGGGCAGCGCCCGCCGCTCCGGTCGGAGGCTGACGATGAGGAGCATTCGGCAGAGCGGGAGGAGGTCCCGACTCCGTCGGCGGTGCCTGCGGCAGCTGAGGAGTGTAGTCAGGGGCAGTGAAGAAGGACATCCCAGTGGGCGACCCCATGCCGGAATGCCGGGACGCCCCAAGCAAGATCGTCCTCGATGCTGCCGCCTGCTCCGCCCGCGAGATGCAGCTGGTGCGGACGTTGAGCGAGATGGTCAAGGCTCGCATGGAGAGGGATGGCCTTGACGGGGAAGGAGTGGACGGAGTCAGGAATGGCGCTTGAGAGCGTCAGCGGAAAGGATCTGAGGATGGCCGATGCCAGTGATCGGCGCCTCGATGGCGGTTCCATCCTCCAACAGCGCCGCGATCGTCCTCTCCAGCTCTCCTGCGGTCCAGCCCAGGACGTGGAAGACCTTGGCGATCATCTTCCTATCCGCCGCCACCACGTTGTGGAGATAGCGGGAGACGAGCACGAGCCTCGCCTCGCTCCGCTTGATCGACCTGGCCCGCTCCGGCAGGTCTGGATAGTGGCGCTCCAGGATCTCGTAGGTGAAGGCGTAGTTCCAGGCTCCAGTCTGGGCCACGCCGATGGGCAGCACCCTCAGCCCCACCTGGAGCTCGATGAGAGCGCGGTCGAATCGGGCCTTGGCGCTCTGCGCCGCCATCCGGGCCTCGCGTCGGAGGCGGATCGTGTCCAGCGGGCCGTGCTCGAGAAGCGCCTCGTAGATCGACTTCGCCTCGGCTGTCAGCAGGCCGTCCTCGTATAGCTGCAGGTAGTCGTCGAGCGAGCCGTAGCTCTCGCTGCAGGCGTAGAAGTGGGGGAGCAGCTCGAGCGAGACAATCGTCGCCCTCCTTCTGAGGAGCTTCCCGTAGTACCACCAGCGCTGCCCGAGCGACTCATCCTTCCAGCCCCAGCACTTGCTGATGTCCGGATCGTCGTGCTCCATCGGCACCGGGCGAACCCGTCCGGCGATGGCGTGGAAGAGGCTGGGCATTTCGATGCCCTTGATCGGCCAGAAGAAGCAGAAGCCCGTCTCCTCGACGAAGGCCCGGGCCTGATCGACCGTGCGGACCCTGCGCTCCGGCGTGCGGCGGTAGTTGGACTCCCGCTCACGGAGGACGTCCTCGTGCTTCACGCTGCGTCCTCACTTTGCAGCAACTGCTGGAAGAGAAACCAGGATCCCTTGCGCCCGCCTTGCTCCCGCGGCGCTCGGTCGTAGTAGATGTCGAACACCTCGCCGCTGCCTGTGCGAACCCGGTAGTAGTCCCTGCCCACGCCCCACGAGCCACTGCGCTCTGCAGCCTTGGCCCGGAAGGAGCCCCTTTCCTTCACGTAGAACGATGCGGTCTTGCCCCGCATGCGGTAGTCGTGCCACTCGCGGAGCACTTCCGCCACACGATACGTCCTACCCTCCCAGGTGAGGCTGTCCGGCGCGCCTGGCCTCTTCTCCAGCGATGGAGCCCGGTCGTGACTTACCTCTATTGGCGCGCCGATGAATCGGGTTGAAGGTCGGTGGGCCATGAGAGCGGAGACCTCTGTGGGCGGCGATTGACGCGGCGTACGATACCACGGCCCGGGGCAGGCGTCAAGCGGGGCCGGGCACCGCCGCCGGCCAGAGCGATAGCTGGCGAGCCGGATGGTGACCGTCGAGCAACACATACGGGGAGACGCGCCCTGCGGAGATACCCAGTTGGCGCAGGTCGGCCAGGTGGCCGATGCGGCCCTGGCGGCGGGCGGCCAGTATGCGGTCCGCCCCCTTCGGGCCTATGCCGGGCACGCGGAGCAGGTCGCTCCTGTCGGCCGTGTTGACTTCAACCGGCGAGTCGACGAGGTTCTGGCGCGCCCAGGCCAGCTTAGGATCTGTCCCCAATGGCAAGTTGCCTCCGCTGTCGAAGGGCAGCTCCTCAACGGAGAAGCCGTAGTCGCGAAGCAGGAACGACGATTGGTATAGACGGTGTTCCCTGGTGGGCGAAGCGGCCGGCAGATCCTGCAGCGGCGTGTCCGGCACCGGCTCGAAGCGGCTGAAGTAAGCCCTGGCCAGCCCGACCTGGTGCTGGAGCCACTCCGTCGTACTGAGTACCTCCAGATCGCTCTCCCCAGCCGCTCCGATGACGAACTGCGTGGTCGAGCTTGGCCAGGGCCCCACCTCGCCGCGGCGTATTTCCTCTATCCAGCGCAGCCGCTGAAGGAGCTCGCTGGCGAAGTCCTTGTGGGGACAGAGATGCGCCAGACGCTGGGGGTTGGGCGCTTCCAGGTTCACCGAAACGCGGTTGGCCAGTCTCATCGCCGCCAGTATCTGGTCCTTCTCCGCGCCAGGCATGATCTTGAGGTGGATGTAGCCGCGGAAGGAGTAGCGACGACGGAGGATCTCAGCGGCTGCGATCAGCCGGTCCTGCGTGCGCGGCCCGCCTCCAGCCACGCCGGAGCTGAGGAAGATGCCCTCGACCAGCCCGGTGCGATAGAGCCTGACGAAGAGCCCCGCCAGCTCGTCGGGAGAGAACGTGGCCCGGCGGAAGTCGCGCCCTTGGCGCACGCCGCAGTAGGCACAGTCCCGTTCGCAGGCGGAGGTAAGCAGCGTCTTGAGCAGGGCGATCCGCTTGCCCCCGGGCATCACCGCGTTGTAGATGAAGCGACAGGCGTCCTCACCATTGCGCGGCGCGGGCTGGCCAGAATCGATGACCTCCTCACAGGGCTCGTGCCGTGTGGGCGGAGAGAGCAAGCCGAGCTTCTCCATTGCCTCCATTCTGCACCTCTCCCACATTATACGAACAAATGTTCGGTTTGTCAATCGGCTGGGCCAGCTGGGCGCGATTTGACGGCGCCCGGCGACTGTGGTAGTATGCAGACGATGCGCGAGATCGCTGATCTTCAATCAGATCTAGCGGAAGAGCGGACTGCGCGGGCGCCCAGAGAGAGGCTGCTGGCCGGAGCGGTTCTGTTCCTGGTCTCGCTGCTGCTGACGGCTGCCTGCTACAGAGAGGTTATCCCGGACGCCACTCCCACGGTCGATGCCACCGCCTCAGCTGCGGAGACGGCGACCCCTACGCCTGACGAAGGCACTCCCACGGCGACGGCGCAGGCAACCCTGACTCCCACCACCAGCCCCACCCCGACCACCGAGCCGACGAGCCCAACGGCTACGCCGGTCACGACACCGACGGTCACCCCGACGGCGCAGGCACAGATCATCCACGTCGTGCAAGCCGGGGAGAATCTGTACAGAATCGCGCTGCGCTACGGGACCACGATCACGGCGATCGCCGAGGCGAACGGCATCGCCAATCCCACGAAGATCAGCGTGGGGCAGCGGCTGATCATACCGGTCTCCGGCGACGCGGTGCCGACTCCCGCACCAAGCGAGACGACGTACGTGGTGCAGGCGGGAGACAACCTGTACCGCATCGGCCTCAGGTTCGGGGTAAGCCACCTGGTAATCGCCAGCTACAACGGCCTGAGCGACCCCGGCCAGATCTACGTGGGCCAGGTGCTGCGCATCCCGCTGCCGTAACGGCGGCTGCGGCGGCGACGGGATTTCGAGCCAACCGGCATCGTCGAGATGCCGGTTCTTCATTGCTGGCAGACCCTTAGGGTCTGTTGAACGGGGCTGCTGGTTGACAAATGCGTCCGAATGCGCGATAATGTTGCGCACAACGAATCCGAGCAGCGGCATTGACGGAGAGGAGTATGCGGGGGGAGGCCGCCAGGGAGGCGGGGCCCAGACTGGGAGCCCCGCTCGGAGGAAGCCCGCAGAAGTTCGCTCCCGAGCCGAGGGGTGAAACCGGCCGGCCGGCAAGTAGCCTTCTCCGCAGGCCCAGCGTTACAGGGGCAGTCGATCGCGCCGCACTGCGCCGTCGGCCGAATGAGTGGGCTCCGACCGGAGCCAAGCGGGGTGGTACCGCGGGAGAATGGCGCTCTCGTCCCCAGAGATGTGGACGAGGGCGCATTGCTTTGTCGGTGCCGAGGAGAGGGAAGAGAGGCAGCCCATGATTGATCGATTGAATGACCTGGTAGGCCAGGCACTCGGCGCGCTGGAGGCAGCTGCAGATCGGAGTGCGCTTGAGGCCTGGCAGCGGCAGTACCTGGGCAAGAAGGGCTCTCTGACCGCGATGCTGCGCTCGGTAAGCGAACTGCCCAAGGATGAGCGGCCGGCCTTTGGCCAGGCAGCGAACCAGGCCAGGAGCCGGCTGGAGGCCGCCTATGAAGCGCGAGAGGCGCAGGTCAGCAGCGCTGAGATGGAGGCGCAGTTCGGCGGGGCAGGGCTGGATGTGACACTGCCCGGCAGGCCGGTCGGGCCCGGCCATCTCCACGTGACCACGCAGACGCTGCGGCGCATCTACGCCATCTTTGCTCAGATGGGATTCCAGGTCTACGAATCGCCAGACGTGGAGACAGACGAGCTCAACTTCGAGCTGCTGAACATCCCGCGTCACCATCCGGCGCGTGATATGTGGGACACCTTCTGGATAGATGAGGAGGTGCTGCTGCGCACGCACACGTCGCCCGGGCAGATCCGGGTTATGCGCGAGCGCTGTCCGGAGCCGATCCGGGTGATCCTGCCCGGCAAGTGCTACCGTTACGAGCAGGTGACCGCCCGCTCCGAGCACCAGTTCTACCAGGTGGAGGGGCTCGCCGTCGGGCACGCCATTCGGATGACCGACCTGGTAGGCACGCTGACCGAGTTCGCTCGCCGGCTGTATGGGCCGCAGCGGCGCATCCGGATCCGGGGCTCCTACTTCCCTTTCACCGAGCCTTCGATAGAGGCTGACATGGACTGCATCATCTGCCAGGGCGAGGGTTGCCGCGTCTGCAAGTACAGCGGGTGGCTGGAGATCGCCGGGGCCGGGATGGTCCACCCCATTGTGTTGGAGAACGGCGGCTACGATCCCGAGGAGTGGACCGGCTTCGCCTTCGGGCTGGGGGTGGAGAGACCGGCGATGCTGCAGTACAACATCAGTGACATACGCCTCTTCTATGGGAATGACCTGCGCTTCCTGCGGCAGTTCTAGAGGGACGGGGAGAATACGATGAGAATACCACTATCCTGGCTGAAGGACTACGTGGATATCCACCTTCCCGTCGCCGACCTGGCGGAGAGGATGACTCTCGCCGGGCTGGAAGTGGAGACGGTCGAGTATGTGGGGCTGCCCGGCTCGGAGCTACCCTGGGATGAGCAGAGGATCGTAGTCGGCGAGATCGGGGCGGTTCGCGCTCACCCGGACGCCGACCGTCTGGTGCTGGCCGAGGTGGAATACGGCGCGAAGGAGACGGAGGTGGTCGTCACTGGCGCTCCCAGCTTGTTGGAGAGACGGGGCGAGGAGGGCCTGGCGCTCAAGGTCGCCTTTGCCATGGAGGGGGCGAGCCTGTACGACGGTCACGCGGATGGCTTCAAGGCGGTGACGCTGAAGAAGACCAAGATCCGGGGGGTACCTTCTCGGGCTATGGTCTGTTCGGAGAAGGAGCTGGGCCTGTCCGACGAGCACCTGGATATCCTCTACCTGCCGCAAGACGCGCCCGTGGGCGAGCCGCTGGTGGACTACATGGGAGATGCTGTGCTCGATATCGACGTCAAGGGGCCATTCGCCCACTTGCAGTCGGTCTTTGGCGTGGCCAGAGAGGTAGCGGCGCTTCTGGGCGTCCAGCTGCGGCGGGAGGTCGTGGAGGTACTGGACCGCCATCCCGCCGATCTGTCCGCGTCGCCGGACTTCCTGGATTTGCGGATCGATGATCCCGATCTCTGCCCCCGCTATACCGCCGCCTTCATCGAGGGGGTGGAGATCAAACCCTCTCCCTTCTGGATGCAGCTGCGGCTGCGGCTGGCGGGAATGCGCCCCATCAACAACATCGTCGACATCACCAACTTCGTGATGCTGGAGCTGGGGCAGCCGCTGCACGCCTTCGACTATCGGGATCTGCGCGCCAGGAAGGGTGAGCAGAAGCCGGCCATCATCGTCCGGCGGGCGAAGCAGGGCGAGACGATGGCTACGCTCGATGGTGAGATGCGCACCTTCGACGAGGATATGCTGCTGATAACCGACGGGGGAGGGCCGGTCGCCGTGGCAGGCGTGATGGGCGGCCTGGACAGTGAAGTCAAGGACGACACGACGGAGATACTCCTCGAGTCGGCCAATTTTGAGTTCCTCAACGTACGGCGGACGTCGCGGCTGCTGGGTATGAATACGGAATCGGGCCAGCGGTTCGGCAAGAGGGTCGATCCGGAGCTGGCGCTGAAGGCCGTGGCGCGGGCTGCGCACCTGATGGGCGAGCTGGGCGGAGGCGAGGTGGCCGCGGTGATCGGCGATCTCTACCCCGGGGCTCAGCCGCAGCGGGTGATCGAGTTCGATATCGGCCTGGCCGATCGGATCCTGGGGATAGATGTGCCGGCCGCTGAGATCATACGTATCCTCTCCGCCCTGGAGTTCGAGGTCTCCCAGAGCGAGACGGATCCTGGCACGCTGAGGGTTGCCGTGCCCTCACACCGCAGGGACGTCACCAGGCCCGTCGATCTGGTCGAAGAGGTGGGCCGCATCTGGGGTTACGATCGCTTCCCCACGACGCTGATGAGGGACGAGCTTCCGCCACAGAGGGCGAACGTCCGTCTGGAGGGCACGGAACGCGTGCGAGACCTGCTGGCCGGGTGCGGGCTCGACGAGGTGATCACCTACTCGCTGGTCGATATTGAAGACGAGGCAGACCTGATCCCGGGCGGGCCTGCGGCCGACCCGGAGGCACACCTGCGGCTGCTCAACCCGCTGTCACCGGAGCGGGCATATCTGCGGCACACGCTGCTGCCCTCCGTGCTCGACGCTGCCCGCTCCAATCTTCGCTTCCTGGACGGAGTGAAGGTCTTCGAGGTCGGCGCGGTCTACCTGCCGGTCGAAGGGGAGAGATTGCCGGACGAGCCGCTCCGCCTGGCCGTCGTCATGACCGGACCTAGGGAGGGCGTTTCATGGCTCGGCGGGCAGGATCGTCAGCCAGTTGGCTTCTTCGACCTCAAAGGCGTCGTGGTGGCACTGCTCGCCGGCTTGGGTCTCGAAGGTGTGTTCCGACCGTGCGTGCAGGGGAGTGGGAGGCTCGTGGCCTCGTCGACGTTTCATCCTGGGCGATGCGCGCAGGTGCACATCGACGAGATCGACGTGGGCGTGATAGGCGAGCTCCACCCCTCGGTGCGGGAGGCGTTCGATCTGCCTGATCTGCCGATCTGCGCTCTTGAGTTCGACCTGGATGGGCTTCTGTCGGCGTGGGGTGCGCCCCGGGAGATGGAGCCGATATCAGTCCACCCGCCGGTCTACGAGGACCTGGCGCTCGTCGTGGACGAGGCAGTCGAGGCGGCGCGCGTGCGCCAGCTTATCGTGCAGACGGGGTCGCCCGTTGTGCGCGCAGTTGTCCTGTTCGACCTCTTCCGGGGCGATCAGATCGGCGCCGGGCGGAAGAGCCTGGCCTTCCACCTGACCTATCAGGCGGAAGGCCGCACGCTCACCGACAGGGATGTGGCCAAGCTGCGCGAGAAGATAGTGGGTCGCCTGGAGCGGGAGCTGGGAGCTGTGCTGCGGGCGTAGCCGTGGGCAGCGGAGAGGAATACTAACCAAACGAGCGGCGGACATCTATCCGCCGCTCGCACGTAGGCCGGCCTGCTGCGGCTAGTCTTCGTCCTTCTTCGATCCCGATCCGAGGAGTCTGTTGCGCAGGCGTACCAGGCCGCGAAGCGCCTTCTGGCTGACCGAGGGCTTGGGCAGCGTTTGTATGCCGGCCTCATATGCAGCGAGGCCGCCCTTGCGGTCGCCGGTCTTCCACATCTGCTCCGCCAGCGCCATAAGCGTCTCGCCCTGGCGCTGTGTCTCACCCAACTCGGCGAAGGTGTCCGCCGCCTGCCGCAGGCATTCCTTTGCCTTCTCCCGCTCTTCCATGCGGGCGTAGAGACCTCCCAGATTGCCCAGCGCCTGCGCTTCTCGGCTCCGATCGCCCAGTCGGGCGAACACGGCCCTGGCCTCCTCAAGCAGCTTGGCTGCGTCGTCGAACTCACCGGCGCCGCGGTGGATGAGGCCCAGGTTGTTCGCCATCTCGGCGGCCTCGAGTTCGTTCCGCTCCACGGCGAACATGTCCCGCGCCCTGAGAAACGCTTCGGCCGCCTCGTCGTACAGTCCCTCCTCGTAAAGGCGCAGTCCTTCCTCTTTGAGTTCCCGTGCAGTGGTTGCCATGTCACTACCTCCAGCTGGCTAAAGGTCAGTATGTGATATCTAGTAGCCCTTCTGCTATCTGCCGCAGATCGCCCACAGACATCTCCGAGAGCTTCATCGCCACTTCGAGGTACTTGATGTTGAGGGGATGGAGGACGAAGTCCTGCACCTCCCGGGGGAGCGCACTGAAGCGGCGCCAATTCTCCTCGGTGCGATGCCACTCGCCGATGGGACCCGACCGGTCGCCCAAGAAGTACTCGACGGACACCCCCAGGCGCTCGGCGGCCAGCTCCAGTTCTGCGAACGGTATGGGGCGCCGGCCGTACTCGTAGGCAGAGATGCGGCCGCTGGAGCAGCGCATGACTTCAGCCAGCTCCTTGAGCGAGAGTCCGGCCTCCAGCCTGGCCTTGCGAAGTAGAGCGCCCACTATGCGCTGGCGGAGGGCCATCACCTCTCCGAGCGCCGGCTTCTCCCCGGTGGGTTCCAGGGTGGCGTTCTCCTGCCAGATCTCCGAGGCTGGGATGTCCAGAAGGTAGCCCAGGACCTCCAGCTCGGGGAGGCTGATTGGCTTGCTGCCCTCCTCGTAGGCCGTCATGGTCCGGGACGAAACGCCTATCGCCTCTGCGCATTCCCGCTTCGACTTACCTGCTCGCTCGCGCGCTGCGCGCAGGAGCAGGCCGACGATGCGGCTACGGAGCTCCACCTGGGCCTCGGCCATCGAACTCCCCCTGGAGTACGATTATAGCACACCAGCCGCCGCACACAAAGCGTGCCTGTGTCGAAGCCCAATCGTCGCCGCGCACTGAAGGGCTCGATGCCGGGAGCGCAAAGGTGTCGACTGGCGGCGGTGCGTAGGCGGGCGCAGCCGCGACGCTCCGATCACAAGCAGTCTCCTCTGCGGGAGCGTCCTGCTGGTGGGTAGTAGGGCCGGCCCGTCGCCGGTCGTTGACATGGAAAGTTATTCCTGGTATAATATACAAGCTGGGATATACGGACTAGATGTACTGGAGATATTGGCAAGTATGTCTACGAGGCTGGTGATCCTGGGATTCCTGCGGCGGGCACCGCTGTACGGCTATCAGATCAAGCGCATGATCGAACAGGTCATGGGCGATTGGACGAGCATAGCCTTCGGCTCGATCTACTTCGCGTTGAAGAAGCTGGCCGAGGAGGGGTATGTGGAAAAGGTTGGCACGGAGAAGGAAGGCAGTCGCCCATCGCGCACCATCTACCAGATCACCGACGATGGGCGAGACGAATTCATGCGCCTGCTCCGCGAGGTCTGGGGAGACGTAGAGCAGCAGTACTTCACTTTCGATATCGGACTCACCTTCATCGATGCGCTCGAGCTCGATGAGGTCAAGAGCTACCTGAGGCGGCGAGTCGAGTGGCTGGAGCAGACCCTTGAGTACCTCGACCGGCATCAGGCCGAGACCCTGGCCGACGAGCACGTCCCCAGGCTGCTCGGGTCGGCCGTGTTCGATCATCATCGCCTGCACTACCGGGCGGAGCTCGAATGGACGGAGGCGCTGCTTGAGAGCGCGGAGGATGGCGAGCTTGAAGGGGAGCTTGGCTGGATGCGCAGAGCCCTGCAGGAGATGGGCAGGCAGTTCGCCTGATCCAGCCTGTCCGGCTTCGCTCGCTTTTCTTGGCTAGGTATTCTCGATTGCACATACCCCATAGAACATACAGCCAAGATGCCAGGTGGCGCTGTGCGACCAGGCGCTGGGAGACCCATATGACCAGAAAAGCGTTCGATGCAGCGAATGTGACCAGCCGGGCCGCCGGCAGGCTGGATGGAGGGCAGCAGTGCCCAGGCTAGTCAAAGGCGCCAAATGGACCTACGGCTGGGTCATCGTGGGCACCCGGCTAGACCTGCCCATTCCGCCCGCGGCCTGGGCCGAGTTCGGCTTCGAGGAGGGGGGCCAGGCAGTCTTTCTCCGCGGAAGCAGCCGCTCCGGTGGCTTCTCTGTGAGCACGCCGAGGCTGTTGGACGGCATGTCCGAGCGGCTGGGCAGTGGAGCACCCACTCCGCTGGCGCCCGGGCGTTTCGGCGAATCCAGCGTGGTCGTGCCGCCACATATGGGCGTACGTCCGGGCGACCGGCTGCTGACGGCGCGCGGCAGCCGCTATGGGCTGGCCTTCGTCGCCAGGGGGCCGATCTACGATGAGGCCCTGGCCCACCCGGAACTAGACGTGTTTGCAGCGCAACAACAAGAGGAGGATATCGGATCATGAAGAATCAGAAGAACGTTCGAGTCGTGATCGCACTGGCGATCTACCTGGCCTTCACCCTGGCTTTCGGTGCGGCCAACCTGCTCAGCCACATCGGCGAGCGGGAGGGGACGCTGGAGACAATGGATCCGATCGCCGGAATGCTGATGGGTCTACTGGTGTTCCCCGTCTTCGGCCTCGCCCTGCCTCTCTGGCTGGCCAGGCGCTGGGGACTGGAGTTCTCGTTCTGGCCCCGTTCCAAGCGCTGGCCGCTTGCTGTTGCCGTCGTCGCCCTCTACGTGCTCCTCACGCAACAGCAGACTATCGAGAGCGTGGCGGGTATGGGCATCGCGCCGTTCGACTATCTCATCCACTTCACTTCATCCAGCCTGTTTCACATATCGTACTACCCACTTCTTGTCGGATTCGTGATGCCCGTGGTCCGCGATCGCTTCGGCCTGGCCGCCGGCCTGTTGGGCACTGCGGCCCTGTTCGCCCTCTTCCACCTGGCCGGCTTCTACTACTTCGAGGCCGGAACCACGCTGCGGATGCAGGTGCTGCTCTTCGCCGCTTTCCTGGCCAGCCAGATCCTGTACCTATGGACTGAGAGCCTGATCATGGTGGCGCTGGCGCACAGCGTGAACGGCAGCCTTGGTCTGGCAGTGAACGGGACGCTGTTCAACCAGGTGGACGAGATGCTGATAGTCACCGCCTTCCTGATGACAGGGCTGTTTGCCTACATGATCGTCTATGAGGTCCGCCATCGCGGCCGCCCTCGGCGGGCCGGATTCTGGCTGCAGACGAAGATAGACCGCGGGAGGAGCGAGGGATTGTGATCGGGGCGGATAGCTGGCGCCGTAGGGACGAGCGGCCAGGCCGAGCCGCTCGCCTCATCTGCATTCTCCTTGTCGTTGCAGCGGCGACGGGAATCTGGGCCTGGCTGTGGGCACGCCCGTCGCCGTGAGGTGTGTAGGACCACCAGGAGGAGGCAATGGATCCACTGCTGATCGCGGCCGTTGTTGCCTTCATCGTCGCCCTCGTCGCTAGGAGAAAGGGCTCCCTCCGGCTCCACTGGCGGCCCACCCGCGATACGTGGGTGGCTATAGGCGCCGGTCTGGCGGCCTTCGCCATCAGCTCGCTGCTGCTTCTGTTCGACGGCTGGACCCCCGCCGCGCAGGCTATCATGTATGGGCCGCTCTACCTCGGCTGCGGCGTCCTGATTCCCTGGGGCTACACACTGCTCGCCGAGCGGAAGGGACCCTCTGCGCTGGGCCTGAGGCGCCAGAAATGGGCCTCCAGCCTGGCGATCAGCCTTCTCCTGGCCGCCATGTTCCTCCCGATTCTAGTCTCCGAGGGAGACCTGGGAGAGATCGGCTGGGACGTGGTGGCCAGGGCTTCATTCGTCCTCACGGGTGCCGGAGGGCTGTTCGAGATCTTCCTATACTACGGATTCATCCACCTCCGGCTGGAGAAGGCCTTTGGGCTGATACCGGCGATCCTGCTCTCGTCTGCCCTATACGTTCTCTGGCACGTCGGAACGCAGCTGCCGATGGAGGCTGATCCTTTCGCGGCGCTGTGGAAGCTCTATCTGGTGGGGTTGATGAGCCAGTCGGTCTTCAGCCTAACGCGCAACCTGCTGATCATCTGGCCCATCTTCGCTGCGGTTGGCGTAATGCTCGATTTCGCTGTTAACATCGATGCGGTCGAGCCGGTAAGCCGGGAGTTCCCCTGGGCGCTGGGCACGGTGGTGTCGATGGTCGTGTGCGGCATTGCCCTCTGGCTGATGGCCCGCAGGACGGCGGCTGGCGAGCGCGGCTCAGCGCGGCGGCGTTGACAGCGGGCCGCGCGCCCGTATAATCCTCGCTGTGCCTGAGCTACCTGAGGTCGAGACGCTAGCTCGCGGGCTTCGGTCTTCGCTCGTCGACCGCACCTTCGTGGCGGTCGACGTGCGCTGGGAGGGCTGCCTCTCCCCGGCGGACAGGGGCGCGTTCGCCCGGCGGCTGACGGGACAGACTGTGCTCGCCATCGGTAGGAGGGGTAAGTGGCTCAGAATGACACTCAGCGGCGGCGACACGCTGCTCCTCCACCCCAGGATGACCGGACAGGTCCTGCTGAGCGAGGAGCCGATCGAGGACGAGCGGCACGTACGGGCGGTCTTCTCGCTCGACGACGGGAGCAAGCTCGCATTCGTGGACATGCGGAAGTTCGGGCGGGTCTGCCTGGTAGAAGACCCCGATATCATCCTCTCGGAGCTGGGCCCTGAGCCCCTCGCGGATGATTTCACGGCTGCCAGCCTTCAGGCTATGCTGGCCGCCAGGCGCGGGCGGATCAAGCCTCTGCTGCTCGACCAGCGCTTCCTGGCCGGGCTGGGCAACATCTACGCAGACGAGGCGCTCTGGCGGGCCCGCATCAACCCTCTCCGCACTGCGAACACACTCACCGCTAAGGAGGTCAGACGCCTGCACCGGGCGATCCGTTCCGTGCTGCGGGCGGCCATCGCCAGAGGGGGCACGACGCTATCGGACGAGACATTCCGTCAGGTCGACGGCGAGCCGGGCGGATTCTCAATCGAGCTCGCCGCCTACGGCCGTGGGGGAGAGGCCTGCAGCAGGTGCCGGTCGACCATAGAGCGGATCAGGCTGGGCGGCCGTTCCACCCACTACTGTCCTTCCTGCCAGCCGGAACCCTGAGCGGCGGCTGCAACGTCTGTTCTATTGACAGCACGCCGATTGTCGCGTAGCATGGTCATGGGGACAAACAGTTGCCCCGGACCGGACCGGCCTCGCCAGCAAGAGGCGCATCTCAGTCAGTCCCCCGGGAGATACTACTGAGAGCGCGGATCAGGCGGAGCATCCGTCTTAAGAAGCGAGGTTCGCCGGGGGGTACGGGGCGATTGAGGTGCAGCGGCACGCTAGTGGCCGCTGCACTACCTTGTGAGGGAAGAGAGCGGGGGGCTGATCTAGGGCGCAGGCAGGGCCCAGCCGCTCAAGCGGCCGCCTCGTCCCCCTCAGGGCCCCGCCCGCTGGGATGGGCAGCGTCGCCGGCCTCTGCGGGGGCAGCAGCGGGCTTCTCCGGTTGGGATACGTAGCTGATGTGGTGCAGGATGTAGCCCACGCCCGGCCTCGTCTCCAGATAGGTCGGACTGCGGCCGCTTTCGCCCAGCTTCTTCCGCAGCCGGTAGACCGCGGCGTCGATACTAGCTTCTCCGTGCTCCCTAGCCAACACTTTGGCCAGCTCCTCTTTGGAGACTATCTCTCCCGTCCTCGCCCCCAGCTGGACCAGCACGTCGTACTCCAGACGAGAGAGTCGCAGCTCGCGCTCGCCCAGGTAGACCCGACCGCGGGTCTCATCGACAAGGATGGCGGGAACGTCGCCGCGGGCCTGGGCCACCGCTCGGGCAAGGGCGAACTTGGCCCCCTCCTGGTCCAGCTCGTGGGCTCTCTTAAGCTCTGCTACCGCTTCCTCTACTTGACCTAGCTCCAGCAGTGTCTCGCCCAGGTATAGGCGTGCCCGGAAGTGGTGCGGGTAGGCCTCCAGCGCGTCCCGGAAGTAGCGGGCCGCATTCTCCCATTGCCTCCGCCTGAAGAACTCCCGCCCCAGCTCGTACTGCCGCTCCGCCATCGGCTCGACTTGGTCCAGCTCGTCCTTGACCTCACTCAGCGGCCTGTTCTCGCTGACCCAGCGCCGGAACAGCTCGACCTCGAAACGGTGTTCGCCCCCCTCCGTCACCTGGAGCACGCGGCGCCGCACGAGCTGCTTGGGCGCCAACTCCACTTCCCTGGTGCGCAATCGGGCGGCGTAGGTGGAGAGAATGTCGATCACTCCCTCGTCGCTCAGGCTCTCTCCCTCGCCCACACTCTCGGCCAGGCCGGAGATGTAGACTCGCTCCGGAGGCGTGAGTCCATTCCACAGCCAGAGCAGCGCCTGCTCGCCCGCCTCCAGAGCGTCGGCCAGGGCGGCCTCTACCTCTTGGCGACCGACGAGGGGCGGTTCCGCCGGGCCATTCCTGTGGACGCGTTCCCATATCCGCTGGCACAGCAGCTGGGTCAGATACGGGTGGCAGTTGGTGAGGCCGACGACGCGGTCGATGGCGGCGTCTGAGAAGCGCAGCGAGCCATTCTCCTCCGCCTGGCGGATTAGCGCTTCGGCGCTTTCACGATCCAGCACCCATACCTCGCGGGCCAGAGAGGTCTTGAACGTGGCTGTGAAGTTGAGCGAGAGGTCATCCGCCCTGCGGCCGACGACGAAGACGAAGGCCAGGCGGCTGGCCTCCGCCATTGCCCGGCGCAGGAAGGGGAACATCGTCCGGCTGGCGGCCGTCTCCGGCAGACCCTGCTCGCCGACGCGGTCTAGCGTATCGAACTCGTCGAGCAGCAGCACGGGCCTGGAGCCTGGGCTGACCGCGCGGAACAGCTGGGGGATGAAGACCTGGGAGAAGTAACGTCCGCTGTCGTCGAAGAACTCGAGCCTGGGGGCTGCCATTCCAGCCTGCTCGGCCACGGTGTCGGCCAGATCCGCCAGGACGTGGGCCAGGGGGCGAGAGGCCTGGTCCTGAAGGTCGAAATAAACGGGCAGGAAGCGGTCACGCGGCAGCGTCCGCCGGATCTGCATCAGCAGAGAAGTCTTGCCGATGCGGCGCTGGCCATAGAGGACAAGCGAGTTGGTGGCTGGGTTGGAGAGCTCGCTCTGTACCCACTGGAGTGTGTCTTGCCGGCCGAAGAAGCCTCTTCCGCCCAGCAGTGCGGCGCCTGCTACGTATGGATTGACCGCGTTGAGCATGGTCACTTCTTCTTCAGCAACTGGGCGAAGAGCGACTGGGCCAGAGCACCCACTCCACGGGCGGCCCAGCCGGGCGCGTTGCGCACAGCCTCGACCAGGCCGTCCCACTGCTGCTGTGTCAGAACGAAGCGGTAGCGCTTGTTGTTCAGCCACTCCTCGTAGCCAGCCACCCGGCGGGCCTCGGCGATGATCACGTCGCGCACCCACCATGTGAAGGCCTGTGCCCCGGTCGTCCACTGCTCTCCGCGCCAGAGGAGGCCGTGCTGCCAGTCGAACTTCCAGCCCTCGCCGACGCGCTCCGCCAGACCCCGGTCGGCCAGCTTCCGCAGTTCCGGGCCGAAGGCATCCACCTTCTCGATCTCGCCGTAGGCGAAGCTCTGACCGAGAGCCTGACCTCCCAGCTCCATCAGGCTCAGGATCACCGCCGTCGTCCGCGTCCGGTCGTCAAGCGTCCGCCACAGGTCGTCGAAGTGGAAGGTTATCCGCTCGAAGAAACGCTCCGCGCTCCTGGCCTGTCTGTCGTTGCCCTTCGTCTCGGCGAGCGCTGCAGCCATAGCCTGCAGTAGGAAAGGGTGGCGCCCGGCTACGCGTCGTACGAACCGGCGGTCGTCCTGCGAGAACTCCTCCCCCGCCAGGTCGAGCAGCCTGCCTACGGCCACCTCGTCGAAGGGTCGCAGCCGCATCTCGATCATGTTGTTGAAGAAAGGCGAGCCGGCCTCCAGAAGGCCCCGGCCGCACTCGTTCATCTCCACCACCGACATGCGGCTCGTAGTCACGATCGCCAGCCCGCCCGTCCGTGTGGCCAGAGACCGTAGCAGAGCGAAGAAGGCGGGGTGCTGGAAGTTGGGGTGTACCAGGAGATGCTCGAACTCGTCCAGCAGAAGGAAGAGACTCCAGCCAGCTCGACCCAGGGCGTTGAATAGCCGCTCCAACGGCCGCCGACCGTAGTCGGCCAGCGCGGCCCCGCTGAGTTCCTGAGTGAGCGGCACCGTATCGGCAACTGCGCGCAGTGGCTCCAGTGCCTCCTGCCAGAAGGCCTCGGGAGTGAATCCTGTGCCGATGGGGTGCAGGTCCATGAGGCAGGTGATTGCCCGCTGCGCCTCATCGCCCAGGTAGGCCTGCCTCGTTTCCTCGTCAGCGACCTTGAGGAGCAGGGAGCTCTTGCCAATGTGGGGCTCTCCGACCACGGCCGTGGATTCACAGTGGCGAAGCCGGTTGAAGACGGTGCGCAGGTCGCCCTTCCGATCCAGGAACTCGCTGGGCCGAACGGGGCGCCCGTAGATAAACGCTCGCGAGGCGGCTGCGGCCATGGTCACTCCCTTGCAGCGAAGAAGGGCAACGCTGCCCTATCGCCCGCTCGACGCGGCTGTGCCTGCCGGCTGCTGCCTGCGGCGGCGCACCCGACCTGCTGCCGCTTGATCGCTGATTATAGCATACCTGGAGTCGCGCACAATTGAGGCCCAAGTGGTTGACAACTGATTCGATATCGACTACACTACGCAGCGATACGAGATGCGCCTGGTTCAGCCGGTCCACAGGCACACACCGCTACGAGGGGAGGGAGGTCGGGTCCGTGACGGAACCCGAAGCGGGGACCAAGTGGAGGGTCCGGCAGGCCGGCTCGCTGACCGCGGAGCAAAGGGACCGGGATGGGCTGATCAGAGTTCCGCGCGTGGGGCAGAATCGCGAGGCGGCCGTCTCCGCGCCTCGGGCGCCGGCTTCTGGAGCCGGGCCTGGGCTAGACGCTCCCGGGGGCGGCAAGGCTTGCTCCGGGCGCTCTCGGACCGGCGCTTCACCTGGCTGGGGGGCGCGTCCCGCGCGCTGCTCGACCGCGAGGGCCCCAGGCCAACCAGCCTCTCGTATTGCGCGTACCCCGATCGATGCCGGCCGGGCCGTGCCTCCCGGCGCGTGTTGTGGTCATCGTTTGCTCCGAAACGCGTATCCACCTTTCGCTGCAGGCGCGGCTATCGTGGGGTGGCAGCGGGGGCGGGTCTATGCGGAAATGGAATCATCCCGGACATGACAGGGTCGGTCTCCAGAACGCGCGGCTCCGGCAGGCCGGGGCGACCGGCGCCGTGGCTTCATCCCGCTGCGGCGGTTGCGCCCTTCCTAGGCCTCAGGCAGCGGACGGCAGCCCTCAGTACAGGAGGGTCCCAGGTCTATGCCTGAGGTGAAGCCCGCGGGCTGGCGCGGCAAGCTCGGTATCGTCAAGCGCGGCAAGGCGCTGAGAAGCGGCGACCTGGCCGGCTACGACCTCAGCAGCGGCAACTTTCCCGGCGCCTCCCTGCACGGGGCCGACCTGAGCGTAGCTGACCTGGGTGGCGCCAACCTGCGCAACGCGGACCTGAGCAGCGCCAACCTCGCCGGAGCGCGCCTGCACGGGGCGAACCTCAGCAGCGCCGACCTCACCGCATCCAAGCTGACCGACGCTGACCTGACCGAGGCCAAGCTCCGTCTGAGCGCTGGCGTTGGGGCGGACTTCAGCGGGGCCAAGATCGCTGGCGCCGACTTGAGCGGCGCTAGCCTCTCGGGCAGCCGGCTGACCGGCGCTGACCTGAGCGGGGCTAATCTGGACAGCGCCGACCTGAGCGACGCCGATCTCTGCGGCGCCTGTCTGGGCGGAGCCAGCCTGCAAGCCGCCAAGCTGAAGGGCTCGATGATCGACGAGGCGACAGAGCTGGACGAAAGGCTGCGCTTCGCCTGGGAGATAGTCAATCAAGGCGGCGCCGGTCGGTCTCTGAAGGGCGTCGATCTGAGCGGCACGCAGCTTAGTGGAGCGGCTCTCGAGGGCGCGGATCTGAGCGGCGCCGACCTCTCTCTGGCCGACCTGGGCGGGGCTGACTTGCGCAGAGCGAGTCTGCAACAGGCCAATCTCTCTGGATGCCGACTCGGCGGGGCAGACCTTCGGGGAGCCGACCTTACGGATGCGGACCTGGAATCGGCCGATCTGAGCCAGGCAGATCTCAGTGGCGCTTCTCTCGGCGGCGCGCAGTTGAGGGCAGCTGTGCTGAGGCAGGCTAGACTGGTTCGCGCCGACCTCCGTTCGGCCAACCTGACCGACGCTGATCTAACGAGCGCGGATCTGACGCTCGCCAGCCTGCAGGATGCAGACGTGAGCGGCGCTATCCTGCTTGATGCCGTGCTCCTCGTCACTCGCCTCAAGGGCGCAATAGTCGATGAGGGTACGCAGATCGACGAGCGGTCGAGATTCGCCTGGGAGATCGTGTGCCAGGGGGGCGCTGGACGTGATCTTGGCGGGGTTGATCTCAGTGGCGCCGATCTGAGCGGGGCTGACCTGAGCGGCGCAACGCTCACCGGGGCCCAGCTGGGCCGGGCCAACCTGAGCCGGGCGGATCTCCGGAGCGCGACTCTCCACGACGCGGATCTGCGAGGCGCCGACCTGAGCGGTGCTAACCTCTTCCGGGCCAGGCTCCGGGGCGCTCTCGTCGATGCGGCGACACAGATCGATCACAAGTGGCACCTGGCCTGGGAGATCGTCTCCCGGGGCGCGTCTGGGCGTGATTTGAGCAAGAGTGACCTCAGCGGCGCGGAGCTTCGCCAGGCGGACCTGCGCCAGGCGGTCCTCAATAGGGCCGACCTTCGCGATGCGGATCTGCAGGAAGCGGACCTGGTGGGGGCGGACCTCGGCGGCGCCAACCTCGCCGCCGCCGATCTGAGGCGGGCCAAGCTGGCGGAAGCGAAGCTGCGCAACGCCAATCTCGCCGGGGCGAACCTGTACGAGGCCGACCTGAGTGGCCTGGATATGAGCGGGGCGGACCTGACCGGGGCCAGCCTGAGCGAGTCCAATCTCACCCGGGCGGACCTGAGCATAGCCACGCTGCGGGACGCCACGCTGACCGGCGCCAATCTTGCCGGGGCAGAGCTTGGCAGGGCAGATCTCCGGGCGGCTGACCTGGCGCTGGCCAACCTGCGGGATGCGGATCTCTGTGGGGCCAATCTCCTCAACGCGAACCTGACCGGTGCGGACCTGACCGGCGCGAAACTAGACGAGACGACGCGCGTGGACGATCGCTGGCGGTTGACCTGGGAGATCGCCAATCAGGGTGCCGCTGGGCGCGATCTGTCCGGAATCGATCTGAGCGGGGCCGACTTCGCCGAGACGGATCTGAGCGAGGCGGACCTCTCGCGGGCGGATCTCTCCGGCGCGGACTTGCGGTCGGCGAACCTGCGGAATGCCGACCTGAGAGGCACGGACCTACGGGATGCCGACCTCTGGGAGACTCAGCTCATTGGCTGCCTGATCGACGAGGCTACCCAGCTGGATGACAAGTGGAGATTGGTGTGGGAGTTGGTCAACCAGAGAGCGGCTGGCCGCGACCTCAGCGGCGCTGCCCTAAGCGGCGCCTGTCTGCGCGGCGCTGAGCTAAGCTGGGCCAGCCTGAGCGAGGCCGACCTGAAGGAGGCCGACCTGGGCGATGCTCGCCTGGCCGGGGCGGACCTCGGCGGCTCCGACCTTATCCGAGCTGACCTCTCAGGAGCCGATCTCAGCGGTGCCGACCTGGGCCGCGCCAATCTGGCTGGCGCAAATCTCGTTGGCGCGAAACTGGCTGGCGCTCACTTTGCCGGAGCCCAACTGGACGGCGAGACGCAGATCGATACTAAGTGGCGTCTCATCTGGGAGATCGGCAGCGAGGGCGCGGCTGGCCGGGACCTGAGGGAGGCCGACTTGCGCGGGGCGGATCTTAGCGCGTGCGACCTCCGTCAAGCGGACCTGGAGAGAGCAGACCTCGTCGGCGCGGATCTGAGTGGTGCAGACCTGGCAGGGGCCAACCTTGCCGGGGCCAACCTGAGCGAGGCCAAGTTGAGCCGGACGGACCTCGCCGAGGCCCGGATGCGCGACGCGAAGCTGTCCGGCGCCGACCTAACCTTCGCCAATGCCCAGGGCGCCGACCTGACAGGTGTTGACCTCGTTGACGCGCGGATAGATGAATCGACACGTATTGAGCCCAAGCACCGTCTCACCTGGGAGATCGTCAACGACGCGACGCCGGGGCGTGACCTGAGCGGCGCGGACCTCAGCAGGGCCGTGCTGCGCGGGGCTGAGCTCCGCGAGGCGAACCTGAACCAGGCGGATCTCAGGGGCGCCGATCTCACCGGAGCGGACCTCTTCATGGCCGATCTCCGGAACGCCCAGCTTGACGAGATGACGCAGCTGGATGCCACTTGGCGTCTCGCCTGGCAGATCGTCAACCACGGCGCAGTGGCGCGCGATCTGGCTGGCGCGAACCTGGCGGGCACGGACCTGGCCGGAGCAGATATGGGTGGGGCCAGACTCGGCGGAGCGAACCTCACCGGCGCCGACTTGAGTGGCGCCGACCTGGAGGGAGCCGATCTGCAGGGAGCCTGCCTCTACCAGGCTAACCTGGAAGGAGCCCGGCTCGACGGTGCCCAGCTCAAGGGTGCCCAGCTGGACGAGTCCACGCGGATCGACGACAGATGGATGCAGGTTTGGCGCGTGGTGGACGGCCAGGCGGCAGGCTCCGATCTGAGCGGCGTCGACCTGAGTGATGCCGAACTCTCTGGGGCGGATCTGGTGGGGGCAGACCTGTCGTCTGCCGACCTGCGCGGATCCGACCTGCGGGAGGCGAATCTGAGCCGGGCCAATCTCAGGGACAGCAGGCTGACGGGGGCGAAGCTGGGAGGGGCAAACCTGCAGCAGGCGGACCTAAGGGAAGCACAGCTGGCCGGAGCAGACTTGCACAAGGCCGACCTGAGCGGCGCCAACCTGGCCGGCTCCGCCATCGATTCCAGCACGAAGATCGACCCCAAGTGGCGGCTTGCGTGGGAGGTGGTGAACCAGGCAGACGCCGGGCGAGACCTGAACGGAGCGGATCTGAGCGGCACAGATCTGAGTGGCACCTACCTGGGGGGCGCCGAGCTGGTCGGGGTTAGGCTCGAAGGAGCAGATCTCAGCCAGGCCAACCTGGTCAACGCGGATCTGACGGGTGCCCGGCTCACCGGCGCCGATCTCCGAGGCACAGATCTGACGGGGGCGGACCTGAGCTCGGCCGAGTTAGCTGCGGCCAGGATCGACGAGACTACCCGGATCGACGACCGGTGGCGCCTGGTGTGGGAGATAGCGAACGAAGAGGTCAAGGGCCGCGACTTGAGTGGTGTCGATCTCGGCGGGGCCAACCTGCGTGGCGCCTACCTGGTTGAGGCGGACCTGAGCGGAGCAAACCTGAGCGGGGCCGATCTCGGTGGTGCCAATCTCGAAGGAGCCAAGCTGCGCCGGGCCGAGCTGCGGGGCGCTACCCTCGACGAAGAGACGAAGATCGACGATAAGTGGAGGATGATCTGGGAGATTGTGAGTGGCCATGGCGCCGGCAGCGACCTCGGCGAGGCTGATCTCTCGGAGGCCGATCTGCGGGATAGCGATCTGGCCGGCGCCAATCTGCGCGGCTCGAAGCTGGCGGAAGCGGACCTGCGAGGTGTAAGCTTCCACACGGCGATCCTTGCCGAGGCTGACCTGACCAGGGCAGACCTCAGCTGGGCCAACCTCACGGGGGCCGATCTGTCACGCGCCAAGCTCAAGGAAGCTGAGCTCTGTGGGACCGATCTGACCGGCTGTGACCTGAGTGGGGCGAAACTGCGCGGCGCGGACCTGAACGGTGCCAATCTCAGCGGCGCCAATCTGGACGGCGCGGACCTCTCCGGCGCCGACCTGCGCGTGGCCAAGCTCGACGACGCCACGCGCCTAGATGATGCCTATCGGCTGATCTGGGAGATAGTCAACCAGAGAGCCGCGGGCCGCGACCTTACCGGAGCGAGCCTCAAGGGGGTTAGCCTGAGCGGAGCCGATCTGAGCTGGACGAAGCTGACCGAAGCGGATCTCAGGCAGGCAGATCTCTCCGGCGCGGACATGTCCGGGGCAGACCTTGCCGGGGCTGACCTCGGCGGCGCGGACCTGCACGAGGCGGATCTCTCTGCCGCCGACTTGACCGCCGCCAACCTCAGGGGAAGCGACCTGACCGGGGCTAGCCTGCTCATGGCGGCCCTCAGGGGGACCCAGTTCGACGACTCGACCCGGAGCGACGCCAAGTGGAGGCTCGTCTGGGAGATCGTGAACCAGGGCGGCCGGGGGCAGGATCTCTCCAGCGCCGACCTGAGCGGGGCCGACCTGCGTGGGGCCGATCTCCACGGCGCCGACCTCAGTGGCGCCAATCTGGATGGCGCCAGGCTAGGCGGAACCGACCTCAGCTCCGCAAACCTGCGCGGAGCGAGTCTCGATGGCGCCGATCTGACGGGGGCCAACCTCAAGGGGACCGACCTTTCAATGGTCGATCTACGTGAGGCGAGGTTGGACGATGCAGCCGAAGTCGACGCTAAGTGGCAGGCGGCCTGGGAGATCGTCAACGAGGGCGCCGCCGGCAGAGACCTCTCTGGACTGGATCTGAGTGGAACAGACCTGCGCGGAGGCGACCTCTCCGGGGCGGATCTGAGCGGCACCAACCTGAAGCGGGCCAAGCTGAACGGCGTCAAGCTCGGTGAGGCCCGGCTGGCCGGAGCCAACCTCTCTGATGCTACGCTCTACGGGGCCGACTTGGGCGGAGTCGATCTCGCGGGCGCTGAGCTACGGGGGGCCCAGATAGACCGCTCCACCCACATCGATGCCAAGTGGCGACTCATATGGGAGATCGTCAACCAGCGGGCGGCGGGACGTAGCCTCGTTGGTGTTGACCTCAGCGGCGCGGACCTTGCCGGCGCCAACCTGCACGATGCCGACCTATCCCGTGCCCGCCTTGCCGGGGCTGACCTGGCAGACGCCGATCTGGGCAACACGCGATTGGGGGAGGCGGATCTGAGCGAGGCCGTGCTGCACGACGCCGACCTGACAGGAGCAGACCTTCGGGGATCCAGACTCTGCTCGGCGGACGTGGGAGGGGCGATTCTCTCCGCCGCCGATCTACGAACGGCTGACCTGAGTGACGCCGACCTCAGCGGTGCCTCCCTGTCCGAGGCGAACCTCAGTCAGTCGGTGCTGGATCGAGCCGACTTCGGCGGTGCCGACCTGAGGGCGGCTGCGCTGGCCGGAGTGTCGGCAGTAGGGGTCAGCTTCAGGGGGGCCGAGCTGAGCGGGGCGGAATTGGCTGGATCCGATCTGAGCGGTGCGGACCTGCGCGACGCTGCGGTCACCGATTGCGACCTGACCCAGGTCAGTCTGCGAGGCGCTGAGCTGGCGGGCGCTGACCTCCGCGGTGCGGAGTTGGAGGGGGTCGACCTGCTGGGCGCGGATCTCAGGCGCACGCAGCTCGACCTGACCACCAAGCTGGATCCGAAGTGGCAGCTGATCTGGGAGATCGTCAACCCGGGGGCCATCGGGCGGGACCTGAGCGGGCGCGATCTCAGCGGGTTCGGCCTGGGCGGCGGCAAGCTCAGTGGCGCCAACTTGAGCGGCGCCGACCTGACCGGCACTAACCTCGACGGCGCCCTGCTCGAGGGAGCCGACCTCAGTGCCGCAAAGCTCAGCCAGGCCAATCTAGGCCGGGCGAACCTGAGCGGGGCCAACCTGCGTGGGGCTGACCTGGCGGGAGCGGATCTGAGGCTCGCCGACCTCGCCTCCGCAGACCTGGCCTACGCGGCGCTGGGCGGCGCTCATATCGATGACACTACTCAGATCGACGACAAGTGGCGCCTGGCCTGGGGAATCGTCGGAGATCGCACTGCCGGACGTGACCTGAGCGGGAGCGACCTCTCGGAGGCGAACCTGTCCGGCGGCAATCTGCGGGGAGCCCGCCTGGAGAGCGCGAATCTCTCAGCGGCGGACCTGAGGGGGACGGATCTCAGTGGCTCGGAGTTGACGCGGGCTGACCTGAGTGAGGCAGACCTTCGGGGAACCGACCTGAGCGGTGCGGATCTGTCCGGCGCTAACCTGAGGGGGGCGGAGCTCGACGACGCTACAGGTATCGACGAGAAGTGGCGATCAGTCTGGCAGATAGCGAATCAGGGTGCCCCTGGCCGCGATCTGACCGGAGCCGACCTCGTTGGAGCGTTCTTGGTAGGCGCAAGCCTGAGCGGTGCCAAGCTGAAGCGTGCAGACCTGACGGATGCCAACCTCTCGGGCGCGGACCTATCGAAGGCGAACCTGGGCGGAGCAAGGTTGCACAATGCCCGGCTCCAAGGCGCAGATCTGAGGGATGCGGATCTGACCGGGGCGGATCTGACCGGGGCGGACCTGAGGGAGACGAGGCTTGAGGGGATTGATCTACGTCAGGTTCAGCTCGACGATGATACCCTGCTCGACGAGGCCTGGCGCCTCCGCTGGGAGATACTGAACGAGGGCGGGGCGGGCCGCGACCTGAGCGGCGTGGACCTGCGCGAGGCCGACCTGCGAGAGGCGGTACTCACCGAGGCGGACCTGAGCGGCGCCGAGCTCTCCGGGGCCGACCTCAGCGGGGCGCTGCTTAGCAGGGCCAATCTGACGCGCAGCCACCTGGACGCGGATACCCGCATCGCCGAGAAGTGGCGGCTCGTGTGGCAGATCGTGAACGAGGACCGGCTGGAGTGGGACCTGAAAGGTGCAGATCTGAGCGGTGCGAATCTGGAGGGCGTCAGCCTGCGCGGGGCCAAGCTGGCCAAGGCGGACCTGAGCGGAGCCAGCCTGGGCGGAGCGGATCTGAGCGGAGCCGACCTCAGCCGCGCCGACCTGAGCCAGGCTGCGCTTCGGCGGGCCAAGCTGGTGCAGGCCAACCTGGGTGGGTCGAAGCTGATCGGCGCGGATGTCGCCCTGGCCGATCTGAGCGGGGCGGACCTCAGCGATGCGGACCTGACGGGGGCGCTTGTCTCCGAGGCCGTGCTTGCCTCGTCTCGTCTCAATGGAGCCCAGCTTCGCGAAGCAAGCCTGGACGAAGCTGATCTCCGGCAGGCCGACCTCGGCGGAGCCGACCTTACACAAGCACGCCTCACCGGCGCCGATCTGACCGGCGCCAACTTCACCAGGGCCACGCTGTCCGGCGCGAATCTGAGCGGCGCTCGGCTGTCCGGGGCGAACCTGTCTCGCGTTCCTCTCAGCCAGGCCGATCTCAGCCGGGCGCAGCTGGCGGGGGCCATTCTCGAGCAGGCGGACCTCAGCGGGGCTATGCTGAGCGAGACGGACCTGACGGACGCCGATCTGCGAGGCGCCGAGCTCAACGGGGCCAGGCTGTTGAGCGCCACTCTCACAGGGGCCGATCTCAGTGGAGCGCACCTTCGCCAGGCTGACCTGAGCGAAGCGCGATTGATGGGGGCCCGGCTGCTGGGAGCCGATCTCTCCGGGGCGGAGCTGGGGGGTGCGGACCTTTCCGATGCCAACCTGCAGGACGCCGACCTCAGCACGGCTCAGCTCAGAGGAGCCAGGGTATCGGAGACGACTCAACTGGATCCCACATACCGGCTGGTGTGGGAGATCCTGAACGAGGGAGCCGCCGGGCGTGACCTGAGCGGCACCAATCTGAGCGGCTTCGATCTCAGGGGGGCGAATCTCAGTGCGGCAGATCTGAGCCGGGCCAACCTGAGGGGCGCTGACCTGAGCGGTGCCGATCTAAGGCTCTCCAAGCTGGACTCGGCCGACCTGCGCGGCGCGAATCTGAGCGATGCCGATCTGAGCGGTGCCGAGTTGAGTGGGGCCAGGATCGACAGGTCGACGGTGCTCGACGGCAAGTGGCAGCTTATGTGGCAAGCTGCCAACCTTGCCACCGGCGGGCGAGACCTGAGCGGCATTGACCTGAGCGGCACGGACCTGCGCGGCGTTGCCCTCCAGGGCGTGGACCTGCGCGGTGCCACTCTAGACGGCGTTGATCTGCGCGGGGCGCAGCTAGACGAGACGACACTTGTCGACGATAAGTGGAGATTGGTGTGGGATGTCGTCAATCTGGGCGGCACCGGGAGAGACCTGAGCGGGCGGGACCTACGTAATGCCAGCCTGAACGGCACCGACCTGAGCAACACCGTCCTGCGCGATGCCGATTTGAGCGGAGCCGGCTTGCGCGCAGCGAGCCTGTCTGGCTCCGATCTGACCCGGGCCAACCTGAGCGGCGCCGATCTGCGGGGGGCCGACCTGACCGGTGCTGCGCTGTTCCGCGCCCACCTGCTGGGAGCGCAGCTGGACGACGAAACGCAGCTGCAGGCGCGGTGGCGCACGGTCTGGCGGATCGTCAATGAGGGCTCAGCAGGATTGGACCTGGCCCAGGTCGATCTTAGTGGTGCCAACCTGAGCGGGGCAGACTTGCGCTCCGCGCAGATGGCCGGCGCGGACCTGACCGACTGTGACCTCAGCGGAGCGAATCTGGACGGCGCGGATCTCAGCCGCGTCTGCCTGCGAGGCGTGGCGCTCGACAGCGCGACCCGTATCCAGCGGCGGTGGCGGTTCGCGTGGGAGATGGTCAACGAGGGCGGCCGCGGGCGCAACCTCTCGGGCGCAGATCTCAGGCAGGCCTATCTGCGTGACGTCGATTTGAGCGAGGCCCAGCTTAGACGGGCGGACCTGCAGGGGGCGGACCTGAGCGGTGCCGACCTAACGGGCGCTGATCTGGCGGGAGCCAACCTGACCGGGGCGGATCTCGCCCTGGCCGGCCTGAGGGGATCCAGGGTCGATCACGCCACCCAGCTCGACGCCAAGTGGAGGCTCGTGTGGGAGCTGGTGAACCACGGCGCGGCGGGGCGCGATCTGACGGGCGTCGATCTTAGCGGAGCCTCGCTATCTGGGGCCGATCTGAGCGGCACTGACCTTTCGCAGGCGGACCTTCGCGATGCCGATCTGCGTGGCGTAGACCTGACCGGCACGATGCTCTTCGGCGCCAACCTGAGAGGGGCCCAGATCGATGAGGCGACGGTGGTCGACGAGCGCTGGCGCCTGGTCTGGGAGCTGGTCAGCTCCGGCGGGCAGGATCGCAAGCTGGCGGGCGTAGACCTGAGCGGCGCAGACCTTCAGGACGCGGATCTCTCGAGAGCCGACCTCTCGAAGGCGCGGCTGCAAGGCGCCGACCTGCGCGGCGCGAACCTGACCGGGGCCCGGCTGGCCCAGGCGGATGTGCGGGGCGCCCGGCTCAACGGCACCACGCAGCTTGAGGAGAAGTGGCGCCTGGCCTGGCGGCTCGTGAACGAAGGGGGTGCCGGCGAGGATCTGGCCGGTGTGGATCTCTCGCAAGCCGGACTGCAGGGCGCAAGTCTCCGCCAGGCGGACCTGAGAAAAGCCGACCTCTCGGGTGCCGATCTCTCGGAGGCCGACCTGGCGCTGTCTGATCTGCGCGGCGCGCGGCTCAGCCAAGAGACCATGATTGATGCCAGGTGGCGCTTGACCTGGGAGATTGTAAACGAGGGCGGCGAGGGGCGTGACCTTGGCGGAGCAGACCTGCGGGAGGCCGATCTGAGCGGGGCCAGCCTGGCAGGGGCCAACCTCGAGGGAGCCGATCTCTCCCGGGCGGACCTGCGGGACGTGAATCTGGTGCGGGGGGATCTGAGGCGGGCGCGGCTGACGGAAGCGGATCTCTGCGGGGCCAATCTCACGGACGCAGATCTGGCCGGCGTGGAGCTGCGGGGCACCAGGATAGACGACGCCACCCAGCTGGACAGCCAGTGGCTCCTGGCCTGGAGGGCGGTGAATGAGGGAGCGCCTGGAGAGGACTTGAGCGGCGTCGACCTGACGAACGCCGACCTGAGAGACCGGGACTTCACCGGGGCCGATCTAAGTCAGACCGATCTGGAGGGTGCCGATCTCAGAGGCCTGCAGATCAGCGCTGAGACCCAGCTTCACCCCAAGTGGCGGCTGGCCTGGGAGATCGTGAACCTGGGGGCTGCCGGGCGTGATCTCCAGGGAGCGGACCTGGAGGCCGCTAATCTGCAGCAGGCTGATCTGCCCGGGGCGAACCTGGCAGGGGCTAGACTGAGCGGCGCGAGTCTCCGGCTGGCCAACCTGAAGGGTGCAGACTTGCGGGAGGCTGATCTGCGGAACGCCGACCTGCGCGGCGCCGAGCTGGCCCTGGTGGACCTGACGGGTGCCGATCTCGGAGGCACTCTCATCGACGACGCGACTCTCCTGGACGCCAGGTGGCGCACGATGTGGAGCCTGCTCAACGAGCAGGTGGCGGGGCGCGATCTGCGCGGGGCCGATCTGCGCGCCGCCCAGCTCAGGGGCGCCGACCTTAGTGAGGCCGACCTGCGAGATTCAGACCTGGGCGGGGCTGACCTGGCGGGGGCAGACTTGGCTGGCGCGGCGCTGCAGGGAGCCCTGGTAGATGAGCGGACGCAGCTGGATGGCAAGTGGCAGTTGGTCTGGGAGATCGTGAATCAGGGAGCAAGCGGGCGGTCTCTCAGCGGTGCCGACCTGAGCGGAGCAGACATCGGCGGGGCAGACCTGACCGAGGCTAGCCTTAGCTCCGCCGACCTACAGGGAGCGTCGCTTGCCTCGGCGGAGGCACCGTGGGCGCAGTTTACGTCCGCCAATCTCGCGGGCGCGAATCTGAGCGGCGCGAACCTGCGGGGGGCGGACCTCAGCGGGGCCAGGCTGACTGAAGCCGACCTCTCGGAGGCGGACCTGAGCGAGGCCGACCTGACCGCAGCTGACCTGCGGGACGCGAAGCTTGACGGCGCTGGCCTGCAGTGGGCGCAGCTCGATCAGGCGCATCTTCAAGGGGCCAGCTTTGCAGGCGCGGTCATAGGCGACGATACGCAGCTGGAGCCCAAGTGGCGGCTAGTGTGGGAGCTGGTAAACGAAGGGGCTGGCGGGCGCGACCTATGCGGCGCTGATCTGGCGGGGGCTAACCTGGTGGGGGCCAACCTGGACGGCGCTGACTTCTCGGGCGCGGACCTGAGGGGTGCAGACCTGACAGGCGCAAGCCTCGTTGGAGCTGACCTGAGCGAAGCGATCCTGGATGAGCACACCCGCCTGGAGGGCAGATCGCAGCTGGTGTGGGAGATAGTCAGCCAGGGTGCACCCGGCCGCAACCTGGCCGGGGCTGACTTGGCCGGAGCGCGGCTGCCCCGCGCCGACCTCAGCTCCACTGATCTCTCTGGTGCTGACCTGAGCGGTGCAGATCTGACGGAGGCGAATCTGAGATGGTCCGACCTCAGCGGCGCCGTTCTGCGCGGAGCCAGCCTGGACGGTGCGGATCTGGAGGGGGCGAGCCTGTCCGGGGCTACACTCGACGCAGACACGGGGATTGACCCCAAGTGGCGCCTGGCGTGGGAGATCGTGAATGAAGGCGCCTCCGGGCGCGAGCTGCGCGGCGCCGACCTGGCCGGCGCCAACCTGGCCGGGGCGGCGCTCGAGGGTGCTGTGCTCGAAGGGGCGGACCTGCGCAGTGCGAACCTGTGCGGCGCCGATCTGACTGCTGCCGACCTGCGCTTGGCCAGCCTAGGCGCTGCATCGATCGACGATGAGACGGCTCTCGACCCGAAATGGCGCCTGGTGTGGGAGGTGGTCAACGAACCGGTCTCCGGGCGCGATTTGAGTGGCGCGGACCTTACGGGCGCCGACCTGCGCGACTCCGACCTGCGCGACGTTGACCTCTCCGGGGCAGACCTGAACGGGGCCGATCTGAGCGGCGCGGATCTGCGAGGGGCGCGAATAGACGATGCGACGGTCATCGACGAGAGATGGCGGCTTGCCTGGGAGGTCCTGAATGAAGGGGCGGCGGGCCGCGACCTGAGCGGCGCGGACCTAAGTGGGGCGTTTCTCTGCGAGGCTGACTTCCGGGGAGCGATCCTGGCCGGTGCGGACATGCGCGGCGCGCGGGCGAGCAAGGCGGTTCTCAGCGGGGCTGACCTTGGTCAGGCCAACCTGAACGAGGCAGATCTGGCCGGTGCCGACCTGAGCGGAGCGGACCTGGGGAAGGCGAATCTGTATGGGGCGGATCTG
>Ga0307421_1000047_pt1 | contig 69232 bp, 76 predicted proteins | sample SalMarWE160270MG_FD_202163 | JGI IMG/M metagenome (GOLD analysis project Ga0307421, IMG submission 202163) | Salt marsh sediment microbial communities from the Plum Island Ecosystem LTER, Massachusetts, United States - WE1602-70 | ecosystem: Environmental > Aquatic > Marine > Intertidal zone >... | reverse complement strand
GCCTCCGGAGCCATATTTGGGCTCTTTGGCGTCCTCCTCGCAGCCACCTTCCGGCAGCGTCACACCCAGATGGGGGCGGCCCTTTTCAACCGGCTCCTCATCCTGCTGGTCATCAACCTGTCCTTGCCATTTTTGGTGCCCAATATTGCCTGGCAGGCCCATCTGGGTGGCCTGATCTCCGGCATCGTGATCGTGACACTGTGGGATCGGGTGCCGCTCCAGCGCCCCGGCGCCACCGCCTACCGGGCCGCGGTCGCCCTCACCATCGGCGGCGCCGCCCTCGCCACGGTCCTGTTCCTGTGACCGGAATCACCCATGTGGGGACAATCGTGATCCCCCACCGCTACCGCGGCCCCGATCAGTCCGGCAACGGCGGCTACACATGTGGCCTGATCTCCGCCTACACCGACGGCGATGCCGAGGTGAAACTGCGCCGGCCTCCGCCCCTCGACCAGACCCTCGACGTATTCCGAGACCACGATCGAATCCGCGTACACGACCGATCCGACCTCATCGCCGAAGCAGGTGCGGTGACGTGCGAGATCGACGTCCCCACGCCCCCATCCCTGGAGGAGGCCACGGCCGCCGCTCGGCGCTACGCCGGCTTCCGGCGCCACGCTTTCCCCGGCTGTTTTGTCTGCGGCACCGAGCGCCAGCCGGGTGACGGGCTGCGCCTCTTCGCCGGGCCGCTCCCTGGCCGCGACATCGTGGCCGCCCCCGTGATCGCCGATGCTTCCCTGCCCGCCTCCCGAGGCAAACTCAACAACGAGATTGTGTGGTCGCTACTGGACTGCCCCGGAGCCTGGGCGGTGGAGCGCCAAGCCGAAGATCGGCCCGTCGTGCTCGGGACCATGGCGGCGCGCATCACTAAATCCATTCCCATCGGCGCCGAACTGATCGCCATCGGATGGCCACAGGGTCGCGACGGCCGCAAGCTCTTCTCCGGCACCGCCATCTTCTCCGCCGAGGGAATCCTCTACGGGTATGCCCGCCAGACCTGGGTCGTAATCACCATCTAGGCGCAGCGCACCGATGGGTTCCGGGCTGTGCCACAATGCGGCCCATGGAACGCCCTATTCCGCTGCGGGCTCGGCGCCAGCTCTTTGCCTCTCCATAGTCAGGGGCTTCCCGGCCGCGTTCCACGACCACCCAAGGAGAGGAATACCATGACGAACAGCCTTACCCAACGCCTCGAGCAAGTGTTTGCACCCGTCATCGGATGGGCATCAAACATCGAAATCGCCACCGCGGAGGGTTGCTGGCTCACCGACGTCGAAGGCGAGCGTTATCTCGATTTCGCCTGCGGCATCGCAACGGTCAACGCCGGGCACAACCACCCGAAGGTGCTCGCCGCGGCCCGTGAGCAGCTCGAGAAGGTTTGGCACGCCGGTGGATCATTCCTCTATGAGTCCCTCGTGACCGCTGCGGAAAAGCTCATCGGCGTCACGCCTCCATCGATCGAGAAACTCTTCTTCATGAACTCCGGCGCCGAGGCAGTGGAGGCCGGCATGAAGCTGGCCCGCAAGGTGAGCGGCCGTCAGGGCATCGTCGTCTTCCGCGGCGCATTCCACGGGCGCACCATGGGATCGGTGAGCTACACCACCTCAAAGGCCAAGTACCGCCAGGGCTACCACCCCATCGTGCCCTCGGTCTTTGTGACACCGTTCCCCCACCCGTACCGCTGGGGCAAAACCGAAGACGAGGCCACCGACCACGCTCTCCTCGAGCTGGAGCTGAAGCTCAAACACGAGGTGACTCCCGGCGAGATCGCCGTGTTTATGGTGGAGCCCATGCAGGGTGAAGGCGGCTACTACCCGGCCCCACAGCGTTTTCTGCAGCGCCTGCGCGAGATTGCCGATGAGCACGGCATCCTCCTGGCCCTCGACGAGGTCCAGACCGGGTTCGGCCGCACCGGTACCTGGTTCGCCTCCGAGCATTACGGAATCGAGCCCGACATCCTGCTTCTGGGCAAAGCAATCGCCAACGGCCTGCCTTTGTCGGCGGTCGGCGCCCGCGCCGAGCTTCTCGACAAGTGGCTTCCGGGCTCACACGGCACCACCTTCGGCGGCAATCCGGTCTCGTGTGCCGCCGCCGCGGCCAACGTCGACGCCCTCGGCGAGCTCATCCCTGCGGTGCCCGATCTCTCCAAACACGCCTTCGGCCGGCTCAATGAGCTCAAGGACCGTCACGCCACCATCGGCGAAGTGCGCGGCCTTGGTCTGATGATCGGCGTCGAGTTGGTGAAGGAGGGCCGGGTTCCCGACCCCGGGGCCTTCGAGTTCCTCGATGAGTTTGCCAAAGACCGACGTCTGCTCATCCTCAACTGCGGACCGGATGAGAACGTCATTCGTTTCATCCCGCCGCTCTGCGTGAGCATCGAGGAACTCGACGCCGCCATCGACATCATCGACGACGCGCTCACCGAGTACGAGCGGCTCTAGACGGACTAGATCAGCAATTCGGCGGCGGTGACGGCGTCGCGGCCATCAACGGCGTAGCCGTCTGCGCCGAGCGAGCGTGCATGCGCCTCGTCGTCAACGGCACGCCCTCCGAGAAGAACCGGAACCTCCAGGGCGCTCTTCAGTTGCTCGATCAGAGCGACGGCGGCGCCGAGAACATCGGCGCTGGTCACACTCACTCCTATGAGCGCGGGTGAGGCCGCAACCGCGGCCTCGACGAAACTCTGCACCGGCAGATCGGCTCCCAAATCGACAACATCAAACCCGGCGCCGCGCAGCAGATCGGCCACGATCATCACCGGCAGACGATGTTGCTCACCGGGCGGTGCACCCACCACCACAATCCCGCGCCGCTGCCCTCTCCTCCCCAATCTGGAGCCGAGCCGGGAGACAATGCGCACCGCAATGGCACTCGCTCGGTGCTCCTCGGCAATACCTACCGTGCCCTCCTCCCAGCCATGGCCGATGGAGACCATGGCCGGCGCCAGCACGTCAACGTAGACATCCGAGATATCCATCCCGGCGGAAAGTGCCCCTTCAACAACCCTCCAGGCACCCACCAGATCGCCCGCCAGCAGCCGAGCCCGCAGCCGGCCGTCCCATGGAGAGCGGCGACGCCGGCCCCGTCCTCGGTCTGCCCCAACAACAAACGTCTCCAGGTCATCCGCGGAGACTCGCCATTCGGGGCCAACTTTGGTGGCGGGGAGCATGCCCGTTCGTACGTAGCGGTAGACGGTCATGTAGTGGACGCCAAGACGCTCGGCACAGTCTCTGAGGCCGAGGGTCCGTTTCTGCCTGGGAGTCACTGCAGCTGTGTCAGCTCTGTTTGGCCGACCACTCCTGGGTGAACTCTCCCCGCAGTCTGGGGAAACGGGCGGGAGCGTGATTGAAGCAGTGCTCCGCCCGGTTGTAGCGAGACAACCTGACTTCGCACCCTTTGGTGTTGCAGGTCCGATCGTCGCCGTACGTCTTGGGTCGGCGGCGGGCTCTACCAATGCTGATGGCCCTCATCGTCGCCGGCATTCCTACCTCCGGTTGTATTCAGCAATCCTAATTTACCACTAACGGCCGATGATTGCAACACCGACGTGGTGTAAATATCTCGGCTTTTTCCGCAAGGAGGGGAGGCTGATGCCTCCCCTCTCCAGTGCGCGAATTCTCAGTCTTCGCTTGCCGCGTGCGCCGAAAGATCGGAGATCGCTCGCACCACATCTTCGTTGGCCAGGGTCGTCACGTCACCCAGCTGCCTCTGTTCGGAAATGTCGCGCAGCAGCCGGCGCATGATCTTGCCCGATCTGGTCTTGGGCAGATCATCGGTGAACACGATGCTCTTCGGCCTAGCGATGGGACTGATCTTCGTCGATACCCAGTCGCGCAGCGTCTTGATGAGAACTTCATCACCGGTGACGCCCGCCCGCAGGGTGACGAATGCGGCGATGGCCTCGCCGGTCAGCTCGTCCTTACGCCCGACCACCGCCGCCTCCGCCACCGTCTCGTGCGAAACGAGTGCAGATTCCACCTCAGTTGTTGAGATACGGTGACCCGACACATTCATGACATCGTCGACGCGGCCCAAGAGCCAGTAGTAGCCCTCCTCATCACGCTTGCACCCGTCCCCGGCGAAATAAAAGCCGTCGTACTGCGACCAGTAGGTGTCGACATAACGGTCCGCATCGCCGTAGATGGTCCGCAGCATGCCCGGCCAGGGGCGCGTGATGACCAGGTACCCGCCGCCGCCAAGCGGCACCGAGTTGCCGTCGTTGTCGAAAACGTCGGCGGTGACGCCCGGGAAGGGGAACGTCGCCGAGCCCGGCTTGGTGGCAACGGCTCCCGGCAGCGGGGTGATCATGATCGACCCGGTCTCGGTCTGCCACCAGGTGTCGACGATGGGACAACGCTCGCCGCCGATGTTGATGTGGTACCAGATCCAAGCCTCCGGGTTGATGGGCTCGCCCACCGTTCCCAGCAGCCGCAGCGAGGAGAGGTCATGACCGGCGGGGAACTGATCGCCCCACTTCATGAAGGCCCGGATCGCCGTCGGCGCCGTATAGAACTTCGTCACTTTGTATTTCTCGACGATGTCCCAAAGCCGGTCTTTCTCCGGGAAATCCGGCGTGCCCTCGTACATGACTCCCGTGGTGTGATTGGCCAGGGGCCCGTACACGATGTAGGTGTGACCGGTGACCCAGCCGATGTCGGCGGCACACCAGTACACGTCGTCTTCTTTGATGTCGAACACGTAGTGATGTGTGGAACAGGCGTTGACCAAGTACCCACCGGTGGTGTGCACGATGCCCTTCGGCTTCGCTGTAGTGCCGGAGGTGTAGAGGATGTAGAGCATGTCCTCAGCATTGAGAACCGCGGGCTCACGCTCCGGCTTTTCATCGGCGATGACCTCGTGGTACCAGTGGTCTTTGCCGTCGTTCCATTCAACTTCGTTGTCGCAGCGCTTCACCACCACAACGTGCTCAATCGTGGGGCAATCGGCGATGGCGGCATCCGAGTTCTCTTTGAGCGGGAACACCGAACCCCTGCGGTAGGCGCCGTCGGCGGTGATCAGGACCTTGGCCTCGGCATCCTGAATGCGCTGCGCCAGAGCATCGGCCGAAAAACCACCAAATACCACCGAATGCGGTGCGCCAAGCCGGGCGCACGCCAGCATGGCTACCGGCAGCTCTGGGATCATGCCCAGGTAGATGGCCACCCGATCGCCCTTCGCGACGCCGAGCTTCTCCAGGCCGTTGGCGAATTTGCACACCTCTTCGTACAGCTCGCGGAAGCTGATCACTCGGGTGTCGCCAGGCTCGCCCTCCCAGTAGTACGCGACCTTGTCACCACCGCTCTTCAGGTGACGATCGAGGCAGTTGTAGGAGATATTGAGCTCGCCGTCGGAGAACCACTTGAAGAACGGCGCCTCGGAATCATCGAGGACGACCGTTGGCTCCTTGAACCAAGTGACGCGCTCGATGGCCTCCTTTTTCCAGAAACCCAACCAGTCCTCCGCCTCCTTGTAGATGTCGGGTCCGGCATTTGCTGTCGCGGTGAAGTCCTCCGAGGGCGGGAATTTCCGCTCCTCTCGGAAAAGGGCCGCAATCGCCTCTTGCTGCTGGTCGCTCACGCGCTCCTCCATATTCGTCTCATATGTCCGATCCATCCTAAGGGGTCTCCGCTGCCCCTCTCAGAGGGCAAACGACCCTATCCCTTGGGTCGTTCCCCTCCGGCCGCACGGCCCCTCTTCCCAGAATCGGCGGCCGGCACGATATCGGCTTCCGGGGCCTGGGCCAATACGAGCCGGCCTACCGCTCCAGTTGTTTGATGTACACCACGATGTCGGCCACGCGGGGAGAAGGCGGCCATGACCCCCGTCCCGTTCCGGATTGCCTCGGCCATCTCGTCGTCCGAGAACGCAGACTCCATCAACCGCTCACCCACCAGAGCCGGCCCGATGACGCTGCCCTCGCCCTCCGGCCCGTGACTTGAGGCGCAAAGCTCCTGGAAGATGAGATTTCCCGCCCCAGGATCGCCGACGGAAAGATTGTCGCCATCACCGACAGACCCGGCATCGTCTCCGCCGATCACCACACCGCCCCGGCCAAGGTCTGCAGCAGAACGGTGCCGAGGATGGCAAGAAGAAGGAGCACTCCCAGAGCCAGCGCGGTGCCGGGCCGAATCGGGAAACGGTTCATCTCCCAATGCCGGGCCGGATCCTGAACCCTCGCCGCGATGAGAACCCGGTGGCCAGCACGACCATCGCCGCCAGTATCGCCGAGACCTGCAGCCAATCTCCTGTGACCGCGTAGAAGGTACGGCGGCTGTTCTGCACCTGCACCGTTCCAACGACCAGGTCAGCCGTGAACAGATCGGTGGTCTCGGCGATGCTTCCCCCGGCCGAGATGAAGGTCGAGCGGCCGGTCACGGCAACGTGCGCCACGTCCACGCCCAGCGACACCGCGTTGAACCGAACCATTGAGATCAGCTGATCGGATGCCGGGCCCCGGCCGTACGAGCCTTCGTTGGTGGCCACCACCATGAGGTTCGCTCCGGCCCGAATCTCGGCCCGCATGTGCCGTATGAAGGCTCCTTCGAACGAGATCACCGAGCCCAATCTCACCTCTTCACCATCGACCTCGAGATTGAACACCACCGGTCCTTCGCCGCGTCGCATGTCACGGGGCACTTGGGCAAGTTCTTCGATAAAGGTGAGCTGTTCTCGGAAAGGTACGTACTCGCCGAAGGGCACCGGATGCTGCTTCATGTACTCGCCGGCGATCGCCCCCTCCGGCGAGAAGAGAAGGTTGATGTTGTCGAAGTACTCCGGGCCGGCCGAGCGGGTTCCTCCGGCAAGCAGATAGGCATCCAGACGCACCGCTTCCGAGCCCATCTGTGCCGCCACCTCCGGGCTGAAGGTCGGATTGAATACTCCTCCGAAGGAGTCCTCTCCCCACACGACAAGATCGACCCCATCCGCCGGGATCTGCCTGGTAAGGGCGTAGTGGGAGTTATAGATCTGCTCCTTCTCGCCCTCACAGTGCACCGCCGGGCACGGCGAGTTGCCCTGCACGAGCACAACATCCACCTCAACTCCAGTGGCGTCGGGAGCAAACACAAACCCGGCGGCCACCAACACCACAATCAGGCCGGTCGTCACCTCGAGGGGTCGCCGATCGCGCCGCTCCTCGGTCATCAGCACCACCGCCGCGGCGAAGGCGATCACTATCACTCCCCAGCCGGTGGGGCCGATCCACTGTGCAGCACTCCTGGCGCCGGGGATGGTGCCTACCGGGTACCCGGCCGAACCCCAGGGAAATCCGCCCAGAGGGAATCGGGCCCGCATAAACTCCCAAGCCGCCCAGGCACCGACAGCCACAACCCACCAGCGCCAGGGCGCCCAATTTCGCGCCATATAGAGCAAGAGGGCATATCCAACCGCATAGACGCCCAGAGCGGTGGTGAGGGGGATCCAGGCGACGGCCCCAATGATGTAGATCCACCAGAGCATGCCCCCAAAAAAGGCAAAACCGAACAGGAACCCCACCAGAGCCGCTTCACGCTTCGAGCGCACCCTCCTCAGCGCCCACAAAAACGGCGCCGGAGCCACAAACACGAGAAACCCAGCGTTCAGTGGAGGGAATGACGCCCACATGAGCGCCGCCGATACAATCGCGGCAACAACCGAGTGCATGCGCCGGGCAGCGTAGTCGCAGTCCTACAGTGCTCCTCCCATGGACGATCTATCGGTTGCCCGCAAAGCGGCCCAGGCCGGCGCCGAGGTGGTGCGCCGCTGGTATTGCCGCATCGAAAGAGCCGAATTCAAGGGAATCAGCAACCCGGTCACCAAAGCCGACCGCGAGTCCGAAGCGGCCATCGTCGAGATCCTCGCCACGCACCGGCCCGACGACGGCATTGTTGCCGAGGAGGGCTCCGTCCGAAGGGCCGCTTCCGGCCGTCGCTGGCTCATCGATCCACTGGACGGAACGGTGAACTACCTCCACGGCTTCCCCCATTGCGCCGTTTCCATCGGCATGCAGGTGGACGAGTTGCCGATGGTCGCCGTGGTAATCGATGTGTTCCGCAATGAGGAGTTCTCCGCGCTGCGAGGTGGCGGAACTCAACTCAACGGCCGGCTCACCGCCGTCTCCGCAGCGGTTGACCTCGGCGGCGCCCTCCTCAGCACCGGCTTTGCCTACGACCGGCGGGAGAAGGCCCAGGCCTATACGGACCTGGTAGCCAAGGTCATGTCGGAGGCGCAAGGCATCCGCCGCCAAGGAGCCGCCGCCATCGATCTCGCCTGGGTGGCCTGCGGCCGCCTCGATGGCCACTGGGAGTTCGGACTTGCCCCGTGGGATATCGCCGCCGGCACACTGCTGGTCATCGAGGCCGGAGGCAGGGTCACCGATTCCTACGGCGATCCTCCCCGGCCCGAAGACATCGTCGCCAGTAATGGGCTCATTCACGATGCGCTCATGGGCATTGTGGCGTCGGCTCGCCCTCCTCACTTCGAACGCTAGGCACCGGGCCGGCCACCTACGCTGGGTTCTGATGCGGAGGCTGTTCACCGCCGATGCCGTTGTTGATCCAGGCGGTAAGAAAGGTGATGCCGTTCTCGTCGACGACGGATATGTCGTCGCCGTCGGCCGCGCCGCCGATCTGCGGCGCCCGCACGTTCCCGAACAGGCCGTGCCCGGTGTCATCGTCCCTGGTCTGCGCGATGCACATTTTCATCCGGTCGGCTATGCCGCATCGCTGCGCCGCCCTTCATTGAAACAAGCGCGGGACTTCGCCGACATCGCCGCCATCCTGCAGGATGCGGCTGATCGCCAGACCGCCGGCAGCCTCGTCTCCGCCCTGCGCCTGGACGACACCACGCTGCGGGAAACCCGCCTGCCCGACCGGCATTTCCTCGACCGAGTTCTGCCCGATCATCCTGCGCTTCTAGTGCGGTACTGCGGCCACGTCGCCGTCGCCAATACTCGTTCACTCGACCTCGCCGGCATTCACCCGGGCACCCCGGACCCACCGGGTGGCTCCTTCGACCGTGACCGGCACGGGCTCACCGGAGTGCTTCGGGAGACTGCAGTAGCCCAGGTGTCGCCTGCCCTGTCGCCCTTGGCTCCCGCCATCGAGCCCACCGATATCGTCACTGCCGTTTCCGGCCTTGCCGCTGCCGGCCTCACCGGCCTCGGCGCCATCGTCTCCCTCGATGAAAGCCTCTGGGCGGGCGGGGCCGGTGAACTCGATCTTCTCCTCACCGCCGCCCCCGACATCCCGCTGACCCTGCGGGTCCTGGTAATAGCAGACACTCCGGGCGACCTGGAAACTGCGGCGTGCCGCATCTCCTCCACAGCCAATGGAGTGTCGTTCCTCGGCCTCAAGGCATTCGCCGACGGCAGCTTGGGCGGACACACGGCAGCCCTCCACCAGCCGTATGCCGATGAACCTGATACCGCCGGCATTCACCGTCTCGATCCCGAGTGGGCCACCGAGATGATCCGGGCCACCACCGGCTTCGGAGGCAAGGTCGCCATCCATGCCATCGGTGATGCCGCCGCCACCCGGGTCCTCGACGTTATGGAACAAGCCATTCGCCGGGGGGTGGACCCGGCTGCTCTTCGTGTCGAGCACGCCTCCGTGCTCACCGCAGCCGATATCGCGCGTTTCGGACGGCTCGGCGTGACCGCCTGTGTGCAACCGGCTTTTCTCGCCTCCGAGGTTGAGTGGCTGGAGGAGCGCCTCGGGGTCGAACGTCTCGCCCGCACCTACGCCTTCCGCTCGATGGCCGACGCCGGAGTGCCTTTGGCCGGTGGATCGGACTGCCCGGTGGAGCCTCCCCATCCGCTGTGGGGCATGGCTGCGGCCCGCCACCGCCACGGCATCGTTCCTCAGCAGGCACTATCGGCCGCCGAAGCGCTAGCCCTCTTCACCGCGGGCGCCGCCGCCGCCATCGGTGAAGATGCCCGCCTCGAGCCCGGACTACCGGCCACCTTCACCGTTCTCGGTGACGATCCCCTACACACAGAGGCGAACACACTTCAAGACCTCGAAGTCGCCGCGGCCTACGTTGCCGGGGAGAAGCTGGAAGTGTCTGCCGACGTCAAGCTGTGGACGGGTTGATCAGGGGCCGGCCGCTGACCTCGGCCCAGCACGGCCCGCAGTAATAGGCATCCTCGTGCACTCTGGCATCGCGATCAATGGGACCATCGCAGCGAGCGCAGCGAGAAGACAAGAATGCTTCGGCAACGTTGACATGGGGGCCGTCTCCGGCGAGGAGGTCGCCGATACGTACTCCTGGTCGTGCACCGTTGCTCATAGGAGTGGGACAGGCTAGCGCCTAACGCAGTTTGCGAATTGGGCCCGCCACCTGTTCGTACTCCGGGAAATCGCCGGTTGCCTTCTTGGAATAGACAAGATCACCGTCAACGGTGATCTCAAAGACGCCGCCGCCCGAAGGCACCAGGGTCATGCCCTCGATCTGCTGTTCGAACTCGCCAAGGAGCTCCTCGGCCATGCGCACGGCACGGCCCGTGTAGTTTCAAACGGCGCAGTATTCAATATCGATACGCATGAACTCACCCTAGTCGGAGCCGGGCAACAGTCCTCTGGGAAAACAGACGGACCACTGTGCAGATGCTGCCGCGAGGCCGTCACTAGCGTGAAGCCGGCGACAGTAAGGAACAAACATGCTGACCGTCGGCATCACCGCCGTGGGCGGCGGTGTCGGGCAGGCCGTCCTCTCCGCTCTGCGCGCCGGCGGCCTCGTGACCCGAATCGTCGGCATGGACACCCGCCCTCTTGCTCCCGGCCTCTACTGGTCCGACGCGGCGTACCTGGTGCCCCCCGTCGCCGATCAAGAGCCTTACCTGCAACGACTCCTCCAGATCTGCGCCGCCGAGCAGGTTGATGCCCTCATTCCCGGGCTCGATGTCGAAATGCCGCTCCTTTCCCGCAATGCCGCTCCCTTTGCCGAGATCGGCTGCACCATCATCGTCGGCAGCCCACCGGCCGTCGATCTGTGTTTCGACAAGCTCGCCCTATCCCGGCTCTGCGCAAACAACCAGTTCCCCTTTGTTCCCACCTACAGCGTCGCCGAGGCCAAGGACCGCGTCGATGAGCTGGCCTTCCCCGTGATGATCAAGCCCTGCCGCGGCGCCGCCTCCGCTGGAGCTCGGCTGGCAACCCGCAAGGTCCTCCTCGACATGGCGCCGTCGGATGATCTCGTCGTGCAGGACTACCTGCCCCCCACCAACAACATGCCCCTCATGACCGAATCTCCCGGCGGGAGCGGCGAGCTGGTGCAGTCGGAGGAGATCTCGGCCCAGTTTTTTGTGGGACCGTCGGGAGCGGTGCTGGGCAGCTTTGTGAGCATCAACCGTCTGAAACACGGCGTGCCCCTGGAAATCGTGCCTATCGACGGCACCCAGATCGCCGATGCCGCCTCCGGCCTCATCGCCGCTCTCGCCGCTCTCGGCCTCAGAGGACCTATCAACCTACAGGGGCGCTACACCCCCGACGGGCCCACATTCTTCGAAGCCAATGCCCGCTTCACCGGCATCACCGGCACTCGTGCTCTCCTGGGCTACCGGGAAGTCGATGCGGCCCTCGAATGCCTGGTTCTCGGCCGGCCCGAACACGACGTCAACTGCCTGCCCGCGCCACCACCACGGCTCGCCGCCACCCGCCATGTGACCACCACCATCGTCGACACCGAACACACACGCCGTCTCATGGAGCCGGCCGCCGCCGCCCTCCCGCAGCACGACCGCCATCCGCGACGCCTTCTGGTGACGGGAGCCGCCGGCTACTTGGGCAGCAATCTCATCCCCCGCCTCCTCGACATGCCGGGCGTCGGGACCATCGTCGCCACCACGCACGGCGAGGCCTCGGCCGCCGAACTCGTCTCCGTTCTCGGGAGGCCGGAAGGGCTCGAAGTGGATTCCGCCGACCTCACTGGCACCGAGTCCCGGCCGCTCGACGGTGTTGACACCGTGATCCACTGCGCCGCCCTGCGGATCACGCACCCGGACACCGACATAACCGATTATCTACACGTCAACGTTGAGGGAACCCGGCGCCTGCTCGAACAGGCCGCTGAGACCGGCGTCGAGCGGTTCGTGTTCATCTCCACACAGGCGGTCTACGGAACATCCCAGCCGGCTCCCTGGGCCGAGGCCGACCCACCACGGCCGGAAACTCGCTACGGCCTCAGCAAATGGATGGCCGAGGAGATCCTTCGCGCGCGCCGGGCCCCGCCCCAGGTGGTGGTGCTCCGCCTGGCCCGTCTCTACGGACTCGGCCAAGCGATACGGTGGGACGAACTGCCCCACCGTTTTGCCGCCAACACGGCAGCCGCGGAGGCTCTCCCCATCTACGGCAGCGGCAATCAACGTATGGATTTCCTCCACATCGAGGACGCCACACGCGCCGTAGGGAGGGCTTGCAGTGCGCCACTGCCGCCGCAGTCCTGCTTCCACATCTTCAACGTGGGCAGCGACCGGCCGGTATCGATCCGCCAGCTGGCCGGGTCCTGTCGCCGCGCCGCCATCGAACTAGGTCTCCCGGAACCGCCGTTGCACTTCTTGCCCGATGCCATCGAGAAGGAGATCGACTACCTCCTGGACGTTCGCAGGGCCCGCAGCTTCCTCGGGTGGAGCCCGCAAGTTTCACTCGAGGAGGGCATCCGTGAGCTCATTGCCGCCGCCGTGACCTCCGGCTAGTCGGTGGCCGCAAGCTCCCTCAGCACTTCGGCTATCTCTCTGTCGGACAAGTTCTCCATACCGGGATGAGTGGGCACGGTGATGACACGTTCGGCAAGATCGTGTGCTCTTGGCGTATCGGAGGTGTTCACCTCGAAGGGCAGGCCGACCACAATCTTGAGTCCAACAAGCTTCTCCCGAGAGACCGGCGTCGGCGCCACCAGGGGCACACATTCCGGAGTTGCTGCAATGGCGTCCCAACGCGGGTCCATCAGCGGTCGGAATTCGAGCCGACGGGCGATACGAAGCACCCGCAAATACTGGCCGTCATATCGTGGTGCCACCTCACCAAGATCCCTCAGCCGCTGCAACGCAAACGCCGCGCCGAGATCAGACATCGTCGTCACGAACCGGTGCGTCCGGTTCCCCGGCACCGAGGCGCCGCCATCGATGATCGACCTCACCGTCGCCTCGTCGTGTTGCTCGACTATCACGCAGCCTCCCTCGACCACACCCCAAGGAGCGGCGTGTCTCAGGCTCACGGCCTCGGGAGGCCGACCCCGACCCGCTCGACCACTGTCGAAGGCCGCCGTCCCGTCGAGCACGAGGACCTTATCCCGCAACGAGCACAGCTCCTCAAACTCCCCCAGGTCACCGGCACGCCCAAAAAGATCCACCACAACAACACCGTCGTAGACATCCGGATCGACACGCCCAAGAGCTCCCAGATCGAGCATGCCACGAGCGTCGCAATCGATGAGGAGCGCTTCGGCCAATGGGCCGGTCCGGGTCGTGTCGGGGCCAAACGCACAGGCAACCCAACGCAGCTCACGCCCTGCACGCAGATGCTCCATCGCCACCAGCGCCTGCAGCGCTTCGACGCCGTCCTCGGTGGCCACTACGGCCCGGTCGCCGGGCAGCTCGAGGTACTCACCGATGTTTGCCTCGAGCTGACGCGTCACCGGCCCGGATTCAGCCCACGATCCGGGCTCACCCCACTCCTCCAGCACCTTTTGCACGAACTCAAAGTCGCAAGGTTTGTCTTCGGCGGGACCCATGGGAGCGACCCAAAGGCGGGGCGCCGCGGGCGGAGCCGGCAGGAGGCTTGCCGGTATCGGGGCGATGGACCGCAGCGAGTCCTCCATATCGCGGCGCCGCTCCGTTCGGTAGTCGAGACCGAGATTCCGCTGCAGCTCGGGATGGAATCGTCTCCACCACGGCTGCGTGGTCACCACCTCGGGGAACCACACATCGAGCGACCGCCCCATATCAAGCACAAACGCCGACGGCAACCGATCATGCAGCCTCTCCACAAAAAAGGGGGCCACACTTCCGCACTGCACGAGCACGATGCAGGGGCCCTCTCCAAACCGGAAGAGGGCCTTGAGGGCCCTGCCAAGAGTGCGTTTGCGGCGGGCCCGCTCCCGATCGAAGTGGGTGGCCACATGGGCAAAACGATCAAAGCCGAGGCGATCACCCAGACCGGCCAGGTGTGCCGGGCCGATGACCAGCACCGGCAGCGCCTGCATGGCCCCATACAGCTCCAGAATCTCTCCGGTGATCGAGGTGTCCTTCCACACCGTGCCGTCGCACGGCACATAGCCGGGGGGAAGGCTCTCCGCGATCAGCCGCACCACGACATGCGGATCGATCCTGTACCCATCGATCCTCCCCTGGCCCCGGTACGAGAGGTGGCTCACCCCGAACATGAAGTCCTCTCCCCGGTCGGAAAGGTGATCGAACAGCCGGTCGAGATCATCACCGAGGCCGTGATCCAGGAAAATCTCCGCTCGCCGCCGCAGCGCCGGCATCCGGGCCACCGACGGGTCACCGCGGAGGGCCAAGATCTTCTCCCAGTGCCCGTGATTGATCTTGGCGAAGCTGAAACGCCGCCCGCTCCTGATGCGGCCGGCGAAGTAGCTAATCGGAGGACGCACGACCCGCAGATCGTGACCTTCGAGCAGCGGCTCCGGTGGGAACGGCCACAGTGGTTCTCCAAGCCTCCCCGACCGGGATTGTGCGCTCTCACCGGCCGCGCCGCCCGAGATGATCTCTTCCATCTGTCGCCCCGGCTCCTCTCGAGGAGCGTAGCCGTCGTCGTCGATCCGCCCGCGGCCGGCCTCAGACTCCTGCGATTCTGCTGCGGCGTTCGACGAGCACGACGTCACGCCAATCATCGCCGAGCCGCCCCAATCGTTCCCGTGTGCCCACCACGCGGAAGCCGGCGGCCTCAGCGAGCCGAAGGCTCGCTTCGTTCTCCGGGAAGATGCCTGCCTCCAGCGTCCAGAGATCCGCCTCTTCCGAAACCTCAACTAATGCCTCAAGCAGCGCTCGACCCACGCCGGCGCCCCGTGCCGCCGCCGTCACATACACGCTCACCGCGGCGACCCCTCCATAAACGCAGCGCCCACTGACCTCGCTGAGCGCAGCCCAGCCCAGCACCTCGCCCGCCTTCTCTGCCACCAGCCGGCAGGCCGGAAGATGATCGTCATCCCACGATCGCCAGTCGGGCGCCTCGGCCTTGAAAGTCGCATCGCCCGTGGCGATGCCCTCCTCATAGACACGGCGGACCGCCGGCCAATCGGCCGGTGTCATCGGCCTGATCGTCGTCATTGCCGAGAGGCTACTGCTGCGATTCACCACACCGCTTGTCACAATGCAGTCCCAACTCAAACGAGGAGAGCCTATGGCCGTCCCCCTCCCCGAGAAGCTGCAGCACATCCTCGACGATCGCTCCTTCGCCCACCTGGCCACGGTCGGTGCCGACGGTTATCCGGAGAACACCGCCATGTGGGTCGAGAGAGACGGTGACCTCATCGTCCTCAATACTGCCGCAGACCGCGTCAAATGGTGCAATCTCCGCCGTGACCCGCGCGTCGGCATCTCGATCTCTCCACCCGCCGACGAATACGTCAACTACTCCATCAAGGGACGCGTTATCGAACTGCGCACCTCCGACGGCGACCAGGTGATCGACCGCCTCGCCGGCAAGTACCTAGGCAAGGATCGATTCCCCTGGCGACGGCCCGGCGATGTGCGCGTCACCATCGTGGTCGAAGCCCTGGCTGTGGCCTCAAGAAGCTCATGAGACGGACTGCTATCCTTATTGCGAAGCCTTCGCAATAAGGGTCAAAGTGCACATTCCCGACGGGTTTATCAACCTCCCCACCTCCGCCGGATTCGGCGCCGCCGCCGCCGGCAGCGTCTGGTACAGCATTCGCCGGGCGACACACTTCCTCGACGATCGCCGGATCCCCCTGGCGGGCCTGGTCGCCGCCTTTGTGTTCGCCGCCCAGATGATCAACTTCCCGGTGGCGGCCGGGACCAGCGGACACCTGATCGGCGGAACGCTGGCCGCCGTTCTCGTTGGGCCCTGGGTAGGCGCCCTAGTCCTCACCGTCGTGCTGCTGGTGCAAGGCATCTTCTTTGCCGATGGAGGCCTCTCCGCTCTCGGCCTCAACGTCTTCAACATGGCCGTCATCGGCGCCCTCGGCGGGTACCTGCTCTTCCGCCTTCTGCTGGGTGTGGTTCGGCGCTCCCTGCTTCCGGTCGCGGCCGGAATCGCCGCCGGCATCTCTGTGGTCCTGGCCTCGCTCGCGTTTGTGCTGGAGTACACGATCGGTGGCGCCGGTGGAGCCTCGATCGCAACAGTTGCCGCGGCCATGGTCGGGGTTCACGCCCTCATCGCAGTGGGCGAAGGCCTCATCACCGCACTTGTAATCGGCGCCGTTATGAGCAGCCGTCCCGATCTCGTCTACGGCGCCGTACAGAAGGAGACCGTCCGTGGATAGGCGCCTCTGGTGGTTCCTTGGGGCCGGCCTGGCGGTGACACTGATCGTTGCCGGTGTCATCTCCGGATTCGCCTCCGGTGAGCCCGACGGCCTGGAGAGGGTCTCCATCGACGAAGGTTTTGCCAACAGCGCGGCAGATCACCCCCTCGGCGACTCACCTCTTGCCGACTACACGGTGGAGGGCATCGAGAACGACCGGATCAGTACCGGCATCGCCGGCATCATCGGAGTTGTCGTCACGCTTGTGGTCGCCACCGGGCTTCTCTACGGAATACGGCACCTGAGCCGGCACCGCGCAACAAACAAATAGGAGGCGCCGTTGAGGGGGAGCCACGTCCACGCCCTCTACCAGCATCGCCCCGGTCCACTTCATCGGTTGCGGCCCGAGGTAAAGCTGGCCGCAACCCTGCTTTTTGTCGCCGCCGTTGTGGCCACACCTCGTGAGGCCATGTGGGCCTTTGGAGTCCACGCCCTCATCGTCACAACCGCCGCCGCCATCGGGCGCATCCCTCCCGGGTTTCTGCTTCGGCGCCTGGTCATCGAGATCCCCTTCCTCCTGTTTGCCGTGTTCCTCCCCTTCCTCGGCGGCGGGGAACAAATCGATTTCCTGGGAATCGCCCTGTCGCAGCAAGGCCTGGCCGCGGCGTGGAATATCGTTGCCAAGGCCACGCTCGGAGCCGCCGCATCGATCGTGATGGCCGCCACCACCCAAGTGCCCGACATACTCAAGGCCTTCGACCGGCTCCACTTCCCCCGGCTGATCACCTCCATCATGGGATTCATGATTCGATACCTCGACGTTGTCGTTGGCGAGTTCAACCGCATGCGAGTGGCGCTGCAGTCACGGAGCTACCGGCCCCATTGGTTTGGCCAGGCCCGCGCCATTGGCGCAGCCGCCGGCACCCTGTTTGTCCGCTCCTTCGAGCGGGGTGAACGCGTCTACCTGGCCATGCAGGCACGCGGCTACACAGGAGTGATGCCCCGCATGGCCGAGGGTGGCGCCCCGGCCCTCCAGTGGGTCGGAGCCGCCGCTGTCGTCGCAGCTGCGGCGGCGGCAGCCACCCTGGGGTGGGTGCTGCGATGAGCGTGCCCACCGTCGAGGCATCCGGCGTGGTGTTCTCGTATCCGGATGGGCGCCGGGCACTCGACGGCGTCGACCTGCATGTGCACCCGGGCGAGCGGGTGGCCCTTCTCGGCCCCAACGGAGCCGGCAAGACCACTCTCGTGCTGCACCTCAACGGCATCCTCCTGCCCGACGAAGGTTCGGTGACGATCGCCGGCCTCACCGTCGCCAAGAACAACTTTCCCGAGATTCGACGCCGGGTCGGGGTGGTGTTCCAGGATCCGGACGATCAGGTCTTCATGCCGACCGTCGGCGAGGACGTCGCCTTTGGCCCGGCCAATCTGGGCATCACCGGCGACGATCTGGAGGCGCGTGTCTCCGCGGCCCTGGATGCAGTCGGCATGTCCGAACATCGCGACCGGGCACCACACCATCTGTCGTTCGGCGAGCGGCGCCTGGTCGCCATCGCCACCGTCCTGTCCATGGAGCCCGAGATCCTGGTGCTCGACGAGCCGTCGGCCAACCTCGATCCGGCGGGGCGCAGGGAACTTGCCGAAGTGCTGCGGCTTCTCGACATCACCATGCTTCTGATCACCCACGATCTTCCCTACGCGCTCGGGCTTTGCGAGCGTGCCGTCGTCATGAACCACGGCCGCATCGTTGCCGACGGCTCCATCGTCGAGGTGCTGTCCGACACCGAGCTGATGGCAGCGAACCGGCTCGAGATGCCGTTCGCACTCGACCTGCGCAAGCTGCACCGGGAGTAGCGGTCTGCCAACGCCGACTGACCCCTCTGGCTTGCCCAGATGACCTGATCCTGCCGCAGCCGAGCATCGGGCTAGATTCCGCCCATGAAGCCCGGTGGCCAAATCGGTGTGATGGCAGTGATCACTTTGCTGCTTGCTGCGTGCAGCGGGGAGCCGGGGGCCGATGCCACCACGTCATCACCCGACGCAGCAGCTCTGACCACCAGCACCGTCGACACCTCTGCGCCCGACTTTATCGAGGCGGCTGGCGGTTTTCGGCACCCGGCGGGCCCGGCCTGTGACGGCCTCGTCGACGAGTACCTGGACGAGCTACAACAGCAGCTCAGCAGCTACGAATCCGTCGAACTTGCCGACCTGGCTCGGGAGATCCCCGACGAAGCGGAAGTCGCCGCAGCCGAAACCACCCTCCAGGGGATAAGCAGCCGGGCTCGGGACGAGGGATGTGGCAGCGGCATGTTCTTCGCGGTGTTGGCGTCGCGGGGGAATGAGCTGCAAGCCGAGACTCCCGCCACCATCGCGGTGAAGGCCAACTGGCTCTCGTACACCATCTTTTTCGCCTTGGACGCGGACGACGGGAATGAGGCTGGGGACTACCTGGAGGCCCAGCTGGACCCGGATGCCCCCGTTGCCGAGGCTCCCTTCCTGGACGCGGCCTCCCCACAGGCATGTGATGAGATCGCCGACAGGGCCATCGGACTTGCCTCCTGGGTTGTGCCCAATTCCTCGGCCGCCTGGGGGCGTTACCTTCAGGCGCTCGACGAGGACCCCGCCTCGGCAGTCGACGGATCCGAGGAAATCGAAGACTACTTCGATCGGGCCATCGAACTTCTGGGAACTGAGGCCGAGGCCCTCGGATGCGGCGATCTGTTCGTGGAGACGATCCTGCTGACCCGAGGCAACGAGATCACCGCTACCGGGGGCTTTGAGATCATCAGCAGCTCCTCATTGATCGCCGCAGCTTGGGACACCCTCTCGGATCGCCTGGCCGAGCCGCACCTCGACGTTCTGGTGGATCGGGACCACGAGATCGAGGCTGCTGAGGGATCGATCGGTCTGAAAATCACCGCCACCAATGTCGCCGGCGTACCGCTGACGGATGTCACCATTGAGATCGATGGTGTGACCGTGCTGGAAGCCGACGAGCTGCTCCCGGATGAGTCCACCGCGACAGCCGTCGCCATTCCCACCGACGACCCCTACAACTACATGAACCTGCCGGTCACCACTAGCGTCACTCTTCCCGGCGGCGAGGTGGTTGTCGTCACCAACCCGGCTTGGCGCTAGCCGGCCTCTAGCCATCCCGGCCGTGTACCTTGCCTTTCGTGGGACGCCGATACTTCACCCCCAGACTCTTCGCCTTCCTCCGGGAACTCGCCGACAACAACGAGCGAGATTGGTTCAAGGCCAACCAGGACCGCTTCGAGGAGGTGGTCCGCCGACCGGCGCTCGACTTCATCGAGGACTTCTCGGAGCCCCTCTACAAGATCTCCAAGCACTTCACCGCCGACGCCCGCAAGGTCGGCGGCTCGCTGTTCCGTATCCAGCGTGACACCCGTTTCTCCAAGGACAAGACCCCGTACAAGACCCACGTCGGCATACATTTCCGCCACGTTGCCACCAGCGACGACGTGCACGCCCCCGGCCTGTACCTGCACCTGGAGCCTTCCGCATCCCTCGCCGCAATCGGGCTCTGGCGCCCCTCCGCCGACCACGCCGGCAACATCCGCCAGTTCATCGTCGACCATCCGGACCGCTGGCGGAGGGCAAGCAGATCCAGACCGTTCACCAGCGTCTACGGTTCCCTCTCCGGCCAGTCGCTGAAGCGCCCACCCCGGGGCTTTTGTCCAGACCATCCCCTCATCGAGGATCTGAAGCTCAGGGACTTCACCGCCTCCACGCGACTACGTCAGGCCGAAGTCACGGCAGCCGGCTTCATGGACACCTACGCCACCACGGTGAAAGCGGGCGCTCCGCTGATGCGTTTCCTCTGCGAAGCCATCAGCCTCGGTTTCTAGCTTGCCGAAACCCGCCTATTGAGAGTCTGCAACACGGCAACGGCGGCATCCACACTCATCCCCGGCTGTACCTCGGCGCGGTACAGCATCTCGACAATGGCCCGGTCGATGGTGGTGTACTCGAGCCCCGCGGTCCAGCCCTGATAGAAGATGCTGTCGGTGTACTCCCAGGAGTCGTTCATCAGGCCGAGGCACTGGGTGATCTCCTCACGGATCAGGTGAGCCCGCTCCTCCTGATTCACACCTTCCGACGCCACCAGCACCCTGGCGAACTCGATGGCGCCTTCCGCGTTCCACGTCACCCAGAAGAAGCCCGAGTTGCCCGGGATGTAGTTGGGCTCGATGTCGCCGAACGTCTCCTGCGGGGCGAAGTGCAGGTCGACATTGCCGCCGGCGGGAACAATGCCTATCTCGACATCCTCAACGAGCACGTTCAGCTCCCCGACGATTCCCCGAAGCATCACCAGGTCGGCTTCGGTGGCATCCCCGTGCACGGTGATTCGCACGTCGTGGTCCCAGCGGTGGATCACGCCAACGTCGGGGTTGAATTCAGCCCCGCCCGCGATCTCGCGGAAATAGGCGATCTCGGCATCGGTGTAGCCGGTGAACACAGAGGCGGTCACCCCAACCGTGGTACTCGTTGTGGTCGCCTCCACCGTGGTGCTTGTAGATGTCGAGGTGGTGGTGGTTGTCGAGGTCGGCAGGGCAGTTGAAGTCGTCGATGCGGCGAACACCGATTCGCCCCCGCAGGCGGCTGCGAAAATACCCACGGCACACACAACCACCACAAGAAGAAACCTGCGCACCTCCGCTCCCGTCGTTTCTGCGCCGTCCCGCCTTGCCGGGACCATCAGGCAACGCAGACGCTACCTCGACGGCGTTTTGAGATAGCACCGACCAAGGCCCCGCCACCCGCAGTAGCCGACTGCTAACCTCGGCGCGACTACCGGAAGGGGGTTATGGTGCCTTCTGCTCCCCGCCTGAGTCTCCACTCGTCGTTTTTGCGTCGTGCCGCACTCCTGCTGACGTTAACCATGCTTCTTGTGCTGCTGCCCGCCTCAGCGGCTTCGGCGACACCGGTCAACAACGACTTCCTCAACGCCTGGCCCGTGGTCGCCCCGGCCAGCATCAGCCTGTCCACATCAGGGGCCACCTTCCAGACCGCTGCCGGCGAGCCGCAGCCGACCCTCTGCCCACAACCCCCATCTGTGGGCGCGACGGTGTGGTTCCGCTACACCGCTACCAGCACCGGTCCTATCGTCATCGATACCTTCGGCAGCAGCTTCGACACCGTGCTCGCCGTCTACACCGGCACGCAACTCAGCACCCTCACCGAAGTCGTCTGTGCCGACGACACCGGCGGGTTCCAGTCGGAGTTGGTGCTGTGGGCCACCAATGGGGTGATCTATCAGATCCAGGTCGGTGGCTACATAGGCCAAACGGGCGTGCTCAGCTTCCACCTCGACTCGGCGGGCTGCTTCGGCTACGCCGCCACCCACATCGGGACCACCGGCGACGACACCATCAACGGCACCGCCGGCGACGACGTCATCGTCACACTGAGCGGCAACGACACGGTGTATGCACAAGGCGGCCACGACATCGTCTGCGCCGGAAACGGGAACAACAACATCTTCGGCGGCGACGGCAGCGACTGGATGTTCAGCGGTGACGGCGGCGACCTGTTCCTCGGCAACGCCGGCAATGACTGGATCGACGCCGGCGGCGGCGACGATTTTCTCGACGGCGGCGACGGCAACGACTGGCTGCACGGCGGCCCCGGCGCTGATTTTCTCGACGGCGCCAACGGCGACGACGACCTCTATGGGGAGGCCGGCAACGACCAGCTCTACGGCGGCCCCGGCATCGACTATCTCCTCGGCGGCAGCGGCCGCGATACGCTCAGCGGCGGCAGCGGCCGCGACCTCCTCTACGGCGACGGCGGCCCAGACAACCTCTACGGCGGCAGCGGCCGCGACACGGTCTACGGCGGAAACGGCAACGACAACCTCTACGGAAACGGCGGCAACGACAAGCTCTACGGCCAAGCCGGCAACGATGTGCTCCGCGGCGGCAAACGCAACGACAGGCTCTACGGCCAAGACGGCGACGACACGCTCTACGGCAACGCCGGCAACGACACGCTCCGCGGCAACGCCGGCAACGACATCTGCGACGGAGGCTCCGGCACCGACACCTGCAGCGGTGAGACCAGGGTGAGCTGCTGACCGGTCACCTCGGCTCAAAGCAGCCGATCGGCCGGGCCGTGCTCCAAAAATCAGTCCGCCACGGCCGTCCGACTGACCGATCTAGAGCTGGACGCCGCCGGCCGTGGACACGGGTAGAGCATCGAAGCTGTCAATTGGCCGTAGATCGACCGAATTCCACTCAACGACCGCACAACGCCGACCGATAGCGTCGGCATGGCTCGTCCGGGTTGGGGAAGCGCGCGTTCCGGCCGATCACAGCCAGGCAGCTCGCCGTGGCTCCCTCTGTTCGCCGGTTTCGCCGCCGCAGCCGCAGCCGCTCTCGCCGTGCTCCAGCCTCAACGCTGGGTGGTCGCCCTCGTCGCCGCTTGTGCCGCGGGGACCCTCTCCGCCGCCATCGCCTACACCTTCGAAGTCAGGCATAGCTACCGCCGGCTCATCGAGATGGCCGCACTCGAGAAGGGTGATGGACCGCCCCAGCCGCGCCGCAAGCACCGAGCCGCCGATCTCGGCACGGACAGCCTGCGCAACCTCGGCACCGAGACGCAGGCACGACTCGACCTCATCGGCACCGTCAGCCACGAGATGCGCACACCGCTCACCGCAGTGCTCGGCTACGTAAAGCTCCTGCGTGATGAGATCTTCGACCCCAAAGAGGTCGGCGCGATGCTCGAGGTCGTCGCCGAGCAGAGCGAGGACCTCATGGCCATCGTCGAAGACCTGCTGACCGCAGCCCAGGCCAGTGCCGGCAAGCTGGAGGTCAGTCCTCACGACATTGATCTCGGTGAAGAGACCCGCACCGTCGTCGCCGCCATGCAGCGGCGCACCGAGAGCCCAATGTGGCTGAATCTGCACCCGGCCCCGATCATCGCCGACGCCTCCCGGGTACGCCAGATCGTCCGCAATCTTCTGAGCAACGCCCTCACTCACGGCGGCCAGAACATCGGGGTCGAGATCGACGTCGATGGCGAGCAGGCCAAGGTCACCGTCTCGGACGACGGGAGCGGTTTGGGTGATAGGGATCCGGAAAGGGCGTTCAACGCCTTTGAGAGCGGCACCAATGGGAACCGCAAGCCGGGCTCGGTGGGCCTCGGCCTGGCCATCTCGCGCTACTTGGCCCGAGCCATGGGCGGCGACCTCATGTACAACCGAGTCGACAACACGACTCGATTCACTCTCACCCTCCCCACCGACTAGCCGTTGGCCCACCCCGGGTCAGACCACCGACAGCTCTATCCCTGGTAGCGGCGCGGCCGCGGTACGTTCACGGGCGGCTGAGATTCGGCCGGAAGGGACTGTCCATGACCGAAGCCACACTCAAGGTTCCCGAGATTCACTGTGGCCACTGCAAAATGTCGATCGAGAGTGCTTTGGCCCTCGTCGGCGGCGTCGATCACGCCAAGGTCGATGTCGGCACATCGACCGTCTCCGTTGCCTACGCACCCCCGGCCACCCTCAAAGACATCGTCGCCGCCATCGAGGCACAGGGCTACGAGGTCCCCGCCCCGGGCTGACCACAGTGAGTGATCGCACCCCCACCAACACGCTCACCCTCGACATCGAGGGAATGACGTGTGCCTCTTGCGCCCTTCGTATAGAGCGGGTTCTGTCCCGACAGCCCGGGGTTCGGTCGGCGGTGGTTAATTTTGCCGGCCGCCGGGCCCAAGTTGTCTTCAGCGGCGCCGCCGTCGACGCCCACACACTCCAGGAGGCGGTCTCCAGAATCGGATACTCGGCTCGCGAAGCCGACAAGATCGCACCCAACGTCGCCGAGCGCTACGCCGCCGAGACCCTAATCCAGCGCCGCAATACGCTGCTTGCCGGGCTCCTCACCCTGCCCGCATTCCTTCTCTCCATGTTCGGTAATGATTCCACTGCGGTGATTGCAGCCGTCTGGGCGCTCGTCACCCCGGTTGAGTTCATCTTCGGCTGGCAGTTCCACCGTGGCGCCGCGGTCAGGCTCAGGGGATTGACGGCCAACATGGACACTCTCATCTCCTTGGGAACCCTCACCGCCTACGGCTACTCCGTCTGGGCATTCTTTGCCGACCGGCCCGTCTTTTTTGAGACCGCCGCCTGGATCATCACCTTCATCCTGCTGGGCCGCTACCTGGAAGCACGGTCCAAAAGAAGAGCCTCACAGGCGGTCACCCGACTCCTCGAACTCGGGGCCGCCGAGGCAACCCTTCGACGTGACGGCTCCGAGATACGAATTCCTGCCGAAGAAATACGACCCGGCGACCTCATGGTGGTGCGGCCCGGAGAGAAGGCCCCCACCGACGGCACCATCATCGAAGGGTCGTCCACCTTCGACGAGAGCATGCTCACCGGGGAATCGGCTCCTGTTGAGAAAGGTGTCGGCGACACCGTATTTGGCGCCACGGTGAACCAGCACGGCCTCGTGGTGGTCGAGGCTACCCGCGTCGGCGCCGGCACCGCCCTGGCCCAGATCGTCCGCCTCGTCGAGGAAACCCAGGCCACCAAGGCCCCGGTCCAGCACCTGGCCGACCGCATCTCGGCGGTGTTTGTGCCCATCGTCATGCTGACGGCGGCCGCCACCTTCGGCGCCTGGATGCTGGTGTCGGCCGACGCCGCCGCCGCGGTACAAGCTGCGGTCGCGGTGCTCATCATCGCCTGCCCCTGCGCCCTGGGCTTGGCCACACCCACCGCCATCATGGTGGGCAGCGGCCGCGGCGCCGAACTCGGCGTCCTCTTCCGCAACGCCGATGTCTTCGAGCGCTCCCGTCTCATCGACACGGTCGCCTTCGACAAAACCGGCACACTCACTCGTGGCGCCATGACCCTCCACGCTCTTGTCGCCGAGGAGGACGAAGGAGGCGCCCTCAAGCTCGCCGCCAGTCTTGAGGCTGCCTCCACCCATCCGGTGGGCAAGGCCGTCGTCCTGGGCGCCGAAGAACGCGGCCTCGAGCTGAGCCCCGCCGGCAGCGTTCGGGCCCGGCCCGGGCTGGGCCTCACCGGAGAAGTAGACGGCATCGCCGTCACCATCGGCAGCGCGGCACTGATGGCCGACGAAGATCTCGAGATTCCCGAACACCACCGCAGCGCCGCCGCCGCTATGGAGGCCGAAGGCGCCGGTGCCTTCTTCACCGCCTGGGACGGACGGGTCCGGGCCACGCTTGCGGTCGCCGATACCGTGCACCCGGCGGCAGCATCCGCGGTCGCCGCCCTCCACGATGCAGGCATCGACGTGGTGATGATCACCGGTGACAAGCGCGGCACCGCCGAGAGGGTGGCCGCCCTCCTCGGCATCGATCACGTTGTCGCCGAGGTTCTTCCGGGAGAAAAAAGCGCCGAGATCGGCCGTCTTCAGGAACAAGGACGGAAGGTCGCCTTTGTTGGCGACGGCATCAACGACGCGCCCGCCCTCACCCAGGCCGACCTGGGTATAGCGGTGGGCACAGGAAGCGACATCGCCATCGAATCCGGAGACATCGTGCTTCTCTCCGGCGATCCCCGGCTCGTATCGACCGCCCTGGCCCTGGCCGCGGCCGCCTTTCGCACCATCCGCCAGAACCTCTTTTGGGCCTTCGCCTACAACACGGCGGCGATCCCCCTGGCTGCCGCCGGCCTTCTCAATCCGATGATCGCCGCCGCCGCCATGGCCACATCGAGCGTCTCCGTGGTCACCAACTCACTGAGATTGCGGCGCTTCCGCGCCCATGATCCCGGCGGCCCGCAGCGCTCATCTGCCGGCCGTTAATCCGTCCTCACACGCACATCCTGACAAGCATGAGGGCACCAACAAACGCCATGGCAACGCCTATCGAGCGTCGTACCGCGACATCCGGCATCAGCCGCACCGTCCATGCCGCGATTGGTGCTGCCAGCAGTGCGCCCACAACCAGCGGAGCAGCCAGGTGCCACTCCGGCCACCCGTTGAGCGGCACATAGACCACCAAGCCCGCCAGCGACACCAGGCCCTCAGCAAAACAGCTGATCCCGACTGCGCTGCGCCCGGGAACACCGACGAGGATCTGACCACCGGTGACGATCGGTCCGTACCCGCCGCCCGACAGCCCTTTGTTGAAAGCGCCAAGCGCGCCAATCCCAAGCACCTGAGCCCATCCAAAACGTCGGGACAGACGGCCCCCAACCACAACCAGGAACCCAACGGCGAGAACCATGATCGCGATGTAGGTCTCCACAGAGCGCTCCGTCAGGTTCACCGCCACCGTCACCGCCACCACCGACCCCACCGCCCCGCACCCAGCCAGCATCAGCATGATCTTGTGATCACGCGTGTGCCGGCCCAGGTTCACATTCCCCAGCCCATGATGAAGACCACCGGCCCACAGACCGGAGAACATCTCGGAAAAAAGGATGGCCGGAATGACCTCGAGAGCATCAAGGCCCAGGAGCAACAGCACCGGGACCAAGACCGTTCCCGATCCCATGCCCAGCGACGAATCGACCAACTCAACGACAAACGAGGCAGCCGCCAGCACGGCCACAGCACCCGCGCCCCCCGACAGATAGTCGGCGGCCGCCCCACTCTCGTCGAAGGCGAAGGTGATGACCACAAGCGCGGCGGCGACAGCAACCAAGAACAGGGTGGCTGCGATTCGCACGCTGCGGTACACCCGCCACTGCTGCGTCATTCCGATGACCCACGCCGTGCCAGGACGATGAAGCGTCTTCTCCTCGGCGCCGGTCTCCGGCACGATTCCTCTCCTTCCGATCGTCCACCGGCACCCTTCGCTGCCCCAGCTGAGGCGGAGCCGCTCTCAACGCTAGCCACCCACCACGCCCGCCCGGCACAACACGGTACCCTGCCGGTCCTCAGTGATCATGCGCCTTTCCCCGCCGATTCCACCCGACCAGGATCGCCTTACCTGGCGCCCTGCTGCCACGGACGACGCCGTCCGCCTCGCCGAACTGGTTGCCGCGGTGCACAAAGTCGAGAATCTCGAGGATGTGCCCGGACCCTCCGGGTTCCGTCATCTAGTGTCCGTATCCATACCCGATTCGTCGCGTGACACCCTGATCGCCGTCGACGAGTCCGGGCAGGCGATGGCCATGGTCTTCACCTGGCCTCAGGCCGCCGGCAACGCCGGCCGGGCCTTCGTATGGCTCGAGGCACACCCATCGCGGCGCGATCTGGAATCGTTTCTGCTTCTGTGGGCTGAGGCCCGCAGCGCCGAATTCTTCGCCGAGAGACAGGTCTCGAAAGCGCACCTTCGGTGCCCGGTCGAGGATCATCGCCGGCGCCTGCGCAACCTATTGGCGAAAGAGGGCTTTCGCCATACCCGTGATTTTGTCGAGATGCGCCACTCCCTCGGCCTTGTCCCTCCTGCCCCATCGATCCCCGAGGGAACCGCGATTGAGCCCTGGTCCGAAGACCTCGACGAGCAGGCCCGGCTTGCCTGCAACGCTGCCTTCGAACTGCACTGGGATTCGATGCCGCTCGATCCGGCCGAGTGGCGTGCCCGCCTCAGCGCAGCTCCCTTCTTCCGTCCCGATCTCAGCTTCCTGGCAGTGCGGGGCGGCCGGGTCCTGGCCCTGACTATGTCATCAGTCGATCCGGAGCGCGCCGAGCGCCAGGGCAACAGTGAGGTGTGGATCGATCGTCTCGCCACCGTCCCCGACTGGCACCGCAAAGGTCTGGGATCGGCGGTCTTGGCCAAGACCATCCAGGCTGCTGCCGACGGCCATCACCAGCGAGCCGCGCTTTCGGTCGACACCGAGAGCAACACGAATGCCACAGCTCTCTATTTGCAGCTCGGGTTTGTAGCCGAAAGGACCAGCGCCGTCTACATCAAGGACGTGTAGCCGGCGCGCCCAGGCCGTCGTCCATCTGCAGAGGCGATCTCCTCGCGAATCATCTCCACGGCCACGGGCACAGCCCCGGCGACTTCTCCACTGATATCGGCGCCGGTGCCGAAGTCCGTCCCTTCGATGCCGTACACCAAAATGTGGGCCGGCAGCTTTCCCAGCGCCCGCGCCATTTCAATCGCGGTGTCGACACCGAGCGAATGAGTCGATGCCACATGAACCTCTGCAGGAAGGGGATCAGCAGCAACGTCGAAACGGTGCACGGTTCCGGCCGGCGCTCCGGACACCATGGCATCAACAATGATCGCCCCGTCGGCGGCGGCCCAGGCCTCCATCAGTGTGCCCGGATCGGCACCGATCAGGGTCACGAACTCGGCTTGCTCCGGAGCCAGCCGCTGCAACTCGTTGAGAACAGCGTGACCGACCCGGTCGTCCCCCCCGTCTGGATTGCCCGTCCCCACGATCACCCACTCAACCACGATCGATCTCGAGCTTGAGGAAGTGGGTGGCACACGAGATGCACGGGTCGTAGTTGCGGATCGACTGCTCCAGGCGCCACTGCAGCTCCTCGTCGGGCAGATCGAGGTTGTCCTCGAGCACAACTCTCAGGTCCTCCTCGATGCTCAGCTGGTTTTGCGCGGTGGGGGGAGCGATCTGGGCATCGGTGATCCAGCCCTCGTCGTCGACCCGGTACCGGTGATACAGCATGCCTCGCGGAGCCTCGGTGGCACCGTGCCCTTCACCGGCCTTCACTTCAAGGGCCACCGCAGGCTGCGCCGGCTCCTCATACGCGTCGATGATGCGCAGCGCCTCCTCAACGGCGTACATGGTCTCCACCGACCGCACGACGATGCTCTGGAACGGGTTCCCGCAAACCTCACCGAGTCCTGCGCTGGCCGCAGCCTGCCGGCACGCCGGAGTCAGCTTGCCGAAGTTGAGGTTGTAGCGGGCCAGCGGGCCCACGTGATAGGCACCACGCTCCCTCACCTTCGACTGAAGGGCGTTGGACCGCTCGACATGAATCTCCTCAAAGATGCCGTTGAACTCAGAAACATCGGCCTCGATGCCTCGGGACGAGACAATGCGCCCTTCATTCAGCGGGTATTCGTCCGGGTGGCTGATCGAGACGAATTCGAAATCTTGCTCGATGGCGGGGAAGGGAAGTCCGCCAGTAAATTCCACTGCCCACTTCGCCGCCTCCAGCGCCCACTCCAGATTGGGAACGAGTGACTCGAGCTCCTTCTTGGTGGGAACCCGGTAGAAGCCGCCCACCTGCACGTTGATGGGATGGATTTCCCTTCCTCCCAACAGGATCATCACGTCGTTGCCGGCCTTCTTGAGCCGGAGCGCCCGCTCGACCGCCTCGCGGTGATCGGCCGCCATATGGATGGCACTTTGATACCCGAGGAAATCCGGCAAATGCAGCATGAAGACATGGAGCACGTGGCTCTCGATCCACTCTCCGCAGTAGAGCAGGCGCCGCAGCTCACGCAGCTGCCCCTCCACCTTGGCGCCAAAGATCGACTCCATAGCGTGAGCCGAAGACATCTGGTACGCCACCGGACAAATGCCGCAGATACGTGCCGTGATGTCGGGAGCATCGCTGAAACGCCGGCCCCGCAAAAAAGCCTCGTAGAAGCGTGGCGGCTCGAAGATGCCGAACTCGACGATCTCCACCTTGCCGTCACGAACCTCCACCTTCATGTTTCCTTCGCCCTCAACACGGGCGAGGTAGTCCACGGAGATGCGGCGCGGCTCAGTCTCGGGCGTAGACATCACTTGCCTCCCGGAATGGCTCGGCATACCCGTTGAAGCTCCGCAGGGCGTTCACCAGGGTGCGATCGTCCACGCCCAAAGAAACCCACCACTCGGCCAAGGAGAGCACGTTTGGCGACTCCATCGGGCCGAAACAGCCGTAGCAGCCGCGGTCGTATGCCGGGCAGAGGGCATTGCAGCCCGCCTGGGTAACCGGACCCAGGCACGGAATGCCTTGGGCCACCATCACGCAGGGGATTCCGCGCCGTTTGCACTCCACACATACGCTGTATGAGGGAATGTTGGGCCGCCGCCCGTGGATGAAGGCATTCACCAACTCCAGCAGCTGTGTCTTGGCGATGGGGCAGCCCCGCAGCTCGAAGTCGACCGCCACATGGTCGGCCACCGGTGTCGAGCGCTGCAGCGTCGAGATGTACTCGGGGTTGGCGTACACATAGCGGGTGAACTCCTCGACATCGGCCCAATTGCGCAGCGCCTGGATGCCTCCGGCCGTGGCACAGGCCCCGATGGTGACCAAAAATTCCGATTGTTCACGTATCACCCGGATAGCCTCGAGGTCGTGTGGAGTGGTGATCGATCCCTCGATGAGCGTCAGCTGATAGGGGCCTTCGATGATCTCTCGAGAGGCCTCGGGGAAGTTGGCGATCTGGATCACTCCAGCCACCGCCAGCAGTTCATCTTCACAGTCGAGCAGGCTGAGTTGACAGCCATCGCAGGATGCGAATTTGAACACACCGAGTTTGGGCCGGCCCATCACACCTCCCTGATGTCGAGCAGACGATCGATGACGTCGTAGCCGAACACGGGACCCTCCCGGCACACGAAGTGCGAACCGAATTGGCAATGACCACAGACCCCGATGCCGCATTTCATGTTCCGCTCCATCGAGACGAATACCCGGCTTGAGGGCATACCCCTCTTCATCAGCTCGGCGGCGGTAAACCGCATCATGATCTCCGGTCCGCAAACAAAGGCCACAGCCTGTTCGTAGTCGACGTTGGCCAGCGGTATCAAGGTCGTCACCACACCGACCCGCCCTCGCCAGCTCGTCGGAGCCGAGTCGACGGTCACCTCAACATCCAGGTCGAAACGTCCCCGCCAATCCTGAATCTCCTCGATGAAGGGAAGGTCGTGAGGCGACCGGGTTCCGATGAGAATGGCCACCTGCTCGTAACGATCCCGATTGGCGAGGATCTCACGAATGGCCGGCCGCAGCGGCGCCACTCCAATACCGCCGGCCACGACAACCACATCTCTGCCCACCGAGTATCCAAGAGGCCAAGGAGTGCCAAAAGGCCCCCTCACTCCAACCAGATCGCCCGGCCGCAGGCCAGACAGCGCCTCGGTGACCTTTCCCACACGCCGGATCGTGTGCACCAACCGCTCCGGTTCGCCGGGGTCCCCGCTGATCGAGATGGCCGACTCCCCGGTGCCGAACGGATAGAGCATGTTGAACTGGCCGGGTCGAAACGAATAGCCGTCCGGTGCCTCGAGCACGACGGTGAACGTGTCGTGAGTCTCCTCCCATCGGTCGACCACCTGGCACCACCGCGGCGCCATGAACGGGATGACGGGGGCGTCAGGGCCGGTCAACATAGAGATCCAAGAGCTGAAGCTGGGTGGCCTCGAGGCGCCCGGCGAGCACCACCGCTATCCGCGACATCACATGGAACCCGAGCATGGGGTCTTGGGCGGCACACTCCCGCAGCGACTTGCCGTCGAGTTCTATCACCTCGGTCGCAGTCAGGGCTCTGGCATCAAAAAGCCACCGGTAGGGCTCAAACATCCAAGACCATCCCAGAAGGTCGCCTTTGCCGACCGTCTGCAGTACCCGTGCCCCATGACCCGGAGAGTGAACTTCGATGGCGATGGTGCCGCGACAGATCAAGTAGCACCTATTCGCCGTGCCGCCGGCCCTGAAGATGACCTCATCCGGCGCGAAACTCGTCAACTCCCGTGCACACCCACTGACCCGATGCACCTGCTCCGTTTCCATGCCGGCAACAAAAGGATGCGCCGCGAGAAGCTCTTCTATGTCAGGCATCCGTCTCCTCCTTAGCCCTGAGCAAAGCCACCTCGGCGGTGATATCGATCCCAACCGGGCACCAGGTGATACACCGTCCACAACCCACACAGCCCGACGTCCCATACTGGTCGTGCCACCAAGCCAGCTTGTGGGTAATCCACTGCCGGTAGCGGCCCGCCGTGCTGGAGCGAAGGGGGCCGCCGTGTATAAACGAGAACTCGAAGTTGAAGCAGGAATCCCAGCGCCGTACACGTTCGGCCGAAAATCCGGTGAGATCGGTGCGGTCCTCGACGTTCGAGCAAAAACACGTGGGACAGACAAGAGTGCAATTGGCGCAGGCCAGGCAGCGCTTCGCTACCTCCTCCCAATGTGGGCTGCTCAGATTCCGCTCCAGCAGTTCCTTCACATCCGCCGTGTCGATGGCGCGGCCCATGTGTCCGGCGGCCTCCGACAGCAGCCCGTCGGCTTCGGCAACGTCGCTCTTCGCCGCTCCCGGCGCTCTCAGCACCTTCAAAAGCTCGGCTCCCGCCTCCGACCCGGCCTGAGCCACGAATACGTGCCGCCCCTCATTGGCAATCTCCGTGAGAGCAATGTCGAAGCCCGATTCGGCCGCGGGCCCGGTGCCCATGGACTGGCAGAAGCACGTGCCTCCTGGCTCCACACAGTTGGCCACGATGAAGAGGGAGCCTTCGCGCCGCGGCCCGTAGACACCGTCGGGCTGCCCATTGAGAAAGACACGATCCTGAATCCCCACCGCAGCAAGTTCACAGGGCCGTACTCCAAAAAAGGCGTAGCGCGGCGGCTCCTCGAGGCGTGTGGTCTCAATCCCCTCGCTGCTGCGGGTGCCGGCCCACACCACGGCCTCCGGCGGGTGGAGGAAGACCTTGGGCGAGGTGGGCCCCACCACGTAGCCGAAGAGGCGACCGTCTTCGTTGTTCTTCAGCCGGTACCTGCCCGCGTCCTGCTCATCGCTGTATCCGACGGGCAGGTCGGATGTGCTGCCAAGCTCCCCGAACACGACGGCCGAACCACTGAGAGTCGGTCCCGTCACCCGATAACCGCGCTCGCCGAGCAGGACAATCAACGCATCGAGGTGTGCCCTGTCGAGCAGTAGGTGCTTCTGCGGCATAGATCCCTTTGATGGTCAACAAACTCTTATGGCTGGGCGAGGGGCCAACGACCACGGTAGCCGGGCAGAAAGGCTTGGCGGAGGCGTGACACCCGGCCGCCGCATCATCAAGCCACCTACTCCGAGCATCCTGTGGGGCGGAGGCATACGATCCCGGCCGGCCACTAGCCTGGCCATATGGACCCGATCCTCCGTCTCGACCGGCCGATTCTTCGTCACCCCAGGGCGGTTCTCGCCTGGGAGGGCTGGAACGACGCCTGTGACGCCGCTTCGGGGGCCGCCGCCTTCATCCTCGGCCAGTATGAATCGGAGCCCTTTGCCGTCCTCGAGCCCGAGGAATTCTACGACTTCCAGTCGTCACGACCGAAGATCGAGATCGCCGACGGCAAGAACCGTCGCATCAACTGGCCGGCAACACGCTTCTATGCCATCGAGATACCCGACGAGGAACGGGATCTCGTCGTCGTTGTTGGAGAGGAGCCCAATCTCCGCTGGAAGACCTATGCCCGGCTTGTCGCCCAGGTCCTCACGGAGACAGACGTCGAGCAGGCGTTGACTCTGGGTGCCTTCCTCGCCCAAGTGGCTCATACCGTCCCCGTGCCGCTCATTGGTGTCGCCACCGACCCGAGTCTTGTCGCCGAGTACCAGCTCGCCACCTCCGACTACGAGGGCCCCACCGGCATCGCCGGTGTCATGCTTGAAGCCTTCCGTGAGATAGGCATGCCCGCCTTGAGCATCTGGGCCGCGGTTCCCCACTATCTGGCGGCCAACCCCAACCCGAAGGCCATGCTGGCGCTGCTCGACCGGATGGCGGCGACTTTCGGCATCACCATCGACGCCACCGAACTGACTCGCGTCGCTGAGGAGTTCCAGAGCCGCGTCAACGAGGCCATGGCCGAGAACGAGTCCTTCGTGTCCTACGTCCGGCGGCTCGAGGCGGAAGGCTCAGAGGCACCACCCGGAGTCATCGATCCGGGCCACAGCGATCAACTGATCACGGAAATCGAACAGTTCCTGCGCAACCGTGACGGCTAGAACGGGTCGACGGGCGACCCTCCCCTTCCTGCACCGGCTGCGAACCGAGCCGCTCCGGCCGCCGCCGCCTCCATGACATGTCTGCCGTGCCGGTCTTCGATGGCCAGCCCGTCCTCGAGTGACCTGCCCAGGCCCTCGTAGACGGCGAGACGATCCGAACGCACCGTTTCACCCGGGAACCCGGCGATCGCCTCCGCCAGCTCGAGAGCTGCCTCAAGCTCGGACCCCACAGGTACCAGCCTGTCGATCAGCCCGATACGGTATGCCTCCTCAGCGTGGACCGGCCTCCCGGTGAGAATCATGTCGAGCGACCGGCCCAGGCCGATAAGTCGTGGCAGACGCTGCGTGCCGCCGTCGAGCATGGGGATTCCAAAACGCCGCTCGAAATACCCGAAGACGGCGTCTTCCCCGGCGACCCTCAGATCGCACCACAGAGCCATCTCGAGCCCGCCGGCCACCGCATAGCCGGCCACCGCGGCAATCGTCGGTTTCGAGACGATGCGCCTGGTAAAACCAAATGAACCCTCAGGTCGGTTCACCAGATCGAACGTTTTGAGGTCCGCCCCGGCGGAGAAGGTACCGCCAGCGCCGGTGAGCACCCCTACCACGGCGTCCTCGTCATCATCAAAATCGAGCCAAGCGCGATGCAGAGCCTCAGCGGTGGGCAGATCGACTGCATTGCGCGCTTCCGGGCGGTCGATGGTAACGACGGCCACCTTCCCCCTCACCTCATAGCTCACGGCCATCCTGACCTCCTGCTCAACCTTCCAGACTACGACGGGGCCGCACAAAACCAATGGACCCGCCGCCCCCAGAAACAGCCAGCGAACCGACCCTTTACACTCTCCAGCGCTGAACGGTCGGGAAAGGCGGCAGATGACCCTCGACGGGTTCCTGCGGTGGCTGCATCTCTTCCCCGCCGCCATCTGGGTTGGCGGATTGCTGACGCTTGTGCTCGTGATCCCGATGGCGCGCCGTTCCGGCTCCACAGGGCGCGAGATACGCGCCATGAGTCGCGCTTACGGCCGGGCTGCCTGGCCGGCCATCATCCTCACTATCGGCAGCGGCATTGCCATCGTCGTGCGAAAAGACCTCGATTGGCTCGGCGACAAGAAGCTGATCATAAAGACGGCTCTCTCGATCGTCGCCGTCGTCCTGATCGCTTGGCACCAGGCCAGATCCCCCTCTAACGCGCGAGTCACCAAAGGGACAATCCGTCTACTGCTCCTTCTGGTCGGCATCACCCTGTTCAGCGTCGCCGTGCTCCTCTAGGAGCGGGCCAGCACAGGCCCATCCCAGACCAGACCAAGTGCGGCACCTGTGCCCACAGCCGCGCCTGCCGGAGATCAAGCGCTTCCTCTCAGACAGGACGGACGGCATACGATCAGGCTCGGCGTAATCGGCACCGAATGCCGTGGAGAAACACCTCGTGACTACCAGACCGCCGTGGTACGACCGGGCGGCGCTACTTCTTCCGCTTGTGACGATTGGCGCGCAAGCGTTTGCGGTACTTGTGCTTGCTCATCTTTTTGCGCCGCTTCTTGACCAGCGAACCCATGAAACCTCGTGATGGCGGGGTCACATAGGTTCGCGGCTCCGCCCCGCTACCGCAAACCCTGTTGCGCCCGCACCGGTCTCCGCGGCACCCGGAGCGTGATTCTGTGTCGGGGCCCCTGGTACGCTCCGCGCTCGTGGTCCCCATCGGCCTCGAAGGCGAGGTCATCGTCGTCACCGGAGCCAGCCGCGGCATCGGAGAGGCCATCGCCCGGGCCTGCGCCCGGGCCGGAGCTGCCGTTGTCCTCGCCTCCCGAAAGCAGGCCGATCTCGACGCCGTCGCCGACTCCATCATCGCCGGAGGCGGCCAAGCTCTGGCCACCGCCTGTCATGTCGGCCACCCTGAGGACGTCGAGGCCCTTTTTGCTCGCGCCGTCAAGAAGTTCGGGACGGTTACCGGTCTGGTGAACAACGCCGCCACCAACCCCTACCTAGGCCCCGCCCTTGGCGCCACCGACGCTGCCTTCGACAAGACTTTTGAGGTCAATGTGAAGAGCTGCCTCTACACCACACGCGGTCTGGCGGGTCAGACCCAAGAAGGCTCGGTGGTGAACATCGCCTCCTACGCCGGCATGCAAGCGGCGCCGCTTTTGGGCATCTATGCAATGACGAAGGCGGCGGTCATCTCGCTCACCCAGACACTCGCCGTCGAGTTGGGGCCCGGAATCAGAGTCAACGCCATCGCCCCCGGCCTCGTCGACACGCGGTTCTCCGCGGCTCTGCTTGCCGATGAAGAGATCACCGCACGGATTCTCGGTTCGGCGCCGGCAGGCCGGCCCGCTACCCCCGATGAGATCACCGGATCCGCCGTCTTCCTGCTCTCCGACGCTTCCGCTTACATCACCGGGCACACCCTTGTTGTCGATGGCGGCCGGACCGTCACCTGAACACGATCTGTTCCGGCCACGTAACATCAACGGCGATGCCAACCGTCGACCTGAGCCACACCATCGAGCACGGCATGGTGACCTACCCGGGCCTGCCCGGTCCCATCATCTCTGATTTCCTCAGTCGTGAAGACTCGCGGGAGCACTACGCCGAAGGGACCGAGTTCCATGTGGGCCGCATCAACATGGTCGCCAACACCGGCACCTACCTCGACACTCCGGCGCACCGCTATGCGGACGGCGTTGGTCTTGCCGACCTCGCCCTCGACGATGTCACCAACCTGTCCGGGATCATGGTCAAAGCCGAGGGACCGGCCATCGGACCTGGTGACGTCTTCGGCCGCGATCTCACCGGGAAGGCGATTCTCTTCCACACCGGCTGGGACCGCCACTGGGGCAACAAGAAGTACGGGAGCGCCGGCCACCCCCATCTCACCGCAGGCTGCGCCGAAGCCCTTGTCGACGCCGGCGCCACCCTCGTCGGCATCGACTCGGTCAATATCGACGACACCCGCACCGGGGACCGCCCGGTGCACTCGACGCTGCTGGCCGCCGGAGTACTCATCGTCGAACACCTGACCGCCCTCGGCCAGATACCCGACGCCGATTTTCGTTTCTTCGCCGTGCCGGTGAAGGTGCGTGGCCTGGGCACGTTCCCCGTTCGGGCCTTCGCCACCTGGTAGAGCACACGAGCTGCTACTCGGGCCGGTTCGTTCGCCACCCGATCGGCGAACTCTCGCAGCCCGGCGATGCCGCCCCGCCGGATGGCGGCGAGCCATCGGCCGCCGCACCCCAGGGGACTCTCGTTGCCCTTGCCTTCCAGCCGACAGTCGGATGAGCGGTGCGCCTCAGATTCGCATGTGCGTTTGTCCTTCTCGCCGCGGCGACAGCACCAGCTTGCAGCTCCGCTACTCCGGCCGGCGTAGGCGAGCTAGACCCGGCATTCGATTCGTCGACCGCTTCCGCCACCAGCCTCACCACCTCAACAACACTGTCACCTACAACAACAACCTGGCTCGACTTGTTCGGAAGTGACGATTCGGAGGATCCGGCAGCCGCCTAGTTCGGGCCACACTCGATACTTCGACAAGACTGGAGCCATGGCCGACATCACCGAGACCTTTCGCACCGGCCGAAAGGATCCCGCAGTGGCCGTGCTCGAGGGATTCCACGCCCTCAAACACGCAATACGGTTCGGCGCCGAGATCACCGATGCCGTCACATCTGACCGCGATGGGGTCCTGGCACTGGCAGCAGAGCTGGCGCCCGACATCACCAAGAACCTCAAACGGATTCTGAGTGCCGTTCCCGCCCCGGTCTATGCCCAATTGTTTCCTTCACCCCCCGCCACCGGTGTGGTGGCGCTGGCTCGGCGACCCACTGCCGATCTTGCCGACATCCTTGCTGCCGCCGGGCCGATCGTCTTTCTCGAGAGTCCCAATCATCTCGGCAACATCGGCGCCGTGATCCGCGTCGCCGCGGCCGCAGGGGCCGCCGGCGTCCTGACCACGGGAGATCGTGATCCCTGGCACCCGGCCGCCCTGCGCGGCAGCGCCGGACTTCACTTTGCTCTCCCCGTGTGCCGGATCCCGGTCCTCCCCGACACGGTCCGGCCCATAGTGGCGCTCGATCCCAACGGCACACCTATCTCAGAGGTTGCACTCCCCGAACACGCCCTACTCGCGTTCGGCGGAGAACGCCACGGGCTGAACACCAATACTCTCGGCCAGGCCCAGCTTCGGGTGCGGCTGCCGATGCAGCCCGGCGTCTCCAGCCTCAACCTGGCCACCGCCGTCGCCGTTGTGCTCTATGCCGGGTCTGCCTAGACACGTCAAGCCTCGTCAGCCCGACACGACGCGGCCGCGACGGGCAGAATGGGGTCGCCGAGCGAGTCAAGGGAACACAGACAATGGCTGAACATCTCATCGGGACCGTAACCCACTACTTCGGCAAGCCACAGGTTGCCGCTCTGACCATCACCAACGGCGAACTCAACGTTGGTGACACCATTCACATCGTCGGTCACACCTCCGACTTCACCCAGCCGGTGAAGTCCATGCAGGTGGAGCACGACACTGTGGACCTGGCCAAGGTCGGCGATCAGATCGGCATCAAGGTGAAGGAGCGAGCCCGAATCCACGACAAGGTGTACCGGGTCCTGCCCGAGTAGCAATGCCGAAGTGCGTGAGGCCTGCGGGTCGTTTTTGTGCTGCCCGCATGCAGCACTTCCCCTTTGCGGCCGAGCCAAAGCGCCCTATCGCTCGCGGCACGTTCTGAGGCCTCTATGCTTCCGCCCCAATGTCGGCGCTCCGTGCTCCGGCAGATCGAAAACAGCTTGACCTTGTCATGCGCATACCCGTATAGTTATTCATCTCATGTCTCACCCCGTCGCAGTACTCGGCGCCTCCGGCTACGCCGGAGGCGAATTGGTGCGGTTGCTCGACCAGCATCCGCAGCTCGAGGCCGTCTACCTGGGCGCCCACACCCACGCCGGCGAGCGGCTTGCCGATATGCACCCACATCTGAGCCACGGCAACCGTGTTCTCGGCTCCAACAATGCTGATGACGTGCCTCAGGTGACGGCGGCCTTCCTCGCCCTTCCTCATGGAGCCTCAGCCGCGGCCGCATCCACACTGGCCAAGAGGGGCATTCACGTTCTAGATCTGGGCAGCGATTTCCGCCTCGATACGCCTGAGCGGTACAAATTCGCTTACGGCACCCCCCACCCTTTGCCCGACGAACTGCCTGCCTGGGTCTACGGGCTACCCGAGCTGTTTGCTGCCGACATCCCCGGAGCGCGGCAGGTCGCCGTTCCCGGCTGCTATCCCACAGGCGCTCTCCTGGCTCTTACCCCCCTGCTTGCTGCCGGTCTCGTAGCCGACGACGGAATCGTCGTCGATGCCGCCTCAGGAGTCTCAGGCGCAGGCAGGACTCTCCGCGAAGACCTGCTCTTTGGAGCCATCGCCGAGGGGGTACGCGCCTACGCGGTTGCCGCCCACCGCCATCGGCCCGAGATGGAGATGGCCCTCGAAAGAGTACTCGGGCGGGAGTTCCGGCTCACCTTCACTCCCCATCTCGTCCCCATACAGAGGGGGATTCTCACCACCGTCACCGCTCGGCTCACCATCGAAGCCGACCGGCAGGCGCTGCTCCATACCCTCGAGGAGGCCTACCGAGATGCCCCGTTCGTCGAGATCATCGATGAGCCGCCGCAGACCCGGTGGGTAACCGGATCCAATCGGGCGATGGTGACCGCGTTTGTCGACAACCATGCCGGCAGCGCCATCGTTCTATCGGCGATCGACAACCTGGTCAAAGGCGCAGCCGGCCAGGCTGTGCAATGCGCCAACCTCATGCTCGGCCTCGAGGAAACGGCCGGCCTCCCCATCGCCGGACTCCTGCCATGAGCGTCACCGCCGCCGTCGGGTTTCGAGCCGCCGCCGTGGCCGCCGGCATCAAGCGGGATGGCCTCGATCTGGCCCTGGTTGCAGCGAGCACCCCGGCCACGGCTGCCGGCCTCTTTACCATCTCCCCTACTGCGGCGCCGCCGGTCCAGCTGAGCCGGCTTCACCTGGCCGACGGCTCTCTCCAGGCCGTGATTCTCAACTCGGGCTGTGCCAATGCCGCCACCGGCGAGGCCGGCCTCGATGCGGCCCGCTCCACCGCAGTCGCGGTGGCCAAGAGCCTCGGCTGCCTGCCCGACGAGGTGGCCGTGTGCTCGACCGGCGAGATCGGGCGCCAGCTGCCGATCACAAAGGTGACCGCCGCCATCCCCAGGCTTGTCGCCGAACTCGGCGGCGGGGCCGACCGCGGCACCGGGGCGGCACGCGCCATTCTCACCACCGACACCAGCGCCAAGGAGGCCGTAGCCGAAGCCGACGGGTTCACCGTCGGTGGTATGGCCAAAGGCGCCGGCATGCTGCGCCCCGACATGGCCACAATGCTCGCCGTCATCACCACCGACGCTCTGGTACCCCGTGATCGTCTCCAGAGGGCGCTGGGAGCCGCCGCCAGCGTCACTTTCAATTCCCTGAACATCGATGGCTGCCCATCGACAAACGACTCGGTACTACTGCTCGCATCCGGTGATTCACGGGTTGAACCTGATGACGCGCGTCTCATCTCGGTGCTCACCGAGGTGTGCAGTTCGCTCGCCTCTCAGATGGCCGCCGACGCCGAAGGTGCCACACGGGTTGTGACCATCAGGATCTCCGGCGCCGAGAATGAATCCTCCGCCCGCGCCTTGGGCCGCGCCGCCGCCGACAGCGCGCTGGTGCGCTGCTCATTCCACGGAGGCGACGCCAATTGGGGCCGCCTGATTGCAGCCCTCGGGGTTGCCGGTATCCCCTTCGATCCCAACGCCACCAGGATCGCGTACAACGGAGTAGATGTGGCCCGCGGTGGGGTTGCCGTCCCCTACGACGAGGAAGCGCTGGCCGCCGATTTGCGGGAGGGTGATTTCACCGTCACCATCGATGTCGGCGCCGGCCTCGGCCACGCCCAGGTTCTGACCGTCGATCTCGGTCCTGAATACGTTCGATTCAATTCCATGAGGTCCTGATGCCCACCGGACACACCGCACCCAATCCGATGAAGCCCCGCATCGCCTCCACCATGGGCAAGGCGAAGATCCTCATGGAGGCCATGCCGTTCATCAAGATGTTCCACGGCACGACGGTGGTCATAAAGTACGGCGGGTCGGCCATGGTCGACGAGGGACTGCGTCACTCCTTCGCCGGCGACGTGACCCTGCTCTCGCTGGTTGGTATCCGTCCCGTCGTGGTGCACGGCGGCGGTCCTCAGATATCCGAGGCCATGAGAAAAGCCGGCATCAAGCCCCAGTTTGTCGACGGGCTGCGCGTCAGCAACGAAGAAACCATCAAGATCGTGCAAACGGTGTTGGCCGGTGACGTGAACCCCGACATCGTCCGGCTGCTGATCGGTCATGATGCTCGCGCCGCCGGGCTCACCGGCATCGACGGTCGCCTGTTCACCGCCGAACCCAGGGACCCGGCCCTCGGCTTCGTCGGCAAGGTCGCCGAGGTCGACCCGGAGATCATCTTCGGAATGTTTGATCACGGGCTGGTCCCCATCATCGCTCCCCTCGCCCGGGGCCGGGACGGCCGCGTCTACAACCTCAACGCCGACACCGCGGCCGGCAAGCTGGCCACCGCGCTCGGGGCCACAAAGCTCGTGTACCTCACCGACGTCGAAGGCATTTACCGCGATTTGAACGACCCGACCAGCCTCATCCAGCGCTTGACTCTCTCGGAGCTGCGCGAGTTTGTCGCCTCCGGAAGTGCCAATGCCGGCATGCTTCCCAAGCTGCAGTCGTGTATCGCCGCCCTCGAGTCGGGCGTTTCCCGAGCCCACATCCTCGACGGCCAGATACAGCACTCTCTTCTGCTGGAGATCTTCACTCTCGAAGGCATCGGCACGATGGTCTACCAGGACGGCGCCCAGACCTGATCGCCGCAGAATCGAATCTGCCAACTTCTGAGCCGTTCGCATCCTCAATCGCCACCCGGCGAAAGACGCTCCCAGAGCGTCACCCTCGACCGAACCGACAATCCCGGGAACACTCAGTAGATGCAGTTTGGAGCGATAACGAGCGCCAACAACAGGGAGTGTGTTCTCACTCGATCCGGTGCCGCACGGGCTGCCGCGAATTGCTTCATCCCGTTGGTTCCTTCCTAGTGCATCCAGGGCGTGAAGCAGAAGCCCACCAGCAGCCCTTCGGGGGTCTGCATACGGGCCACGGTCTGGCCCCATGGCTCTTCACGGGCCTCATGCAGCATCGAATAACCGGCCGATTCCAGCTCGGCCACCGCCTCGGCAACCAGCTCCGCCGATGCCATCTCGAACTCGATGCCGCCATGAGGAACCGGGACATCTTCCGGCCATAGAGATGTTCCGAAACACGACTGCGCCGTCCCGCTGAGCGGCCAGAGCCCGAAATGTTTGACCCCCTCGATGGCGTCCGTCGAGGGGTACTCGTCGCCCTCCAGCGGCAAGCCCAAGACATCGCGATAGAAGCGTGTTGAGCCCTCGGTGTCATCCACAATCGGGCCGAAGCCGGCTACAAACTGGATGTCCACGTTCACCTCCATACATCGTCGGGAAGAAACCCTATCGGCCGCCTAAGACATGCCTCGGCACGGCCCGCCGCACAGCCGCATACGCTCCTCCTCCACCCGAGAAGTCTGCTCCACAACTGCCGACAAAGGCGCGCCAAATGACCGGCCCCATCGCCGACAAGCCGCCCCGCTGGACGGTGTTCGACACACCGATCCTGCACAGCGCCTTGCGCTGGATCTCGCTTGCCGGCCTCCGCCTGGCCGGTTGGCACAGCCGCATCGACCTTCCTTCGGACCCCAAGTACGTGCTGATCGTGGCCCCGCACACCTCGTACTGGGACCTCCCCATACTCCTCGCTACTGCCCTCGAGCTCCAGGTGCGGGGACACTGGCTGGGGAAACACACGTTGTTTCGCGGCCCGTTCCGGCCGCTGTTCCGCTGGCTGGGCGGCATTCCCGTCGACCCAGCAGAGAGGGGCCGGGGCCAGGTCGCCGCCGTCGTGCCACTGGTGCTCTGGTCTATCAACTACGGGACCAAGACGGTAGCCACCGGCGACTGTTTTGTTCCCTCCGGAGACATGAACGCCGACTTCAAGCGCGCCCGATCCTTCTGCGCCAATGTGAGAGGCCGCCACCCCCACCGGTTTTCCCTCCCACAGCCGGAGTCAGACGCGGACTAGTCACACCAGGGACGCTGCTAAGGGAACCCCCCAATCCTGCCGATCTCTCTTCTGGCTACATCTGACATTGGAGGCAGGCAATGCTCGCGGCCCTCTCCATGCGCCGGGTACTCACCTGGTTCATCCTCGGCTTCAATACTCTGGCCACCTATTGGTTCATGAACTCGCTCAGCAAGGCTGGCGCCACCTGCAACGGATTGGCTGGCTCTCAGCTTCAGACCTGTGAGACCACCACCGCCATGAGCCTGGCGCTGAGCGTCGGGTTCTTGGTCTTCTTCTTGGTGGTCGGCAATCTCGGCCTAGGCGCACTTTGGCTCGTTACCGCCAAGAACAGTTATCGAACGTGCCCAATCTGTATGGCTCGAGTCGACCCGGCCCTCATCATCTGCCACCGATGCGGATGCAACGTGCATACATCATCTCGCTCCAGGACACCACCACTGATCCAGAAGCTGCGCCTCTCCAGCTAGCCGGTGCCGTAGGTGCCGGTCTGCAATCGATCAGACGTATGGCTCTGCTACCACCAGCCGGGAGACAGATCGGCCTGTCGTCACCATTGTCAGTACAGACCCACCGGCCCGCGGGCCGACATGCCGAACGCCCTCAACCGTCTTCTACTCGGACCCGAACAGACCCGAGTAGGTGGCCTCACCAATGAGGCTTCCGTCGGCTTCAGCGGCATCGATCGCCGCCAGGATGTCGGCGGCCGGCGTGCCTCCGGGCAGATCAATAGTGCCCGTCAACGCATACAGAGTGAAGACATACGTATGCACCGCAGGCGGACAAGGGCCGTCGTAGCCGATCGTCCTGAAAGCAGCTCCGCCCGGTCCCAGTTCACCGGGCTCCACAGACGCGGCAAAGTCGTTCTCAGCCTGAAGGGTCCCATCCGCCAGTGCCGGGTCACCCGGAACGTCCTCGGCAAACCCGGTTGAGTCCGGAGGGACGTTCCACGCCACCCAATGGACAAAGTCCTGCGCATCGGGGTCAACCAGAACCAGCGCAAGCGATGTAGTGCCTGCCGGCACTCCGCTCCAGGCCAGCTCGGGCGACACGTTGTCGACAACGCAGGTGTAGCGCGGCGGAATGCCGCCGCCATCGTCGAATGCCGTGCTGGTCAGGACAAAAGGCCCCGCAACGGTGATATCCGGCTCTTCCGCCGTCGTCGGCGCTTCAGTGGTGCCCGGCTCAGCCGATGTCGTGTCCGACGCAGTCGTCTCCGGTACCTGGGTGATCGATGACGAGCCACCACATCCGGCAACCATCACCATCAGAACCGCAAACCCCACAGCCACGGCTTTGGCGCGCAAAATCCGCATGGTCTACCTCCCCTCTGCGGTCTCTACCGGAGGATGGCAAATGTGTGTGTAGAGCGGCCAGAGGCAAACGGCCTCACGTGGTCATCCCAGGCGGCGACGTGAACGCAGCACCACGGGCCGCCCCGACCGGCGTCCACATCGCTTGTGCCGGAGAAGTGCCCGCAGAACCGACAGAGAGGGGAGGGCCACTCAGCCCAACCGCTCGAGTGGAAACGGGAACCTTCTTCAGCAGAAGGGGCGCGCCCCCTCCGTCCGCCTCGCTCTACGCGTCGAGCCCGGCACCTAGGGTGAGCCACTGCTGTACGACCTCCCTCACCCGGCCAACCCAAAAGCAGACGCGCCCCGTGGGCAACATCGAACCGACCGTTGATTCGACCTAACCTGATTGGTCTTCCCCAACACGGGCTACAGCCTTGCGCCTCCCCTCAACGAGTTGCGAGGCACCCACCCGTCGGGGCTTTTCTGTCCCGGATGGGGCCTCGTGCGGGCGACAAGATGTGCCTTGAAGGAGGCGTCGTGCCCGACAAACCGCCACTCGTTCACCACATCTACCCATACCTGTGTTGTCACCTGCAGCATGTCGCGGGCTCCTGTCCCATGGGGCAATGTGACGAGGAGCCGTGTAACGGCCCGGACTGCTGGTGGTACGACAAGCGCGAGGAGCCTCCGGGCCAGAAAGGCCACGTAGCGTCGAAGTGGATCGAAGTGCGCCGGTACGGGACAGCGTCCCCACGCCCTGACCGCACTGATAGCACTCAACAGACCGCCGCGAAGCGGTGTTTTGTGCTGGGTGCCGAACCAGCAGCACCCCCCGAATAGGCACGGGGCTTCGGCCCACCCCCTTTGCCGGGCAATGCTCCACCTAGGAAAGACGCCAGAAGCCACTCCTGATGAGATCACTCTCCCCTGCGCCGGTGCCACGACAGGCTGTCATGCGCAGGGCTTCACGGTGGGGCCCTATCAGAGAAGGCCCCGGGTCCCGAGGGGCATCAGGCCGAGTCCGCCCGATACCTGCCGCCGGCGGGCGGCCGGTGTGGCAGGCGGCATAGCTCGTGCTCACTGATCGGATGTCTGGGCAGTCTGTCCGACCGGCTGAGGATGGTCACTGAGCTTGCCCATGGGCGAAACCCAAGTACTTGGGAGTGTGCTCCCGATAGGACCGATAGGCGTCACCGTAGCGGGCCAGGCAATAACGCTCTTCGGCGTCGTTCAGCCCGGGCATACACGCCGAGAGCACCACCACCAGCACCAGGAATACCCACGAAGCCGCCGCAATACCCACCCCGAAAAGCGCCACCGAACTCCACAGGGTCATCGGATGCCGCGAGTAGCGGTATATGCCCACGGTGAACGGCCGCCCCAGCGGAGTCCGAGCGATGTTCACCATGGCAACGCTGAACAGCACGTAACCCACCAGGGCGATGGACCCACCGAGGTAGAACCAGACGCTGCCCAGCCGCAGCGGGAGTCCGATTGAGTAGACCGAGGCAGCCACCAGCGCCACCATCATCACATTCGAGAGACCGCGCTCTGCTTTTGTGTCGTCCGTCTCCTTGCCGGAGCCCATCTTTTTCATCATGTCACGAGGATCGAGCGCCAACATCAGCAGCGGATGCAGCCAGAAGTAGGCCACAAACAACCACGCGTTCCACACCCCGATCTCAAACACGGGAATCGCCGACATCGCACACTTCCTCCCCTAACCCCGGTCTCTCTCTTCAACAGTCCTCCCACCATCGACCGGTGCCCGATGACCCCAAGTTCACCCCACCGGCACCGCCCAGGTCTCGTGGCGCTCGTGGCCCCCACTATTCCACCCTCCACCGCAAGGCTACAAGCAGGAGCCGGGCCGAGTGTGACCGCCCACGACCGGCATTCTCCGCTCTGCAAAAGCCCCCCAAACATGAACGCCACACCGGCAAATCTCCGTAGAGATCCCGAAAGCCATATGACATCATGCTCGCTTGGGCCAGTGTCGCAAGATGTTATATGCGGATCGGCCACGGCACGACCCGATGGGAGAGGTCAGGAGTCCGGATAGCCCCAATGCTCGCCGGCTAGCTCCGTTCAACGGTCTCAAAGTTCTCGGTTCTTCTGCTGTGCGTACAGCTTCTGGACCCTTTGCTCCCCGAAGAACACAGAGATGGCATGGCCCACGATGCCGAAGCCCCAGCCGATGATGACCCAGTAAGCCCAATCGAGGCCCAGGAAACTGCTCGCACCTTCGGAACGAAGATCGATGACGACCAGCATCGCGTTCACGAGCACGTAGGTCATCAGGTGGTAGTAGAAATCGCGTACGTCCTTGACGTGCTTCCTTGCCCACTCCAGGGCCGGGTCGTCTTGTGTCACTGAACCCTCCGTGAGATTGCCTCTACTCGACACTACGCGAGGGAGCGTAGGCATTTGTGGGCCGTGGCTTGGGATGCTGCCTTGGATGTCGAGAGCGTGGGACCGACCGTCGGGCGGTCACGGCACCGACCACGAGGTTCACATTCGCCAACGGGAAAGCACCCCCGGGATGCATGATCAGCCGGTCCAGCTCCAGCGCCCCATAGGTCGTCGGAACATCGAGACGGCCGAGGTTCGTGACGGCGGCTCCCACAAATACCCGATCGAGCGACTCCATCTTGTCGCGTTTGAGAATCGCCAGCACGACCTCATTCGGCCGGCTGAAACCGCCCCAGGGGAGGAACGTCCACTGACAACGCCTGATGACATCGCTCTCCCCTGGGCAGCCGCTGAATAAGTACACCCCTTTGGGGACTAGGGATCCTCGGGGCACCGCCAGGAGTCGAGATTCATGATGGAGATCCAGCCGATCTAGAAAGCTTCCATCTGCCGGATGCCACTCTGGGTGAGGTGGTACAGGCCAGGCCGCGCCTGCTCGAACGTCTCCTTGAGCACATCCCAATGCTGCTTGATCAGGTCTTCCTGCTTGCCCAGATCTAGGTTCTGGCTGGTAGCCACGACCACGGCGGTCATGCGGTGGCGCTTGAGCATCGCCTTCTCCCGTGGGCGATAACGAATCCTTTTGTCGCGAATCAAGATGCACCAACCGCAACGGCCAACGTAATCGAGCCACTCCTCGTCAAGAGCGTCTGGCGGCAGCGGCCAATCTGGGTGTCCGACATGAATGAAACGCGGATCCTTGGACGCCAGGGATGCCCCCAAGCCGGTCAGATTCGCATCAACAAAGACCCGGAACCCTTCGGGGCAATCCACCTAGGCGGCTTCCCGCAGAAAGTGCTCAAACACGACAGCCTCCCGTACGTTGGCTGTGGTGATGCCGAATGGCTTGAAGGCACGAATGACCGAACGCTCCGGCTCGCCTGCTGCAACGAGCTCAGCAAGAGCCTCGGTTCGAACGCCCTTGATACTCGGCAGGCCAAACGACCTACGCGGATCGAGAACTATCTCCGACTTGGCATGGCCGATCGGATACCAGCGGTCGAAAGGCCGGATGTTCGACGGGTCGAACTCGACATGAGTCACGAACTGCTCGACAACCGGCGAAAGCGCCAATTGGTAGCCCTCCTGGAGACCACGGACCACCAGGTAGAGGTTGGACTCAAGCCCCTGCTCCTCCTGCAGACGCCACAGAAGACGCCAACCATCTCTTGACAACGGGCGGCCCTCCGCCAACGGGTAGCGGGTGCCGATCTCGTCTCGCAGCGCTTCGAGAAGAGGGCGGAGACGAGCGATAGGCAAACTGCGAACTCGGTACTCCTTGAGAAACCCAGCTTCGACGAACTCGCCCCAGGTGACCTCTGTAGAACCTGTGGCAGCCGGACGGATCAATGGCCCAGTGAACTCACCGTGCTTCCAGTCACCATCCAGCCACCGCCGCAGGGTCTTGTCGGGTAGCCCCAGCAATCGAGCAGCTTCGTTGACGCCGTAGACAACCTCGTCCAAGATCGATGCCATAGATGCCACTCCGGAACCTCTCAATCGATTGACGAATCGTACCGTTCGACCGCGACACGGCCCGTGAACAGTGCTACCTGGAGGCAGCCGGAGCCAACGCGGCTGATAGGTCCAGTTCCCATGTTGACCTCAAGGACCCGTGACGTCTCCGCGCCCCGGGCCAGCGCTACCTCATCAGACGAGCACACCCTCGGTATCAATGTCCGGTTCCAACACTTCGCCGCCCTCGGCACTCAACACCTCTCCCAAGGCGGCCGCCACCGGCGCCCGGCGCTCTTTGGTGACAAACGCCATTGCTGAAGGACCAGCGCCGCTCCACGCCGCATGAAGCGCTCCGGCATTTCGCGCCACTTCGATGAGCCGCCCCGTCAGAGGCGACAGGTTCGCCCGCCTGGCTTCGTGCAGCTCGTCGCCGGCCGCCGCCGCCAGCAGCGACGCATCACCTGTCCGTAATCCCTCGATTAGAAAGGCAAGACGGGCTGCAGTCCGCACCGCCACACCGGTACGTATGGGGCCACCCACCGATAGGCGGGCCTTCGCCGTCGACAGACGGGTTGCCGGCACCCCCAGGAGCACGCTGATGGAGGAATGCACCTCGAGCCGATGAACCATCGGTCCCGGCCCCACCGCAATCGCCCCTCCAAAAACCGCGGCACCCACGTTGTCGGGGTGACCCTCGACATGGGCGGCGATTCTGAAGATCTCGGCTCTGTCTTGGTCTTCCCCCGCCGCAGCACGGGCCGCGGCAACAAGCGAAACAATGAGTGCTGCGCTCGAACCGAGCCCGTGCGCCACCGGAATATCACTGTCGATTGCCACTGCAAGCGGCCCTAGCCCCGTCGACGCAGCCTCCACCGCACGCCGCACCAGAAGGTTCGTGCCCTCATCGGCACCTGCCGAATCGACACTCCACTCATCGGCAGGAGTCACCGTCACCCGGCAGCGGATTCCCAGCGCAAGCGCCACCACATCAAAACCCGGTCCCAGGTTGGCCGACGATGCCGGAGCCGATGCCATGGTCATGGCCGATTCTCCACCTCGATGAATATCCGGGTGGCCTCGGGCACCAGGGTGCGGATCTCCTGCTCCATCCGGTTCACTATGCCCTCCACTTCCCGGCCGCTCAAACCGGTCTCCACCGTGATGTCCATGTTCACGAGAATCTCATCGGGACCCAAATGCATGGTGAGCAGCCGCTCCACCGTCTCCACCTCTCCCACCGACAGCGCCGTAGCTCGGATCGCCGACCGAATCTGCCGTGACGCCGCCTCGCCCACCAGGAGCCCCTTTGTCTCTACCGCAAGGATCCACGCAGTTGCCGCCAGAAGAACTCCAATCACCATGGATGCCGCACCATCCCAGCGACCATTACCGGTCCACTCGGCAAGGGCCAGACCACCGGCGGCGACGCTCAAGCCCAAAACCGCGACCGAATCCTCAAAAAGCACCACCAGAAGTGCGGGATCCTTCGACTCCCGCACCGTGCGCCAGATCGCACGCCGCCCGCGCCGACGATTGAACTCCCGCAGCGCCGGCCGGAAAGCAACAAAGATCTCAAAAAAGGCGGCGATGCCCAGCACGATCAGGCTGAAAATGAAACCCTCCTCGTGATGGCTCGGGTGCCGAATCCGATCGAGGCCCTCCAGGAAGGCGACCACCCCGCCGCCAACAAACAGGAACACCGCCACCATGAAGGACCAGAAGTAGACCTCCTTGCCGCGCCCGAATGGGTATCTGGCGCTGGCGCGAAACCTGCTGACGGTGGTCCCTCTCAACAAGAAGAGCTGATTCCCAGAATCCGCCACCGAGTGGAACCCCTCGGCCAGCATGGCGCTGCTGCCGCTGATAGCGGCCGCGACAAACTTGATCACGGCAATGATGCAGTTGGCCAGCAGCGCCAACAGCACCAGTACACGAGATTCGCTCGACGACATGGCGCTGCGAGTCTACGTCTCGAGGGCCCTGGTCAGGAAAGAGCTCATCCGCCGGTGCCACTGTGGCGGGACCCGCCACTCGGTGTGGGAACCGGGGAAGAAGGTGATCTCCTTCGGGAGCCCAAAGGCGTCGTACAGCGCAAACGCCGCAGCACGAGAGAAGACCTCGTCCTCGTCGCCGTTCACCATCAGAACCGGCCGCGGCGAAATACCGGCCGCGTGCTCGACGGGGTCCATTTCCAGCAGCGCTCCAGACATCTCCGGCGGGAGCGCCTTCTCTGCGACGGCCACACGCGTGGAACCGCCAATGACAAAAACCCCCGCCACCAACCGCTCCTCCGTCGCCATAAACGGAACCCCATACACAACGCCCATGGAGAAGCCGAGATACCCGAGAGGACGCCCTTTGCCAAACCGGCTCTCCACAGCATCACACAGAAGACCGAGATCCGCCATATTCTGCTGCACCAGGCCCGGCTCCCACACCTCGTGGGCTGCCGGCTCCCCGGCCACAGCGGCACGATCGCCGTGCCGCGGAGCATCGGCTGCCACCACGGTTATGCCTTGGGGAGCCCATGCCAGGCCCACTCCCCTGATCTCCTGAACCTTTCGATCGGCAGAAGCTCCGTGACCGGCCACAATCACCGGCCCCGGTCCTGGTCTGGACGACAGCCACACGTCCGCCATCACCTCGTCGCCCTCGCTGCCGGTGAAACACCAGGTCTCACGCCGCACCCCATGCACCACCTCTGCCGCCACCACCTTCGGCCCTGCTTCGTTTCCGCCGGGTGAATCAGTACCGCTCACAGTCCGAGCCTCCGTATCCCGTCGTCACGCACTGTTCCGCCGAGTGTCACAACGTCTTTGCTCCAGGTCAGTTCGATTCGACACGGGGCGCCGATCTCGTCGCCCTGCTCAACGACCATCCGTCCTTCCGACCGGTCTTCGGCGTGCACCATCACCGCGGCCAAGGCTACGGCTGCGCTGCCGGTGGCCGGGTCCTCCGGCACCCCGAGGCCGGGAGCAAAGAACCGCGCTTTGACTCGGTCGTCATTGCGCGCAAACACGTAGGTGCCGCTCCAGGCTGCGGCGGAAAGACGATCCATGTCGGCCTCGGCACCGCTCACCGCCTCCGCCGACGACACCTCCGCGACCAGATATCTGAATGGCAGGTCCACCCACCAGGCCCGGACCGCCTGCACCCCAGCCACGGCCGCCTCCTCCAAGGGTGCCGGCACCACCGGCGCCGTCAACGGCACGTCGACCCAGGCCTCGTCCTCGTCCGTTCGATACTCGACGAAACCAATGCCGCAGGCGATGCGTCCCGATGGGGCGCCCAGGCGCCCCATCATCCAGGCGGCTCCCACCAGCGGATGTCCGGCAAAAGGGATCTCCGCCCCCGGTGTGAAGATCCGGATCAGGGCGCAAGTGTCGTCTCGCTGCAGAAATATCGTCTCCGAATACGTAAGACGTGTTGCCACGGCCTGCATGGCATCTGAGTCGAGATCACCGGCATCGACAACAATACCGAGGTGGTTGCCGCCCTCCTCACCGCGGGCAAATACCCTCAGCACTCGACACTCAAGCACGCTTTCGACGATAGCCTCCCGTAGAGAGAAAGGTCATCGGGACTTCATGCTCTAGCTGAGCAGCGGTCGGCCGATCAACCTTTCGATGAAGCCCGGGCCAGAGGAGCCAGCATGAGCTACGACCCGTCCGCCCCCGACCTCCCTCCCCCTCCGCCGCCGCCGCCCCCTGCAGCCTCACGGGGACGTCGTTCCCCCTCGTGGCTTCCCTGGGCTGTCGGTATCGGTGTCTCCGCAGTGATCGTCGCCGTGGTCGCCGTTGTCGCCCTCAGCGGCGGCGACGACCGCTCCGCGGACAGCACCAACGTCACCGGCACCACGGATTCGGTCACCACCACTACGGCGCCACCCGTCGAAACCACACTTGCGCTGAGCCATCCGCCGGGCGGCGGCAGCTGGACCGTGCTCGTCTACCTCCTCGCCGACAACAACCTCGAAGACGCCGGCCTCACCGACATACGCGAGATGGCCGGCGTCTCCGCCGACGCCGACCTCACCTTTGTTGTCCTAATCGACCGGGCCGAGGGCTGGACCGACGAATCGCTCGGCGACCTCGGTGAATTCACCACCACCAAACGTATCGAAGTGCAGCCGGGCGGATTCCTCGAAGAGGAGGACCTCGGCGAGCTCAACCTGGGTGAACCCTCGGTGCTTGCCGATTTCATCGCCGACGGCATCGCCGGCCATCCCGCCGACCACTACGGCCTCATCCTGTGGAACCACGGCGCCATCTCCGGCGTTGGGGCCGACGAGTCGCACTCCGACGGCCTCACCCCTACGGAGATAGCCGATGGCCTCCGGGATGGCCTGAGCCGGGCCGGGGTGGATCGGCTCGATTTCATCGGCTTCGATGCCTGCCTCATGGCGGCCTATGAAGTGGCCACAACCGTCAGCCCGTATGCCTGGTACATGATCGCTTCCGAAGAGACGGAGCCAAACGAAGGCTGGGACTACAGCGCCTTCGATCATCTGGCCGCCCAACCGAACGCCGACGTCGTCGCACTTGGTGCAGAGATCGTGCGCCGATTTGTCGCCACCAGCGGCGAATACGACCCGCGGGTCACCCTTTCGATGGTCAATCTCACCCGCGTCCCCGACCTAGAGGCGAGCATCGCCAATCTCAATCTTGTTGCCGTGCCATCCATCAACGACTACGCCCAAGTCATCGGCCGGCAGCGCGGCCGCTCGATATCGTTCGGCTCCAGCCCGAACCCCGCCGAGGACTTCTACATGGTCGATCTGGGCCAGCTGCTCGACTACATCGCCCACGATGAGTCGGCGCCATCAGAGCTGGCCGGCGCCGCAACCAACACGCTTGCCGTCCTCAACGAGGTTGTAGTCGAGAACTACACCGGCGCGGCCACCAAGGGCGCCAGCGGTATGGCCATCCACTTCCCCCCGTACCCGGAGTACTACTACTCCACCTGGTATGAGAGCCTCGGAGTGACCATCTGGCCCGAGTTGCTCGATGCGTACTACAGCGCCGGCGCCGCCATCCCGACTGAGGACCAGCCTTCCTTCGCGCCGGTGGGCAATGTGGCCGATTACTACTTCGATTACGCCGGGCTCAATGTCGAAGCTCAATTCAACGATACCGCTCTGGAGAACATCGTCGAATCGATTCTCTACTCTGGTTCCGTCGGGCCCGATGGAACCGTCACCTTTTTCGGGGCCGACCAAGGCTGGGTCGACGGCAACTGGGCCTATGCCACCAACGACCTCAGCGTGCTCATCCTCGATGACGGCGAAGACCAGGCAATCGCCTTTCAGAGCATCACCTTCAACGAGGACATCACCTTCATGACCCTCGATGTCCCGCTCGCCTACCAAGCGCCGGACGGAGGCGACCTCGTGGATATCGTGCTCTCGCTCACCTACGACGTAACCACCGACATCTTCACCGAGGGCTTCTACAGCTACGACGAGTTCGGCACGATCGGCGAGTTTGAGACCGACCCGTACGGGCTCATCTACCCCTATGTGCTGGAGTGGCGGCCCGATGGAACCTACGAGTGGGTCTTCACCACCGACATCGGACTCTGGGCAGACCTGCCCTATCTCATGTACAACTTCGACTACGAGTACTTCGCCCCGGGCACGAGCTTGTACGCCGAACTGATCGTGTTCGACTACGGGGGCAACTCGGACTACGCCGCCGTTGAAGCCGTTATTCCGGCCCCCAGCTCCGGTGATTTGTCCGCCTGCGTCAACTCCTACTGGGGTTTCAGCGTCGATCTTCCGTCTGACTGGTACGTCTGGGTTCCCGACGACCCGAGCTACGCCTGCGCCTACTCCAACCCACAGCCGTTCACCGGCTTCACCGACGAGGAAGCCTTCGAAGAGGCTCAGCTGACCATCGAGGTCTACACCTCCGAGGAACTGGACGACACCATCATCGGGTTCTACGAGGAATACGGCACGATCGTCCCAGGAGACGGCGCCACTCTCGTCTACACCCCCTTTGGTGAGTTCGGCGCTTACGGCTGGCTCATACCCTTGTACCCGGGTGATGCCAACTCTCCGGTGCTCGTCATAGCGGGCTGGGGTGTTCTCAACGACGCCATCGCCGACTTCGTCGACAACATCGTGCTGACGATCCAACTGCCCTAGCCGATTGGCACCTGGCTCCCGAAACCGGCGGGGATCATGCCTTTTGAAGCCCTCCGGCGCAGGGGTACCATCGCAGCCGAGATGCGGGCGTAGTTCAATGGCAGAACACGAGCTTCCCAAGCTTGAAATGAGGGTTCGATTCCCTTCGCCCGCTCCGGTTCCGGCCATCGGCTTGCGACCGACCACAACATCATGAGTCGACTGGGCAGATCACTCATCTGGCTGTGTGGGTTGGGTGTTGTCTTCTGGGCCGTCGGTCTTCTTGTTGCCAGAATCTTCGAGCACGGCGCCACCTCCGAGTCCGATGAGTTCCGCGTTGCCGCCTTCTGGGGACGCCGCAGCTACAAGAACCACTCCCCTTCGTTCTGCTCCGGCGTCGCCGTGGCTGCTCTCGGCGGTGTGGACCTCGACCTGCGCCGGGCTCATCTTCATCCCGGCGGGGCCGAATTAGCCTTGAGGGTCTACGGCGGCGCCATACAAGTCCAAGTGCCCAGCACATGGCGCGTCGAACTCCACAAGGACCTTCGGGGCGGCCACATCGAACTCCAGCTCCCCAGCGATCTCCCCGAAGACGCCCCGGTGCTCGACATCGACGCCCTGATCGTGGCCGGCGGCCTCGAGATCCGGTCCGGCGACTGAACGCTGTCGCCGGGAACTGCGCCTCACCATTGCACCTGCCCTGCTCGCACCAAGGCGTGAGCAAAACCCGGTACATAACACCCTTTCGGGCCCATTCCGCAGGCCGCTAGGAACGCGGCCGCCCGCCTTCCAAAGATACCGCAACGCCGGTTTCAGAGCCTTCCGCAGGGCGTCAATACCGCCGCCGAGCCTGGTTTTGGCGAGAATCCCTACGAGACACGTAAGAATCCGTCAAAAGGCCGATAAAAAGTGACTAGTCAGTATGTGCCACGCGAGGTGGTCATTCTCCCAAGAGCTGTCAAGTTGTGGTGCCCATACGCCGATGTCTATGTCGAGAGACCCTCACAACGGAAAAGGTAGGCGCGATGGGTGACCCCGGACCCCGCTCGACTGCTCTCCTTGTGCTAACAGGCATTCTGATTGGATGCCTTTGCATAATGGCCTCGCCGACGCAGGTCGATCCAGTCCCTTCGGGCATCGATCCAACTTCCGGTATCCACATCGACGGTGTGCTCGTGGCCGACGATGGCAGCCTGATCCTTGCCGGTACGGCTGCATCCGGATGGACGGTGTTTTCAGAAGAGACCGGAGTGACCTCCCCCGCCGGCGGCCGTTGGACGGCACCCATACCGGCCGGCGAGACCCCTACGGTGACCCTCACCGTGATCGGCCCATCAGGGACGGGCACTGAGGTCGTCATCGACTTGCAGGGCGAGGTTGAGTATGTCGCTTCCCGCAGCTGATACCCCGACGGTCGTCATCTATGGTGACGACCGGAAAGGTACGGGGACCGAGGTCGTCATCGACCTACGCGGGTCCTAGGGACCCGTGCGGTAGCCAGGATATGGCCCTAACCACTACTGGCTTCCTGTCCCGCACCGGCCATAATGCTGGTGCGGGACAGGAGAACCGCCATGGAGAAAACCCTCCATATCGACATCCGTATCGACGAGGACGACACCCACACTCTGGCTTTTGCCGAATTGGAGCTGCTCGGCGAGCATTTCGAGGCAACCGGAAGAGCGCACCGGAACCCCGCGGATCGGCCCATTCCCGCTGTTGGTGAAGAGTTGGCCCTCGCCAGGGCCCTCCAGGGACTTGCTCTCCTCGTCAAACAAGCCTCTCAGGCCAAGATCGACCAGTTCCTCGAAACCTGACAGGCCCTCCATGGCGCTCGAGCGCAGTGGGCTCCGGCGCCTCTAGTGTATCTTTCCCCAGAATCCGCCACCGTCAGTGGCCGGACAAGCTACTTAAGGTATCTGGCTCAATGCCGATAAATAGGACGAGTGATCCTGGGCTCGCTCGGTCCCACTCCACCAGGACAGGAGGCACCCCCCTTCCTCCGACTCCTCCTGCAGAGCGGCCCCCGGGACATCAGCAGCCCCCTCCACGGCACCGGAGGGGGCTGCACCTTTGCGGGGCACCGACACTGGGCCAGAACAGCGCACGCAGAACACTCAAGACCACCCTTCTGCCTCCGATACCGCGCCTATGCGGAAGATGGTGCCGATACTCCTCCTGGTGCTCGCTGCCTGTGGTGGGCCGCCCGCGGCTTCGCCCTCTCCCGTCTTTGTTGAGCCCGACGAGGCTGCGGTCACCCTGCCCGGCCCCCCGCCGCCGTCCCCAGATGATGAGCTGCAGAGCCTCGACGATCTTGTCGAAGTCATCCAGCAGGCGTTCGATCTCTGCCCGTCCAGTTACCTCTTCAAGTCCAGTGCCACCGTCGCTGCCAACACCGGAGAGTGGACCGTCGATGTCGAGGGTGAGGCCAGCGGCACCGACCTCGCCTTTCGAGCTTCCTGGCCTGGCAGCCTCCAAGGCGCCATCTGGCTTGATGATTCCGTCTGGACGCAGATCTCCGGCCGGTGGGTGAGACACCCACCCGGATCCATGCCGGAACTGAGAGCGCCTGCCCCCGTCACCTATGCCCAAGCCCTGCAGGAAGCCATGCTCCTGCTCACCTATCTAGAGGGCTCCATCGAGCGCATTGATCCGGCCCGGACCGACTCCCAGAATGCAGTTCATTACCAAGTGGAGATCCCCAACCTTCAGGACATGCCCATAGGCGGATCTCGCTCGATCGATCTCTGGTTCGACAACGGCGTACTGATCAAACTCAGCCATGAGACCGAGCCGCCCTCCGGCTGGGCCGGCTCGGCGGTCGTCTCGCTGTCTTGGGAGATGTCTGAGATCGATTCGTCGATCGAGGTCCTGCCCCCCGACCCCAGCGAGGTGATCATCTCAGCCGCCTACGCTGATGAGCACGCCCTCACCGCACTCAGCGACACGCTCTTTCTGCTGGCGGCCATCTGCCCCGACGGTGGAGACTGTGTCGTCACCTCGGCGCAGATCCAGGTCATGGAGCCGGTGTTTGCCTACACCAATGACTTCACCGCCATCGAACCGGGCATCGTCGGTTTCGATACCGAAGGCGCCTCTTTGTTCGTCGTCACCCAGAGCCACAGTGGCGATTGGCTGTGTCGGCAGCTGGACCGCAGCACTGGTGAGACTCTCACTGCCCGCGGCCGCAACCTCGAGCAGGTCGACACACGGCCTGAATGTGAAGCACGAGCCGGCTGACCCCCCGCATCAGCTCCCGATCACGCTCCAGTGTTAACTCTGCCGCCAGCCTTGGGGCCCCGGACCGGTGCCCCCTGGCGGCGTCTTCGACGGGAACTACTCAAGCGTCACAATCACACTCCGATACCGCACCTATGAGGAGAATCCTGCCACTTATGGCATTGCTTCTGGCCGCCTGTAGTGAAGGCGGCATCGCCTCATGGGAGGCCCTCACCACGATCGAACCCACCGCGGCCATCCCAGCGCCGGCGCCAACCACCACACTTCCGGCGCCCGAACTCGGCATCGAGAGCCTCGACGAGCTGTATGTGTTCATCGGACTCGGCGACCCGCCGACCGCCTACCACTTCTCCACCAATATCGAATATCCCCCTGATTCCGGCTACGACACAATCGATCTTGAGGGCGACATCGGCGGCGACGATTTCCACTACGTGAGCTGGGCGCCTTGGGGCTCCACCGAGTATCTGTATGTGGACGGCACGCTCTTCCTGAATTGGGATGGGGTTTGGGCCGTCCCTGATGACCAAGAGCCGCCGTCGGACGCCATCAGCTACTTCTTCGCCCGAAGCGTTGTCCTCACCAGCATCAACGAGACCGGTTCGCTGGAACCCATCGAGCCGATCGAGACGAACGGACGCCCCACCGCCGGCTATCGAGTGACCGTTTCTGAAATAGCCAATTCGGCACCAATCGGAGGCTCCCGCACCGTCGACCTATGGGTCACCGAGGACGGAGTCCTGGTGCGATTCGTCCTCGACACGGTGCCACCGTCCGGCGTCGAATACCTGGATACGAATCACGCCGAGTGGCAGATGACCAACCTTGGGGAACCCGCAGAAATCAATCCGCCGGACACCGACACCGTCATCGTCGGCGGCTAGAACGCCCTCGTCGAAAGGGCTGGGTAGTCTGGGTCTTCTTCAGATCCTTGGCGGCAGAGCCTGCTACTGCGAGCTTGGCTGCGCCCAGAGTCTTCCGAGAGCGGGAATCCCTGGGCAGCGCACCTCGACGTACTCGGCCATAGGCTCCCGTGCCCCGGTCTCAACTCCGGGGAAGCGGAACGACTCCCCCTCCAATGAAAACCGCTCGATGAGGCCCGACTCGAAAGCATTAGCCGGCACCTCCCGGTTATGGGCAACAGCCTGCACGTCTGCCTGAATCTCCGGCGGTGCCTCCTGGGCCGCGGCGGCAAAAAACTCGGCGGCGAAACGAAGGACCCTCAACACCTCGACGTCGTCCATGTCTTTGTATAGCAGGGTGCCATCCACATCGGCCAGCAGCTCGCAAAAAGGATCACTTGCGACAACCACGATCGAAGTCGTCGATGAGAGCACCACATCATCGGCACGAACGATCGTCGTCGGCGGTGGCGGTGTTGTAGTCAGAGCCGGCCAGGCCACGGAAGTGCCCCCGCTGCACCCAGCCAGCAGCAACCCGCAGCCGAGCACGAGATACCTCACCCTCGCCTATTCGGCTTTGGCTCCGCAAGTCTTGAGCAGCGGGCGAACGGCGCCGACTCAAAACCGCCCCACTTGACGACTCCACACGCGGTCAGGTCGATTCCGCACGACCGATTCCCGAGCAGACCTGTTGACTACACCGGTTCGTCGGAGGTGTAGTTGCGGAAACGGGTGAACTCGGCGGCGAAGTTCATCATGATCTGCCCTGTGGCCCCCGAGCGGTGTTTGGCTATGTTCACCTCGGCGATGCCGCGCTGATCGCCGCCGGGGTTGTAGTACTCGTCGCGGTAGATGAACATCACCACATCGGCGTCCTGCTCAATGGCCCCCGATTCCCTCAGATCTCCGAGCCGGGGCCGCTTGTTTTCGCGCTGCTCCAGGGCACGGTTGAGCTGGGAAACTGCGATAACCGGCACACGGAGCTCACGGGCCAGGTTCTTGAGCGACAGGCTGATGTCGGCGATCTCCTGCTGACGATTCTCATTACGGCTGCTGCTCCGCATCAGCTGCAGATAATCCACCACCACCAGATCGAGACCCCGCTTCCGGGCCAGGCGGCGACACTTTGCCCGTATGGCCGTCACGGTGAGATCGGGCGAGTCATCGACATAAAACGGCAACTGGTAGAGACGGGCCGCCTCTCGGGCCAGACGCTGCCAGAGCTCTTGGCCGAATTGGCCAGAGCGCAGCTTGTGCGAGTCGATCCCTGCCATGGCCGACAGCAGCCGCAGCACGACTTCCTCCCGGCTCATTTCAAGCGTGAACAGCGCCACAGGATGATCGCGGTCGGCGATGTTCTGAGCGATATTGAGAGCAAGAGCGGTCTTACCCATCGACGGCCGGGCCGCAATGACCACAAGGTTCGCTTTGTGGAGGCCGGCCAGCTTGCCGTCCAGGTCGCGAAACCCCGTGGGCAGGCCGGTGATCTCATCGCCCTTGGTACCCAGCTCTTCAATGCGCTCAAGGGTCTCCTGCAGCATGGGACCTACCACAGCCAGCCCATCGCCCACCTTCTCCTCCGACACCCGGAACACTTCCTGCTCCGCCGCATCGAGCACATCGTCAATGGTGCGTTCGGTCTGCATGGCGATGGAGACAACCATCGAGCCGGCCCGAAGCAGCCGCCGGCGTGCCGCGGTCTCGTCAACAATGTCCGCGTAGTAGTCCACATTTGATGCCGCCGGCACCGTCTCCAGGAGACCGGTGAGGTAGCCCACACCCCCGATGCGGTCGAGCTGCTTGTTGCGCCTCAAGGCATCGGACACGGTGACGGCATCAATGGCCTGGTTGCTGTTGAAGAGCCCGATGATGGCCTCAAAGATGATCTGATGAGCCGGCTTGTAGAAGTCCTCGGGCTGGAGCTTCTCGAGGGCAATGTTGGCCGCATCGGGTGACAACATCACCGCTCCAAGCACTGAAGCTTCCGCCTCCAGGTTGTGGGGCGGAACCCTGGCTCCATCGGCCCGTGGTTGCTCAAGTTGTGTCGTCATCGGCTCAAGCTGGGATCACTTCCAGGGTCAGCTGGCATTCCACATCAACGAACGGCCGCACACGAATCTCGTAGGAGCCAAGCTCCTTGATGGGTGTGCGGAGATCGATGTGGCTGTGGTCGATATCTACCCCCGTGAATCTCTTGATGGCCTCAGCGATGTCTCGCTGACCGATAGAGCCGAACAGCTTGCCCTCATCGGCCGACCGCGCCGCCACCACGACCTTCTGCCCGTCCAGGGCCGCCGACACCGCCTCTGCCTCTTCTCTCGCCTTGCGCTCGGCCTCTTCTCGAACACGCCGGATCTGTTCCGCGTCCTTGAGCGAACCCGCCGTCGCCTTCATGGCCAGCTTCTTGGGAACGAGGTAGTTGCGGCCGTAGCCATCGGCCACTTCAACCACGTCGCCCTTGCGGCCCAGTCCGTCCACGTCTTCAACAAGGATGAGCTTCATCGGTTCGTGTAGGGCAGAAGTGCCAACTCGCGCGCGTTCTTGATGGCCCGAGCCACCGCACGCTGGTGCTGTACACAGTTTCCGGTGACCCGTGACGAGCGGATCTTCGACCGGTCTGAAACATACCTGCGGAGCACCGCCACGTCCTTGTAGTCGACGTAGTCGATCTTCTCTACGCAGAAGTAGCAGACCTTCTTCTTTATACGCCTACCCGGCCGCTCCTCGCGGCGGCGGCGGGGTGTGCGCTTTCTCGGCGTCATGTTGTTTGGTGTCCTCCTGTAATGGGGAAGTGTCTAGAAGGGCGCCTCGTCGGGCCCATATTCCTCACGGGCAACCGGCGCCGCTGCCATCGGCGGCGGACTCTGCGAAAAAGCATCAGAACGCGGCGATTTTGTCACCACCGCGGTTGCCCACCGCAGCGACGGGCCTATCTCGTCGACGGATACCTCGACAACGGAGCGCTTCTCGCCCTCGGCCGTTTCCCACGAGCGCTGCTCCAGACGGCCGGTGATGATCACCCGCATGCCCTTCTGCAGCGATTCGGCGGCATTCTCAGCGGCGTCCCTCCAAAGGGTTCCGGCAAAAAAGCTCGTATCTTCCTGCCACTCGCCGTCGCGCTGATAGCGCCGATTCACGGCGAAGCGGATTCGAGCCATCGCCACTCCGGATGCGGTGAACCGGAGTTCCGGGTCGTCCACAAGATTGCCGATGAGCATCACATGATTCGCTGCCATCGCTCTCTTCCTCGACTCTTCGTTCTCTTCAGCATTCTGACCTTCCGGTGCGACAAGAATGCCTTGCCTACTCCCGTCGGATGAACTTGTGCCTCACGACGTTGTCCGACAGCAACAGCGCTCGATCAAGAGGACCGATGGCTTCAGTGTCGCCCTCAAACGTCACCACGGCGTAGTAGCCCTCGTGGAGATGCATGATCTCGTAGGCAAAACGACGTTTGCCCCAGAAATCGGTGTTCTTGACCTCGGCGCCGCGATCAGATAGCGCCTTCTCGATATTCGAGATCTCCGATCGCACCTCGGTCTCGGCAAGCTCAGGCCGAAAGATCGTCATCAACTCGTATGTGCGCAAGGTGCGCTCCACCTCCTTCGGACTCCCGCGTCTCGCGAGAGGCCCCCGTAGGGGCAGGTTGGGGAAGGGACGCAGTGTACCCCCTCCATGGCAGGTCGCGGAAGTGCAGTCTCTCCCGGTGACCAAGAGCGCGCCCGGCGTGTTCGCCCGGCATCTCAATCGGGCAGTGGCACTCCCAGTAACAGATCTTCCACCCCGCCGAACCCCCCGGCCGGCACCTCGAGTGCGTACCGATACAGCCCGGCGGCGCGGTAGATCGAACATGGATCCCCCGCACACGGCTCCATATGCACCAGGTCGACAAGTCCGCCAGCCGCGTCGAAGAAGGCCACGTCGAGCGGAATCAGGGTGTTCTTCATCCAAAACGACGTATCGGTGTCCGTGGCGTACACGAACAACATGCCGTCCAGGTCTCCAAGATCTTCGACACCCATCAGCCCTTGGCTGCGCTCGCCGGCGTCATCGGCCACAGCCACATTCCACGCCTGGCCTCCGACGATGACCTCTGCCTCGTCGAAACCCTGCAGCACGCCACCGCCCGGCTTCCCCCCACAGCCGGCCACAAGCAGCACAACACCAATCAGGCGCCGGACGATCCCATCTCCTCCAGCAGAGCCCGGCCCGCATCGGCCGGCATCTCGTAGGTCTCCTCCGGCGAGGGGAACGACCCGTTTTCGACATCGGCAAAGAACGCGCTGAGGGCCTTCACCGCGTCATCGTGAAGCGATGCATAGCTGCGCACAAAACGTGGGAGATCTTCGTCGTTGAGGCCGAGCACATCGTGGAATACAAGCACCTGCCCATCCGTCTTGGCCCCGGCGCCGATGCCGATGGTCGGCACCGACACCCGTCGTGTAATGAGATCCGCCACCATGCCGGGAACTCCCTCCAGCACGATGCAGAAGACGCCTGCATCTTCGAGCGCCAGCGCATCTTCGATCAGCTTCTTCGCCGCCACCACCTCCCGGCCCTGTACCCGGTATCCGCCCATCGTGTGCACCGACTGAGGCGTCAGGCCCAGGTGTCCCATCACCGGAATCTCGGCCCCAAGCACCGCCTCGATCACCGGCACCCTCTTCTGCCCTCCTTCAATCTTCACGGCCTCGACACCACCCTCCTGCACAAAACGCCCCGCGTTGCGCACGGTCTCCGCCGGGGAGATGTGAAAGCTGAGCCAAGGCATGTCGCCGACAACAAGCGCCCGAGCCCCGATCGCCGACACCGCAGCACCGTGATGGACCATTTCGTCGAGGGTCACCTGGAGAGTCGTCTTGCGGCCGAGCACAACATTCGCCACCGAATCGCCCACCAGGATGACGTCCGCCCCCGCCTTGTCGGCAATTCGGGCCGACGGAGCGTCGTAGGCCGTGACCATCTTTATGCGGGATACACCTTTGGCGGCCCGTATGTCCGGGACGGTGATCTTCTCGGCCATCTCCTGCTCCTCTCTCTCCGCCCGATGGGTCGGAGGAACACGGCGCTCGATCAGCTGCCTCGCCTTCTTCGAGCTCGGCCGCCGCCACGCGGTAGGCCGTCTCATCGGCCCTGGGATTGTAGAGACCCATACAGTCACATCTCTCGGCGACGTGTCTCATCGCGCTAGCGTCGAAGCCTGGAGCATCAAGCCGATGACCCGCAAGAACACCACCATGAGCCCCGACGGCATCGAGGCCTTCCTCGAGGCGGGGCGCGTCGCCCATGTGGCAACGCTGGCCGACGACGGCTGGCCGCATCTTGTTCCCATGTGGTACGTCGTCGACAAAGGCCTAGTTGTCTTCCGTTCCTTCACCAAATCGCAGAAGATCGTGAACCTGCGCCGGCGGCCTCGTCTCACTGTTCTTGTCGAGAAAGGCGCCACATACGACGAGCTCCAGGGCGTGATGATCAAGGGGACCGCCCATCTGGAAGATGACCCGGGCCGAGTGCTGGAGCTATACGGGGCCATGGCGGCCAAATACGCCATGGTCGGGGGCGAGCCCCTCCGGCTAGGCCCTGAGGCCCTGGAGGCGACCTTCGGGCGCCACGCGGCCAAGAACACCGCAGTCACCGTTTTGCCCGAGCGCGTCATCTCGTGGGACCACACCAAACTCGATGGGGGGTACTGAGACCCCGCCTTCTTGCAGATCGGCGCCGGGCGGGGCAGGCTGGACGTGCACAGCCGGAGAGGTATCCCTGTCCACCGAGGAGAACAACACGCAGAACACTCGAGCGCCGCGGCCCGCAGCCTTCGAAATCTTCAAGTCATGGCTGCGGCGTGTCGCCCTTGTGTCAATCGCGGTAAACGCCCTACTGGGCGTCTGGGCCGTCGCCGGTTCACTCGACGACGTTGCGATCAACATCTTTGTCACCTCGTTGCTGGTGACCGGCTCGGGGGTTGTCGCCTTGATCTGTGGAATAGCCATCCCTGAGAGCCGTCTCGGGCCCATACCAGCCTTCGGGATCTTCAGTTCGCTTGTCGGCTTCGCCCTGATCATCACCGCAGTGTGGACCAACTTCTCGTCGCTGGCCGTGGGCCGGCTAGGCGGCACCTTCATCACGGTGGCGGTGACTGTGGCTTATGCGGCAATCATGTCCGGCGTGCACCTCGAGGGCCGGCTGCTCCCGATCGCCTATACACTCGCGGTCGCGGCCGCCGGCTTCACCATCGCCGTCATCTGGGGTTTCGAGCCCGGCGACACGTGGCGCCTGTTCCTGGCCGTATGTGTACTTCTGGGGGCAATCACTCTGGCCGTTCCCATCACGACACGTCTTCGTCCCCGACACGAGCACCCTCCACCCGTGCTCCACTGCCCCTACTGCGGCGGCACCGTGGACAACACCGACAGGTACATTCGCTGTGACCAGTGTGGCCGCCGCTTCCGGGTTGTCTCCCCCTGACCATCACCCCAACCGTGCTCTGATCCAGGTGATGTCCTCTGCCTGCGCCTCGGCGCCACCCGGCGTCTCGACCACCAGCGGCGCCTCTGCCTCACGAAACACATGCACCAGAAGTTCTTCGGGTATCTCCCCCCGGCCCAGATTGGCGTGACGATCCCGACGGCTATCAAACGGGTCTCGTGAGTCGTTGGCATGAACCAGATCGACTCGGCCGGTCCCGGCGCGCAGCCGCTCCACAACGGTGTCCAGATGCTCGCCGGCCGCCCAGGCGTGACAAGTATCGATGCACACACCCACGTTGAATCCGCCGATCACCTCCCACAGCGGACCGTAACTGTCGATCTCGCGCACCACCGCATTGCCTCCGCCCGCAGTGTTCTCAATGAGAACCGGAACGCTCAGGTCCACCGAATCGAGCGCCTTGCGCCAGCGTTCCCAGCCCACGTCGGCCGCTTCTCCGTCACCCACATGGCCACCGTGCACGATCACTCCGAGAGCGCCCACAGCGTGCGCTGCGGCGATCGTGTCCCCAAGGATCTTGCGGCTCGGGATGCGCACCCGGTTGTTCGGAGACCCAACATTGATCAGATAGGGAGCATGGGCGTAGAGACCAATGCCGGAGACCCTCAGAACATCGGCGTCGGAGCGAGCCAACGGCTTCTTCCACGATTGCGGGTTGGAGAGGAACACCTGGACGACATCGGCGCCCCGTACCGCCGCCTCCTCTATTGGGCACTCGGGGGGAACGTGGGCACCAACAAGCATTGCCGCGCAGGCTACCCCTCGATCCTGCTCTTGGCCCAGCCCGCCATATGCCCCTCCAGGACCACCGCCACCTTGTGCGCCGGCCTGTCCCAATCTTCCGCAAGCAGATGCAGCCAAGGCGGCTCGGTAATTGCAGCCCGAGGGTTCTCCGGCAATCTTGCCTCGTCTTTCAGCCGCAATGAGAGAACCGGCACACTGCCGCCGTCATCCACGTGAATCCCCGACCTCACGTTTGCTATCTCGTCCCAGCCCAGGCGCAGCGGCTCCTCCCTCCTGCCCCCTATGTGCAGAACAACCCCGTCGGCGCCAACTTCGAGGAATCGCCGCGGCTTCACGATATTCCACACGCCCCAGAGCCAAGCGCCCAGCCCACCGGCCATAAGAGCGCTTCCCCAGGCCAGATCGCGGCGCCGCTGCGCCGCGCCCCAAGGGGTGTACACCTTCTCGATGGAAGTGACCGTCTCGCCGCCATCGATCACCACCTGCACTTCGCGGTCACTCGTCTCCGGTACCGGGTAGAGGCGATGGGTGAAGATCATGTCGATGCCCAGCATCAGCAGGGGCATCGCCACAAGCGACAAGGCCAACACGAGCAGTAGAGACCGTGACACCCGATCGGTCACGACGACACCCCCAGGTCTTCCGGAAGCATCAGGGCACGGTAGAGAATCCCCCGCTCGCCGACCAGCCGTCCCACCATGCCGCTGCTGCGATCGACAAGCACAACCACCTGCACCACCTCGATGCCCGCGGCCACAACGGCATCCACGGCCTCCAGGAGAGCCTCACCCGTAGTCGTCGTGTCCTCGACGATCGCCGCTCGATCGCCGGGACGTACGGGCCCAACCAGTCGATCTCCGGTGCCGTGGTCCTTGGATTCCTTCCGCACCGAGAACGCCTTGAGCGGGCGGCCCTCCGACGCGGCAACCACCGCTACTGCAACCGCGATTGGGTCGGCCCCAATCGTCATGCCCCCCAGCGCCGTCACACCGGCATCCAGAGCATCCAGGACGGCTCGCGCCACCAGCAAACCACCCGGGCCGTCAAACGTCGTCTGTCGGGCATCGAGATACCAGTCACTGACAGCTCCGGAACGCAGCCGGTATTCACCGCCGCGGCGCAGCGAGTTGCTCGTCAAGTGCGCTGCCAGATCGTGCACGCCCACCACTGTATCCCGTCTCCGCTTAATCCCCTCAAGCGGCGCCAAACCACGCCGATGAGGTAGTGTCGTCATCGGACGGCATACCCTTTCCTCCCTTCGAGCGGCCGCCACCGGCGGCCGCTCACCGTTATGGAAAGTTCAGGCCAGGCCGTGACCGGAATCTCGGCGCCGATCGAAGCCGAGAATGACCAGGCCGAGGTAAATGAGCAGCGCTGCCGTCCACAGCAGCCGCTGCACATCGAGCCCGGTGTAGGGAAGCTCATCATCGGAGACGTAGCCGACATCTGCGTCCAGGAACGCTTGCCCTGCACCGAGCGTGACGATGATCGCCTCAGCCGTCGTCGGCTCCAGCTCCTCATCGGCGTCGGTCACCGCCATCCGAGAGAGGCCGGGCGGAACGCCGGTGAAGAGATACTCGCCGTTCACTCCCGACACCTGCGATGGGAACTGAACGTCGTCGACGCTGTCGAGCACGCCGTCGGATCCGCTCCACACGAGGGACACCGTCACTCCAGGCAGCGGTTCCTCCTCAAAGTCGATCTCGCCATCCCCATCGAGGTCGTACCAGACCGTATCCCCGATGGAGCCGGTGCCCCGATAGGCAAAATCGAGATCGCCAATGGTGGTGTCGGCCGGCAGCATCACTGTGGTTTCGCCATCCTCGGTGCCGTCGGGATCGAGCGTGAGCGCAAAACCTGCCGGCACCGACCTGGCATCCACTGCAATCGTGTATTCGGCCCCCGGAACCTCGGTGAACTCATAGGATCCGTCGGCCGCCGTCGTGGTGCTATCGATCGTCGCCCCGAGATCATCCAGAAGATCGACCACGATCCCCAGGAACCTCGGCTCTCCGGCATCCAGCAGGTCGTCCCCGTCCACATCGAAGAAGATCGTTCCGGAGAGTTCACCCTTCGGCGGCCGGTAGCCGACGTCTTCGCTGGCCACCGTCTCTCCCGGATCCACCGTCACCGTTTGACTGGCGTTGGCCGTCGTCAACACGTACCCGGCCGGGACCGTTCCCGCCACCACCTGGGCCGTCACCGAGCCGGCGCCAACGGAGGTGGTCCAGTCCCCGGCGCCGTTGGATGTCACCGTGCCGGTGACACCATTCCCGTCGGTCACGCTCACCGACACATTCGGCAGGTCCGGCTCGCCCGGATCCTGCACCCCATCCTCGTCCGTATCGACGAAGAGGTGCCCGGTCAGCGTGCCGGGGACATCAGTGAATGTCACCGTGGCGTCGTCGGAGTCGGTCGTGGAGTTGGTCTCATCGTCCTCCACCGTCGCCGTCACCGTGTTGACGTGATCAGCGCCACCAAAGTCACCCGAGATCACCGCGTCGAAGGAACAGGAGAACGTGCCCAACGCCGGGATCGCCGGGTCCGCACCCGGACACGTGTTGTTGGAAACCAAAACGTTGCCCACATCCAGCAGATCACCAAACAAATCATCAGCCAGCACCGTCAACGTCCCCGCCTCCGCCGAATCGTTATCGACATCAACCGAGAACGTCACCGTCCCACCCGTCTCCGGCACCGAAGCAACCGACGCATCCTTCGTCACCGTGATCGAAGGCAGCGCGTCGACGGGAGTGTCCACCGAGGCCGAGTTGTTGCCTCCGTTCGGATCGGGAGTCGACGCCGACACGACCGCATTGTTGGTGATGGTCCCGTCTACGCCGGCATTGATCGCGACGACTATGTCCACCGCCGTAGATCCTGGGGCAAGGTCCGCCAGCGAGCAGGCGATGGTCCCTACCGGACCCTCCACGCACAACGGATCGGAGGCAACATCGTCAAAAGTGACCCCGGCGGGGAGTGTGTCGACGATGACCGGATCGTCGGCCACATCAGGCCCGTTGTTGGTGACCGTCAGTGTGTATGTGAGAGTTTCGCCC
>Ga0307421_1000041_pt1 | contig 71302 bp, 57 predicted proteins | sample SalMarWE160270MG_FD_202163 | JGI IMG/M metagenome (GOLD analysis project Ga0307421, IMG submission 202163) | Salt marsh sediment microbial communities from the Plum Island Ecosystem LTER, Massachusetts, United States - WE1602-70 | ecosystem: Environmental > Aquatic > Marine > Intertidal zone >... | reverse complement strand
GGGTTCACCGAGCACCTTATTAAATTATTAATTTGCGAGGTAACCAATACCACCAACTTTGATTAAGTGAATTAACATATTAATTACTAATAACTTAAATAAAACATATTCGTATGAAACCCTCATCCTTAAGGAATTTAATTTAAATAGTACAAAGATAAAAGGACATGAATATTTTTATAACCTGGTTATTGGTGAGAGTTCACCAAGCACCTTATTAAATTATTAATTCGCGAGGTAACAACCGATCCCGCGTAAGCGGGTGAGCTCGTGAACACCATTTAAAATAAGCAACAGGTGAACAACCGATCCCGCGTAAGCGGGTGAGCTCGTGAACACCATTTAAAATAAGCAACAGGTGAACAAAAACCACCAACTTTGATTAAACGAAATAACAAATTAATTACTAATAACTTAAATAAAATATATTCTTGTGAAAAACCAGGAAATCAAGGCATTGATCAATTTGTTAGATGATCCTGATAATGAGGTTATTAATGTAGTGTCAGACAACCTACTCAAGAAAGGGGTAAATATTATTCCCCTTCTTGAAAAGGCATGGGAAAGTACCCTTAATGAATTGCTGCAGGAGCGTTTGGAGAATGTTATACAAACTATTCAATTTGATATAACAAAAAACAAACTTGAAAAATGGTGCAGTACGGGTTATGACAATATTTTGGAAGGCGCTTATAACCTGGCCCTTTTTCAGTTCCCGGAAATCGATTTCAATATGATCGACGAAGAAATTGAAAATATCAGAAAAGATGTATGGCTTGAGATCAATAATAATCTTACGGCACTTGAAAAGGTAAAAATATTGAATTATGTAATTTTTGATCTGCATAAGTATTCCAAAAACACTTCAAACTTCTATTCTCCCCAGAATTCATATATCAACCAGGTAATGGAAACAAAAAAGGGTGATCCCATCTCACTTGCTATCATATATATGTCTGTTGCGTACAAACTTGGATTGCCTATTTACGGGGTTAACCTGCCAATAAACTTTATACTTGCCTATAAGGACGAATACCGGCAGTATGATTCCAAAGATGAAACTGAGGATATACTTTTTTATATCAATCCATATAATAAAGGAGTGGTATTGGGAAAGCGTGAGATCGATTATTTTCTGGCACAACAAAAGCTGAAACATAACAGATCCTATTATGTTCCATGCACCAACATTGACATTATCTTACGACTGATCAATAATCTGATAATGGCTTACGAGAAAGTCGGATTTACAGATAAAATTAACAAACTGAAAGAATTGATCAGAATAATTAAACAAAGCTATTTTGCATAGTTAACTGCTCTTGTTTCCCGGATAACGGTAATTTTAACCTGGCCGGGATATGTCATCTCATCCTGAATTTTTTTTGCAATACTATAGGAAAGTTCATCAGCCTCCTTATCAGAAACTTTATCACTTCCCACAATCACCCTTAATTCCCTTCCGGCTTGTATAGCATACGTTTTTAATACTCCGGGGTAAGACAATGCAAGATTCTCAAGATCCTTTAAACGTTTGATATAAGACTCGACGACCTCACGACGGGCCCCGGGACGTGCTCCTGATATGGCATCACAAACCTGCACAACAGGTGATATCAGACTCGTCATTTCTGTTTCATCATGATGAGCTCCGATCGCATTGCATATTTCCGGCTTTTCCTTATATTTTTCAGCAAGCTTCATCCCAAATATAGCATGAGGAATTTCTGGCTCATCGTCAGGAACCTTACCTATATCATGTAAAAGTCCGGCTCTTTTTGCGATTTTAGGATTTAAACCGAGCTCGGCTGCCATAATAGCGCTCAGGTTGGCTACTTCGCGTGAATGTTGCAGGAGATTCTGCCCGTAAGATGACCGGTACTTCATTTTACCTATCAGACGGATCAGTTCAGGATGTAAGCCATGAATACCCAAATCAATCGCAGTTCGTTTCCCTATTTCAACAATTTCTTCCTCTATCTGGTTCTTGGTTTTTGAAACTATTTCCTCAATACGTGCCGGATGAATTCTGCCATCCGTAACCAATTGATGAAGAGCGAGCCGGGCTATTTCTCTTCTCACCGGATCGAATGCCGACAAAATAATAGCCTCGGGAGTGTCGTCAACAATAATTTCTACTCCTGTTGCTGCTTCAAGCGCCCTGATGTTTCTCCCTTCCCGGCCAATGATCCTTCCTTTGATCTCATCACTTTCTATATTAAATACAGTTACGGAATTTTCAATGGCACTTTCCGAGCACACCCGCTGAATCGTTTCAATAACAATTTTTTTGGCCTCCCTGGAAGCTGTCATTTTCGCCTCATCCATAATCTCATTGATGTATGACATAGCTTCGGTCTTTGCCTCTTCCTTAAGCGAATCGATCAGCTGCTCCCTGGCTTCTTCTGCTGATATCCCTGAAACCGCTTCCAATTGTTCAACCTGTTGCCTGTGTATCTTCTCGAGTTCTTCGTTTTTCTTTTCAACAAGTGAAAGCTGCAGATTCAAATTCTCACGTATGGCATCCATTTCCTGTTTCGCCCGTTGATTTTCTTCAATCTTTTGGGAAAGTGCCAGCTCGCGTTGCGTGAACTTCGATTCGGCAGATGCCATTTTATTGTTCTTTTCATTAATATATTTCTCATGTTCAGTCTTTAACTGGAGAAATTTTTCCTTGGCCTGAAGTATTTTATCTTTTTTTATCACTTCGGCTTCAGTCCGGGCTTCTTTAATAATACTCTGGCTTCTTCGCTTATATGCAACAAAGAATATTAAGTAAGACAAGACTCCTCCTATAACAAATGAAGTAGCACCAATTATCAATCCTTTAATAAAGAATGGTACTTCCAGTACTATTGTCGTCATAATTTATCATCATTTTAATTTAACAAAAAACCCGCATAATTCTCCAATGTTTTGATAAAACCCCATACTGACATGGGTGGAGTTGCCAATCTATGTCGAGCTTCCATTGCCTTCCGGAGAAGATCCCGCCGAAACGGGTTATGGCCTGCTCTAAATAAATCGAGCTGTGCTCCAATTTGTTTAGTGTTGAGTTTCACAAAAGGTATTGAAGAACCTATGCGGGCTATGAATTAAATATTTTAAAGAACGTTTATTACTCTCGATTAAGATATTCGTTAAGTTCCTCATTAATTTCCCTGATACTTTCAACCAGTGGCGACATATTATACTGTCCTTCACATTCCATTAATCTTGTGACAAACTGTAAAGCCGCCATCGCCATAAAATCCTGCACATCCTTATCAAGGTAACGTTGCTTATACTGAAGAACTTTTTCATTTATTAACTTAGCAGCCTTCCTGATCTTTTCTTCATCCTCTCTTACTATCTTTAATGGATAATATCTATCGGCAACATTAACTTTTATTGATAGCTTATCCTCCATATCCTGAAAAATCATTTACTGGTTTAAAAGAGCAATACATTTATCAATCTCCCGCACAATTCTGTTAATTTTAATTTTTGCATCGTGTGAATCATCATTTCCCAATGCAATTGCCTTGCCCACCTTTATATTATTATACTTGTTTTTAATATCATAAATCTCGTCTTCCAAAACCTTTATCTTATCAGTTAATGATTTATTTTCACCGGCCAGATCAAGATTTTTTTCTTTTTCTACTTCATATAATGTTATAATAGACTTTATCTTCCCCCTTAATTCGTTTATTATTTCATTATACTTCTTATCCATTATTGTAAAGAAACCTTAATACTGCAAATATAATTACAAAATTATAAAATTCTCGGTTTTTGATTTTAATTAAAAAAATTAAAACTTAGTTTTACAGCAATTATCAGGTTTTTCATTTAATAAATCAACTAAATATATGGAATTTTTACGACTTCTCCTATATATATTATTGATATTTGTCACTGTTCCTGTTTCCTTTTGTCAATCGGCAAACCCGGCTCAGTCATTTACCCCGCCGCTGGATATTCCAATGGTATTATCAGGCACATTCGGCGAATTAAGGAGCGGTCATTTTCATGCCGGGATTGATATCAAAACACAGGGTAAAACAGGAAAAACAGTTTATGTAACACGGAAAGGCTATATTTCACGTGTGAAAGTTCAAAGCGGCGGATACGGCAAAGCTATATACATCAGTCACCCCGGGGGATATACAAGTGTTTATGCACATCTGGATTCATTTTTCCCTGATTTGCATAATTATGTAACAGAACAACAGTATAAACAGCAAACACATGAGATTGACATTTATCTTTCTGAAAATAAATTTCCTGTCAGGCAGGGTGAGATAATTGGAATTTCCGGAAACAGCGGAAGATCCGGAGGACCCCACCTGCATTTTGAGATAAGGAAAACCAATGGACAAATTCCGGTTAATCCGCTAAAATTCGGATTTGATATCGAAGACAGGATCAAACCTGTTTTGTATAAATTCGCTGTTTATCCCCTCGGCAAGAACAGCCGGGTAAATCAAAAACACGGCAAGCTGATCATGCCGGTTGTACGTAATAACGGAAATTACACAATCCCTCAGGATCCTGTAAATGTTAGCGGTAAGGCAGGATTCGGACTTGAAGTATTTGATTATTTAAATGGTGCACCAAACCCATGCGGTATATATTCGATTAAATTGTTTATTGACAATATTCCTTATTACGCTCACAGGATCGACCAGATTGGCTTTCATGAAACACGATACATAAACAGTCATATTGATTATGAAGAAAAGCTAAAAACCAATGCCAAAATACAAAAGCTATTTCTCGATCCTAATAATTGTCTTGGTATTTATGATGTTGATAACCACCTGGGGATTTTTGACTTCAGTGATGATACAATCCATAGTGTCCATATTATTGTTAAGGATTTTTACGACAACGAGACCGCTATTGAATTTAAAATAAAATCGACTCCTTTTAATTCTCCTTCCTCCCCGAATGAGACCTTTCCACAATTTGTAAAAACTTTTCATTATCATACAAAAAATGAATATGAAAATGATCAGTTCAGGATATTTATGCCGGTAAACAGTCTTTATACGAATTGTGACTTTCAGTACGCGAGAACACAGAATACCCCGGATCTTTATTCTGGCATACATATGGTCCATAACAAATATACTCCTGTACACAAACACTTTGATATGTATATAAAAACACAGGAACTTCCAGAATCATTGCAGGAGAAAGCCCTTGTTGCAGAAATTGATGATGAAGGCAATCTGACAAGTACAGGCGGATCATGGTCAGACGGTTTCATTAAAACCTCAATCAGAAATTTCGGAAAATTTGCAGTAACCGTAGATACAATACCTCCTGAAATAATTACAGCCGGTTTCAGGGAAAACGCAACATATTCAGCACATCAGGAATTACTATTTAAAATTACCGATGAGTTGTCCGGTATTAAAAGTTACAAAGGATTTATTGATGATGACTGGGCATTATTCGAGCTTGATGCAAAAAGCAACACCATGTCATACAGGATTGACCCTGCAAGACTTGAGTCAGGCATGCTGCATAAACTGAAACTTGTTGTGGAAGATAAAAAGGACAACAGGTCCGTTTACCGGACATCATTTTATTATTGAAAATTTTGAGTCGAATATGAACTCCTGCAGGGTTATCGGGATCATGTCAGGCACGAGTCTGGACGGACTGGACATTGTACTGTGTGATTTTAACAAACAAAATAACAGGTGGATTTACCGGATCCTGGATGCAAAAACAATTATCTATGATACAGCATGGAAAAACAGGTTAAGCGGGGCATCCGATCTTACCGCGTCTGATCTTTTAAAACTGCACAATACCTATGGAGAATATATAGGACAGGAGATTAACCGTTTTCTTAAAAAAAAGAACTACCATGCGGACATCATTGCTTCACATGGTCATACGATTTTTCATCAACCTTCTTCGGGATTTACTTTTCAACTCGGTCATGGTGCATCCATTGCAGCAACAACCGGCATCACAACGATATCGGATTTCAGGTCACTGGATGTCGCGCTCGGAGGCCAGGGAGCTCCACTGGTACCCTTAGGAGACAATATGCTTTTTGCTGAATATGAATTTCGGCTTAACCTGGGAGGGTTTTCAAACATTTCATACAATAATGCTGAAGGATTACAGGCCTATGACATTTGTCCGGTAAACATAGCCTTAAACCAACTGGCCAATTCACTTGACAAGGATTATGACAACGAGGGAATGTTGGCCCGTTCAGGTAAAATTCATGATCATTTACTTCAACAACTTAATAATCTGGATTATTATTCACTTAAAGGACCAAAATCGTTGAGCCGTGAATGGTTTGAAAGATCCTTCCTCCCTGTCGTCAGGAACTCTTCAGCAGGCACCAGGGATAAAATGCATACCATCGTTCAACATATTTCTGAACAGATCGGATTCGCGATCAATCATCTTAATAAAGGAAGAATGCTGGTGACAGGTGGCGGTGCCTTTAACAATTTTCTTATAGAAAAATTAAGGAATAATGTTAAACACACTATAATCTTACCGGATGAACTTCTCATCCATTACAAAGAAGCACTGATTTTTGCTTTTCTCGGATATCTTCGTTATAAAAACCAATACAATGTACTGGCTTCTTTTACCGGAGCCAGAAGCAATTCGATTTCAGGATCAGTTTTTAAAACGTAACAGGAAAAAATAAAAAAGAAAGGTGAGGATTACCTGATCCTCACCTTCTTAACCCTAACTACAAAAAGACAATCTAATTATTAACTAAACCTGCTAACTACTAACTATACTTAATATCTATTGTTTATGTTTCAAAAATATAACAAAAAATTCTCAGACAATAATATTTTTTGTTAACCTGTTGACTGATTATTCATAAAACATATTTTATGTAAGCAGGACTAAACAAAAATAAACATTAATTAATAATAAAAATAATGAGATATTAACATTTAACATTTTTTGTGAACATATATTTATGGTGAAACATAAAATACACATTTTTGTTCATCGAACACTATCCTGAATTATTGGCTTTACCTGACTATAGGTTTTAAAAAATGAATGATAATTACCTCAAACCTGACCCAGTAATAAAATAATACAGGCAAAAATATTTTTATTATTTTACATACAAATTTGAAATACTCTTATTCTATTGGGGTTATTACAAAGTATCAGATTAGATCTACATATTATTATATTTTAAATATTATTTAATTATTTAATTATTTAACTATATGAGAAAGAAAATATTGCTAACAGGAGTTGTGTTTTTATTGATAACAAATGCAAGACCATGTACCAACTTCCTGGTGACGAAAGGAGCCTCTGAAGATGGCTCTACAATGATCACATATGCTGCCGATTCACATGTTTTATATGGTGAGCTTTATTTCAGACCAACAGCCAGTTATCCTGATAATTCCATGCTGGATATAAAAGAATGGGATACAGGGAAATTCCTTGGTAAGATCAAACAGGTAAAAAATACATATGCTGTTGTCGGGAACATGAATGAACATCAACTGGCTATTAGTGAAACTACTTATACAGGCCGTAAGGAACTGCAGGATACTACGGGAATAATTGACTATGGGAGCCTGATGTATATCACCCTTCAGCGTGCAAAAACCGCCCGGGAGGCTATCACCGTCATAGCAGAGCTTCTTGATGAATACGGATATTACAGTACAGGAGAATCCTTTTCCATTTCGGATCCTGATGAAGTATGGATCATGGAGATAATAGGAAAAGGAATGAAAATGAAAACCACAGGAAGTGGAAACAATAAAAAGGTGATTAATGAAAATAAAGGGGCTGTCTGGGTTGCCAGAAAAATTCCGGACGGATATATCAGCGGTCATGCCAACCAGGCCCGGATAACTACTTTCCCCAAGGATGATCCGGAAAATTGCCTTTATTCTGATGATGTGATAGATTTTGCCCGTGAGATGGGGTATTATGAAGGTAATGACAAAGATTTTAGCTTCGCGGATGCCTTTGCACCACTTGATTTTGGTGGTGCCCGCTTTTGTGAAGCACGCGTATGGTCAGGATTCAGGAAAGTGAATAAAAACATGGAACAATATATTGATTATGCCAGGGGTGAGAATCCTGAAAACCGAATGCCGCTCTGGATAAAACCTGACGAAAAACTTTCCGTTCATGACGTGATGGAGCTGATGCGTGATTATTACCAGGAAACAGAACTGGATATGTCACTCGACTTCGGCGCCGGCCCTAATAAATGTATAGTACGCTGGCGTCCCTTAACATGGGAAATTGACAGTGTTACCTATTTTAATGAAAGGGCAACATCAACACAGCAAACCGGATTTTCATTTGTAACCCAGTCACGCTCATGGTTGCCTGATCCTATCGGAGGTATCCTGTGGTTTGGAGTGGATGATACCTACAGTACGGTATATTCACCAATGTATTGCGGTATTACAGAAGTTCCCGGGTCATTCACGGAAGGTAAGGGAAGCATTATGGAATTTGATAATGATGCAGCATTCTGGGTTTTCAACCAGGTTTCTAATTTTGCTTATTTACGTTATGATTTAATGATACCGCATATTCGTGAAAAACAGAAAGAACTGGAGCTTAATTATATTGACATGACACCTGCTATTGATCAGGCGGCATTGGCTGTTTATGATACTGACAGATCAAAGGCAATTAATTTTATTACTGAATACTCTGTATACACAGGGAATAATACCGTAAAGGAATGGAAAGAACTATACAGGTACCTGTTTACAAGATTTATGGACGGCAATGTAAAAACGAAAGTTGAAGGACAGCAAAATCCTGAAGTAGAATTTCCGGGTTATAGCGAAGAATGGTACAGATTGCTAATCAAAGAAACGGGAGATAAATTCATATATTTGGACGGGGAAGGAGAATGAAGAAGGTAATCGGTATTCGGTATTCGGTATTCAGTAATCGGTATTCGGTAATTAGAGTTTGTCAATAAACTGTAGTCTCTGTCTATAAAGATAACAAAATGTATAACTGGCCATGTGTCTGTTCAGAAAGATTCATTTGCAAGGCTTGCGCAGTCCGAAAATGCGGAGTTTACTTGTCGTAAATGAGTAATTTTCGGACAAGCGTAACGCGGCAAATGGGGCTTTATGGACATACACTAATTAGTGTTAGGTATGAATAGTACTTTTGAAGTGGTTTATATTAGGGGGATGCTGAAATATTGTTCTCTGCTAAGCTAATTTTTACTGCTTATGTTATTTCATCTCAAAAAATATTCGTAATATTGCGACCTGAAAAAATCAGGATTTACAATAATCAAATTATAATCAGGATGGACCTATTAAAAGTTGCAGAAAGCGAATTTGCCCAGGTAAAAGAATTTCCAAAATTCTCTGCAGGTGATACAATAACAGTACATTATAAAATCAGGGAAGGTAATAAGGAAAGGATCCAGCAATTCCGTGGTGTTGTCCTTCAACGCAGGGGATCAGGGATTAATGAGACTTTTACCGTACGCAAAATGTCAGGAAGCATAGGAGTGGAAAGAATATTTCCGGCACAATCACCCTTTATTGAAAAAATCGATGTAAACAAGTACGGCAGGGTTCGAAAAGCAAGGATATTCTACCTGAGAAAATTAACGGGCAAGAAAGCCAGGATACAGGAAAAAAGATTTTAATAAAAAAACGGGGTGATATCACCCCGTTTTTTTATTCCTGCAATTTATTTGATTTTTCGCGAGCTTCCTGAAGGATTTTTTCTGCTTTTTCATCAGCTTCATCAATCAGCTTTTGCGCGTTCTTTTCACCCTCCTGCCTCATCTTTTGTGCTACAGGCTCGGCCGCTTTTTTTGCTATAGGGTTCTTTGCCTCCCGTAACAACTTATCAGCATTATCATTGGCTTCCTTTCTGATAATTTCTGCAGCTTCTCTTGCTTTTTTCCTGACTCTTTCAGCTTCGGCTTCTGCACTCTGCATAATCTTTTCTGCTTCCTCACTTACTACTTCACGAGCCTTTTCTTTTTTCTCTTCAATTGCTTCCCTGGCCTTTTCTTCCAGTTCCTGCTGGATAACTTCCCGGGTTTGTGAAGCCGTATTTTTTAAATCCCAGTTTACATCGGGATCTTCAAAAGTACCGGTAACTTTAATATCATAATTGAGAAATGATGATTGATCGATATCGAAACCTGCATCTGAAGCTTTGGAAAAAGCAGTATTTATAGCGCTCTTGCTCAAAACGCCCCGGGGAAGTGTTACATTAATACCATAATTCAATGTCTGGTCCAGTCCCTGTTCACCGGATATTAGAAACTCGGTATTTCCCATCACAGTCTTAAAAGGATCAACAAACAATTTGCCATTCCTGATCTCAAAATTGATATCAATATCCCCTAGTGCCAAATCACTGAATGTGCCGGTATTCAACACAGAGTTTATTTTCTGAAAAATATTACCCCCATTGATACCTATGGAACTGCTTCTCAGATTCCCTTTACCGACAACAGAATTCATAACAGGTTTCATTTTATCATCCATGAAGCTTGTAAACTGCATCCCAAGGCTTACATCGCCTGTAGCTTTGGCAGCAATCGGAGCAAATTCCCGAACCAGTAAAAGGGAGTTGAATGTTTGTGATATAGCTATATTATCAGCTTGTATACCAAAATCTACAAAAGGATTATTGATATCAGTTGTATTATATTCACCATTCATTAACATAGTCCCTCCCAAAGTTTCCATCTTCAGGCGTTCCAGAATAACCTTACTGTTTATAACTTTAATAATGCCTGCTGTATTACGTATATCCATCTGATCATATAATATCTGATCAAACCGGGATGTCAGTGTAAAATCAATATCTCCCGGAACCTCTACAACCGACAACTCTATTGTATCTGTTTCTTCAACTTCCGGCATTTCTTCTGTATCAATCAAAAACTCATTTAAATTCAGTAAACCGGAAGTAAAAATAAACTCACCAGTAAGTGTCCCGTCACTAAATACATAGGGGATAAAATTTTCTACGCGACCGTTAAGATGCATATCACTTTGGCCCATTATCAAATCAAGCCCATCAACCTGTAAAAACCGGGGTGAAAATATCAGAGATGCCTTTTCCATGATAACTTTCCTTGGTACGGATTCTCCATCAACAACCAGATTGGTAATCTTAACAGCACCATCGGCCTTAAATTCCTCATATCTTTCATTTTCCAGTGTCGACACATACCCCATAGCATCAAGGTCCGTGACAATCCTTCCGGCAAGAGAAATATCTTCCATTGGCACAACATCATGCAGACTGGCCAGTTCAATATCCGAAACAAGATTGGCATTTATAAACATATCGCCAACAGGATTATTTATATTTAAAGTCATATCAACCGGATTACCGGCAAGTTCAACATGGAACCTGTTTATATCAATAGTTGAATTATCGGGTTGAACACCATCATAAAGCATTGCTATATCAATTGTTATATTATCTGCCGACCCGGGAAGGTCCGGATAACTGAACATGGCATCTTCCACCATCAATTGGAGACTAGCCGATGGAGTATTTGTTTCATTGTAAACACCGGACACAGTGCCGTTTAATTTCAGAGTGCCTTCTGTTTTGATATCTTCAAAATCTCTCATATAAATAGCAGGGATTAATGACAGGATAGATTTGAAAGAAGTCTTCCTGGTATTGAATTTCATATCAACCACGATATCCTCCTCATTGGGCATGCTAAAATTCCCATCAAATCCAAGCACAATATCATTCAGTGAAATCTCATTTTCCTTCAGAATGAAGATCATATCAGCAAGATTGGCATCAATCATTAATGTCATAGCAAATAACGCGTCCCTTACATACCGTATATTATCCATACTAAAATTTACCCGCTGAACATCAGCATTAATATCAAGTGAGGAAAAATCTTTTGACATATCACCCTTCAGCCGGAAATTAAGTTCATCGAGCGAAGCATTCATACCGGAACTTTCATCGAGATACATCAGATCTGCGTTATTGATCTCAAACTTTTTTAACTGTACCTTTGGATTTAATGTACTTTCTGTTATGGTAGTGTCAGGAACCTCTTCTTCGCTTTCTGTCATAATATCCCAGTTTGCCGTACCGTCTTCAAGAACATGAGCATAGATTACAGGCCTGTTCAATATCACAGCTTTAACCTTGATATTTTCCATCTTAATGGCACTGATTAACTCCACGGATATATCAAATGAATGAAAACTTATAAGGGTATCTGATTCGAATTCATCAATACCCGTAACATTAAGATCTTTAAGCGAAACCGTCAGGTAAGGAAAGTTTTTGATCAGGGAAACACCAAGATCACTGAACTCTACATTTGCATTAACTGTTTTATTGATCTCTTTTTTTGCAATATCCATTATCTTGCCTTTGAATATTAATGGTGTGACAATAATGATCACAAGGATTACAAAAATGGTTATAAGCAGGATTTTTAAAAATTTTTTCATTTGTAAAATATTTAATTAAAGGTCATAAAATTTAATTATTATGGGGTTGTGATATATGATCAGTTAAACATTTTGTTATTTATTGACAGACACTAATTAGTGTCTGTCCATAATGTCCGATATCCGCGTTGCTGCTCACATTTTAAATCCTCAAATACTTTAGTATTCTCCGGTTTAAAATGTTCACGCGCCTTGATCTCGAACATTCTGAACAAACACTATGAGTTTATAGACAGACTCTAATTAGTCTATAACTTATAAATAAATATACAAAATACCAACGATTATATAATAACAATCCGGAAGATCTGAAAAAAATTTTTCCTTATCGTAATAATTACCAAAAACATAGCTTTATGCTTAATATTTTTTTTAGTAAATTATAAAACATAAATGCAATCATAATAGTTATTACTATAACTGTTAAGATCCATTTATTGATCATTAGTCAAAATGATATGAAGAAATAAAACATATTAATTATTTTGCCGTAAAGTTGCACAACAACGTTGTCTAAAAACCATGACATTCGATGCGTGAATTTAAAATTACGAAGCCCGAAATAAAAGATAATTTATGGTTAAATAAAGATTTCATTGATTTTGTTTTCAATAATTCCAACGAAGCGATCCTTATACTGAACGGTTCTGACTGGAAAATTATAGAATGCAATCAAAAATCAATCGAACTTTTTCACGCGGACGCAAAATCTTTATTAATAGATTATTACTTTTTCAGCCTCTGCCAAAGTGAACCTGCCGAATTCAGTAAGGCAATGATAATGAACGAGATCAACACAGGGAAGACATACAGGCAGGAGCTTTCATTTCGCACATTCAATAATCACAGTTTCTGGGGACATTTGTCTGCCCGCAGGCTCAGCATGGGCGATCATAGTATCATCGTATTTAAGATCAGTAAGGTTATTGATTATCTTAAAGCTGAAGGATCTATTTCAGTATTATTCAAAAAAACATCTAAAGTAACAGGAAATCTATTTTTCAGGGAACTTACCAGCCTGCTGACACAAACATTTGATACCAGGTATGCTTTTATCGGAATAATCGATAAAGATCCCGGATATCTAAATATCATCCAGTTCTGGGCAAACGGAAAAGAGGGCGAAAACTTTGTACTGGAACTAAATAACAATCCGGCAAACAACGTACTGAAAGGATATATCTCATATTACCCTCAAAAACTTGATGAGTTGTTTCCCCATGATCAATTAATATCCAACATGGCTATTGAAAGCTTCATGGGTAGTCCCATATATAACAACAATAATAAACCAATCGGCGTTTTAGGATTAATGGATGATAAACCCATGAAAGAAATCCCGAATACCAGATATATACTCACCGTTTTTTCAACAAGAGTAGGTGCCGAACTCGAACGAATAGAATCTGAAAAGAAACTCAGGCTGCATATCCATTCACTGGAAAATACCGGTTTTAATCAGGTATAACCTGTATTATTCATAATTCATGCCTGCGATTCAGGGAACATAATTCTCATTCATTCGTATATATATTTGCTAAGTTATTAGTAATTAATTTGTTATTTCGTTTAATCAAAGTTGGTGGTATTTGTTCACCTGTTGTTTATTCTAAATGGTGTTCACGAGCTCACCCGCTTAGGCGGGATCGGTTGTTACCTCGCGAATTAATAATTTAATAAGGTGCTCGGTGAACCCTCATCCCTACATAATAAGTTCTTAGTATATATTCATGTCGTATTTTCTTTGTACTATTTAAATTAAATACCTTAAGGATGAGGGTTTCATTTTTTTAATCATTAGCCCGGTGAAGCCAATAATGCAGAATAGCCGATAACCGGAAAAAATACTGCCTTATTAAAGATTTTTTATATACATTACCGTTACAAAATAAGGTGTTTTATCTAAATTTTCTATATTTGCACCTCGAAACGGATCGCATTTAATGATACTTATTCTTTTCAGTCCACCAACAACGGACTAGTAGCTCAACTGGACAGAGCATCTGACTACGGATCAGAAGGTTGGGGGTTCGAATCCTCCCTAGTTCACAAATGCAACCAACCACCTGTGAATCATATTTCACAGGTGTTTTTTTTGACACCCGCATATCAATAGGGATTAATCGGGTATACCTACCCTGGCTTAATCCGGATTATCATTCAAACAGGCTGTCGTCCCTGATAAGCATTAGTATGGCAGAATGTGGGATAATAATATATTTTTGCTTATTGAACTCGATCTCAAAACCGCTTTTCTGCATATAAATTGCCAGGTCCCCTTCTTTGGGCTGAAGCGGAACATATTTAACTTCATCACTTTTATCCTTCCATGGTTCATCTGCTTCATTAATTGCAGGCACCGGGTAACCAGGCCCGACTTTCAGCACATATCCGGCCTGCATGCTCTCTTTTTCCTGTACATTTGGCGGAAGATACAAACCTGACCTGCTTCGTTCATTCGGCGCCTTTGGCTGGATCAGTACCCTGTCTCCCACCATAATAAACTTATCAAGACTTTGTTCTCCTATCTCTAATACCATATCTGTTCGTTTTACCGTTTGCAAATATAAGCAATGATATTTTTTTGTTAGGGTAATATGAAGTATTTTGATCCCGTAACAAGGTATACTTAGTGTCTGATGAAAAAAGACTTAATTTAAATATTTACAGGTGTGAAAAAACTGGCAATTACCGGTACGGTAGGCATTCCTGCACGCTACGGAGGGTTTGAAACCCTTGCACACAACCTGGCTGAATACCTTCAGTATGATTTTAAAATAACGGTTTATTGCAGCCGGCCGGTCTATAGCAAGCATGAGCGCCGTAAATACCTGAATAATATACGCTTACGTTATGTCCCATTGCCGGCCAACGGGGCAATAAGTATTTTATATGATCTGTACACTTTTATACATGCCTTATTTACTGCTAATAGCATTCTTATATTGGGTATATCAGGCGCTATGTTTTTACCTTTACGGTACCTGTTTAAAAACAAACCGGTCATTGTCCATACAGATGGCCTTGAATGGACAAGAGAAAAATGGGGTTCTTTGGCAAAACGGATCCTAAGGCAATTGGAAAAAAGTGCATGCCGTCATGCATACAGGATAATTGCCGATAACCCGGTAATACTTTCCTCCGTCACGGAAAAATACAGGTATAAAACCGTTCTTATAGCTTATGGCGGTGATCATACACTTTCGGATACAGCCACGCAGGTCCCGCCTGAATTTAAATTGCCCGAAAATAATTATTACTTATGCATGCAACGTGTCGAACCGGAAAACCAACCGGCATTGATCCTGGAAACATTCAGACACTTAAAACATAAACATCTTGTTTTTATCGGTAACTGGAAACAAACATCAACAGGTAAAAAACTAAGAAAGCAATATAAAGGCATCAACAACATTCATATGATTGAGCCGGTATTTCAACAGGAAAAACTCGATTATATCAGATCCGGTTGCTATGTATATATTCATGCGCATGCATGCGGGGGAACCAATCCCTCACTTGTAGAAGCAATGTATCTGGGATTGCCTGTAATTTGTTTTAACAACTGCTTTAACCGGCATACAACTAACAATAAAGCAATCTATTTTAAAACCGTAAGCGATTTAAAAAAAATAATAATTGAAGATGATAAAAAGCTTTTTTATGCATCGGCAGAACAATTACAACACTATGCCCTTTTATATTACAGATGGGAAGTAATCTCGGATAAGTACAGGGATATTTTGGTATAAAAGCGCGGAACAAATTAAAAACAAAATCAATATGCATGAAGAATATGATGTCAGAAAGTTAGGTAAATGCACAGTATCGTCACCTTTAAATTTATCAAAAAAAGTAGGTGACGGTATTTTTAATTATATAAAGGATGACGAACGTATCATCAAAGACACTTCTCTGAACAATTTTAATGAATGCCTTGAAAAAGGCATTAAACCGGTGTCATTTGAAAAGGCCGGTCCGAAAGAATATATATTTTTTGATCCTTCCAAAGTTAAAGCAGCTATTGTAACCTGCGGCGGACTTAGCCCCGGACTAAACAATGTTATCCGGGGTCTTGTTTTCCAGCTTCGCGACAGATACGGCGTGAAGCGGATTATTGGTATTAAATACGGCTATGAGGGATTCATCCCTGAATACCGCCACGAGATACTGGACCTGACTCCGGAATTTGTTGAAAACATCCATATGTTCGGAGGATCAATTCTTGGTTCGTCACGCGGGCATCAGGATATTGGCGAAATTGTTGATTCACTGGAACGTATGGATATCAATATTTTATTTACAATAGGTGGTGACGGTACATTAAAAGGTGCTCATGCCATATCCGAAGAGGTACGGCAAAGGAACTTAAAAATAGCCGTAGCAGGAATCCCTAAAACAATTGACAACGATATTAGCCTGATTGAGAAATCCTTTGGTTTTGAAACCGCATTTACCATAGCAAATGATATACTCAGAGGTGCACACAACGAAGCAAAAGGGGCCTTTAACGGGATAGCCCTTGTTAAATTGATGGGTCGTGATTCGGGTTTTATAGCTGCAAACGCCGCGCTGGCAGTTCAGGAAGTGAATTTTGTTATAATCCCTGAATTGGATTTCGATTTGCACGGGCCTGCAGGATTTTTGCAGGTCTTGCGTAACAGGCTGGAAAATAGGTATCACGCGCTTATCGTTGTTACCGAAGGAGCCGGGCAACATCTTTTTGAAAAGATCAAAAAGAAAAGCGATCCTTCGGGAAATATCAAATATGGTGACATCGGATTATTATTAAAAAAGAAAATCGAAAAAGAGTTTACAAAACAAAATTTTCCTTTCACATTAAAATATATTGACCCGAGTTATATTATTCGCAGTGCTGCAGCAAATGCAAATGATAGTCTTTTTTGCAACCTCCTTGCTCAGAACGCCGTTCATGCAGTAATGGCAGGACGCACAGATTTTGTTGTTGGATATTGGAACTCACAGTTTACAATACTGCCCGTTCCTGTCACTGTTAAAGATCGAAAAGTTATTTCCCCGGATGGCGAATTATGGTCGAATGTACTTGAAACCACGGGACAACCTGCCAGCCTGAAAAATAATAGTTAGTGTCTGTCCATAATGTCCGATATCTGCGTTGCTGCCAAAATTTTAAATCCTCGAATACCTTAGTATACCGCGGTTTAAAATTTTTGCGCGCCTTGATCTCGAAAATTCTGAACAAACACTAAGAGTTTATTGACAAACACTAGTTAAGACAAAAACTAACCTTTACAGCAATGAGATATCAGCACTAAACTGTATTAGTTTCACCAATAGCGTTCCGGATCTCATAAGGTCCCTTCCCCGCCTTATCAAAAATATACCTGCCATCTTCACATAATGGTGCCAGTTCGGTTTTTATAAAGTGTTCCGCTCTGCGCTTATTCACAAGTGAATACAGAACATGAACATTGGCTCCTGTATCAAGTGTAAAAGCAATATTAACATCATGGTTCTTACGAAACTGTACTATTTTATTGATAGCTGCAATAGTATTGGGATGCATAAGCAAATATCTTTTTTTTGAGGTCATCATTAAAGCATGAAGGCTCATCGCTTCGGCTTCAACAACATCACCAAACAGTCTTTCATCTCCCGATTGTAAAGATTTCCATAAGAGATTGAAATGTTTAAGTACCTGCTTATTTCTGGCAATACGAAAAATATGACCATTCATAAGATCATGTCTTTCTGAACCGGATATCTTTTTCTCTTTCGAAGAAATTATCAATATACAATCGTTATATGTATGAAAAACGGGATGTATCCCGTCATTAACCGATATAGCAGCTTCATTTGAAGAACCCGGTACCAAATCTGTGGCACCCCAAACTTCGAATCCCGGAACAACTGAAGGTGAGGCACTTCCTGAACCAAGCCTGGCCATAAATGACGCCTTACGGAAAAAATCCGAATCCGTCTTCAGGTTATTAAAAAAACTTTTTTCCAGACTGCAAACAGCTAATGCCAGTCCCCCGATAGCTGATGCAGAGGAGGAAATACCTGACAAATAAGGAAAGGAATCGGACGAGTGTATTATCAGATCAAGCTGCTGAAGGAAAGGAAAATAACGGCTCAGTAATGCTAAATAAAGGCTGATCCTCTCTGAAAAACCGGCATGCCCCCTGCCTTCAAAAAAGTATTGATAATCCGGATTTCTCGATTTTGGTGAAAAATAGCTGTAATTGAGAGTAGTACGTGCATACGATTTATCCAGTCCGAAACTAACAGAAGAATATAGCGGTATCTGGCCAGGCAGGTTATCCCAATATTTTATTAAATCAATAAGTACAGGGCAATTCCAGCTAACATTACCACTACCAACAGGATCTTTCAGCGACAGAAAACCAGCATTTTTCAGGTATATTTTCTCCAGTGAAACTTTCATCCTAAATTAATTCATTATATGAATAACATTGTTTATAACCTGTATTATTCGTGCTTCAGCTTTCAACGACCTGTATCTGCCCTAAACCTGAGCCATGAATAATACATGCTAAACATTTAAAACAGAAATACTTCTTTACATCCCCTGGGTTGTTTTTCACCTGTTACCATCACAAAATCACCGTTCTATGCACTCCAGGATCTTATTTCACCGGAATAATCTGAAAAATGTTCTGATAAGGCTGATTTTCTTATAATTAATACTCCCCCCTTAATATATTAACACTTTCTGATGACTTTTGTTTTTTACCAATATAAGTAAAATAAAAGTAATTTTTAACTTTTTATAGAATAAATCCGGCATAAAATAAGCTTTTCACGTGTGGTGTGAATAAAAAATGAACCGGAATGCAACCTGAACAACAATATTACGTTATCTTTATGGTATCCTGCATTATTCATAAAAATGAATGAGAATTATGTAATATGTTGAAGAACATTAAAATAATAAATTAGAACCGTGAAATTTATTTTTCATTCATTTTTACAAAGTGCGCCAATTTCAGGGCATCTGCTTCGTTGCGAAAGCTTCGCGGTAGGTTATTACAGCTTCAGCTTCCGACGCCTTGCATCTGCCCCAAACTTGACGCATGAATAATACAGGGTAGATAATGTATTGAAATGTTAATCTGACAATTCAAAACAACATGAACAATGTAACATATCAGAAACGCTCCCGGAAAAGGTTTCACCTGCCGGTCATTGCACATTTTGCTAACCGCAGTATTCGTTTCAACTCAATAATTGAGGCAGAAAGACTTACAGGTGTTAATTACACCCTTATCTTCGAAGCGTGTATAAGAAAACTATATAAGGCCGGAAACATTTATTGGGAATTTGAGAACAAGGAACACTACCTTATGTATAAGGATCATTACAACAAAGCCTTGGAACAAATAGCCGACAAACATTAGTATTTTTTTGATAATTCTTAGCAATGTTGAAATATCAGGGATTGATTGCTCCGTGTGGCATGAATTGTGGGATTTGTATAGGACATCTGAGAGAAAAAAATCCATGTGGAGGCTGTTTTAGAAAGGATGACAAAAACAAACCAAAACATTGCAGAAGCTGCATTATCGCAAATTGTGAGTTATTGGCCGGAACCGCATCAGGATTCTGTTTTGATTGTGAGAAGTATCCCTGCACCCGGTTAAAAAGCCTGGATAAAAGATACCGCACCAAATACGGGATGAGCATGATTGAAAACCTGGAGTTTATTAAGAAAGAAGGCCTGGAGGATTTTTTAAGGAATGAGGAAAAAAGATGGACATGCGAAGTCTGTGGCTCAGGATTATGTGTTCACAGGGATGTATGTTTACAATGTCATACCGAAAAATTATAAAACGCGTAAATCCGGTCAGCCGGCAAATTATCAGATTTGGATATTGCATCAAATCCGGGGCATACCGGGCTCTTAAATAGGAATAAGAGCCCTTTCGGGGGCCAATTGTTAAATATCAAAATAATAATTCTAAAAACAGGTCATTTCATGACCTTAGTGTATCGTTTTTGGGGGTAAAAACGATCCTGTAGGGTATTTAAGTAATAACCTGCATTTTTCATCTACCGTCTTATGCCCCAAGGGTCAATGAAAGTATCCAGGTAATTGTGAATGGCAGACCAATTTGCTATTCATATCGCAAACTTAACACCGGATTCCGGCGGGCTGTCCGCCAGGTATGCCAGCTCACGGTCAGCAGGGCGATCAGCAGTCCTGCAATGCCAGCCGCCCCGAATATCCATAGATCGATCCCGGTGCGGTAGGCAAAATTCAGAAGCCACCGGTGCATAGTGACCCAGGCCAGGGGTGCAGCTATCAAAAAGGAAATGCATACCCAGAGAATGAATTCCTTTGACATCATCAGGAACACATTCCGGCTTTTTGCCCCGTTGGCTTTTCGTACACCGATCTCCCTGGTTTTTCGTTCGGCCATGAAGGAAGACAACCCCAGCAGCCCCAGGCAGGAGATCAGAATTGCCAGGATGGAAAAAGCATTGAAGATCTTTCCCATCCGTATCTCTGTCCGGTAGAGGTTCTCGTAATCCTTATCCAGAAAATTAAAGGAAAAGGGGGCGTCGGGATCAAAGGCTTTAAACGTCTTTTGGACCGATTCGGTCGCATCCTGCACATTCCCCGGATCAAGCCGGAGATAAAAGATATTGTAGTTGCGAGGATCCATGAACATAATAAGCGGTTCGATCTTCGTATGCACCGATTTGAAATGAAAGTCCCTGACCACACCGATGATGGTCAATTTAATATCCCCGATGCTGAGAAATTTGCCGATGGGGTCATCAAATCCTATGATGGCTGCCGACCGCTCATTGATCACCACTCCCATGGAATCGGAAGGATGTTCCCTGGAGAAGAAACGCCCTGTGTCTATCTGAAGCCTGAAGACATCATCATAATCCTGATCCACGCTGACCATATGAAACAGCACATCTTCCTCCGGGTCTTTTCCTTCCCACGACCAGCCGCCTGTCGAATTCCCGATGTAGGTCGGCAGCTGGTTTGATGCCGAGGCATGAATAATGTTCGGATCTTTCAGTAATTCATTTCTTACCGTGTTTCGCTTTTGTTTGATCGGGCCGCCGAAATAAAAATACCCGATGTTGTCCTTGTCCAGCCCCAGCTTTTTGTTACGCATGTAATCGAGCTGACTGCCAATAACCAGCGTGCTGATTATGAGAAACAGGGACAGGGTAAACTGTCCGATTACGAGCGCCCTGCGAAAACCGCTGTTTCCCGGAACTTTCGTAACGGCACCTTTCAACACGTTTACCGGTCTGAACGAGGACAGGAAGAAGGCCGGATAGCTCCCTGCCAGCAGTCCCGTGGTCAGGACCAGGGTCAGGAGTCCGGCATAAAGACCGGGATGGCCATATTGTATGCCCAGCTGTTTGCCTGAAAGCTGGTTAAAAGTCGGCAGGAGGATCTCCACCAGGATCATGGCAATGATGTGTGCCACAAAGGCAATAAAGACCGATTCTCCGAGGAACTGGAAGACCAGCCCGCGTTTTCCAGCACCGGCCACCTTGCGCATACCGATCTCCCGGGCCCGGCGGGCCGACTGGGCCGTGGACAGGTTCATGAAATTAACGCAGGCGATCACAAGGATAAATACCGCCACAAGAGTGAAAATCCGTACATTGGCAATGTCACCATGCCCGCCTATATCGGCGGTATATTTTCCAGCGGAGTATAGATGGATATTTGGTAGGGCCTGCAGGAAGATTTCCGTTACGGAATGTTCGTTATTTTTTTTAATTAGATCTATGATCTTTTCATCCACATGCTTCGGATTCGCGGTCTCAGAAAGCTGAACATAGGTATAGTAAGAATTGCTGCCCCAATTATTTATATCGTGTCCCATTTCGCCCAGATAAATAAAGGGGACGAGGATGTTGAAATCGAGGTGTGTATTGGGTGGTAATTTTTTGAAGGTACCGGTAACAGTCAGAAAATCTTGTTTATTCACTCTCAGGGTTTTGCCGATGGGATCCTCATCACCGAAATACTTCCGGGCCATTTCTTCGGTGATCACGGCGGAATGCGGACCGGTTAGCGCCGTGCTGTCGTTTCCCCTGGTCAGCTCAATGGAGAACATTGACAGAAAATCCGGATCCACAGCATTACATTGCTCAATGATGTATTCATCATTCTTCTGCACCATCCACCAGGCCCTGTTGTAGCGGGAGGACCTGATAATTTCAGGAAATTCTTCCTTCAATGCCGGTGCCAGGGCACTCGGCGTAACGGCTACCGGAAATATCTCTCCGCCGGCGTAGTACTGGATCTCCAGCACGCGGTACAGCTCACCGGCATGCTCAAAATGCCGGTCGTAGCTGATCTCATCCCTAACCCATAACAGGATTAAAAAAGTACAGGCCATGCCGATGGCCAATCCACTGATATTTAGCATTGAATACACCGGAAAACGCCGGATGTTACGAATAATGATCTTGAAATAGTTTTTTAACATGACAATTTAGTTACATATAATCCCCTGCTACCTAACAAGTCCCGTACCCTAAATCATTACTTTTTGATAATTAAACATTTATAAATTTGCAAAAACAGAATCATTGTGTATATTGCCTAATTTTTGGACATAAGGTGTCTAATATTTATCATATATGAAAACCAGGATCCTCATTGCAGACGATCATAAGGCCGTCCTAAGGTCACTCGCCCAACTCCTCGAAGAGGAATTCAACGAAGTAACGGCTATTTCCAATCCCAACCTGATCCCCGGCATGCTGCAGGAACATGATTTCGATGTAATCCTGCTCGACATGAATTTCTCTGCCGGTATCAATACCGGGAACGAAGGGATCTACTGGCTGAATCATATACTGAAGTCCGATCCCCTGGCGGTAGTGATCATGATCACGGCCTACGGGGATGTAGAGCTGGCGGTAAGGGCAATGAAGGAAGGGGCAACCGACTTTGTTCTGAAACCCTGGGACAATGACAAGTTAGTGGCCACTGTTCAGTCAGGTTTAAAGCTGCGCCGTTCGAAGAGTGAAGCCGAGAATTACCGGAATAAACAGACCCATCTCGCCGGGGAGATCGACAAGCCCTTCCATAATATGATCGGCCATTCAGCAAAATTTCAGGAGGTGGCCCGTACCGTTTCCAAGGTAGCCGCAACCGGCGCCAATGTGCTGATCCTGGGTGAGAACGGCACCGGCAAGGAAGTGATCGCACGGGAGATCCACCGGCAATCGGACAGGTCAGGTGAACTGTTCATCAGCGTTGACATGGGTGCCATCACGGAATCGCTGTTCGAAAGCGAGATGTTCGGCCATGTAAAAGGGGCATTTACAGATGCACGGTCCGACCATCCGGGCCGCTTCGAGGTCGCCTCGGGCGGTACGCTTTTTCTCGATGAGATCGCTAACCTGTCGGTCTCCATGCAGGCCAAGCTGCTCACGGCATTAAACAACAGGGAAATTACCCGGGTCGGGGCTTCCCGTCCTATCCCCGTTGAATTTCGCCTGATCTGTGCTACCAACAAGGATATCGGAGAAATGATCCGCCAGGATCTGTTCCGGGAGGATCTCTACTACCGGATCAACACCATTGAGATCGTTCTTCCTCCATTGAGGGAGAGGAAGGAGGACATTGTACCTCTGGCCAATCATTTTTTAGGTATCTATTCGGATAAATACCGGAAACATGACCTTCGGCTAAGCGTTAAAGCGGCGGATAAGCTTAAACTATATACCTGGCCGGGAAATATCCGGGAACTGCGGCATGCCGTCGAAAAAACGGTGATTCTCACTGAATCGGACAGCATTGGTCCGGATGATTTCCTGCTGCAGGCATCAGCCGGAACACAGCCCGCGGCAGACAAGCCGCGATCCTTTGCTGAGATTGAAAAACAATCCATTATCAATGCACTGGAAAACAACCGGGGAAACGTGGTCAGGGCGGCAAGGGAACTGGGAATTGCCCGACAGACACTTTACAATAAGATGGATAAGTACGAGCTGAACTAATGCTTACTGAGCTTTAAAACATGTTAACATGATCCTGAAAAAATACTTTGTCAACATCACCATCCGGGTAATCCTGCTGGCGGTCACCTGCTTTTTTCTGGCGGAAGCCCTACACCGCCTGAACGAAGGCCTGTATTATACCGCCGCCGGCCTCATTATGCTGATAATCCTCCAGGTGGCGCTGATGGTCCGGTTTCTGAACCGCATCAACCGCGACCTGGCCATGTTTTTCAATGCGGTGAAAAGCCGGGATGCATCGCTGGTATTTCCGGAAACCACCCGTAACAGGTCGTACGATGCACTGCTCCGCCACATGAACGATACCAGTCTTGCCATCCGTCAGATACAAACCGGCAGCGAAAAGAAAAGCCTTTACCTGGAAAACATCATCGATCAGGTCGATTCGGCCCTGTTATCATATAACGATCAGGAAGAGATCGAGCTGTTCAACAGGGCAGCTTCCTCAATCACTGGTCTCTCAAATCCCCGGTGGCTGGCCGACCTGGAAATGCGGAACAAGGCCTTTGTACGCCTGCTCCGGTCCATCCGCCCGGGCGAGACCCGTATTTTCAGGACGGTATTCAGGGACCGCTCGTTTTACCTTTCGGTGAAGGCCAAAGCCTACAAAACCGAAGACGAAGCGATCCGGCTGATATCTTTTCAGAACATCACGCCCGAACTGGAACTCAAAGAACTGGAATCGTGGCAGAAACTCATCCGCATCCTGAACCACGAGATCATGAATTCGCTGAGTCCGGTGACCTCGCTTACAAAGACCATAACCGGCTATTTTCGCAGGAAGGATTCAACGCTGGTGTCACCGGAGGAAATCGACGGTAAGATCCTGAAAAAAACGGTGAACGGGCTGACAACGATCGGGGAAACAGGGAGCGGACTGATCCGCTTTATCGATAATTACCGCTCCATCACATCCCTGCCCCGGCCGGAATTTAAGGAATTCCAGGTTCAGGAACTGTTTGCCGATACTGTCACCCTCACGGAAAACCAATTCGGCCGCGAAAACTTCATCATACATACGGCCATCTACCCGGGTAATCTGCAACTTTTGGCTGATTTTGGCCAGATCAGGCAGGTACTGCTCAACCTGGTATATAACGCCATCGAGGCTATGAAAAATACGACTGATCCGACTGTCAGCCTCATGGCCCTGCGCAACAGTGAAGGCCATATCGTTATTGAAATCACCGATAACGGTCAGGGTATCCCTCGGGAGATCCTGGAGGATATTTTCGTTCCGTTTTTTACCACCCGCGAAAACGGCTCAGGTGTGGGCCTCAGTCTTGCCCGCCAGATTATGCGCCTGCACAACGGCACGATCATCGTGCACTCACACCCGGGAGAAACTGTATTTACGCTCACATTTTAAGGATGGCATCTTTTTTTAATTACCGGGATCAGCATTTTTTAATAACAAGATACAGAAAAATGCTTCAATACCTGACCGGCCAGATGTTTTTCATAAACTAATTCAGTCGGCTATAGTTTTTGTTTCAGCTCCTGCTGCCCTTTCCTGTATATATTGTTCATGCTTTTCCAGAATTATCACACCAATTTCATATGCAGTAGCCTCATACAAGAATTCTTCAGAGAAATTACAAAAGCTCATAAAACCGGTGACTTCCTCCTCGGGCAGTTTGGTCAGTCTCATAATGAACTCCCGGTTGTATTTTTTAGCGATCATCCGTTGACGGGCCTCCTGTTTCTTCACTCTTTTCAGATTCATACGCTGCAGGTCTTCTTTATAAAGGATAGGGATCCCGTTTTCAATGGGGTGAATGTTCGGTTGAAGCTGACGCCTAACGCGTTTACCCTCTGCTTCCCCTTCAATTCCTGCTTTTTTTGACAAGGTAGCCAGATTATCCCGTAAACGTGTAGTTTGAGTTTCCGGAATTTCAAGATTGATGAAGGATTTTCTGAATGACTCATAATCTCTTAAACCTCTGACTATTACCTCGTTGATTTCATACCTTGCAGGTTTTAACCTGACGGTCTGTTTTTCGGAAAACATTGAACCGGACAGGAATAGAACATGTCCCAGATACCCCAGTGAGCTGAACACAAGCGTATCTTTCGGCCCTGCGATTATTCTGAATTCGCCCGACTCATTGCATATGGCACCGGTTCGTCTGCTTTCATTATAAATATGAGAATAGGGAATTTCTCTACCTGTAGAATCATCTATTACTACTCCACTGAAAAACAGATCATTATTTGCCACGGATTGTGCATTCAGGTTAGAGGAGGCTATGAAACCCAGTGAACCGGTCAGGTAGATAAGGATTTTCATGGTTTTACTGTTCGCCGTGTAAATTTGCATAGAATCTGACAGTTATGGATCTTACTTTCTGTTAAAACTTGTTAAATCCGGAAAAGCACAGAATAAAAGTCTGCATATTGTTTGCTCACATAACCGACTTAAAACGGTGGTGCAAGCGAAACGCGAAAGAGAATTAAAACGAATAAAAATCATGTATTATATTGAAATACATTATTATAATAAAATGTCGCCATAAATAAATTTTCATTTTTACAAAAAGCGACATTTGCCGGATGCAGCTTTCAGCATAAGGATTTGTTGAATGACATAAGCAAAACAGGATCTGAAAACTATCTTTAAATTTGCTATATTGGGAAATAAAATTGTGATCATATAAAATTTGTTAAACATGTAAGAATGAAAAGGATAGATAAGTTCAACCGAATTACATTTATCATCGTTATTGGGATATTTTTTGCGATTTTGTTCTACAAAGCTGTGATACTCCCTGTCGTAACCGATGAAGCCATAACGGCAGTCATTTTTGTTAATTACACTGTCCGGGATATTATCATGTACACCGACCAATATCCCAATAATCACATTCTAAATACACTCTTTACCAAATTATTAGTTACTCTTTTCGGCAACGAGCAAGTGATTATCCGATTGCCTAACCTGCTGTTTTTCATCGTGTATGGCATAGGTATATACAGGATCATTAAAAACACTTTAAAAGAAAATTCCATTTTCTTTTTGCCTGTTACTTTGTTGTTTATATCCAATCCCTACCTGCTGGATTTTTTTGGTTTGTGCCGTGGTTACGGCATGTCGTGTGCTCTGGCGACCTTATCGCTTAGTTATCTGATTTCGGCTTTCCAGTATTCAAAACCAAGACATGCATGGATTGCCTGGTTTTTATCCATTCTGGCCTCCTATGCCCATTTTACATTACTGGTATTCTGGATTGCCATTTCAATAATGATTGTATTTTTTTTCTTTTCAACTGCAGAAAAGAAACTTAAGAGAATGGGCAAACCCATGCTGATAATGGCTTTATTCACTATCATTTATTTGGCATTAATTGCCAATCCGATAATCAGAATGCAGCAGGCTAATGAGTTTCGGTTTTGGTCTGCCGACAGCTTTTATAAAGACACTATATATGCGCTGATCGAATATTCTCGTAGTGGCTCCTTAATTATTCCCGGTTCGCATTTTATTGCAGGTATGGCTTTTACAATTATTATCATCAATCTTATTTATGTTGTAGTTCATTTCCGCCAGTCACATTTCAACATTTCAAGCCTCAGGGAACCTGTTTTCGTATCAACAATGGTACTACTGCTAACTGCACTGGTTAACATCATTCAAGTTTGGCTGCTGAACACTCCCAACCTGCATGGCAGAACGGCCCTGTTTTTTTATCCCTTGTTTATCAGTGTCTTAGTAAGCTTCATTGGAATAATTCCACGTTTAAAGTTTATTATTGTACAGAAAGTCATTGCTATTGGTCTGGTCTTCATATGCATTTTCCATGTTGCCGATCGCTTTAAGCTCGATTGGGTAAGGGATAACTGGCAGAGTGTAAACACCTTTGAAGTAATGGATTACCTCAGGGAACATCACAACGGAGAGACCGTAAGCCTGGAGGCCTACTGGTTCCTCTATCATTCTTTTAATTATTATGTGTTTACCGGTAAGGTTCCCTGGCTTAAGCTTGAAGGATATGATGAAAGACTGGATCTCAATACAAACGCGGAATATTACTATATTTTCGTTGATAATCTGAAGGCTCTCGAATCGAAATTTGAACCGGTACAACGATTTGGAAATAACCGCTTGCTGGTAAAAAAGCGAAAAGATCAATAAAATAAAATAAACTTCTGCAAACATTCAGGGTATCTCCGCTGGTGCGAACTTGCAACTCGTGCCGTTAAATCCCACTGACTCACATGTGAATATAATCACCAAAAAGTATAACTTTTAGTGAATATATTCACCAAAAGTTAATATATTTGAAGGGAAATGTATAAGAGATATATAGAAAATAAAATAATCAATAAGGCAGGTAAAGGTAAAGCAATCGTTGTTATTGGCTCAAGACAAGTTGGAAAAACTACTTTATTAAAAACCATACTGGCATCAGAAAAATATTTATTCTTAGACGGTGATGATCCTACAGTTCGAAGCTTGTTGAATGAACCCAATACTGAAGAGATTAAAAATATAATAGGCAGGCATAAGCTCGTATTTATTGACGAGGCTCAAAGAATACCGGGGATTGGGATCACATTAAAAATAATAACTGACCAATTTAAGGATGTTCAATTATTTGCAAGTGGATCTTCTTCATTTGATCTATCGAATAAGATAAATGAACCCCTGACCGGAAGGAAATGGGAATATCAATTATATCCGATAAGTTGGGAGGAGTTTGAAATGTATCATGGATATTTATACGCCGAACAACAGTTAGAGAACAGGCTTCTTTATGGATTTTATCCTGATGTTTTAAATAATCCGGGCGAAGAGAAAAGCATATTAAAAAATTTAGTAAATAGTTATTTATACCGTGATATTTTAGCTTATTCTGATATCAGGAAACCTGAAGTCCTGGACAGATTAGTCCAGGCCCTTGCTTTACAAGTAGGTAGTGAAGTGAATTATACGGAATTATCACGGATAGTTAACATTGATAAAAATACTATAAGTAAGTATATTGATATATTGCAAAAGGGCTACGTGATTTTTAAATTGGGAAGTTTTAGCAGGAACATTCGTAATGAAATCAAAACCAATAAAAAGGTTTATTTTTATGATAATGGAGTAAGGAATATGATTATTGGAAATTTTGACCCTTTAGAGCTAAGAACAGATAGAGGAGCGATTTGGGAGAATTTTTTAATTTCAGAAAGGATTAAACAAAATGAATACAAAGAGAGCCTGGCAAAAACCTATTTTTGGAGGACAAAACAGCAGCAAGAAGTAGATTTTGTTGAAGACAAAGCCGGAAAGGTCTATGGATATGAGTTTAAATGGCATGATAAAAAACAAGTCAGATTGCCAGGGAGGTTTGTAGAGACATATAATGCATATGAGAAGGTAATAGATAGAAACAATTTCAGAGAGTTTGTGATAATATAAACGGTTTTTTTGAGTCCGGAACAATGAAGTAAACCCAGGAGCGTGTACAAATCCGGATCGGTTCGGGCGGGAATGTCTGAATCATCCCATGTGTGAGGACTGCCGGTACCATGGGGCAAGTTTCATGCCACCATCCTTATGGCCTTAAGTTCAGCCATCATCAGCCGGTTTTAGAACCCGGATTAATACAAACCCGGATTTGTACAGCATTTTTTTGGAAACCATTTCACAAAATAGAGTTATATAAATAGTGTCTGTCCATAATGTCCGATATCTGCGTTGCTGCCAAAATTTTAAATCCTCGAATACTTTAGTATACTGCGGTTTAAAATGTTTTTCACAACGTGTTTTATTTCTAAAGGTGTTCAAGAGCTCACTTCGTTCGGTTTGCGCGCCTTGAACTCGAACATTCTGAACAAACACTACGAGTTTATTGACAAACTCTAATTTGAGTCTGTCCATAAAGTCCCATTTGCCGCGTTACGCTTGTCCGAAAATTGCTCATTTACGACTGGTAAACTCCGCGTTTCCGGACTGCCCAAGCCTTGCAAATGGAACCTTCTGAACAGACACATGAGAGGCTGACATTTTGTTTACTTTATAGACAGACTCCAATTATTACCGGGATCAGCATTTTTCTAATAGTAAGATACAGAAAAATGCTTCAATACCTGACCGGCCATATTTTTTTCATAAACTAATTCAGTCGGCTATAGTTTTTATATCATCCCCTTCTGCCTTTCGCCTTTTATCACAACTTTTCCCTGAAGCAAAGAAAGCACTACAAGAGATTTGTGAATTTTTAAAATATTATACAAAAAACAACTGGGAAAGAAAAAATGTACGGAAGCATGATTAAACAAGCTGCCAACCTGTCATTAAGCCCAAACATTCCAGACCCTGCTTATTCTATATATTTATTGATCAGCCGTGTAAGTAACTCATTCAGAAATTCAACTTCATACTGACCAATGGTCGGCTCGAGATGGTCATTTCCAATTCCACTATGATCAGTTACAAACACATAGGTTCCGCCGGTTGCGATAGCCATATAACGCATCAGAAATTCTGTTTCCTTATCAATACCACTGGCTGTTATGGGAATGATCCTTATCCCTTTTTCACCGGCATTTCTTACCTCTGTATGAATATCCGAAATGATTTGTTGTTCGTAATGAGGCGGTGCATCAAGAAGGACAAATAAAAGCCGTGCTTTTGCAGAGAACGACCATTGCAGTTCGTTCACAGACCTGTGAAGCGCTGTATGGACGGCTTCCGGATAATCGCCTCCACCGCTGGCAGACTGATTTTTAATAAAATTAATGGTTATATTCTTATCAGAAGAGAAATCTGATTTCCGGGTGATATATTCATCTCCTTCATCACGGTAAAACACTGCTCCGGTTTTCAGTACTACTCTCTGATTCTCATTTTGAACCTCATCGATAACATCCATCAGTTCAGTTTTCAGATATTCAAGTTCATCCCCCATCGAACCTGTAGCATCTACCATAAAGGCGATATCCGCCTCCTCCTGAAGACTTTGAACCGGGCTTATTATCAGTTCATTGACTCCTTCATCAATAGTTTTAACATTTGAATATTCATGTCCCTCAGCAATAATTTTCAGCTCATTAACTGAGGATTGATCACTGGTATGGCCGGGCCATAATTCTGCATTACCCGTATTATCGGTACGGGTTTTCCAAAGGATATCCCCGGCAAAATTCTGCAGGGTAACTTCAACATCAACAGCAGGCTGGCCGGCAGCATTTTTAATATGCACAGAGATCCTGCCGGTAAGGTCATAATCCCAGTAACCGGGCATTTGCGAATAATCCTGTCCATTGATCACATCTGCCCAAAAATCCCAGTTTTCCAGGTCATTCCATTCTCCGGCCGTTATCTGGCCGGGGATTATCCCGGTAGTATCCTGTCCGCCGCCTACACCATCACCCACGCCCCCGGTCCGGCCTCCCGATATACCACTACCACCAGTCATACTATAACCTGCAGCCTCTGATTTATCTTCAGCATCACTAACCAGTATATCATCCTCTGTACAGGAAAAAATAAAAAACAATAAACTGACTAAATAAAATATTTTTTTCATCGCTTTATTTTTTCTTAACAGATGAATGAAACGATAAACTGGTTGCGTAGATACCAGGAAATATTATTTTATATAAAATAATCAACTGACCGGTATTTCCGTTTCCCTGTTCGATTTGTTATCCTATGGAAATAAGGCTTTCTTCTCACAGGTTCTGAGATGAAATTTATTACCCGGCCTGTTCAACTGTGAATTCTGTCTTTTCTTCCTTACAGATTTGCTTAACCGCTGTTTTACCCGACATGACCGATGGGGGCAGTCAGCCATCACGGAATGGATGTCATGATCAATTACGCGGGTTTGCCCGTTCAGCACATTTGTTTCATTCCAAATATCCTTAAAAACCCCTATGATGTCCCGACCAGCCAGTGCAGGCAGTAGTCAAACCGGTACGCTTTACGGTCCCACGCTGTACATTGTCCGACCGTGTTGGTATGCATTTCAATAATTTCGGTATCAAAGCCGTTCATGCGGCTGTATATTCCTGCAGAAAAACCTGCTACACCACCTCCGATAATGATAATTTTTTTGTTCATGTTTAATGGATTGATAAAATAAAAATAAAAGTAGGATGCACTCATATAATATGAAAATATATTTCGGTAACAAACCTGTTATTATCGGTAAACAGAGAAACAGGAAGTGCTAAATAGTGTCTGCTGAAAAACGCTAAACCAGGTGTCTGAAATTGAGATCAAGCTGATAAATCAGCAAATCCTGATATTCAAATAAGTATTATTCACTTAATATATTATTTTTTAATTATTTTTCACGAGAAATAAATATTTTTCACGTAAATTTGTATTAAACAAATCTCACATTCAATGTCAAATATTAAACTCTTTTCACGAAAATTAATTGAGAAAACAAACTTCTTGCAAGAAGTAACTATTTTTCACGGCAGGAAGGCACCTGAAAACGGAACGCTGGTTGGATCCGGAGCTATTATTGAAGCATTGAGTCTTCCAATGCCTTTACCGGAATCATTAGCTTTGATAAGTAAAAAACGAAGACAATATAAAGTTGCCGGATGGATTGTCTTTACGCCACGGCATAAACCCAAGAACACTCTTTATAATAATCTTGTATTTAGCATTAAATATGAAGGAATCGATCTTCTTTTCTTCAGGAAACTTTTCGAATCTTTGGATGAATTGGTTGTTGAAGAAATGATCAGGAATGAACCATTAAGCCAGTTTAGCCGGAGGATATGGTTTCTGTACGAATGGTTAACACAAAGGAAATTGAATCTTCCTGACCTGAAAAAAGGTAATTACATTTCTCTGTTGAATGGAAATATGCAGTATACAATAGGTAAAGGTGATAATTCTCTACGCCACCGGGTTAGAAACAATCTCCCTGGTACGAAAGATTTCTGCCCTTTGATATACAAGACTGAAAAACTTGACAAGTATATAATAGAAGATCTTTCAAAAAAAACAAAAAATCTGGTAATGAATATCCATAATGATATTTTATCGAGAACTTCCGCCTTTCTTCTTCTTAAAGATTCCAGGGCTTCATTTAACATTGAAGGCGAAACTCCCTCAAACAATCGTGCAACAAGATGGGGCAAAGTGATCGGTCAGGCTGGAAATCATCCATTATCAAAAGAAGAATTATTACGCCTTCAGCAAATTGTTTTAGGGAACAGCAGATTCATCAAAATGGGTTTCAGAAAAGAGGGTGGATTTATTGGAGAACACGACAGGAGTAGCGGTGAACCAATCCCGGAACATATTTCAGCCCGTTGGCAAGACCTGGATGGACTAGTAAATGGATTAACAGAGACTGATTCCAAATTAGAAAGATCAGAGTTTCATCCTGTTTTAACTGCTGCAATAATTGCATTCGGGTTCGTATTTATGCATCCATTTGTTGATGGTAATGGCAGGATTCACAGGTATCTTATAAATCATATACTGGCTAAAATGAAGTTTACACCCCGTGGGATAATATTCCCGGTATCAGCAGCAATTTTAGAACAGATTCGTGATTATCGAAAAGTCCTTGAAAGTTATTCACAACCACTACTTGATTTCATTGAATGGGAAACAACACAGGATAATAATGTTGAAGTATTAAATAACACTGCTGATTATTATAAATATTATGATGCAACACCGCAAGCAGAATTCCTGTTTGACTGTATTGATCATACGATCAAAGAAATCATCCCGGAAGAAGTATCTTATTTAAAGAATTTCGACGAAATGAAAGCCTGGCTGGATGACAATTTTGAAATGCCGGATAAAACTGTGGCCCTTTTGATCCGGTTCCTGGACCAAAACAATGGAACATTATCCATTCGGGCACGAACAAGGGAATTTTCTGATCTTAACGATGATGAAATTGAATTAATCGAGAACCAATATAAAAGAATTTTCCATTAGTCTTTTTATAACCGGATTTATATGGTTTCTGGTAAATAATTTAAAATAGCTATCTTTTAAATTTTATTTAAGAAAAAATCATGAAAAGAATTATTATCAATAAGCTCGATTATTTGCGAATAAAGCAATGGATAAATAATACAAAACAATCAAGATCAAGATCAAGATCAACATCAGCTTCGTAAGCTGAAAAACTATTAAGTGAATTGTAATCCGCAGAAATAATTGAACCGGAAAAAATTCCGTCAAATATAGTTACAATGAATTCGATTGTAAAACTGACATTTTTAAATAATAATAAACAAGTTACATTTCAATTAGTTTATCCAAATGAAGCAAATTTAAAAGAGAATAAAATATCATTTTTTTCGCAGGTCGCAACAGCGCTGTTCAGTAATGAACAAAAACAGAGTCTGTTCCATAATATTGCAGAAGAAATGGAGGGTGTCCCGGATGATGTTATCCAGCGACAGATCGAACTGTTTGATGCCGCCGATCAAGAATACGGAAACGGAGTGAAAAAAGCATTGGGCATGTAAGTAGTCATGCGTCATGCGTTGCCCAGCATATAAGTATCTGTCAAAAAATACTACTCTATAACAACCTGTGAAAATACCCTGATAATACTTCCCGGTTTTTTTGCTTTTCGCAATGCCTGTTCCAGGGAAGCGGTGTTTTCAGAATACACGGAAAGTCCAATCTCCAGAAAGGAGTTCAGTTCCCCCGCAGCCTTCTCTACAGTTATATTATCTTTCCTGAACTGTCTCTTATAATGCCGGTTCAGTTTTAAAAGAGAATTATAGATCAAAGGCTTGTGAATACCTGTTTTGTTTGTTGGTGAAGTCGGGGTTGCCGGTTCTGTATATGTATAGGTTTTACGCAGCAAATACATGTATTTTGCTGTTACCAATCCAAAAGGATGACTGGAAATATTATCCTCGCTCACCTCTGATAATTTTGTCTTATCAAATGCATTTGAAAAATAAAAACTTTCCTGTTTATCATCATTCAAAGCAACATCCTGTGCAAATAGTACACTGTTGCTGAGAATAAACACCATACCTGCTAATGCGAATAATCTCTTCATCATATACTCCCTTTAGTGATGCACAAATATATAAATAATAACAATATAAGGACAGTATATCAATATCTTACTGTACCTTTTCATCATCCTTGTCAATGTAACAGGATCAACTAAATATATAAACGGGGATCCCTTTTAATTGTTCACGGGCTCAAAAGCCAGGACGCAAATTAAAGATCCACAAAATTCATGCTTAAACATGACAAACCAAATTGTTTATTCAGTTTTTTTTTAATAAATTCATACTTTGCCAAAAACAATTATTATGGAACATCGATTTGATTCGGATTTTTATACATATTCGGAAAAAGAACGGGTTGCCATCCTGAAATTCAATACAAAGATATTTGAACTTGTTACGGGACTTGATGCCAGCGATACACTATTCCGTCATTTAAAGGAAATAGAGTATGATAAAAACATTAAGGCACTGCTGGTATTACATGATAACGAAGCTTTGAATGAAAAATCATATGACGATTTCCTGAACAAACTGATCAGTGAAAGAGAAGATGATGAGGAAACACCGGATTTTTGCGAGAAAAATGTTAGGTTTCGTGAAATAAACATCCTTAATAACCTGATAAGGCATTTTTTTGATTTTCAAAAAATTTGTTTTATTGGAATTTCCGGCGATCTTGTAACCCCGTTTTTTGGTTTATCTCTTGCATTTGACATCAGGATCCTTTCGGAAAAAGCTAATTTCATAATGGCCCATAACAAGTATGGCTTACATCCGAGCGGAGCATTGCCGTATTTCCTTACCCAGTTTCTTGGATATGCAAAAGCTGTTGAACTGCAACTTACTGACCATATAAGTGCAAAAGAGGCGAAAGATACAGGTCTGGCCACTCATATATTGGCTGATAAAAATTTTGAAGACAAATGCCTGGAGATCATTTTCCGTTATATGAAAATCAGAAGCTGCACGCTACGCAACACCAAAAGACTCAATCATTTTTCACGCGAAGCTTTGGAAAAATATTTTCAATATGAAGCGGAAATTCTGAATTTATAGCACCTGCAGGGAAAATACGCGGAGAGGTATACGCGGGGCCCGCTGAAAAAAGTCTGCAGTGCATCATCTGTAAGGCGGCAAAGCGAAGCTGTATAAGAATACCGCGAGCTGCAGCCAAAGCGGTAAATGATGTACTACAGACTAACGAAATATTTTCCTTAAAAAAATGCAAAGGATTTTAGTAATATGAGTTAAAACCCTTGCACTTAAAAAACAATTAGTTGCTGTATTATACTGATTATTAATCCATTTCGTGTTTTTCAGCGGACCCTGAGTTCATTATGCAGTATAAGTCCCCGAAGATGTTTCCCCACCCCTGCCTGTCCAGTTGGTATGGAAAAATTCTCCCCTGGGCCGGTCAAGGCGTTCATAAGTATGTGCTCCGAAATAATCACGTTGTGCCTGCAACAGGTTGGCTGGCAGCCGTTCTGTCCTGTACCCGTCAAAATATGCAAGTGCGGTTGAGAATGCCGGAACAGGAATACCCTTAAGTGCTGCTTCTGCAACAACTTTGCGCCAGCTATCCTGTGCATTATTAAACTTTTCCTTGAAAAACGGATCTAACATCAGATTTTCAAGGTCAGGATTTTTATCAAAAGCTTCTTTGATCTTACTAAGGAATATCGAACGTATAATACATCCGCCTCTCCACATCAAGGCAATTCCACCATAGTTGAGATCCCATTTATACTCGGCAGCTGCTGACCTCATCAAAACATATCCCTGGGCATAGGAAACTATCTTGGATGCATACAGGGCATTTTTTATGTCATTAATAAATGCCTTTTTATCACCGTCAAACTTTTTCTCAGGCCCTGTCAGCACCTTTGATGCCCTTACGCGTTCATCTTTTTGGGCGGACAAACAGCGGGCAAATACTGCTTCACCAATAAGCGTGAGCGGCACTCCCTGGTCAAGGGCAGCAATACCGGTCCATTTTCCTGTTCCTTTCTGTCCGGCCGTATCAAGAATATTCTCAACAAGAGGAGACTTGTCTTTGTCTTTGTATGCCAATATATCTCTTGTGATCTCGACCAGGTAACTATCCAGCTCTCCTTCGTTCCATTCTTTAAAAACCTCATGCATTTCATCCGGTGTCATTCCAAGCAATTCTTTCATTATCTGATATGCTTCACAAATAAGCTGCATATCACCGTATTCAATACCATTGTGGACCATTTTTACAAAATGGCCGGCCCCGTTTTCACCAACCCAGTCACAACAAGGAGTACCATCTTCCACTTTGGCTGCAATATCCTGAAAAACAGGCTTAACATGTTCCCATGCTGCATTCGATCCACCCGGCATTATGGAAGGCCCCTTAAGAGCTCCCTCTTCACCGCCGGAAACACCCGTGCCAATATAAAGCAAGCCCTTGCTTTCAACATACTTTGTACGCCTGTTTGTATCCGGAAAATGAGAATTTCCCCCGTCAATAATAATATCACCTTTTTCAAGATAAGGTATAAGCTTATCAATAAAATCATCTACAGGTTTTCCTGCTTTTACCAAAAGCATGATCTTTCTGGGCCGTTCGAGTGAATCAACAAACTCCTGAATGGAATGTGCTCCGATAAAATTTTTACCTTTCCCACGGCCGTTAATAAATTTATCTACTTTTTCGACCGTACGGTTATAAACAGCTACAGTATAACCGTTGCTTTCCATATTCAAAACAAGGTTTTCACCCATTACAGCTAATCCAATTAAACCGATATCAGCTAATTTTACCATCTTTTATAAATTTTAATTATTAAATAATTTATTATTATTCTCTTACAATTCTAACCTGTATTATTCATGCGTCAAGTTTGGGGCAGATGCAAGGCGTCGGAAGCTGAAGCTGTAGTAATCTACCGCGAAACTTTCGCAACGAAGCAGATGCCCTGAAATTGGCGCACTTTGTATAAATGAATGAAATGTCCACGGTCCTAATTTGTTATTTTAATGTTCTTAAACATATTACATAATTCTCATTCATTTTTATGAATAATGTAGTTTAAATCCTAATCGTTGCAGGTTTAAAGATATCTCATTATTTGCATTCTTCAGCCTTACTGAATATGCAGGAAATTCCCTGCGCAAAGGGTAATTGGCACGCAGCTTTTCAAAATCGCCGGGTGCCTTTCTCAAGCGTTCGTCATCCTTTTGTATCTGATAAGTTGCCTTTACTGCTTCTGACAACACTTTGAGTTCAGATTTACCCCTGCCGTCTATTGTAATTAATGGCTTTTCCAGCAAAGGGATATTTTCCGGTTCCCAGTCATCAAGCCCCAGATCAAAAAACCTGCTTACCGCCCTTACGCTCATCATTGTCCCGTTAGCTTTGCCATCTGCAGAATAACCTGCTATGTGAGGTGTTCCCAAAGATACAATGTCAAGCAGTTCCCGGTCAATACCAGGTTCATTTTCCCATACATCAACAACCGCACCGGATATCATTCCCTTATGCATTGCCTGTTTAGCTGCTGCTGTTTCCATCACTTCACCCCTGGAGCTATTTATTATAAATGAGCCGGGATTCACTTTTTTAAAAAAATCATCATTGGCCATGTGAAGGGTTTTATCCTCCCCTGAAATATTCAGTGGAACATGAAAAGTGATAATATCAGCATCACGGCATATCCCTTCAAGGCTAATAAAACCACAGGGCCCCTCAATTCTTTCTCTTGGCGGGTCATTAAGCAATACCTTCATACCTAAATGCTCCGCTATACCAACTACTTTTTTACCGACGTTACCGACACCAATTACACCCAGTGTTTTCTTATTCAGGTTAAAATTATATTTTTCACTAAGGTATACCAGGGCAGCAGCAATATACTGCTGCACTGAAGATGAATTGCAACCCGGGGCATTGGTCCAGTCAATATCATGGTCGCGGCAATACGCCGTATCAATATGGTCAAAACCAATGGTAGCTGATGCAATAAACCGTACTTTTGAACCTTCAAGCAGTTCCCTGTTGCACCGGGTCCTTGTTCGTATGATCAGTGCATCTGCCTCTTTAATAACATCCGAAGTTATTTCATTACCCGGGCAATACTCTATGTCAGCATTCAATTCCAGCGCACCCTTTAAAAAAGGTATCTTATTATCAGCAATGATCTTCATATGTATATAATATAATTAATGTTCTGGTTTACAAATTATTAATCCTTTAATCAATGCTTGTGGTCTTTGTTACCTGGCAAATTAATAATTTAATAAGGTGCTCGGTGAACCGACCGAAGGGAGCTCACGAACCGGAACGAAGTGGAGCTCGGCGAAGCCAATAACAAATAAATAATTATTATTATGAGTAACCCTCACCAATAACCTGGTTATAAAAATATTCATGTCCTTTTTTCTTTGTACCTCTAATTTTAAACTCTCTTAATGGTGAGGGTTTCATTTAAATAATACATTTTTGCCATTTTTCCAAATATACCAAAATGATTCAGAGCTATTATTTAAAAGCCTCTTTATATGACCACAATCCAATAGCCGGATTGGAAATATAATATACCTCCTCCCCGTCAGGCATTGTATTGTATCCGTCCTTCAATTTATCCCGATCATATTTTTTAATCATCTTATCCGGATCAGCATAATTAAAATTCACACTTCTGATCTCTTCCTCACTCAGATGACCCGGGCAATAAGTAATTGTAAACCTTCCTTCGGATGATCCGTGGATCAAATGTGCGGCTGCACTCAGATTATTTTGAAGTTCTTCATTCTGATCTGTTAATTCGAGAATCCGTGGTGTATTCACATATCCGTATTTTCTGATCAGGCGGTCAATCTCCCTATCTTCACCAAATTCTTTCAATCCCGGTGCCAGCACGATCAATTCGCCATGATCTGCAAGTGCCATTCTCGTACGATAAATACTTTTATTCCCCAGCCATGTGGATTTGAATTCAGAGGGATCAAGATAAACCACTACCTTATCAAGCTGTTTATCAAGCATCTGAAAATTTACTTTTAGTGAAAGATCACTAGCCTGGTTAAAGCACTCTATATCATCACCGATGAATAAACCCCTGGTTTTCATTTTTCCGTCATCACCAAGCCCAATAACTGTATGTACATATATGACCGGAAGATCTCTGGCAAAATGATCGGATGCATAGTTCAGTACTTTTCGTACCGGAGTATCAGCACGTCCCATCATGCGTTCCATACCATATACAGCACCTAAAAAATGACTCTTATTGATACCTTCCGAACCGCCGGTGCCAACAAAAATATTCTTATTGTAATTAGCCATTCCAACAACCTCGTGGGGCACTACCTGGCCGATGGAAAGGATCAGGTCGTATCCTCCTTCAACAAGCATCCTGTTTAACTGGGCAGGCCAGGGAAAATTGAGTTTATGCTCCGATACCTCATAAATAAAATCTGCCGGCACCTCACCCAGTTTATGTATATCTTTACGCCAGTTATGCTCTCTGAATAAGTTCCCGGGCACCCCTTTATACATATCTCCGATTTCATCATCAGTCATTGGAACATGTGTCCCAAGTGCCGGTAAAACATCACTTAGTTTATCCCGGTAATATTCCCATGTGAATTTAGTCAGTACGCCTGATTGTGAATGATACCTTGTAACATCAGGCGGTACGGCAATTACTTTTTTACGATTACCTATCTTATCAAGCGCCGCATACAATCCGTTTTTCAGATCTTCAGCCGATAGTTCCTCATATTCTGATCCTTTACTGCAGTATAGCATATTATTTTACATTAAGTAATTAATTAGTGTCTGTCCATAAAGTCCCATTTGCCGCGTTACACTTATCCGAAAATTGCTCATTTACGACTGGTAAACTCCGCGTTTTCGGACCGCGCGAGCCTTGCAAATGGAACCTTCTGAACAGACACATGTCCGTTTAAACATTTTGCCAACTTTATAGACGGACTCTAATTAGTGTCTGTCCATAATGTCCCATATCCGCGTTGCTGTCAAAATTTTAAATCCTCGAATACCTTAGTATACCGCGGTTTAAAAATTTCGCGCACCTTGATCTTGAACATTTTGAACAAACACTAAGATTAATAGACATACACTAATTTATATGAATAAATTATAAATACCTCCCTTAATCTTTCATATTATCTGCTGTTCACTGAACTACACTCCTCCGTATGCACTATACCCTCCGTCTACAGGAATAACAATTCCGGTGACAAAATCTGAGATATCAGACAACAGGTACAATACGGTTCCCTGAATATCTTCTGGTTCTCCATACTTGCCCATTGGTGTGCTGGCAATGATCTTTTCACCCCTCGGTGTAGCATTACCTGTTTTCTCATCTACAAGCAAGAACCTGTTCTGGTTAGTCAGGAAGAAGCCCGGGGCAATTGCATTTACCCTGATGCCTGTTTTGGCAAGATGAACTGAAAGCCACTGGGTAAAATTATTAACTGCTGCCTTGGCAGCAGAATAGGCAGGTATCTTCGTAAGCGGCCTGTACGAATTCATGGATGATATATTAATAACCGAGCCCCTGCCTTCCTTCAGCATATCCTGTGTAAAAACCATTGATGGTAATAATGTCCCCATAAAATTTAAATCAAACACCCACTGGAAACCATCCATTTGTAAACCATAAAAGGTTTCTTCAAGTTCTTTCAGATCTTTCTTTTCCATTTGCTCAAGCCGGGTTGTTGCCTTAGGTGAATTGCCTCCCGCGCCATTAATCAGAAAATGGATGTCTCCAAACTCATTATTAATCTGTTTTTTTGCTTTTTCCAGTGATGCTTTATCCAGGACATTTGCCTCAATTCCGATACATTTGATGCCGGTTTCTTTTTCAATTTCACCGGCCACCTTAACAGCCATCTCCTGATTTATATCGACAATTACAGTTTTAATTCCCACCAAAGCCATACCGTAGGATAATGCTTTTCCGATTACCCCTGCTCCTCCTGTAATAACACAGGTTTTGTTTTTCAGATCATCAAATGATAGTTTCATAAATATCAATAATTTTATTATTACAATTAAATATTTGCTCTTTCATTTACATTATTCATACATCAGTTACAGGGCAAATGCAAGGCATCGAAAGATGAACCTTTAGCCCGGCAAAGCCAATAAATGCAAGTTAACTCTCAATATAGTATTTCAGATTCTCTTTTGTTATTATATCTATTGGTAAATGATGTATCTTTTTTACGGTTTTACCGAGGATCATATAATTATATAACTTCATAATACCATAATAACCCTGTTCAACCGGCCGCTGGCTGATAAGGAAATCAATAATACCCTGATTGAGGTATTGAATATTTTCTTCGATCAGGTCATAGCCAATTAACCTGATATGAAAAAGATTATTCTCCCGGAAATACCTTGCGATCTTAAATACCTTTGAATTTGTAACATAAACAGCATCTATAATGTTCCGGCTTTTAAAAATGCTTTTCAGTTCATGATAAACAACTTCTTCTCCCCTGTCTTCAATTGAATGTACAGAAATATGAAACTTCTTATGTTCATCAAAATAGGAAACAAAGCCCTGTTGACGGTTCATTATATGCTTATGATTATTTAATGAACGTGAAATATTTATCACCTTTATATTTGCATTTTCACACAAACCATAGGTAATAAGCTTTGCCGACAGATATCCGCTTTGTTTGGAATCCTGTCCGACAAAACACAAATTATTCCTGTTTTCAATCATAGAATTGATGAAAACATAAGGAATACTTTCGCGATCACATTTCATTATCAGCTCAAGAGCATCCTCGTAAAACACCGGTGCAATGATTATTGCATCAGGGTCAGACCTGAACAAACGATCGGCCTGATATTTAAATGACCTCCTGTTAAACTGGTCAAAAAGGAATTGATCAGTGACAAGTCCGTAATGCTCAATTTCATTCAGAGCCTTATTAATGCCCGCCCGCGGTGCTTTCCAAAAGGAACTGTCATTATTTGGTTTTGGCATTAATACCGCGAACCTGTATGTTTTCTTTGAAGCAAGCATACGCGCCAGGATATCCGGCTGGTAATTCAATTCTTTCACGATCTTAATCACCTTTTCCCTGGTTTCCTGTGAAACTTCACCCCGGTTATGTATAACCCTATCGATTGTTCCAATCGATACTCCTACCCGCTTGGCAATATCAACAATCCGTATTTTTTTTGACCCTTTTATAATAATTATTCTTTAATATTTATTAACTAAAAATTAAATCGCTGAAAGAAATATTCCGTGTACGTACACGTATTTTAGTCCACAAAAATAGTAAATTTATCTTTATAGTGATAAAAAAATATATTAATTTCGTGTGCGCACACGAAATTTAATATTCAACTTTTATAACCATTAAATCATGAAAATCAATAAATATTCTTTTGGTATCGGAGACAGGTTCGGAATGCAGGGTGTTTATCAGCTAAAAGCATTATCAGAAATCAAATCAGCGGGAACAGATGTTACACCTGTTTGGAACAAATCGAACAGGGAGCACCAGATCGTTCATACCGAACCTGGTGATGTGCGGAAAGAAGCAGACAATGCAGTGAAAGAACTAAATTGGAAAGGCCAGTATTTAGTCGATGCCGACCATATTAATCTCTCGAATGTTGAAAAGTATGTTGAAGTATCCGATTTTTTTACACTGGATGTGGCCGACTATATCGGGAAAAGTGCGGATGAAAATGCAAAAAAGGCTTTTGTAGAAACCAACAGTAAGTATATAGGCGAACTTGTCATTCCCGGCATCATAAATCCTTTTGTAATAACAAATGAAATGCTGGATTCCATTGCAGGTAAATTTTTACAAGGTGTAACAGAGGCCGCGAAAATATACAGGTATCTTGCCGAAAAAAAAGAAGAAGGTAACTTCATCCCTGAAGTATCCATGGATGAAGTAGATGAAGCACAATCTCCTGTTGAATTGTTTTTCATATTAAGTATGCTGGCCATGCATCACGTCCCTGTACAAACTATTGCCCCTAAATTTACAGGTCGCTTTAACAAGGGAGTAGATTATGTGGGTGACCTGGAACAATTTAAGAAAGAATTTGAAGAGGACCTCCTCGTAATTGATTTTGCCGTAAGGGAATTTGGCCTGCCTGAAAACCTGAAACTCAGTGTACATTCGGGAAGTGACAAGTTCAGCATTTACCCTGTTATTGGTGAGTTGATAAAAAAACATAATAAGGGTATCCATGTTAAAACTGCAGGAACAACCTGGCTTGAAGAAGTGATAGGACTGGCAATCTCGGGTGGTGATGCACTTAAGCTTGCTCAGTCAATTTACAAAAAAGCCTTTGATAAAATGGATGAACTTACAAAACCTTATGCAACAGTTATCGATATTGATACCTCTCAACTACCTGATCCATTTGAAGTCACGGGCTGGAGTGGTGAAAAATTCGCGAATACATTACGTCACATTCCCGGGCATGAGGATTATAACCCGAATTTCAGGCAATTGATACATGTAGGATATAAAGTTGCAGCAGAATCAGGCAATACGTATGTTAATAACATAAAGGATAATTCGGAAATTGTTGGACAACAGGTTTTTGAAAATATTTACGACCGTCATTTGAAACGTTTGTTCAATGTATAGCAACCCTGAATAATAAGAACTTGAGGAGCCGGGCTAAAAACCGGTCTCCCGGTTTTTTTCCGGGGTTCAACGCGGAATTAATAATTATTAGTAATAAAAATATATTCGTATGAAACCCTCATCTTTAAGGAATTTAATTTAAATAGTACAAAAACAATAGGACATGAATATATACTAAGAAATTATTATGAAGGGATGAGGGTTCACCGAGCACCTTATTAAATTATTAATTTGCGAGGTAACCAATACCACCAACTTTGATTAAGTGAATTAACATATTAATTACTAATAACTTAAATAAAACATATTCGTATGAAACCCTCATCTTTAAGGAATTTAATTTAAATAGTACAAAAACAATAGGACATGAATATATACTAAGAAATTATTATGAAGGGATGAGGGTACCATTGTCATTTAAATCCGGCAGAAATAGCAAAAGATATAAACTTTAAGAATCTTTCGCGAATATGGCTCTCGGGTGATCATTACAAATGGAGGGCAATGCGTACCAATGGTGTTGATGAACGTTTTTGTACAGGTGATGCCGGAGATTATGAAAAATTTGAAAAATGGGCTGAAACAGTTCCCCATACCGTTCGTAATCCCCTATATCACTGGACCCACCTGGAATTAAAAACTGCTTTCGGTATTGATAAAATTCTTAATCCCGGTACAGCAAAAGAAATATACGATGAAGCCGGCCAAAAATTACAGCAGCCTGAATATTCAACACGCAACATTCTGAGAAAATACAATGTTGAAGTAGTTTGCACCACTGATGACCCTGTTGATTCCCTAAATTATCATAAGGAAATAAAAGAGAGCGGATTTGAAGTCAAGGTATTGCCGGCCTGGCGGCCCGACAAAGCAACTGCTGTTGATGACCCGGAAATTTATAACGATTATCTGAATAAACTTGGAGATGTTGCCGGTATAGAGATCATAAAATACAGTGACCTGCTGGCTGCCCTGGAAAAAAGACACAAATACTTTCATAAAAACGGCTGCAGGTTGTCTGACCATGGCCTGGAAACAATTTACGCTGAAGATTTTGAGGAAGGAGAGGTAAAATCGATTTTTAATAAAATACGTGCGGGTAACAGCCTGGATCCTGACGAGGCAGCTAAATTGAAATCTGCCCTTTTATATGAGCTTGGTGTTATGGATCACGCGGCAGGATGGACACAGCAATTCCACCTGGGTGCTTTGCGTAATAACAACACCCGTTTATTTAATGCCCTTGGGCCTGACACCGGGTTTGATTCTATCGGGGACTTTGATATTGCCCGTCCCTTATCCAGATTTCTCGACAGCCTTGATAAAGATAATAAACTGGCCAAAACCATACTGTATAATCTGAATCCCCGTGATAATGAATTAATCGCGACTATGGCAGGGAATTTTCAGGACGGTTCGATACCCGGAAAAATGCAATACGGTTCAGGATGGTGGTTCCTTGATCAGAAGGATGGTATGGAAAGGCAGATGAACGCTTTATCCAACCTGGGATTACTGAGCAGGTTTGTAGGTATGTTAACCGATTCGCGCAGTTTTTTGTCATACCCGCGTCATGAATATTTCCGCCGGATACTCTGTAACCTTATCGGCACGGATGTAGAGAACGGGGAAATACCAAACGACATGGAATTGCTGGGACAAATGGTAGAAAACATTTGTTACAATAACGCCAGGGAATATTTTGGTTTTTTTGAAGTGGAATAATAAACACTTATAGAAATATGACAGGACGAAAGCCCGCCCTCCGAAGGAAGGCGGGATAACAATATTTTTATTCTTCCTGGGTTGTCTTGCCAAGAGTAGCCAATATACCACCATCAACATACACAACAATACCTGTAACAAAATCAGAAGCCCTGGAAGCAAGGAAAATTGCTGTACCCTGCAATTCTTCGGGCTCACCCCAGCGGTTAGCCGGTGTACGTGTCATTATCAGGTCATTGAAAGGATGTCCGCCAACCCTTATCGGAGCAGTTTGTTCGGTAGCAAAATATCCGGGACCAATACCATTAGCCTGAATATTATGTTTTGCCCATTCGGTAGCCATATTTTTGGTAAGCATCTTTAAACCTCCCTTGGCAGCTGCATATGCACCGACACTGTGCCTGCCGACTTCACTCATCATTGAACACATATTAATTATCTTACCCGGGGCTCCGCGTTCAATCATACTTTTCACTACTCTTTTAGACATGATAAAAGGCCCTGTTACATCGATCTTAAGCACTTGTTCAAAATCAGCCACTTCCATATCAAGCAATGGTATCCTTTTAATAATTCCCGCATTATTCACCAGGATATCAACAGGTGCAACCTCTTTTTCAATTTTAGATATGTATTCATCAACCTGCTTTTCATCCGTTACATCAAATTCATATGCAGCTACATCAATTCCTTTATCTTTGTATTGCTTCACAGCATTTTCCAGTTTCTCAGGAAAAATATCGTTGATCACGATCCTGGCGCCTGCATTGGCAAGACCAGTGGCAATAGCCATACCAAGGCCGTGAGTTCCTCCTGTAACAAGAGCGGTTTTACCTTTCAGGTTAAATAGTTCTAAACTCATAATTTTATGTTTTTTTAAGGTTCGTAATAGTGTTAAATATTCTGTTTAGCCGGAATACCCGTAACCGGAAACGATCCCCTCCCGGCAGGAACAATTCCCTGGCCCGCGGTCATCTGGATACCCGCCCGGAGGCGTCACCGGTCATCAGTTTTTCCACTTCTTCAACCGATACCTGGTTGAAGTCCCCATAGATAGTATGCTTCAGGCATGAAGCAGCAACGGCAAAATTCAGGGCCTTCTGGTCATCATAACTATAATTCAACAAACCGTAAATCAAACCACCCATAAAAGAATCTCCCCCCCCAACCCTGTCAACAATATGAGTTATCTGATAAGTAGGTGCCTGATAAAGGGTTTTACCGTCAAACAATACACCTGACCATGAATTATGACTGGCGCTAATGGAACCCCTGAGAGTGATGATCACTTTTTTAGCTTTCGGAAAACGTTCCATTAACTGGCGTCCTACCGATTCATACGCCGCACCGCTAACTTCGCCAACGGTAACGTCAACTCCTTCAGCCTGAATTCCAAACACTTTTTCCGCATCTTCTTCATTGCCAAGAATAATATCACATTGCTTTACTAGGCCCTCCATCACTTCTCCGGCTGTTTTACCATACTTCCACAGTTTTTTTCTGAAGTTAAGATCACATGAAATTGTCAGTCCCATATCACTGGCAACATTCACAGCTTCAAGACACACAGCAGCTGCACCTTCAGATATTGCCGGGGTTATACCTGTCCAGTGAAACCATCCTGCATCTTTAAACACTTCTTTCCAGTTCATCATCCCGGGCTGAATTTCGGCTACCGCACTGTGTGCCCGGTCGTATACCACCTTGCTTCCGCGGCTTACAGCACCACTTTCCAGGAAGTAGATCCCCACACGGTCACCCCCTGTAATGATATGATCCGTACCAATCCCCTGTTTACGAAGTTCGGCACGACACCATTCTCCAATATCATTATCCGGTAAACGGGTAACGAAATCCGTAGGAATGCCATAATTGGCCAAAGATGCGGATACATTCGCTTCTCCTCCTCCGAAAGTCGATGTCAGGTGACTGCTTTGAGAAAAACGTAAAAAACCGGGAGTAGCCAGGCGAAGCATGACCTCACCAAATGTTACTACCTTTTTCATATGTAGTTATTTTATTGTTATTCAAAGTTAATACTTGTAATTATTATTTTAATTCGTTCGGCTGCTTGATGTCCATGTCGCCATAATCCAAATTCTCACCTGCCATACCCCATATAAATATGTAATTTGAAGTTCCGGCAGCAGCATGGATAGACCATGCAGGAGACAATACTGCTTCTTCGTTTTGCATCCAGATATGACGTGTTTCATCGGGCTGACCCATAAAGTGACAAATGGCTTGATCTTCGGGTACTTCAAAATAGAAATAAGCTTCCATCCTGCGACCATGAGTATGCGGAGGCATAGTATTCCATACACTTCCTGTTTTTAATTCTGTCATTCCCATTTGTAACTGACAAGTATCTATCACACTGTTTACCAGTAATTTATTAATCCGCCGGGCATTTGAACTCTCTAAAGAACCCATATCAGCCACATCTGCATCATCTAAGGTTATATGTTTACATGGATATTCCTTATGTGCCGGGGCAGAATTTATGTAAAAACGCGCGGGTTTCTTCGGGGCAACACTGCTAAAAACAACATCTTTTGTACCTTTTCCCAAATAAAGAGCTTCTTTGTACTTCAATGTATAGGTAGTGCCATCCGCCTGAATTATACCTTCGCCACCGACATTTATAATGCCCATTTCCCTTCGGTATAAAAAGTATTCGGATTTCAAAGGATCTATTGATTCCAACTTCAGTTTCTCATTTACAGGTACTGCACCTCCGACAATATATCTGTCATATGAGGAATACGTGAGATTAATACTATCCGGTTCCATTAAATTCGAAACCAAAAATTCTTTCCTTATTCTCTCTGTGTCATAATGTTTTGCATCATCAGGATGCGACGCGAATCTTTCTTCATATTTTACCGCCATAATTTTATTATTTTATGATTTATTAAAATACTTATTTATTTATTTATTTATTGATTATCCAAAATATGCATAATTTATATTATTAAAACTATCGGTTATAAGCCGGTTTGTAAATTATAACCTAATAAAGTAAATAATATTTAATTAGTGTCTGTCCATAATGTCCGATATCCGCGTTGCTGCTCGCATTTCAAATCCTCGAATACTCTAGTATACCGCGTTTTAAAATGTTTTTCACAACGTTAATAATTTTTAAAGGTGTTCAAGAGCTCACTTTTAAATGAGTTCTTGAACACATTTAAAAGTGTTCTGGAACTCACTTTTAAATGAGTTCAAGATCTCACTTCGTTCAGTTCACGCGCCTTGATCTCGAACATTCTGTACAAACACTACGAGTTTATTGACAAACACTAATTAGTGCCTTTCCATAATGTCCCATTTGCCGCGTTACGCTTGTCCGAAAATTGCTCATTTAAGACAAGTAAACCCGCATCATGCACGCGCGTTACAACTCGCGTGAACATGCTCTTTCCCCGGCCACTATTTTACGCGAACAATTGTATAAAATAAAAAAAACGATTTATGCATGGCACAATGATCCCTGTATTCCAGCTTTTACCCCCCCGCAGATTAGATGCCATGGTATTGGAACAATAATTCATCTTCCTGGCCATGTTCTTTACCTTTATCATGGTAACCTCGCTGATCCGGGGATAATCATTCAGTGTCCTTGAAACGGCCGAACACGATATATTCAAACGTTTGGCAATATCATGCATGGTTATTCTTGTATAACTCATCCGATTATTATCAAATCCAATGCAAACATATCCAAAAATATTATATCAAAAAAGCAGTCAACCAGGGCAACATGAAATAAAAAATATTACCAATTCATCAGGATTTTGATATAACAGGAATAATAAAGAGATAGTATTTAACAAGTTAAATATACATGGCTAAACAAAATAACAAATTAATTACTAATAACTTAATTAAAATATATTCGTGTAAAATACAGGAAACTAATTGTGAAAAAAAATGATATTCCTTACATTCGTGCCGGAATTTTAAATCCTTAAAAACTAACCAACTATGAAATACGGGTATTTTGACGATCAGAACCGTGAATACGTGATCACCAACCCGCGGACTCCTTATCCATGGATCAACTATCTCGGCAATAGCGATTTTTTTTCAATTATCACTAACTTTGCCGGAGGGTATAGCTTTTATAAGGATGCCCGGCTCCGAAGGATTACCCGTTACCGTTATAATAATGTGCCCGTTGATGACGGCGGAAAATATTTTTATATTAATGATAACGGCGAAATATGGAATCCGGGATGGAAACCCGTGAAGTGTGAACCGGAGAAATACTCATGCCGACATGGAATGGGTTACACCATAATATCAGGAGAGCGAAAAGGGCTCAAAGCAGAAGTATTGTATTTTATTCCACCTGGCGTCGAGGCCGAAATCCAAAAGATGACACTGATAAATACAGGAAAAACAAGGAAAATATTCTCATTGTTTTCCTTTGTCGAATGGTGCTTATGGAATGCACAAGATGACATGACTAACTTCCAACGTAATTTTTCCACCGGGGAAGTAGAAATAATAGGATCGGCCATATATCATAAAACGGAATATAAGGAACGCCGGAATCATTATGCTTTTTATGCAGTTAATGAAAAAATTGACGGTTTCGATACCGACCGTGACACTTTCACCGGGCTTTACAATGGATTTGATGCACCGGATACAGTTATCAACAATAAAGCAGAAAATTCAGTCGCGCACGGATGGTCCCCGGTGGCATCCCATTTTCTTCGCGTGGAGCTTGAGCCGGGAGAAACAAAGGAACTGGTTTTTATCCTGGGGTATGTTGAGAACAGCGATGATGACAAATGGGAGTCAAAAGGGGTCATCAATAAAACCAAAGCCGAAAACATAATAAGCAGTTACAGCAAAGTGGCCACTGTAAATGAAGAATTTGCAAAACTGAAAAAATACTGGAGCGAACTCCTTTCAGTATACCAGGTTAAAAGTCACGACGAAAAGCTGGACCGTATGGTAAACATCTGGAACCAATACCAATGCATGGCTACTTTCAATTTTTCGCGGAGCGCTTCATTCTTTGAATCAGGAATTGGCCGGGGCATGGGTTTTCGTGATTCCAACCAGGACCTGATAGGTTTTGTGCACCTTATCCCTGAAATAGCCAAAGAGAGGATACTTGATATTGCAGCCACACAATTCGAGGACGGGGGCGCTTACCATCAGTACCAGCCCCTGACAAAACAAGGAAACAACGAAGTAGGAGGAAACTTTAACGACGACCCCTTATGGCTTATATTAGCCGTTTCAGCTTACATAAAGGAAACCGGTGACTGGAAAATTCTCGATATCCAGGTACCATTTGATAATAACCCTTCAAATACCGCCAGTCTTTTTGAACACCTCAGCCGTTCATTTTATCATGTGGCAAATAACCTTGGGCCTCACGGATTACCCTTGATCGGAAGGGCCGATTGGAATGATTGTCTGAATCTGAATTGTTTTTCAACCAATCCCGATGAATCCTTTCAAACTACGGAAAACAAGCAGGACGGGATAGCTGAATCGGTTTTTATTGCCGGTATGTTCGTGTTATACGGTAATGAATACATCCGTATATGTGAAAAGACTTCCAATTACGGGGAAGCTGATAAAGCAAAAAAAGAGGTTGAAAAAATGGTAACTGCCGTGAATGAGCACGGCTGGGACGGTGACTGGTTCCTGAGGGCTTACGATTATTACGGTCATAAGATCGGAAGCAACAAAAATGAAGAAGGAAAAATATTTATCGAACCACAGGGAATGTGTATCATGGCCGGTATAGGTCTGGATGACGGCAAGGCCCGCCGAGCACTTGAATCAGTAAAAGAACGCCTCGACTGCAAATACGGTATAGTGTTGAATAATCCACCATTTACAAAGTATTACATCAACATGGGTGAGATATCCACATATCCGCCCGGGTATAAAGAAAACGCGGGTATCTTTTGTCATAACAACCCATGGATAATGATCGCGGAAACACTTAACGGTAATGGCGACCGTGCATTCGATTATTACAGGAAAATAACGCCTGCATACCTGGAAGATATCAGCGATCTGCACAAAACTGAACCATACGTGTATTCACAAATGATCGCCGGCAAGGATGCTTTCAGACCGGGAGAAGCAAAAAACTCATGGCTCACCGGTACGGCAGCATGGAACTTTTATACTGTTACCCAACACATACTTGGTATAAGGCCTGATTTTGACGGACTGCATATCGAACCTTGTATCCCCTCAAACTGGGATGGATTTAAAGTAACAAGAAAGTTCAGGGGAGTGTTATACCATATTACTGTAATGAACCCCGGCCATATCTCCCGGGGAGTGAACAGGATACTAATTGACGGTGATATCCTTGGCAGTCCGGTTATCCCTTTATACGAAAAAGGAAGTGAACATAGAGTCGAGGTTATTTTGGGAGAATAGTTTATTTCATATATTTTTGAATGCATAAATCTTCATATTTAAAGCAGAAATATTATGGCAAGGTTTTCAAAAACGGAAGTTCTTATAGAAATGAGAAATACCGGGATTGTTCCGGTATTTTATCATCCGGACATTGAAGTAACCAAAAAAGTGGTAAATGCTTGTTACGAAGGGGGTATCAGAACATTCGAATTTACTAACCGGGGTGAATATGCCCATGAAGTGTTCGGTGAACTAAACAAATATGTCCGGGATAATATGCCCGCGATGATAATGGGGGTTGGTTCGGTTATCGATGCTCCCACGGCAGTCATATATATGCAACTGGGAGCTAACTTCATAGTTTCACCTTTGTTAAATGAAGACATGGCTTCCGTTTGTAACCGAAGACTGGTGCCATGGATGCCGGGTTGCGGAAGTCTTTCGGAAGTATCAAGGGCCAATGAGATGGGAGCTGATGTAACAAAAATATTTCCCGGATCACAGGTTGGCGGACCTGAATTTGTAAAAGCAGTTAAAGGTCCGTGTCCACGCACGAACCTTATGCCTACAGGAGGAGTTTCACCCACCGAAGAAAACCTTAAAGCATGGTTCGATGCCGGGGTTTATTGCGTGGGCATAGGATCTAAACTCATTCCCAAAGAATTCGTCAAAAATCATAATTATACGGGAATAACAGATATTGTGAGATCAGCCTTGCATATTGTAAAAAAAGTCAGAAACAGCAATTAATTTAAAATCAAAATAAAAAAATGACACTTATAAAGATTATACTTTTCTATCCCTTTATTGCATTGGTATTACTATTGACCGGAGGATGCAGGGAAGTTTCTCAAACCAGGGAATTAAAGCTGGCACACGGCCTCGATATAAGCCATCCTGTTCATAAGGGAATGGTCTATATGGCCGGGAGATTAAAGGATAAATCCGGCGGGAAACTTACTTTGAGGATATACCCGAGTGAGCAGTTGGGCACAGAACGTCAGTGCCTGGAAATGCTGCAAATAGGCAGTCTCGACATGACTAAAGTCTCGGCAGCCATCATTGAAGGTTTTGTTCCCAAATTTCAGATATTTGGCCTGCCTTACATTTTCAGAAATAAAAAACATACCTGGGAAGTACTGACAGGAGATATTGGTGAAGAATTATTAATGTCAGGTGAGAAATTCTGGCTGCATGGCCTTACTTTTTATGATGCCGGCAGCCGCAGTTTTTATACCATTGATCAGCCTGTTAATAAACCGGAAGATCTTAACGGCTTAAAGATACGGGTAATGGAAAGCATCACTGCAGTTAAGATGGTAAGGGCCCTCGGCGGGTCACCCACGCCGATCTCATGGGGAGAATTATATACATCCCTGCAAAACAGGGTTGTTGACGGGGCTGAAAATAACCCTCCTTCATTCTATCTTTCGCATCATTATGAAGTTTGTAAGTTTTATTCCCTGGATGAACATACGACAATTCCTGATGTGTTGATGATCAGTACCCATACATGGAATCATCTGACAGGGAAAGAACAAAAATGGATAACAGAAGCAGCTGAAGAATCTCTTGATGCCCAGCTCAAATACTGGGAAGAATCGGAACTGGAAGCTTTGGAAGAAGTACAGAAGGCAGGTGTGGAGATCATTTATCCCGACAAAGAGCCGTTTCTGGATGCTGTAAAGCCTGTATATGAAGAATATAAACAAGATTATCCGGAAATGTATGCTATCGTGGAAAGAATACAAAACCTTGCAGAAAAATCAGTTACTCTTGATAATTAACAGAATTATAAAGTCATTATCCACTTTATTAAATCTACGTTTAACAATAAACTATAATAAATGAAATCAAGAAAGATAATGGATAAAATATTAGGTGTATTCGTAGTTACAGTTATGTGTATCCTGGTATTAGATGTTGTGTGGAATGTTTTTTCACGGTATATCCTTAATAATCCAAGTTCTTTTACAGTGGAACTGGCCCGGTATTTGTTGATCTGGGTGGGCTTATTCGGATCAGCTTATGCTACCGGCCAAAAAGAACACTTAGCCATTGAGTTGTTTCCTCAGACATTGCAACGAAAGAATCCTGCAAAGAAAAGGATCCTTGATATTGTACTAAACAGCCTGATCGCTCTATTTGCCCTGATTGTAATGGTTGTAGGAGGTTCGCGTCTCGTATTCATCACTTTTGAACTAAATCAGATCTCTTCTACTCTTCAGGTTCCGTTAGGATATGTATATTTAAGTCTTCCAATCAGTGGCTTGTTGATCATGTTCTATACAATACATGAGATCATTTACGGGATTCCTGAACATCTTGAAAGAGTTTACGAATAGTCTTTAATTTTAAAAAACAATTCCCATGGATCTTTTAGCCATTATTATTCTGATAGCATCATTTGTAATTCTCTTATCAATAGGTATGCCGGTTGCATATAGTATTGGCATTTCCGGTACGCTGACGCTGCTTGTCAGTATATATCCGGTTCCCGCTTTTACAACAATTGCCCAGCGCATAGCCACCGGGCTCGATAGTTTTTCGCTTCTCGCCATACCTTTCTTTATACTGGCAGGACAGTTAATGAATCGCGGGGGCATTGCCATAAGACTGATTGAATTTGCCAAAGTGCTGGTTGGCCGTTTACCCGGCGGACTGGCTTTTGTGAATATACTGGCCAACATGCTTTTTGGAGCTATTTCCGGATCTGCAGCTGCCTCAGCTTCAGCTATTGGTAGCTTTATGACCCCGAAAATGACAGATGAGGGTTATGATAAGTCCTTCAGTACAGCGATCAATGTTACTTCTGCCACAACCGGACTGAGCATTCCCCCGAGCAATGTGCTTATCGTATACTCCCTGGCAGCCGGAGGATTAAGTGTCGGCGCTTTGTTTATTGCCGGTTATGTGCCTGGTATCCTGACCGGTTTGGCACTTATGGCTGTTGCTGCCGTAGTATCGTACCGCAAGAAATATCCCAGGGCTGAAAAAACAAGTTTACGTTTTGGATTTATCAAATTTATCGATGCAATCCCCAGCCTTGGAATGATCATTGTTGTTATCGGCGGTATCATTGCCGGTATATTTACTGCAACCGAAGCCGCAGGGATAGCTGTTGTTTATGCTCTTATCCTGTCTCTTATATACAGGGAAATAAAAATCAGCAACCTGCCTCAAATTATCCTGAGATCGGTAATAATTTCTTGTATTGTACTGCTTTTAGTCGGAACTTCAATAGCCCTTTCGTGGGTTATGTCTTACCAGGATCTACCGCAGACAATAAGCGAAGGATTATTGGGATTAAGTTCCAACCCGATCGTTATCCTTCTTATTATTAACTTTATCTTACTGGCAGTGGGAGTTGTCATGGATATGACCCCGGCCATTCTGATCTTTACGCCTATTTTCCTTCCCGTAGCTATCAATATGGGTATTGATCCCATTCATTTCGGTATGATCATGGTGGTAAACCTGAGTATAGGCCTGGTAACGCCCCCTGTAGGAACAGTATTATTCGTGGGATGCAGTATCAGTAAAATAGGTATTGAAAAAGTGATACGGCCAATTTTACCCTTGTATGCAGCCATGTTTATTATACTGATGCTGATCACCTATATACCCAGGCTGACACTTTGGCTGCCTGAGTTTTTCGGTTTCTAGCTCTGTTTTCGTGTATTAGCCGGAGACTTGCAAGACTGCAGGACTATTTCTGATCAATAACATTAGTCCATCCGTGCAAAATAACGCGTATGCAGCAGCTTATGCGATTTATGGCTCAGTGGTTCTTCAAGAAACTCTTCATAAATCTGTTTAATCTCAGGGTTATCGTGTGATTTTCTAAGCTGCTTACCTTCATCTTCCTTATATATTGCAGCAATCCTTTGCATCCTAATCTCATCGGTTGTAAATCTTGGCTGGCCGCCGCCTCCAATGCAACCTCCCGGGCAGGTCATAATTTCAATAAAATGAAACTCTTCACCCTTTTGCACCAGTTCGATAATCTTACGGGCATTACCCAAACCATGGGCAACACCAACCTTCAGTTCAACACCTTCAAGGAATGACCATTCGGGTTTTGTCCCCTCAATAGTCAATGAAGCCTTCTTAACTCCCTCCAGTCCCATAACCGGTTGAATATGCAGCTTCTCAAGCGGCACCTCACGTCCTGTGACGATCTCGTATGCAGTGCGAACAGCTGCTCCTCAGTAAAAGAATCATTACACGAACATCCGGATGCTTTTTCTTCTCCTTTAGTATCCATCATCAGAAAATTTATTGTTAGTCATTTCACAAAATAAAATCCGTAAAAATATAAATTTAAACGTAACGATGAATGATAAAGATTGGGTTGGGAAAAGAAAAACGGAATTTTATATTAATTCTAAATAAATATATATATAACAAGGCTTTGAAACAAGTACTTACAAGCTATCAATAAATCTGTATTTCTGCATTTATTTTACCGGTAAAAGATCTCTATACCTTTAAAAAAGAAAAAACATTTAATTTTTGAATGTTATTTAATTAACAGTTTATTTAATCCATAAACTTGAGGTACAGGGGACTGATACCTTCATGTTTTAAAACATCACCTTTATAGAGATTATATACCGAACCGTATTTTTTTCGCCTTGATGACCTCGCGGCAATGTAAATTTCGTTTTCAGTTTGTTTAGTACGATACTTTCCCCTTACTATTTTTGCTTCTGCGATTTTAGGGAATTCATTTCTATTGTCTGATCCTGACATTTTATTTTGGGTTTGGTTGTGATATCCTGGTAAACAGATGTTAAAAACATCCTTTTGGTTGCTTATTCAGGTGTCTGTCCATAATGTCCCATTTGCCGCGTTACACTTGTCCGAACATTTCTCATTCACAAGCAAACTCTGCATTTTCGGACTGCGCAATTATTGCAAATGGAACTTTCTGAACATACAGATGATAAGTTAAACATTTTGCCAACTTTACAGTAGCAAATTATTTACAATAAAGACTATGATTTTTTTAAAACGTTCCGGTTTGTGAAGGCATGATTTTTGATGTTGAATCAGATTTCACAATTATTACTTAACCCTTATTTAATTATGCGAAAGATTTTCTTTATTATTACCGTGCTTTTCAATGTACTTCCTTCAGTCGCTCAAGAGATTGTTATACGTGACCTTATATCATATAATCCCCTTGAACTTGTTACCCTTCACAGTGAAAATCCACCTGTTTCAATAACTACAGACGCGAAAGGAATAGCAGATATTACGGATTTCAAAGGAGCAGACTCAATTTATGTCCGCCTGATAGGATACAAAACCAGGATATTGAGTTATGAGGAAATTGAAGAAAAAGATTTTAAACTATTTCTCGAAGAATCGAGTTTCTCACTGGATGAAGTTGTAATATCCGTTTCACGCTGGAAACAGAAGAGAGGCAACCTCCCCAACAGGATTACATCAATCAAATCCTCTGGAATAACATTTCAAAATCCACAAACGGCAGCCGACATGCTGACAACTACCGGTGAAGTGTATGTGCAGAAAAGTCAGTTGGGAGGTGGTAGTCCGATGATAAGGGGATTTGCCACAAACCGCGTTTTACTTGTAGTTGATGGTGTCAGAATGAATACTGCTATTTTTCGCAGCGGCAATGTACAAAATGTAATATCAATTGATCCTTTTACAGTTGAGCAAACCGAAGTAGTTTTCGGTGCCGGTTCGGTAATTTACGGAAGTGATGCAATAGGAGGAGTTATGAATTTTTACACACGAAAGCCAAAGTTGTCAAGAAACAATAAACTATTGTTTACAGGCAATGCTGTTGCACGATACTCCTCTGCCAACAATGAAAAAACGGGTCATCTGCAGTTTAATTCAGGCACAAAACAATGGGGATTTCTGTCCTCCATATCATATTCCGGTTTTGATGATCTGAAAATGGGCAGTCACGGTCCGGAAGAATACCTGCGTCACGAATATGCAGCCCGTATAAACGGACGTGACACTATCCTGCCCAATCCCGATCCCAGGTTACAAAAACCTTCAGGATACAATCAGATCAATATAATGCAAAAGATCCGGTTTAAACCTTCCGGCACACTTGATATGCAATACGGCTTTCTATACTCTGCTACATCTGACTATCCCCGGTATGACCGGCTTATCAGGTACCGTGATGATAAGTTGCGATCAGCAGAATGGTATTACGGCCCCCAGATCTGGATGATGAACAATCTCAGGTTAACCCATTCACAAACCAACCGGCTCTACGATAAATTATCGGCTATCCTTGCCTGGCAATATTTTAAGGAAAGCCGGCATGACCGGGATTTTGGATCAACAGAAAAAACCCACAGGATTGAATCGGTAAATGCATACACTGCAAATATTGATTTGGAAAAAGAATTCAATGACCGCCACAGGTTATTTTACGGGATAGAATTATTATCAAACCTGGTCGGATCACAGGGTGAGGATGAAATAATTACAACAGGAACAATGATACCGGGCAGTACGCGCTATCCCGATGGTTCCACATGGAATTCCTATGCTGCATATATGAATCACAGATTTATAGCGAATAAAAAACTCACCCTTCAATCGGGATTACGTTACAATATTGTATCTCTATCGGCAAATTTTGACACCACGTTTTTCCCTTTCCCTTTTACCTCGGCCGGAATAAATACTTCGGCACTTAACGGAAGTGTGGGAATAGTGTTTAAACCCTTACCGGAACTTCAGGTCAACCTAAGCCTTTCCACCGGGTTCAGGGCTCCGAATATTGATGATATCGGTAAGGTATTTGATTCTGAACCCGGATCGGTTGTAGTGCCGAATCCGGATCTTGACCCGGAATATTCATACAACATGGAATTTGGTTTTATTCATTTCATTAATGATCTGATCACATTCGATCTCACGGGATATTATACAATACTGAATAATGCAATGGTAAGGCGCAACTATATGATCAACGGCATGGACAGTATAATATATGATGGTGAAATGAGCAGGGTACAGGCTATTCAGAATACGGCACAGGCATATGTATGGGGAATCCAGGCCGGCGCGAAAATAAATCTGCCCGCAGGATTTTCAATAAGTTCAAAGTATAGTTACCAAAATGGAGAGGAAGAGACTGAAGACGGGAACCGTGTTCCCTTGCGGCATGCAGCTCCCCCTTTCGGATCAACTCACCTGACTTATAAGCGTGAGCGTTTTAAAACCGACCTTTATACTGTTTATAACGGTAAAATAACCTACGAGAACCTTTCCCCCGAAGAAAGAGGAAAAACATATATGTATGCTGTGGATAAAAACGGTGACCCATGGTCACCCGGATGGTATACACTGAATATCAAGGCTATGTATCATTTTACAAATAATATATCAATTAATGCAGGAATTGAAAATATCACCGATCAGCGTTACCGCCCCTATTCTTCAGGTATTGCAGCCCCGGGAATAAATTTTATTGTATCATTTAAAGTCAGTATATAATATATTATTTACAATAATAAAACAGTAATAAGAGTCTGCTGAAAGAGTCTGTGGTGTTTGTCTTGCAAAGTCAACTTATATACCTAATTTCACAGATCTGCCCTGATTTAAAGTTATAATTTTCGAACTACTTATAAATGAATGACATTAACTACTTCATCGAATCGATCAGCTTATTGATCATGTTATTAAACCCCTTTCTGCTTATCGTATATCTTGTTGATCTCGTAAACAATCTGTCATTGAAGCAGTTTACAGAAGTGCTGATACGAGCAGGAATAATCAGTTCCATTGTTTTCATTCTTTTCGCTATCACAGGTGATTATTTTTTTTCTGAAGTATTACAAACACGCTTTGGCTCATTACAGATCTTTGGAGGCATTGTTTTACTGATTATCGGACTTCAGTTTGTTTTTCGCGGTACATCAGCCATTGAAGGTTTAAGAGGAGAGCCCAAACATATTGCCGGATCAGTAGCAATGCCCATTATGATAGGTCCCGGAACCATTAGCGCCTGTATGATCACCGGTGAAAGGCTCAATCCTGTTTTCTCTTCCCTGGGAATACTGGTATCCCTGACAATTACTATTATTATTATGATTGGTTTAAAATTATTTTTCGATTATTTAAAACCCCGCGATGAAAAACTATTGGGACGATATGTCGAAATTGCCGGCCGGATAACGGCACTTGTTGTTGGAACATACGCAATTGATTTGATAATGAATGGCTTACATAACTGGGAGATATTGTAATACCCTAAATGTTTTAACAGGATATTATTAACCTGTTACAAGGATGTTTCAGTTTTAACAAGGTACCCAATAATATAAATTATTGTCAAAACAAACCTTATCATAGGTTTTACGTAATAAAACATAATAAAAATTTTACCTGAATTCCGGTTTTATGATTAAACATTTATCCGGCTTCAGTAAATCAATTATAAAATAAAGTAGTGCTGTTAAATATAGATTATATTCCTGAATTCACCCTGCATAATATTTTCCGGCAAAATGCATTTATTACTATTGCGACAGCCGGCATTCTGTTACTTGCCATTGCATTTGTGACCGGTTACTGGATATACCGGTGGCGAAAAGAAAAAGAAAAAATATTAAAGATCACCTGGGGCCCGTTAATTGATGAAAGAAACCTGCTTAGGACATTAATTGACAACATGCCCGATTCCATATATATAAAAGATACGGAAAGCAGATTTATTATTGCCAATAAAAGCGTTGCCACTGTTATGGGGGCTTCTTCCCCGGCTGAACTTGTTGGCAAAATGGATTTCGACTATTATTCAAAAGATCTTGCCCAGCAGTTTTATGACGATGAACAACAGATAATTAAAACTGGTGCATCAATAATCAGTAAAGATGAGCCCGGTCTGGACGAAAAAGGAAACATAATCGATAAATCCACAACCAAAGTTCCTTTTCATAACAGTAATGGCGAAATAGTCGGTATTGTCGGGATTGGCCGTGATATTACAAGACTTAAGAATATTGAGAAAGAATTGCGCAGGAAAACCGATATCCTTCAGGAAACCAATAAGCTTCTAGCCGAGCGGCAACAGGAAATAGAAGAGAAATCAGAAGAACTGCAGGCATACGCTGAAGATCTTGAACGGGTGAACTCCGAACTTGAAAAACTCAACATAACAAAAGATAAACTATTTTCAATTATTGCCCACGACCTTAAGAATCCTTTTCATGCTATCATAGGATTTTCAGAAATGTTATCAGGGGAATATGACAAGATGGATGATCAACAAAAACTGGGACTTATTGAACTGATCAACACCTCCTCCGAATCAGCGTACAACCTTTTGGAAAACTTACTGCAATGGGCAAGAGCTCAAACCGACAGAATACAATATCAACCCGCTAAGATTAATATACACGAGCTGGTTGAAGATGTCATAAAATTTCACAAAGCATTGGCTGAGAAAAAACGAATAGTAATAAATTCGGAAATTAAGCCATTAACATTTGCCATGGCTGATAGAAATATGATCAACACAGTGGTATGTAATTTAATAAGCAACGCTATCAAATTCACAAAAACCAACGGGGATGTAATGGTCTCCGCGAAAGAAAACGGAAAAAACCTGCAGATTGTCGTTGCTGACAATGGCATAGGTATTGATAAGGAAAACCTTGAAAAACTGTTTCGCATTGACAGTTATTATTCTACATCGGGTACTCATGGAGAAATGGGAACCGGACTGGGCCTGGTAATTTGCAGGGAATTCATTGAAAAGAACGGCGGATCAATATATGCCGAAAGTGATGCCGGGCAAGGAAGCCGGTTTATTTTCAGTTTGCCAAAGAACAATAAGCATAATTAGAGTTTTTCTATAAAGTGGGCAAAATATTTAATTGGCCATGTGTCTGTTCAGAAAGTTCAATTTGCAAGGCTTGCGCGGTCCGGAAACGCGGAGTTTACTTATCGTAAATGAGCAATTACCGGACAAGCGTAACGCGGCAAATGGGATTTTATTAACAGACACTAATTAGTGTCCGCCTATGAAGTTGGCAAAATGTTTAACCGAACATGTGTCCGTTAATTAAGTTGATAAAATATTTAACTTGTCATGCTATTCATCACGGAAATATTACAGAACCGGCTATTGTTGATAAAAAATAATGTATGTCATTTTGTATTTTATGTAGAAAAATATATTTTTAGCTGCACCCTTAAAACATCCCTATTGATAATCCTATGATAAAAAAAATTATTTGGTGTGGTTTTTATACATTACCACTGTTTTTCTTTCATACGTTTCAAATTTTTTCCCAGGAACCATTACACATCAAATTCGATAATTTATCGCTTAAAGACGGATTGTCTCAAAGTTCTGTAAACTGTATATGGCAGGATTCCCAGGGATTGATGTGGTTTGGAACAGAAGACGGGCTGAATAAATACGACGGATACTCCTTCAGCGTCTATAAACCTGAAAGCACTGATACCACGAGCATTACCGATAACAGGATCTCCTGTATATATGAAGACAAAAGTGGTAACTTATGGATAGGCACGAACTCCGGGGGGCTGAACAGGTTTGACCGCAACCTGCAACAGTTCATTCATTATACTCCTGCCCCGGGGTCGGATAACAATGCAAGCCTTCATATCAATTCAGTCATGGAGCATTCAAACGGCACTATCTTTATAGGTACGGACTATGGCCTGTACCGGGCCGATACTGCTGCAAACACTTATAGCAGGCCCTTCTTCCGTGAGGATGCCGCTTTATTTTATGAACATGCAGCCATAAAGCATATGGTTGAAGATAAAGAACATAACCTGTGGCTTGCCACAAATAAGGGGCTGGTTATGCTTTCAACCGAAAATAACGGCTTCATGGTATTTTCAAATAGTATAAATGATTCCACCGGCATTTCGTCGAACACCCTGACCTGCCTGTTCATTGATTCTGATGATATCCTTTGGGCAGGAACAGAGAACGGGCTGAACCGGATGGAAAAAGATAGCACATTTACGCGGTTTATTACCGGATCACAACGATCAAAGACAATAAATAACAACCACATAACTTCCCTAATTGAAGATGACAATAAACGCTTATGGATAGGTACAATGGGAGGTGGTATTAATTTATATTCCAAAAATAATAATTCCTTCAGCCAACTGATGTACCAGTCAAATAACCCGTACAGCCTGAGCTATGACGAAGTATTATCACTGTATAAAGATATGTCCGGAATAATATGGGCAGGAACCAACGGACTGGACAAATACAATCGCGGAAAAGAAAAATTCAGGCTTTATGACTACGTGCCATATAGCAAAGAAAATTTAGTATACAGAAATATTCATTCCATTCATGAAGATCATAATGGTATATTATGGATAGCGTCCAAAAGTGACGGTATACATCTTCTTGACAGGGACAATAAACAATCACAAAGAATAACCGTAGCCTCCGGGGGTAATGTACAGCTGGCCAGCAACAAAGTACGTGTGATAGAAGAGTTCAAGCCCGGCATACTCTGGATCGCTTATGATGACCGGGGATTCTCAAAATGTATATTGGATGATGCTCGTAAACCCGTTTCCATAAAACATTTTGTTCACGATGAAAATGATCATAGTTCCCTTAGCAGTAACCGTGTTTATTCAATTTATGCATTATCTGACAGTGCCTTACTTATCGGGACTGACAATGGATTGAACAGGTTTAATACAAAAACCGGTAACATTACCCGTTTTCTTCCTGGTGACAATGATACAACAGGAATGAATAACCCTACTGCTTATTGTTTGTACGGGGTTACCGGCGGTGACATATGGATAGCCACTGACATGGGAATTAATGTATACCATCCCGAAAAAAATATTTTCACCCATTACCTTCATGATGAAAGTGATACAAATTCACTGAGCAATAACGAAATACTTACTTTTTACGAAAGTAACAATAACAAGATATGGATAGGGACTTATGGCGGAGGACTGAATAAATTCGATCCGTCAACTTCCCTTTTCACCCGGTACAACCATATTAAAGAGCTGTCAACAGCAGTGATCTACGGGATCATTGAAGACAACACAAACAAACTCTGGCTTAGCACTAATAACGGGCTCATCCGCTTTGATCCGGCGAATGAAAAAATCAATCAGTTTTCAATTGAAGACGGATTACAAAGTAATGAATATAACGGGGGATCATATTATAAATCATCATCAGGTGAGATCTTCTTTGGCGGACAATACGGATTCAATTCATTTTATCCGGATGATGTACGGCTTGACCCGGTTCCTCCCAAATTATTGCTGACAGATTTCAGGATTAACAACAAGTCGGTTCAACCGGGTGAAAATTCACCTGTTCAAAAGCACATCTCCGGGGTTGAAAAAATAAGGCTGTCCCATAAACAAAATAATTTCACACTTCATTTTGCTGCTCTGCATTATGCTAATCCCAAGCTGAATAAATATAAGTATAAGCTGGAAGGATTTGACAAAAACTGGATTGAAAGCGGCACTCAGCGATTTGCATCATACACGAACCTGCCATATAAAAACTATGTTTTCAGGGTAATTGCTTCCAATAATGACGGCACCTGGAATACTGAAGGCATAAACCTGGCAATCAAGATTATACCTCCATTATGGAAAAGATGGTGGTTTATATCACTGGCCGTTATTATACTTGTTGCAATCCTGATAAGCCTGATGCGTCAAAGAAGAAAAAATGCAGTGGCCGAAAAAAAACTGCTCAGGGAAAAACTGGAAAAAGGCAGGGATGAGATCGAAAAACAAAAAGCGGAAATACGAGCTCAAAGTATGGAGATCAAAATGAGGGAAAAGGAACAGGCCGGCATCAGATGGTATAACGAATCAATTAACAAACTGTCCGATCTGTTAAGCCGGAACAAGGGAGATATAAAAAAGTTATCTGCCGCCATACTTTCAGGGATCATTGAATATACAGAAGCAAATGCCGCGATTTTGTACCTGGTCAATGATGAAAATGCCGGTAATACATACCTGGAAGCAATAGCACATTTTGGAGGCAATAAAGAAAAGACAGATAAAAAAATAGAAATTGGTGAAGGCCAGGTGGGAACATGTTTTAAGGAAAAGAAAATAATTGAACTGAATGAAGTATCAGATGATTATTATAAAATATCATCAGGCCTGGGTAATGATATGCCTAAACATATTGCCTTTGTGCCCCTTAAACACGATGAGCTGGTCCTGGGAGTTCTTGAGATAGCTTCATTTTCGCGAATGAAGGGATACAAAATAATGTTACTGGAAAAGCTGGCAGAAAACATTACCTCCACACTAGCCACCGAAAGGGCAAATGCCAGGTTGAAAAAGATGATTGAAAAATCAGAAACACAGGCCCGTGAGATGGCCCTCCAGGAAGAAGAAATGCGTCAAAACATGGAAGAAATGATGTCGACCCAGGAAGAAGCCGCCAGAAGGGAAGATGAACTAATACAGATGGCTGAGGAATCAGCATCCAGGGAAGAAGAACTGAATGCCAGGATCACTGAACTTGAAAATAAAATAAGCGAACTGCAGGAACAAACAACTAAATCCATAAAAAACTAAATGGCCTGCTCAGATTAATGTTTAAGCAGCCTTCAATTCATACCTCAGATTTGTGGTATATAATATTCATTCATTCCCCCATCTCATCCTTTCAGAAAATACAATTTTTTTCAAATACTTAACGTAATTATTACGTAAACTTTGATATTATTATAATTTATCTATATTTTTACGTAATAAATAATTTATAATGGTATCTCAGTTCAATCCGCATATATCGGTCGATTGTGTAATATTCGGTTTTATCCGCGACCGGTTGAACGTTTTGCTTATACACCGTGAACATGACCGGAACGGAAAGAAAAGTCATATCGTAAAACTTCCGGGCAATCTTATCATTCGCGGGGAACCATTACATTCATCAGCCATAAGGACATTGACTGAACTTACAGGATTAAAAAACATTTTTTTGAAGCAGTTCGGAGTATTCGACGATCCTCACCGGCTTGAACCGGAAGAGGACCTTCAGTGGCTGACAGATACAACCTCAATGCAGATTGAGAGAGTGGTAACCATTGCCTATTACTCACTTATCAATCCGGATCATACTGAAAAGCATTCCCCTGCACTGCTTAATGAGGCAAAATGGGTGCCGGTGGACAAGGTGCCGGAGTTGATATTCGATCACAATCAAATAATTAATGAGGGATTGCTTGCCCTGCAAAAGGAATTTCTTACCGAACCCCTTTGTTTTAAGCTGTTACCAGTAAAATTCACCCTTAACCATCTTCAAAAAATATATGAATTCATATTGGGTTTCAGTCTGGATAACAGAAACTTCAGGAAAAGAATAAACAGGATGAACTATATTGTGCCGCTTCATGAAAGACAAACCGGGGTTTCACATAAGCCGGCACAACTATATTCATTTGACGAAGAAAAGTTTAATGAACTTGATGTTCAGCACACGGGCTTTATCGTTTAAAATAATTAATAATAAATTACTATGTATCTGTTAGGTTTTGACATAGGATCATCATCAATAAAAGTAAGTCTTCTGGATGCAGAAAACGGAAAATGCCTTGCCTCTTCATTTCAGCCCGCGCAGGAAATGGAAATTACCGCCAAAAAGCCGGGTTGGGCAGAGCAGGAACCCGAAGACTGGTGGAAATACCTTAAACTGGCACTTGCTGAAGTATTGCACCAGGCAGGAGTAAACAAAAATGACATTAAAAGTATCGGCATATCCTATCAGATGCACGGACTTGTTTTGACAGACAAAGATCAGCGGGTACTCCGTCCTTCAATCATCTGGTGTGACAGCCGTGCAGTGGAAACCGGCAAAAAGGCCTTTCAATCTATAGGTGAAAACCGCTGTCTGGCATCCCTTCTGAATTCACCGGGCAATTTTACCGCCTCGAAGCTGGCGTGGGTAAAAGAAAATGAGCCTGAGATTTTCGAAAAAACCCACAAGATCATGCTCCCCGGAGATTACATAGCTATGAAACTCACCGGAAATATTAAAACAACAATAAGCGGCCTTTCCGAAGGGATAATGTGGGATTTTAAAAAAGGTAGTATATCGGAGGATATTACTGGCCATTATGGTTTTAGCAAAGACCTGATCCCGGATATTGTTCCTGTGTTTTCCATACAAGGCGAATTGCCTGCAAATGTTGCCAAAGAGCTCGAACTTGCTCCGGGAATCCTCGTTTCGTACAGGGCAGGCGATCAGCCCAATAATGCATTTTCACTCAATGTGGTTAATCCCGGTGAAATTGCCGCAACTGCAGGCACATCAGGAGTAATATACGGAGTGAGTGATGAAGTGAAATATGATCCCCGGTCAAGGATCAACAGCTTTGCTCATGTGAACCACAGCAATGAACATACCCGTATAGGCGTTTTGCTTTGTGTAAATGGTACCGGGATACTGAATTCATGGTTAAAAAGAAACCTGGGCGAAACAATTGAATACCCGGAAATGAATAAGCTGGCATCTTCCGTTCCGGTCGGATCCCAGGGACTGATAACCCTTCCTTTTGGTAACGGCGCCGAACGCATGCTGGGCAACATGGATCCCGGTGCATCCCTTCACAATCTGAATTTCAATCTTCACAATAAAGCACACCTTCTAAGGTCAGCCCAGGAGGGTATTGTATTTGCTCTTCATTACGGAATGGAAATAATGAAAAATATTGCTATTCAACCATCCGTGATAAGGGCCGGTAATGCTAATATGTTTCTGAGTCCGGTTTTCAGGGATACACTTGCCGGTATAACCGGTGCGGGTATTGAGCTTTACGACACTGACGGGGCAAAAGGTGCGGCACTCGGAAGCGGTGTGGGTGCGGGGATATATAAAGATATTGCCGAAGCACTCGGGAATCTGAAAATGATAAAGACTATCGTACCTGACAAAAACAAGAAGCAGGAATATATATCCGCGTATGCAGAATGGCATGAAAAGCTGAAAAATATAATGGGATGAGATGTGCGGTTTGTAATTTAATGACCCTCCCGGCAATTTATTTTTTTACTATAATTTTACAACTTATAACAAAACCAGGAAATGAACTATTTAACAGGTAACAAAGAGTATTTCCCCGGAATAGGGAAAATTAAGTACGAAGGCAGAGATTCCAGGAATCCCCTGGCATTTAAATGGTACGACGAAAATAAAAAAGTAGCAGGAAAAACCATGAAAGAACACCTGAGGTTTGCCATTGCATACTGGCATTCCTTCTGTGGTGCAGGGGATGATCCGTTTGGTTCAGGAACCAAAGAATTCCCATGGGCAACAGCCGGCGATCCGTCAGACCGGGCACGTGAAAGGATGGATGCTGCATTCGAATTCATAACTAAGATCGGCGCTCCCTTTTACTGTTTTCATGATGTGGATATGGCAGGTGATGAGGGCAGTGTTTTTGACATTGAAAAACGTTTGGCCAAACTGGTTGGATTTGCTAAAGAAAAACAGGAAGCTTCGGGGGTTAAGTTGCTTTGGGGCACGGCAAATGTTTTTTCCGATCCCCGGTATATGAATGGGGCTTCTACAAATCCCGATTTTAATGTGGTGACCAATGCCGCTGTTCAGGTTAAAAATGCCATTGATGCAACTATCGCTTTGGGCGGCACAGGTTATGTATTCTGGGGGGGCCGCGAAGGTTATATGTCTCTTCATAATACCAACATGAAACGTGAGATCGATCACATGGCTATGTTTCTCAGTAAAGCAAGAGATTACGGACGGAGCAACGGATTTAAAGGAACCTTCTTTATCGAGCCAAAACCCATGGAGCCGACCAAACACCAGTATGACTACGACGCGGCTACAGTTCTGGGCTTTCTGAACAAATACGGACTGGCTGACGATTTTAAGATCAATGTAGAGGTAAACCATGCTACTCTTGCAGGGCACAGTTTCACCCATGAATTGCAGACCGCAGCAGATGCTGGCAAGCTGGGCAGTATAGATGCCAACAAAGGGGATTATCAAAATGGTTGGGACACAGATGAATTTCCCACTAATATTGTCGAAGTAACAGAAGCAATGATGATCATTCTGAATTCAGGTGGTTTTGAACACGGCGGGATAAATTTTGACGCCAAATTGCGGCGAAACTCAACCGATCCGGAAGATATCTTTATCGCCCATGTAAGCGGAATGGATACTTTTGCCCGTGCATTGACCGTTGCCGACCGTATCTTACGCGAATCTCCCTACCTTAAACTGAAAAATGAACGCTACTCATCTTTTGACAGTAGTAAAGGCGCAGAATTTGAAAAAGGAAAACTGTCACTTACCGATCTGGCTGATATTGCAGCAAAAGCCGGTGAGCCAGAAAAGATAAGCGGAAAACAGGAAATGATGGAACAACTGATAAATAATTACATCTGATAAAAAAGGGCGGGTCTCCCGGCGGCTCTTATATAAAATATGATTGTTATATTAAATAATGCCCTTTCGAGAGCCAATTGTTTCGAACCGCTCCCCATGCGGTTCGACTTCCTTTTTTACTACAGCGAAAAAAAGGAAGCAAAAAACGCCGCCGCTGTCAGGATTTTCCTAAAAAATCAAGGTGCCCACCTAAAAATCGAGAACTCCTTACGTCGGACAGCTCGATTTTTTTAACGGTGATCACCTTGATTTTTCTTAACGGAAAATCCTGAAGGCGGGGTCCCGTTACTTTTGATGGTTTATTTGGGAAAGATACTATCGTTAGGGACTTACGTTATTTAAGATAAGCTTTGCAATACTGAAGGAAGCCGGCGTTCCGCAAAACCCACCTATTTTTAAACCAGCACAGAGTTTTGCAGTAGCGTGGGCCGTCTCAGAAAAATCGCGTACGATTTCAAGGAAGGTTTTCGTTGCGGGGGCCCCGGAGGAACCCTGTCCGAGCGACGACGAAGGAGGAGTGAGTTTGGGTTCCGCAGGGAGAAAACCTGCCGTAGTAAATCCAGCGATTTTTATGGAACGGTGACCTTTTTGCCTACTTTTTATGTGGGAGATAAAAAGTAGGTCGAACTGCCTTGCGGGC